>Ga0326728_10000936_pt1 | contig 108150 bp, 98 predicted proteins | sample MB3enrmetagenome_FD_207602 | JGI IMG/M metagenome (GOLD analysis project Ga0326728, IMG submission 207602) | Lab enriched peat soil microbial communities from McLean, Ithaca, NY, United States - MB31MN | ecosystem: Environmental > Terrestrial > Soil > Wetlands > Peat | place: USA: New York... | reverse complement strand
TCGCTCTCGCAGGCAAACCAAACTGTGGAAAATCGACTTTTTTCAAGGCAGCAACGATGGCACATGCCGAGATAGCCAACTATCCGTTCACGACGATTAATCCCAACTTCGGGGTCGCGTATGTGAGAACGGAATGCCCGTGCCATGGCCTGAACCTTGAGTGCGGTCACTGCGTCGACGGGAACCGGTTTGTGGCCGTGAATCTTATCGATGTCGCCGGCCTTGTGCCTGATGCCCACAAGGGCAAGGGGCTCGGCAACCAGTTTCTCGATCACCTCCGTCAGGCGGATGCGATTCTGCACGTCGTAGATGCAAGCGGCGGGACAGACAGCGAGGGCAACCCGGTGGGTGCGGGCAACCACGACCCGGCGGAGGATATCAGGTTCCTCGGCTTCGAGATGACCATGTGGGTGTACGGCATTCTCGAAAAGCACTGGGCACGGCTGAACCGCCAGGCACAGGTAAAAGGCTCCTCTGTCCACCAGACAGTTGCGGATGTCTTTACCGGCCTTGGCATTACGGCAGAAGATGTTCGTGACACAGAACTCCTGCTCCGGATCGATCTGGTGCATGCGAAGATGGAGGATCTGATTCCTTTCTGTGCCGAGATCGTGAAGATCTCAAAACCAATGCTGGTGGTCGGCAACAAGATCGATGAAGCTCCCGAGACGCTCCGGGCAAAACTTGCACAGGAACCGATGGCGTTTGCCAGTGCCGCATCAGAGCTTGCGCTCCGCAACGCTGAGGCAGCGCGTATCGTAAAGTATCTTCCTGGCGACCCTAGCTTTTCCATTACCAGCGAGGCTGCACTTTCCGCGCCCCAAAGGTCCGGGCTTGCACGGATTGCGGCGGTGATGCAGCAGAACGGCGGCACCGGGGTACAGCAGGCAATCAACCGGGCGGTGTTTGAGCTTCTCGACCGGATCGTTGTGTACCCGGTGGAAGATGAGAACCACTATTGTGACAAGCAGGGAAGGGTGCTGCCGGATGCATTTCTCATGAAACGGGGATCGACGCCGCATGATCTTGCATTCCAAGTCCATTCTGATATCGGTAAAGGCTTCCTGTATGCCGTGGATGCCCGCACAAAGATGCGGATCAAGGAAAATCATGAACTCAAAAACAGGGATATCGTCAAGATCGTGAGTGCGGCCAGATAGCCGATAAATCGCAGTGCAGTGTGACGCCCGGCGTCTCATTGTCAGACAATTCTGCCGCTCCTGACGGAAATATCTCTTTTAATGCGTTTTTTATCCGCTGGTTCTCTGAATTCTCCACAAAGTTTTTAAATAGATCTCTTCAACAATGAAGTTACCAAAAGAGAGGAGGTGGCTTCATGGGTACCGAGATCTATCAGGCGCAAGTGATCAGGAATTTCTTTGACACCATTACTGGCACGGACCGGAATCTTACCCGCATATCAATGTGCGTTTTGAGCCTTGCGAAACTTCGCATGGAGCCTCCGGAAAAAATGGCATCCCTGCTCGACCAGCTAAAAAAGAGCAAAATGCACAAGGAACTCTCGATCGATATCCTTGATTTCATCTGCGATGCGGCGAACGAGCTCGATATTACGATAGTACAGACAGCATTTGGGGTAAAGGATATCAAAGGTGTGGCACAGGATTTCAATGCTGTCAGCCTCGACAGCCTGTAGCCTTCTTATTTGTATTTATTTTCCCGCCCGACGGAAAAAATTGTTTTGTTCCCGCTAAAGAAATTTTTTTTATGAGGCAGGATCCGGTGTGCTTCCTGTCTTGTTGTTACCGGTCACAGCACCAGGAAATGCAGAGAAGCGGATAGTGGGGGTCTTTACTACCGGTCCGTGTTAAACAGGTGAAGAAAAAATGAAAATCGATATCAGGTTCTGCTGGCGGTGGCGGACAAAGAGTGGCATATAGGGTTTATTGTATCCCTAATGCCTTTTTATATCCGCTCAGCAGTTTGATGATATATTTCCGGTGCTCTTCAAGTACCTGTTCGTCATCCGGCGATGTGATCGTTGCAACTCCATACAGCAGGATCAGTGCATTGTCAAGTTCAAGTGAGCCAGGATCTTCAATACGATCCTCCGGGAGATTGATTGCGAGGTAGAGAGAATCCTCAGGAGGGAACCGGACGGACAGATCTGCTTGTACCTGCGCCACGTCAAGATCTTCAGCGTTAGCTTTGATAATCATCAGTGCTTTTTTGAGAGCAGTCATGCTCCCACCCTCCGGCAGGAGCGAGAGGGCAAGGGAGCAATCACTGGCGGCTTTGGAATAGAGCCCAAACTTGAATGCGAGAAAAGCCGAGGCAACCTCGTGGGCGGTTTTTTCTGGTATAGCGGAGAAATGTGGTCGTATCCGTTCGATATAGTCTTTGAGAAATTGTTCCATCCGTTCAACATCTCCTGAGGTGTTCGCGGTTATCTCCTTTATCTGCCGGACTCGGCTGCAATGTGCATGGAATCATTATCCGGTAGTACGTACACGCAAATCCGTGATGAACATATCCATTGTGCAGGCACTGCGCTGCATCGGGGGTTTATATTAGAATACGCGACTAATACCATGTTTACGAGCATATGGGCGTAGTGATTTTTTCCGATGTACATGCTGATGTCGAGGCGGTAACGGCACTCGCTGCCTGCATCCGCGACCCGTTATTTCCTGCGGCGTTCGGCCCGGTGGACCTGATCGTGAATCTCGGGGACATCCTGCACCGTGGAGATCACCCGAAGGAGGCGCTCGAAATCATCTTGGAACTTTCACGTGAATTCCTTCTTGTCTCCGTGCTCGGCAACCACGACCATGCGTTCCTGAACGGCATACCCGTCTCCGGCAGCGATGAAGCAAGCGTATACCGGCACGAACAGATGCGCGGCTCGCCTCTGCTTGCGATCTTTCATGATATGCCGATGGAATGGGTACACGAGGGGATGCTCTTTGTCCACGGCGGGCCACTTGATCTGGGCACCCAGACCCTCAGGCTCAAGTGCTGGCAGCGGCTTTCCCGTGTGGCGGGCGATTCATTTACCGGTTATCATTATACTGCCCCCATGGCATTCGAGGCTCTTGCCAGACGCGGTTTGTCCCACATGGTCTGCGGGCACCAGCACTCCCATGTCTGCTGCAGAAAGACACCAGCCGGGATCCTCCAGTATCCTGTAAAGTTTGCGCCGTGGCCTATGTATGGGGAGATGGGCCATCAGATGGAAACAGCACCGGTTCCACTTGATGTGCCGACACTGTTTCGGATCGGTGGGTGCCATGGCGATGAACCGGAATTTGCTTACGTGGACGGTTCGGTCTTTTCTTTCATCCGGCTTAAAACCATGACAGATAGCTGAACCGTTTTTCTGCGTTTCCTTGGTTACAAGGAGTGATCAAATAATTTTTATAGAGCTTTTTATGGTTTATAAAGAAAATGTCCATTATTAAGATACTTTTATATATAGTTACCACAAAGTGGTAACTATGCCTCGTGCAGGCGAGGGACGTTCGATCCGGATCGATCCCGAGGTGTATGAGGCTTTGCTTACGCTTAAGCGTGGCAACATGAGCTTCAGTGATGTCATCGCGCAGATGCTCCGCGACTGCTATGGGTGGTCGGATGCCTTCCCGACAACCCAGAGCGATCTGGAGGATTTTGTCGGGATAGATACCGAGTGATGGCGCCAGCCGGGAGCGCCGTGTCACTCAACTCCATGATCAGCACTATACCTATCTGGTGTCGGAAACATGAATCGACTGATCGCCGAGGATATAACAGAAGACAAGCTGAACTGGCTTATCGAAAATGTTGAGGAAATGTTCACTTTCCCTGAAGATGAGGAAAATGATCAATCCTGAAAACAGGAATGGCGCTGGTGTGCTACCCTTCCACCACTGCCGGATTGTCAACTTGAAGTTGCACCGTCTCCCCAATTATCCCTTCCAATTTTTGGATTAGTTCGTTTCTGAGCTGGGGTATTGACCCAAAGGTCCTTTCCCGCCAGTGTGACAATTCCTGGTCAGCCTGTTCCTCCCGGGCGCGCATCGTCTCCAGTTGGGCTTTTTCTCGTTCCAGTGTGGTGATCCGGACCAGCATCGGATGGGACGCAAGGGCCTGCTCTGCGGTCTGGCATTCTGCACTGAGTTCCCGGTAGTGTGCACTGAGTTCAATAATATGAGAACAGAATTTTTCCGTGTCGGCGAATACGGACCGTTCATCTTTATTTTTTAACGCGAGTTCTCCCGCTTCGGTCATTGACAGTACTACCGGGCATGCGGCTGCAAGGACCGGCATAATTATCTGGCTATCAGCGACTTTGTGATCAGAAAGGATGTCCATCGCATTTTTAAGGAAATTCTTTTCTTTGGAAAGATGTTTACGAATGGCGATCTTTTCTGCTTTCCGGAAGACATGGGCGGCGGTCATCGAGAGCGAGGCATACGATCGCAGGAGATCTTCGCGCCGCTCCACCAGATCTGCGCACCTTTCCCGCTGATCGTCAAGGGATTTTATGGCAGAATCGTGCGAGATCTGATCCATTTCTGCCGTGATCTCACTGATGCGGGTATCGATCTCCTGGATGCGGGCCTTTGTCCGGTTCTCCTTCTCGGCAGCTTTAATCAAGTCCTTTTGAATTTCATTAATGGCTGTAAAAATTTTCCGAGCTGCGTGAATCGCCTCCTTTTTGTTTTTGTACCGGGTCAATAATCCCGTCATCACATTGAGCTCACGGCCGATCACGTCAATACCTGCATTTATTGACTTCATCTCTTGGGGAAATACCACCCGGAGATATCTTCCCGGGCCATGGAGGCTGTTCAGACAGATTTTCAGGCAGTCTGCCACAGAAACATAAAATTCCTCAGCGTCTTCCGGGAATTCCTTCGCGAGCGAGGCGTTCATCGCTCTTACAAAGAGGGGAAGGGAATTTTTCGCAATGCTCCGGATCTTCGGGTGGGTCTCAGGGTCCTGTTCAGCCCCTTTGAGGGTATTCACGACCAGCTGGAGACTGGCGATCGCGTTCCGGATATTCTGAACCTGTTCCCCGGTCTCTGCAGCAAAGGTTTCGCGGGCATCTTTCTCCTGTTCATCCAGCCATCCTGAGATCTGGTCAGCTGCAAGGGAGAGGGTTTTTTTGGGGGCCTGACCGAAGATTGTTTTTAAAAATTTCAACATATTGCACTCCGGCAATTCACTTCCCAGATAAACTGTTCTTTCGTCTGGCGACCGGTTTTACACGTCGTCCCGCGCGATCTCGCGGAGCCGTTCCACGCCACCGATCTCCCGGATAACCGTCACAACAGCGGGCGGGACAAGGTCTTCCCAAGGCTCTCCGGTGATCATCCGGCGCCGGATTTCGGTGCCACTGTGCCGTTCGCGTTCGTACATTGCCGGTGACTGCACATCGACACCGGCCTCACGGAAGAGACGGACCACGAGCGGATTTGAGGAATAGCAGGTGTCGAACGGCGGTGTCATCGAGCGAACATGTGCCGCCCAGAGTGCATTCCTGCGGATATCTTCGATGGGGATTACGTAGAACGGGCAGCCGAGTGATGCGAGTGCGCGGGTGATCATCAGTACCCGTTCCCCGGACGTGAACGGATTTTCCGGAGTGTGCGAGAGCTGAGCGCTCCCGATTCCGATGATAATTTCGTCGACAGACCGGGCGATGCGGTCGAGTACCGAATGGTGCCCGTTGTGGTACGGCTGGAACCTCCCGATATAAAATCCCCGTTTCATGAACGAACCCCCCGGTGAGCGATACGGGCGGCAAAGGCGCCGGCAGTGAACCCGGCATCAATATTCACGACGGCGACCACTGAACATGACTGGAGCATGCTGGCAAGCGCCGCCCTCCCCTCCCCCATATAACCGTAGCCGGTGCTGACTGGCACACCGATCACCGGACTGTCCACGAGCCCGGCAACCACGGCCGGAAGCGTCCCCTCCCGCCCTGCGCAGACAATAAAAACGTCGGCATCGACCAGCTGTTTGAGTGCCGGGAACACGCGGTGAATACCTGCCGCCCCCACGTCATACGCGGTCTTCACGCTGCACCCCATCTCCTCTGCAATGACCTTTGCCTCTTCCGCGACCCGGATATCGGAGGTGCCCGCCGTTATGATGGCGACAAGCCCCCCGCTCATGCGTGGGCCTTCTCCTTTGAAGAGAACAATCGCATGGGCCAGTTCATGGTATTCCATTCCTATCCCGGTATCCCGGCAGCGTTCCCTGACTGCGGTTGCCTGTTCCGTGTTCACGCGGGTGATTATACAGCGCCCGACAGATTCTGTCTGCCGGATGGCGATCTCTGCGAGAGGCGACGGATCCTTTCCCTCCGCAAGCACGACTTCCGGCATCCCGCACCGGACCGCCCGCCCGAGATCGAGGCATGCAAAATCACCTACCTGTTCGAGACGGAGCCCCTCGATCTCTGAGGCAGCTTCGTCACGGGAGATCTCACCGTTGCGGTACCGGTCGAGCACCCGTGAAAGAATCGGATTTGCATGCATAGGTGTGATAATACAGATATGGAGAGGCGTATAATAAGATAGTTCATTGCCATGTCGTATCTCATCTGGGTTGCCGGTTTCGGTGCCGCAACCGTAATCTTTCTCTGGCTCCGTGACGCGCGGATATTTTACCGGACCGGGCTTCCTGGTTATCGGAAGGCGGCGTACCAAGGTGTTCTCTTTGGTGCCCTGGGGACACTGGGCGTTGAATGCGCTCTGGCGGACACGGAACTCGAACTGCTGGGGCTCGGCATCATTATCGCCGCGCTCTACCTGCAGGGACGGATTGCGCGTGAGAAGATCTGGGGAAATGAGAGTACGGTCGAGCGTTTGTTTGGCAGTGCTGCACGGCCGATGGCGAATAAGAAATAATGGTGCGGCGATTAGTACACATAGGGATTTTCACCATGCTCCAGAAACCGCGGGGGACACGGGATTTTTTACCTGATGAGATGGAGGCGCGGCGCAGCGTTGAAGCGAAGCTGCGCAGGATTGCACGCTGCTGGGGATACCGCGAGGTCTGCACACCGGAGTTTGAGGATCTTGACCTCTTCACGATGCGCTCCGGTGAAGGGATCATTGACGAAATGTATGTCTTTGAGGATAAGGGGGGGCGAAAGCTCGCCCTGCGCCCGGAGATTACCGCGGCCGTAATCCGGATGTACCTCAGCGAGGCCCGGGTCGCCCCCAAACCCCTCCGCTGGTGCTACTTTGCCGACTGCTTCCGGTACGAGCGCCCACAGAAAGGCCGGTACCGCCAGTTCTGGCAGTTTGGCGTGGAGCTGATCGGCGCGGATACGGCGACTGCAGACGCAGAGGTGATCGCGCTTGCCGCCGATTTGCTCAATGAGACAGGTGTTACCTACGATCTTAAAGTGGGGCATCTAGCGTTCTTGAAAAACCTGCTCATAGATTTTGATCCATCGGTGCAGCGGAACGTAATGGCGTATCTCGACAAAAAGGATATTGCCGGACTCAAAGAGGCCCTGATTGATCTGGGCAAACCGGATCTTGTCGACCCACTCACGGCCCTCGCAGAGTGTTATACTCTTGGGGAAGCATTCGAGATCGCTGGTACTGTCCCGGAACGCGAGCGGATCGAACAGACTCTCGCGATGCTTGACGCATTTGGCGTCCGGTACAGCCTCGACTTTGGCATCGTGCGGGGCCTTGACTACTATACCGGTACGGTCTTTGAAGGGTTTGCCGGAAATCTCGGGGCGGAGAACCAGATCATCGGCGGGGGGTCATACCGGCTCGCCCACCTCTTTGGCGGGAACGACGTTTCGTCCTGTGGCTTTGCGATCGGCTTTGACCGGGTGATGGTCTCGCTGGGAACCATAGTACCTCAAAAAGAGACAGTGGTAGCGATTGCCTGTACCAGCGAAGGCCGCCTCCGCGCCCCGGAGGTCGCCCGTGCATTCCGCGCTGCCGGAATCCGCGTGGAGATGGACCTTATGGAGCGCGGGCTTGGCATCCAGCTCGCCCATGCCGCGAAGGTTGCCGACTTTGCCGTGGTGATCGGTAGGAGAGAAGCCGAGACCGGCGAGGTCACGCTCAAAAACCTTCACTCGGCCGAGCAGAAGACTCTCGATTTGGCCGCGGCGATAGCTGAGGTGAACATATATGGTGCTCGCTGAGGAGCTGGCAAAACAGCAGCGCAGCATCAGTGTCGCGGAATTTTTCGAGAAGAACAAACACCTGCTGGGATTCGATTCCCCCACCCGGGGCGTGATCACCACCATTAAGGAAGCGGTGGACAATGCGCTCGATGCCTGCGAGGAGGCGCAGGTGCTTCCCGACATCTACATCAGCATCAGGAAGACCGGTGAGGACATCTTCCGGATCATCGTTGAAGACAACGGTCCCGGCATCGTCCCGGTGCAGGTTCCCTTTGTCTTCGGGAAACTGCTGTACGGCTCCCGGTTCCACCAGATCCGGCAAACGAGGGGCCAGCAGGGAATCGGGATCTCCGCGGCGGTGCTCTATGCCCAGCTGACCAGCGGTCTTCCCACGGTCGTAATATCCCGTACCGGCCCGAAAGAGCCGGCCTGTAGGTTTGAGATTCAGATACGGATCGAGACCAACGAACCCGATGTTATATCGCAGCAGCCGTTTGAATGGGATCGGATCCACGGTACCCGGGTCCAGATCGAGTTCCGGAGCACCATGGCGGCAAAGAAGAAACTGCTCGAATATCTCAAGTACACATCCATCGTGAACCCCCATGCACGGTTCCGGGTCGACCTTGACGATGAATCGTTCACCTTCGAACGGGTGAGCCAGGAGGTAGTTGCCTGCCCGGTCGCCATCCAGCCCCACCCGCATGGGATCGAGTTTGGGCAGCTTAAGCGGATGGCGGCGGCAAGTAACGAGAGATTGATAGATTTCCTCGTAAACGGTTTCTCACGGGTGGGGAAGAAGACCGCGGAGGAGATGTGCGAAAAGGCCGGGCTCAAAGGAACGGTGAAAGTCAAGGGTCTCATTGCGGAAGACCTCAAGTCCCTGCTTGCCTCGATGCAGTCGGTGGCCGTGCCGGCGCCTCCGACCACCCAGTGCCTCTCGCCCATTGGGGAAGACCTGATCCGACGCGGTCTTGACAAGGAATTCCAGATGGACTTTGTTACAGCACGCACCCGCCCGAGTTCCGTTTATGCCGGTCATCCGTTTGTCATTGAAGCGGCAATCGGGTATGGCGGCAGGCTTCCCGCGGAAGGCAACGCAACCATCCTCCGGTTTGCCAACCGGGTCCCGCTCATGTACCAGCAGGGTGCCTGTGCGATCACGCAGGCTGTTGCCGATGTAAACTGGAAGGCCTACAACATCGCACAGCAGGGACTTCCCCAAGGACCGGTCCTTATCCTCGTCCACGTCGCGTCCACCAACGTACCATTCACCAGCGAGAGCAAGGACGCGATCGCCGGCATACCGGAGATCGAGAAAGAGATCGTGCTTGCCCTGCAGGATATCGGGCGGGAGCTCAGGCTCTTCCTCTCCCGGCGCGACCGGAACAAACTGGCCGAGGATCGTGCCCGGGCGGTCTGCGCCATTATTCCGGAACTTGCCGCCAAAGTGAGCGAGATCGTGGAAAAACCGCTGGTGGACACCACCCCCATCGAAGGGAAGCTGATGCGCAAGCTGATCGCAAAGAAGTGGACGAATGACGGGAAAGTGACTATCGAAGTGAGCAACTACTCCGGCCACGAGGGAGAGATCTCCGTCTATGACATATCTGTCGATGATGCGGCGGATGCCGTTCCCCGTCCTGACTTTGTGAGCGAGATGGATGGCCAGTTCACCAAGGTCTGGAAACCTGTTGTGCCATTCCGGGCCACATGGCGGGTCTCATATTCCGGTACTGGTGGCGGGATGCTGGATATCCGGGGGGTCGAGGACACCAAGAAGATGGTGGTGGATCTCGATGTCTAAGGAAGAGCTTGACCGGCGTTCGATGGCGGCACTGCTTGCCATCGCATCCGCATGGTACGACCAGATGAAAGCCGGAGAGATCCCATCCATCTCGCTGCCCACCCGGACAAAATACAACATCGAGTATGACGACGCAAGTGAGGTCTGGAAGTACGGCGACAAGGAGAGCACCCGGACAGCGGCAACGGCAAAGAGCGCGACGCACCTGCTGAAGATGGCGTACGTGATCGGTTTTGTGAAGCAGCAGCTGATCGAGAACCGATCTTCGACGCTGAGGGAGATGTATTACATATCCGAGGGCTGGAAGCGGGCGAAGTTTGCTGCGCAGGATGAGAGCAACTTTCTTGTTGAGGACCTTGAGATCATTTCCGAGGTGCCGCGCGAGGGGTTCCATCTCCGCCCCGAGGAAGATGGTGCCAGCATCTACGGTCCCATGCGCATCCGTGAGCAGACGCGGCGCGGCCTCAAAACGATCCACTGTCAGGATGACGTGGGCGCCGCGGGATACTCGATCCCGAACAACGTGGAGACGATCGAGTTTGTCGATCATGATGCGAAGTTCGTGATCGCGCTAGAGACCGGCGGCATGTACGACCGGCTGATCGAGAACGGATTCGATGAGGAATACCACGCGATCCTCGTCCACCTCAAGGGGCAACCGGCACGGTCGACAAGGCGGATGCTCAATAAGATCAGCTCGAACTGGAGCCTCCCAATATTGGTCTTTACGGATGGCGACCCGTGGTCGTACCGCATCTATGCCTCGGTTGCCTACGGTGCGATTAAGAGCGCCCACATGTCCGAACTGCTCGCGACCCCAAAGGCGCAGTTCCTCGGGCTGCAGCCGAGCGACATCCGGGACTACAACCTGCCATCAGACAAACTCTCCGAAAAAGACGTGGAAGCGCTCAATGCCGAGCTGACCGATCCCCGGTTTGCAACGGATTACTGGAAGAAGCAGATCAATCTCCAGCTGGACATGGGGTTGAAATCGGAACAACAGGCTTTTGCCGTGCGCGGGCTGGATTTCGTCACCAAGAAGTACCTGCCGGCACGACTGGGTGAGCTGGGCGTTATCTGATTTACCCTTACTGGGATTGTCCCGACCGTGCGGCAGTGAGCATATCCCGCAACGATGCCCTAAATGGGATCTGGGGGCTCCAACCACTTGTCTTCCGGATACGCCCGATATCAGCCTGCTGGAACGGCAGGATCAACTCAGGAGATTTTTCCGGAAGCCTAATACGGCAGGGTTTTCCGGTTGTATCCTGGATTTCTTCGAGAATATCCTGAACGGTGCGGGCAGTTCCCGAACCGACGTTGAACACCTTCCCTGCACATTTACGGGTAAAATCCGAATGGTTGAGGATCGCCCAGTATGCTTTCACAACATCACGCACATCGATAAAGTCCCGGGACGATACCGTTTCCATGAGATCGAATGCGTCCCTGCGTCCCTGTTCTATTTCGACGATCTGCCGTACAATCTTCCCGCATACAAGCGAATCCGGTAGACTGGGTCCGATAAGGTTGAATGGGCGGGCGATGACTACCTGTGTGCCACGCGTCACGTGATACATCAGGGCGAGATGCTCCTGTGCTGCCTTGCTCACGCCATAATCGGTCAGGGGGTTGAGGCAGGTGCTCTCGGTTACCGGTTTTTTCCCCGCATAGCCGTACACGGCAGATGAACTCACCACGAGGATCCGGCATGCGGGATTCACGATGAGCGCCGCCTCAAGCAGGTTTCTCGTACCGTTCACGTTGGTTGCAAGGAGATCTTCCAAGGATCCGCGGTTCAGGGCTGCGAGATGGATGATGGCGTCAGGGCGGGCCGACCTTATTGCTTCAGCGATCTGCACGGGATCGGTGAGTTCGGCATTCAGGCTGGTGATGGGATCGGGAAACTGCCCTCTGATTACGGGATGGTGCGTGAGTGCAAAGAGCGTAACGGAAGAGTCGGTGGCCAGATGCTGAACCATCTGCATTCCGGTAAACCCGGATGCTCCGGTGACAAGGACCTTCATGGGAGGAACCGGTCTTTGTACCGCTCGAACTCCTCAATCGAGCGGGCATAATCGTCCGGCCGACCGATATCGAGCCAGTACCCCTCGTAGGGATAACTGAACACATCTGCCTTAGCGCAGGTCAGCGCATACATCAGCTGGTCAAAGCCAAACGCCCCCTCCAACGGGACGTAATCGAGTATTTTTCTGGAGAAGGCGTAAATTCCCATGCTTACATCAAAATGATACACGGGCTTCTCCCGGAAGACAACAATCCTGTCATCCTGGTCCTTGTCAATGACGCCGAAATCAATATTCGTGTCACGTTTATACGTCGCAATGGTCGCAATTGCCCTGCGCTTTGCATGGGAGTCCATAAAAGCGGAGAGATTGAGATCGGTGAGGATGTCACCGTTCATGACGAGAAAATTTTCATCAAGTTCCGGAATAAGGCGCAGTGGTCCGATCGTACCGAGTGGTTCGGTTTCGTGGGTGTACGAAATATCGAGACCGATCGAGCTGCCACCATCGAGATAAGCATGGATCAGCTCGTGGAGGTAACCGGTACAGATCGTGATACGGGTGAAACCGAAGCGTTTCAGTTGGCGGAGGATGACCCCGAGGATCGGGTGATCGCCGATCGGCATCAGTGGCTTGGGAAGAACAGTGGTATATGGGAGGAGCCGCCGTCCCTTTCCTCCTGCAAGGATAACTGCCTGCATGACGTTTCTCCTAGACGTTATACCGTCCGGGTTTATACGATCTGACGTTATCTCTCATCCACCGGACGGTGCGGGCGAGGCTATCTTCGAGCGGGATCTTCGGCTCCCAACCGGCAAGCTCGCGAGCAAGGCGGTTGTCGCAGACCAGTTTCATCACCTCACTGTTCTCCGGCCTAATGCGTGCATCGTCGCATACTGTCTTTGCCTTCGGGTTCGCCAGCCGGATAATCATCTCTGTGAGTTCGCCAATGGTGACACCCTGCCCGGACCCGGTATTGATGGTCTTACCAACCGTCTTTGTGCTCTCAGCAATCCGGATAAATCCATCCACCGTATCTGCCACATAGGTGAGATCGCGTACAGGGTTTAGTGATCCGAGCCGTACGGTATCCCCTGTCAGTGCCTGGGTGATGATGGTCGGGATGACCGCACGGGCGGACTGGCGGGGGCCGAACGTGTTGAAGGGACGGATGGTACTGACGCGGAGGCCAAAGGAACAATAAAAGGATTCTGCGATCTTGTCCGCCCCGATCTTGCTGGCAGAATATGGGGACTGGCCTTGAAGGGGGTGGTTTTCATCAATAGGAGTATATTGTGCCGTGCCGTAGACCTCGCTCGTTGAAGTATGAACGACGCGGTCTGTTCCGGCATCGAGACAGGCCTGCATGATGTTCAGCGCCCCTTTGATATTCGTATTGATATAGGATTCGGGTGCCGTATAAGAATACGGTATACCGATGAGCGCAGCAAGGTGGAATACGATATCTTTTTCCGATACGGCCTTTCGAACAAAAAGCGAATCAGTGATATCACCGGCAATGACGGTCAGGTTGGATGTCCTCTCATCGTATCTCCCCTCCAGCATTCCCCAGTCATTCCGTGCATTGTAATGGACAAATGCAGTGACCTCGGCCTCTCTCCTGATGAGCTCGTCAACGAGGTGACTCCCGATAAACCCCCCGGCTCCGGTAACGAGCACCCGTTTGTCCTGCCAATTCATAGTTTTTCCTTTCTATATGTTCTGATGAGTTCCTCATAATCTTTCTCTGCCAAGGCCATCAGCACTTTCCACTGACCCTTTTGAAGAATAGTTGCCCGTGCTGCGGTTCCCAAAGAATGGCGGAGAGTCGGGTCCCGGGCGAGCAGGAGGATCGCTTCCGCAACTTTTTCCGGGGAACCGGACGGGATTAGGATTCCTGTTTTTTTGTCATCAATCCATTCGGGAATCCCGCCAACAGCAGTTGCGATACAGGGTACCGCGCTTGCCATTGCTTCGAGAAGGGAGACCGGCGTCCCGTCCGAACGGGAGGTGGTGATAAAAATGTCGGCGCGATGATAATCGTGCGGGACCTTGGCATATTCCGTTTTTTCCCTGAAAGTAACGACTTCACCAAGCCCCAGCGAGGTCACCAGGTCTCGTATCTTCCGCTCTTCCGGACCATTTCCCTTGAGGGTGAGACGGAGCCGGTGATCGCGTGCATATGCCACGGCAAAACCCCGGATAAGCATTTCACCGTCATAGACCGGAAAAAAGCCACGGTTGTTGAAAATTTCGATGGTGGTTTGTACGTTATGGGAGTTTTTATTTTCCGGAGAAAAAAGATCAGTATCGATTCCAAAGGGAAGATACCGGACCTTCTGTGGAGGAATATCGAAATCATCGATGATATGCGTACGGATGTTGCCGGAAACCGCATAGATACGATCGACTGTTTCAAGGACATTTTTCGTGAAAAACCAGAGAAGCCGGTTTCGTTTTGGTAAGATGAGAATGTCATCCCCCCAAGCGGATACGATCAACGGTCTGATAGGAAGTGAAATAAGGTGAAAGCCATATTTCGTGATGAAATGGGCATGGATGAGATCAGGTTGAATCGTTTTCACGAGTCTTTTTATTGATATTTCACGGGGAAGGAACGAGAGATAGAGGTTTTTCCAGAAGGATGAAATAACATGTTCGGATACGCCCGGGATCTGGCGGCCCACCGGGTCATAGGTAATCAGGTGCACTTCGTGGCCTTTTGCCGCAAAGTACTCCGCCCAGCGCTGGGTATGGATACTTCGCCCATCAGCGATTAGACAGATTATCAATCCAGCACTCTCCAGTTTCTGAAGGGATGTTCTGGATCCATATGCTATACATTACAGGGACCATAGTCCTGTAAGAGATATTTTCCCATATTGTATATGACTTGAATGTCATAGTTATGACTGCAGCCATTTGATCTTCAGTGTTCGCAATGCATCCTCCCGGATATGGTCATCGATCATCAGAAGGATACCAAAGTAGATTACTGCACCTATAAGTACAAAAAGACCCGTAATGAATGCACTTCTTCCAACTGGCAGAAATCGGATGAGTACCAACATTCCTGTCATAACAGCCGTTGCCGTGAGTATATGGGCGATCGGCTTCCGTTCAAATACGATCGGTATCACATTCCCCAAATAGTGCCATCCGATAATGATACTAACTAAGATATTTACAAGAGAACCGATTGCGGCGCCCTCAAGACCAATGAACGGAATGAAAATGACAGAAAAGATAATATTTACTATTATACCGGCACCTGCTGCACTAAATGCCATCCTCGCATGATCAGTGGCCATGAGAAAGTTTGAATAGAGCTGAAAGACTGACTGGACAATACGGGCACTTATAATGATGATGAGCGCAGTTGCACCCGTGGCAAACGATGCCCCATAAAGATAATAGAGAAGGTCTTTTCCGAGGAGGATCCCTCCGACAAGGATCGGAAATCCGAAGATCAGGGAATAGGTCGTGGCACGTGATAGCGAGGAGATAATTGCATTTGTGTCCCCCAAGGAATTCCACCGGCTCACTTTTACGTAGAGAGTATTGCAAAGAGCGGTGCTGACAAACAGGGAAAAAACTGAGAACGTCCAGCAGACGCCGAAAATTCCCACATCTGAGACCGACATGAAATTTGCAATGATAATCGGGTTCGCGTTGTCGAAGAGGATCGTGCAGATCGTTAACAGGAATACCCAGCTCGAAAAAGAGAAGATGCTCCTGACATGTGACCAGCTGAATTTCCTGAGATGGTAGTCAATATATTTTATATCAATGACAATCTCCGTTAACAGCCCGGCGATAAGGCCTCCGATTAAGCCGTATACTTGAAATCCCAGAAAAACAGCAACGACCTGAATGACGATCCGGCTTATGTTGTCAATCAGGCTGACCGATGCAGCAAGGCCAAGCCGGTTACTGGCGCCGATGGCGGTACTAAGGGACGAGACCAGTGTTGAAATTCCTAGGACTGCAATGAGGATCCAGAGTAAACCGGCATGGTTCAGGTTTCCGAACTGGTTGGCGAATACCAGCATCACTCCGCCAACAATTATCCAGAGTGCTAGTCTTAGGACAAGATTGGCAGAAAAATATCTGTCCGGGTCCTTCCCTTCACATATGCGGTACATTGCAGCATATCCAATCCCAAGATCGGTAAAGAGACCTGCAATGGCGAAATACGAGAGAAACAGGAAATATTGCCCGAGAACACTTGCACCTACCCAGTGGGCATAAAACATCGTAGCAAGGAATCCTACAAGAGTGATTCCTGCAGATGAAATAAGATACATCGTGCCATGACGCTGGACTTCCAGCACAATGTCCGACATTTCAGTAGTTTTTGGTTCCGGGTTGTAATAAATAGTAGGCCAATATCGGCAGGATGTTAGCTATAAAGCGTCGGGAATCTGCCGATATGGTTATTGGATACTGGTAAAATAAAATTCTCGTCTATCCGACATTATCCGACCCATAGAACCAAAGAGACCAATGCCTAACAGTGGGCAAGATATGCAACCTTCATCGATACGGGATCAGCAGAGGAAAACAATCTCTATGAAGAAATCCGGAAAACATAAATTGTTCTGGGATAATCCATAAGACCTGATCTCTAACGTTCCGCAAAAACACAGACCGGAACGCCATCGAGATCATCGAGGATCCACGGAAAAATATAGAGCGAGAAGGCATCACCGGATAGGGTACAGAAACTCAGATCGAGATCTTCGAGAACGGCAATTTCCGGTTTATAACAAAGGAACCTCCTGTGGCATTCACGACCCTGTTCTCGGTGCTCCGGATGGGTCAGCGAGAGGGTATCCAGTCCGAAAAGCCGAAGCTTGGGGTACTGACTCCTAAGATACTCCGGAACATCTTCGTGCACCCAAGGATGATTATTCCGGTAGGTATCGGGATCCCGCGTGCGGTATCCATATGCCCCCGTCCTGATAAGAAGGGCGACTGCATCTGTACAGGTCTTGAATCTCTCTTGGATATCGCTCACCGTGATACATTCGCCAGGTCCTTTTACGAAATCGAGACAGTATGACGGTCCAATTCTTTCCCCGTAAATGAACGTTTCTCTGATGGTTTTTCCGGCCGGACAGAAATGGCTGGGGGCATCTATGTGCGTTCCCGCATGCGATGAAAGAGTGATCGTGGTCTGATTTGCCGAATCCCCCCGTGACATCGATTTGAGTTCGGTAAACCTGACGGGCGGCGTTCCCGGATACAGCGGGGAAGTCTGAGATAGTGGATATGAAAGGGGAATCAGCATAATTCCGACTCCAGAATGGTTGCGAGTTCTTCCAAATCAGCAACCATACATTCAACAGATGTGCAACTGGAGAACGGGTTAAGTGTATTAGGTGGCACCCTCCCTATAAACCGGACCCCAGCAGTTTCCGCAGCCACACAATCATTCTTTGCGTCGCCGACGAAGACGACCGTACGAGAGTCAGCGCCAGTCTGCATTATGATTTCGTTAATGTGGTCGGCTTTTGATGCCGGAGAGCCGAATACTGCTTTAAAATATTTCGTAAGCTGCCGTCGGTCTATAATCTCCTTCAGCTCGTATTCAGGTGTTGCAGAAACGATATACAGGTCTATCCTTGCCTGATACTTCTTTAAAAATTCTTCTGCCCCTGGAACGAATGGTGCACGGATCACCTCTTCTTTTACCAATTGGGAGAACTTATCTGAGAGCCACGCGAATTGTTCGTCACTAAGATCTTTCTTGAGAATATTTCGATAGATATACCGGAATTTTTCGAATCTGGACATACCACCATTTTTCAGGTGAAAGCGGGTTATCTCATCGATATGGTCCGGAGAAAATGAGAAGAGTTTTTTAAAAGCCTCGGTCTTAATATTGACCGATTCCATAAGAACGCCATCAAAGTCAAGGAGAATTGTGGAAATGGTCATCTCATCACGTTTCTGGCAATAATCATCATATGAGAGCTAAACCTCGATTTCTGGAGAAATGTCTGGAACTCCTGCTTGACAAACTCGTCTCCTTCTTCGATCATCTTTCGGAAAAATTCGCACCTGACATCCTCCAGTTGTTTTGAGACGATATCGACATCGAGCTTTCCGGGAGTCGAGACTTCGAAGATCTCAAAACCGCACCTTGTCAACAGCTTAGTAATTGAACCTTGGGTGAAGAAGTTGATGTGCGCCGGAGGCTGAATGCTTTTCGATTGTTCCTGAAGCATCTGGAGGTCGAAACCATGCCAGTTCAGGGTTGTGACAATAAGAAGGCTATTCGGGTCAAGCACGGAACTGCAATGGGAAAAGAATGTTCCGGGATCTTGGAGGTGTTCTGCGAGTTCAAAACAGGTAGCTGCGACGATACTTTCCGTCCCGATATCCGGCCGTGTAACATCTTCGAAAAATTTATTGATGGTTCTTATCCCTTTATCTCGGCAGATTTCGTATAACTCCGGTGAGGGTTCAATGGCGACAATTTCAGGTTTTTTCCCGTAGATTGTCTGCAGTTCTTCACAAAAGACTCCATATCCTCCACCAATATCGAGAATACATGACCGGTCCTGGACAGTACCGAAGTATTGCTGGATCTTGTTATAAACCAGCTGAGCTTTTGGCCTGATCAGAAGGTTCCTGCGAGACTCTTCTGTCTGTTTGTAAAAGTGTGTTGCCCAGAATCTGATAGATGGGGCTTCGGAATAGTACCGTGCAAAAGCATCAGCACGAGGCCGGGGATTCACGTACAGGGTGCCGCATTCTTGGCATTCGACGTAGGTGAAGCCGGTTTTTTCAAAGGCCCGTGCACTCTCCGGCGACCCACATGCGGGGCACGGGACCGGAAGAAACTGGACTGAGGAAAAGTAGTCGCCTGCGTCTTTTTTTGCGAGAGTAATGTACTCAGCGAAAAGGTTCTTCGGCCGGATCTCTTCTTCCTTCATACTATCCTTTCTACGTTTTTTTAATAAGATGAACCATATAAAATTTTTTAAAACACCCGCAAAACGTATCCTGATCGATGAATTTCGCCCACAAATAGAACAATATCCTATGCGTGATGTGTATTTTGTCGTCAAGAACAACCGCAATATTTTCATTTTTTAATGAAAATCGTGTAAGTTTTACAATATTTTTGAAATCATTTTGATTGAATTCAAAAATATGATATTGGTATATCGGTCTCCCATCTGTATAGTTATAGCGGTTGATGTGAGTTTTTTTTACAAAGGGTATCGACATTATCAACGATTTTTTACAAATCCTCCCAATTTCATTCAGGAGTAATAATGGATTTTCGACATGTTCAAGTGTTTCGAATAATAAGATTGTGTCGATACTGTTTTTTTTAAATGGTAAAAACTGGATATCAGCCCTAATGGTATCCAAATTTTTGCTTTTAGTATAAAGGACAATCTGTTTGCTGATATTGACACTTATACCATCTTTATCCAGAGACCGAAGGAAAATTCCGTTTGAATCCCCTAGATCGATAATGGTGCTATTCTTATCATCATCCCCAAGACATTCCAATATGAACTTGATCCTGTCAATGGTAAAACTCCGTACAATGTGTTGCGAAGCGACTTCCTGTAATTCTGAATCCCCATAATGGTACTTTTCATCCTCTTCCAACAGAATCTTCTGGTGGTACGGTGAAAGAGTGGACAATTTTTTGTCAAGTACGGATTTTGCATTTCCCTCAAAAATATCGAATAGGATTTCATGTGTATCGATTTTGAAAAAACTAGCAACTCTTTGAAACAGTTCTATCATCGCTCACCTATTGTTGCATATTTTGTGTAGATGTTACTGATTACTCTCCCCCGGTAACACCAAAGATCTGTCCCGTGATATAGCTGCCACAGTCAGAGCCCAGAAATATACACAATCGGGCAACATCAAACGGAGTACCGGCACGCTTGAGAGGAATCTTACTGACACGATCATCCAGCGATTCCCGCCCGATTTTCCTATGTGCATTGGTGGCAATTACACCAGGCTGGATAGAATTCACGAGGATTTTGTACGGAGCCCCGGCCCGTGCCAAAGATTTTGTAACCGCATCGAGCCCTGCCTTTGCTGCGCCATAATGGATGCTCTCGTCAGATCCCCCATATTTTGCCGCGATGGAGCTGATATTGATAATTCTTCCACCGCCGTTCTCTTTCATAAACACAAATGCATTCCGTGCAAGGAGGAAAGGTGCGGTAAGGTGAAGGCTGACAGCATCATTCCAGGATTGTAAGGGAATGCTAAGGAAATTGTTCAGGTGGAATGTTCCAGCATTGTTAACCAGAATATCGATCCCCCTAGTCAAATCAATGAACTCATCAATCAATGTATCGCACCGGCTGGTGTCAAGCAAATCCCCTCCAAGCAGGAAAACCTCACCGCCAGTCTTGCGGATTCTTGCCGCAACAGATTCCGCACCTTTGATATTTGAATGGTAATGTACACCCACTGTGGCACCGTGTCCGGCAAATAATTCTGCAGTACACGCCCCTATCCCTGAACTGGCACCGGTAACAAGTACTTTTTTCCCGTTCAGATCTTTAAACATAATGTTTTGATTACCTCCCGTGGTGTTTCAGCCAGTATTCCACTTGAGGGATCTGCCATTCGTAATCGACATCACATCCTCCCCATTGTTTTAATGGATAGATTTTTTGGCCCATCCATTTTTGCGGTAGTAAGCCTGCATCAAGATTTTCAAGACAATCGGGCCTGACTATGGAGACACTCATATCTGCAAACCAGACATCCCCTTGGGAGTCCCGGTCACAGTTCAGTGTTTTGGGATCTCCAAAGACTTCAAATGGAACAAACGGATGAAGCAGACCGTCCTGCCCGATCTTTCTCGCACGAAGTGGGCTCCACATATTGTATCGCGATACTGTCACCGCGGAATCATATCCTGTGTTCTCCCGGAGGACGCGGATGCCTCTCCTTAGGGTTTCGGGAAGTATAGTTGGGGCATTGCAAAAAAGAAGAACCATCATTTCTATCGGTTTTTCCGAATGGTCCCGAATATATTCATAGCCATGGACGAACGCATGTTCGCCAAGTGCCTCTTTGGTGCAAAGATGGGCCGGACGATCGATAATCTCCGCACCATATTCCTTCGCGATTGTTTTAATTTTTGCAGAATCCGTAGAAACATAAATTCTGTCAATTTCTTGAACTTCTTTTGCTGCCAAAAGGGGATAGACCATTAATGGTCTTCCGAGTACAGGATAGGTATTTTTCCCGGGAAAGCCGACACTGCCTTCGCGCCCTATCAACAATGCTGGAATCATGGTATAATCACATGTTTGAGGCGTTATTTGCAGAATTTTTTTTCTTTGCCGCCCAGTCAGCCATCCGGGCTAGTCCGGTTTTGAGATTTGTCTTCGGATGCCAGTTCAGATCTAACTGGATTTTTGACACGTCTGCATAAAGACCAAACTGGTCTGAAGGTGTTGTTCCCTCATATTTTACCGGGTATGTCATCGGGTCCAGGTTAAATGTTTTGATCTCTTTATTAATCAATTGATGGACGAAGGTTTTTTTCCCTGTGGCTAGGTTATAGGTCTTTCCAAATGTAACAGGTTTGTCAATTGCCATAACCCATGCATCGACAACATCGTCTATATAGATAAAATCCCGGAAACGGTACCTGCTGCCCTTCACCCATATCTCCTCGTTTTTCATGAGATATGCCATAAAGATGCTGACCATTCCCTGTTTCATGTTGCTCATGTTCTGGCCGGGCCCGTAGACGCTAAACATCCTGAAAATTGTCGTGTTCAGCCCTTTGCTGGAAAAGTGGTGGATATACTGTTCACTTGAAAATTTCGAGATACCATAGAATGAAAGGGGATTGCAGATGTCAGTTTCTGATACGGGATTTTTTTCAATATTCCCGTATACCGCCATTGAGCTCGCATAAATGAAACGCGGGATCTTCTTGTTCAGGCACCAGCGGAGCAGGAGAAGGGTCCCGAGGGTATTTACTTTAAGGTCAAGATCAGGTTTTTCATTTGAGATCTCACCAGAGGACTGAGCGGCAAGATGAAGAACATACCTGAATTTCCGGCCTGCCAGTTCTCTATATGTCTTCTTTTTTGAAATATCACTATCAATGAATTCTGCACCGGATGGAATATTAGTTTCTTCACCGGTGTACAGGTTGTCAAGAATCGTCACATCATGCCCTTTATCAAGGAGCCGTCTCGCAATATGAGATCCGATGAACCCTGCACCACCTGTGATAAGGACTTTCCCGGCATTCATGGAATCATCCATCCGGATCATGCAATCCTGACTTCCCTCTCGAGTTCCTTTCCCGTAAGCGGGAATACAACTTTTGCATTCTTCCGGTCCTCAGAGACATGGAACGCTATAACTATCTCAAGAGAGCACCGTCCATCCGATCCTGTGCTGCTTATCGGATCATCCGAAAGCAGTTCGGCAAGGCCTTTCGACGTGAGGTCGACAATATCGAACCGGGAATCGCTTTCAAAGGGGATTTGGGTTGTATCAGAGCCATATCGCGTGAGGGGTAACGAACGTGTATCATTACGTCGCGTCCTGACAATCCAGAAATCATTTAGTTCGTCAATGATCACCCGCCCGTAAGTACCTACAATCTGGAATGTGTACTGGACGCCGGTGTCCTCTGAGGTATCAACGTAAAAGCGTGTTCCGTCTCTGAATCTGATGATGCCATAACCCCCAGGATCGATGTATTGCTCCCCCCGTGGGTTTGGTGTCCCGGTCTTATCGATGAACCCGGAGACCCATTCGGGTTCGCTGTCCGTAAGATAACGGGCAGTATCAAAAAAATGGATCGCAAAATTCCCGAGCCCGGTTGATCCACAGTTGAAATAAAGGTGGCGGAGGTCACCGATAGCTCCGGATTGTATCATCTTTTTCATGCGGTGATAATTCGAGCTCCAGCGCCGTATATGGTTGACGGCAAGCCGGGTCTTGTTCCTAGAACAGGTGCTGATAACCCGGTCAGCATCGGCAAGCCGGGTAGCCATCGGTTTCTCGCACATGATTCTCGGAATCCCGGCTTCGGACGCTTCAATGGATATCTGGGCATGCATCGGGCCGTTCGTGACAATACTGGCAATATCGATCTCCTCGTTCTTGAACAGGTCGTGGTAATTCTTGTAAATCCGGTCATCGGGCAACCCGGGCACGGTTCTTCGTATCTTTTCCGGATAGAGGTCTGCTATAGCAACAACATCAGCACCAATTTTTTGGTATGCGCTCATATGGCGCTGTCCCATACCTCCAAACCCGATGATTGCAGCCCGTATGTTTTCCTTCATGATCTCTCATCTGTTCCGGAAACTTCCGGTGGATTCCATTTTGTAATAACGGCCATCAACGTATCACAGAGGAAATGATTTTTCAGCACATCTGCATATTCCTTCTCCAGTGCATCGGAAAAGATATTCCGGTATTTCCCGAAACCGCCAGGCTTCCCGTACTGGAGCCAGTGCAGATGGTTTGACAGGTCATACCGTTGGATAGGATCGATAGTGTATTCGCTGAAACCGGCTTTCCGGAAAAGATCTGCCAAGGTCGTTCTCGAATAATAGAACTGGTGTGCAGGAGTAAAATAAAATGTCCTGAATCCCGGGATATCATAAAGCCTTAACAGTGCATCATCAACATTTGGAACGACGATGATAATCCTGCCTCCCTTTTTCAGCACCCTTCTAACTTCCTGGAGGTACTTCAGGGGATTGCCGATATGTTCGAGAAGAAAGAACATGAAAACAACGTCGAATGAATTATCTTTGCATCCGAGAAGAGAATCGTACATCCGGATCCCGAGATCCTGACAGTATTTTTTAAGGAGATTATGGGTTTCAATACCACAAACCTCCTTCACATAAGGTCTGATCGTCTCGAGAAAATAACCGGAAGCACATCCGGGCTCAAGACATACGCAATCCATGTTCATATAGTTTTTTGTCCAATCGAGATAGAGCGCCGCATCTCCGAGTCGTGCATGAAAGAGCTGGGACGGAGTGGTTCCCTTCTCGTTGCTGTATATTTCCCCATATTCCTTCTCATAAAAGATACGCTCCTCATCGGATGACATCTGGGGATTGAGGAAAACTAGGCCGCAACGTGAACACTGATAGATCTTTCTGGGTGCGTCATACCGAATTTTATCGGTAATCAACTGAAAATCCTCATTTTGACATAAATAGCATTGCATGGACTCACCAAAGATAATTAATAAAGTTCAAGATAGGATACGCTCCTCCAAATTATACATGTGATCTGGATTAATGCCACTTCTACTCCCTGAGTTCATCCTGAACTTCCTTGAGGCAGTCCAGAATTCCTTCGCTGATATCAACATACGTTGCGAGGTTCACACGAACCGGGACATCAATCTCGAATGAGTACGGTGTGATGATGTAATGGGGATTTTTGCCAACAGGGGCATAATTGATTTTGATTTCTTTCCCAAGAATTTCCTGGACCATATCAAAAAATTCTTTCATTCTCATTCTTTGATGCCCGGTGATGAGGACCGCCTTGTTGGCAAACTGCCGATCACTGGCAATTCGCACCGTTTCACGGGCCGCATCATTGATATGGATATATTCCCGGACCGCATCCGGGGAGCTCGTATACGTATATTCCCCTGTTGTCAGCAGGGATTTGCACACCCCATAAATGAAGTTCCAGTGGTTCGGTTCCCTGCCGTACAGGCTTCCGTACCGGAGAATGGTATATTCAAGCCCGAATTCTTCATGGTATGTCTTGCACAAAGATTCGCACGTCTGTTTTGAGATCCGGTAAAATGATCCACGGTTGCCAGAGACATATACCGTGCTTGCGAAAAGAAAACGCTTTACTCTCGTTTCCCGGGCAGCTTCAAGACAGTTGGTCGTGCCGACGACATTCACTTCCATGGTTTTTCTTGGGATTTTGCGTGCCTGGTCGACATCTGCGATTGCTGCAGTATGGAAGACATAGTTACACCCTTCCATCGCTTTGGTAATCTGTCCGTAGTCCAGCACATCACCCTTGATATACGAGCAGTGTGAACGATTTTTTCCTTCAGCGGGAACACCTGGGGGTTTACAGGTATCGTAGATAACAGTTTCAATACGCCGTTTCAAGAGTTCTTTTACCAGATGGTGTCCCAGAAAGCCGGATCCCCCGGTAACAAGTGCTTTCATCATGTTAGCCTCTTTATCCGATCAAGAATATTCTTCACTGCTTCCATTTCCATTTCTTTCCTTGATTCAATAGTGTTTGAAGCGATATGCGGTGTCGCAATTACCTGCGGAAAAGAGAGAAGCGGTCCGGAGTACGGCTCTTGCGGAAACACATCGAGACCAGCAGCCCGTATTCTCCCGTCCATAAGGCCGGCAATGAGGGCATTTTCATTTACCAGTGATCCTCGAGCCGTGTTAATCAGGATGATCCCTTTTGTGATACCGTCTAATGCCGTCTTATCGATGATACACGCATTGCCTTGCTGAGCTGAGCTGTGGATCGTTACAATCTCTGCATGTGCAAGTAGTTCTCCGATTGATGCATACTTATACCAGCCATTTCTGTCCTTAAGGTTAACATATGGATCGTAATAACCGATGCTACATCCCAAGATCTCAAGGAAAGATGCGACTTTTTTCCCAATGCGCCCGAGGCCGATAATCCCCACTCGTTTTCCTGCAAGAAGGGTGCCTGGCCGGATGGAGAAATCCCCGTCCCGCATCCTGTAGTTATAATCGGGTATCTGTTTTAAGACTGCAAGGAGAAGTGCAAGCGTATGTTCGGCGACCGGCTGGATCGTAGATCCGGGAGTATTCAGTACCCTGATACCCCGCTCCTCAGCGGCGTCCAAGTCAATCGAATCGAGGCCAATACCTACCCGAGAGATGATCTTCAATTGCGGGGCCGCATCGATAACTGCCCGGGTATACTTCTCAGTTCCGGCTATCGAGATATCAGCATATTTTAGGGCGCTGCATAGTGCCTGTTCACTGAGATGGAGTCCGGTCGAATTGAGGTAGGAAACACGCGCAGCAGCGATCAGTTTTTTATAAGCCTCACTAGCAGTGTCGAATGATCGTATCGTGATGGCGACATTCAAAGGGTTCATTAGGATCTTACCTGCTGCATTAATGATAATCACCATATTTTTTTGAGAAGGTAAATAAGGTGTAGGTCATTTGGCTGACAGGAGCGACAATACTCTCTACGATGCGGGCAAGTTCATCCCTTTCCTGCAGGGAAAATTCCTGGATAATAAGTTCATCTATCTGATGAGCGATCTCATCTGGATGGTCGGCCACCCGGATAAACGGCGTCCGAGTGCGGAAATCCAGAAGAGGGTCGATGTCCAGTCTGCGATCGGATAGTATCCGGAGAACCGGGACGCCTTGCAAGAGAGCATCGATACAGGTGGACGAATTCGAGTAGATAAGAAGTGCAGCTTCCGGGAGGATCTGGTTAAGAGGTTCGCGTGTGAATACGAATCTGTCCATTACGGGTTTTTTTACCGCACGGGTAAGCCAATCTTCCGGGATGAACGGATGGACTTTAATAATTATTTTGTGGGGTCTGTCTCCAAGAGATGCATAAACTTTTTCGAGAATCTCAATCGATTCGTCCAGCATGCATGGCAATGTAAGAATTATATATCCTTCTTTCTGAGTACGGCCTTTATTCGGGCATGGAGGGGACAGATCGGCAGTTCCGACATAACGGAGTGCTCCCCCAACAACTACGCGATCTGCAGGATAATGGTTCTGGATCAACAATTCTCGCGGGTATGTTCCGTTCGTGATCACTATGTCCGGGAGAAACACCTGATCAGACTCGCTTGTGGAGAGACAATAGGAAAAATTATTGCTCGCGACACTTGAATGCTGGTAACCGATAACGGTAGTCCCCTCATCTACCCGTCCAAAATTTTCAATAATCGCCTTCTCGAACGAATAATTCTCATGGAGTATGATCAATGAACGTACGTGGAGATTACTGGACAGGAATTTCTTTACGATTGCCTCCCATTGTAACGGTAGGAGCAGCTGTAGGTTCTGCCAGTCCCTGCATTCCTGAGAATATACCGTATTTGTTATCACAACATCGCCAACGCAATACTCCCTGCGGCGAGGCAGATGAAGGAAGCAAGAGCCAATAATCCGGATCAGTGAGCGGATTGTTAAAAAATCTTCTTCGGAAACGAACGGTACACCAGATTTTTCAAGAGCTGCAACGGCCGGGCTGAATGGGATATCGTAGGGGATATGTGGGATAAGGAGGGCATCAAATCCGAGATTTGTGAGCCGTTCTTGGAGGTCCCCATAAAAACTCTCAGAGTAATGTCCTGATGAAAAGGAATTCTTGCTCATCCATGTGTGGATGAGAATTGTTTTTTGACCTGAACCAACCAGTTTCAACCTTTGACTGGTGACTGTTGCAGTATGGGGTTTTCGGATCTTTCTGAAAAAAATGATTCGGGCCGTATTTCCAATACGCGCCGCCCCCCATAAGAATGAAATAAATCTCTCCTGTATTGAGGTTACTGGACACCGTACCAGAAGTTGAACGTCTGGCTCACCGTATCTCTGAAGGGTGAGGAAGAGATCACAGGCCAGTTCCTTTTCCTGGCAAATAATGATAACGTCGTAGTTCGGGTAATCTGTAAGAATTTTTTTGGCGAGACGGATAAAGCAAGCTGCCTCGAATATGCCGGAAATAAACGGGGATTTTTCCCGGAAACCTGAATATTTCTCGAGAGGATCTTTTTCCGCCTCCTGAAGAGCCGCAATATAATCCACATATTCCTGCCGGAACTCGTTTACGGTTTCGTGAAACGTTCCCCCGAACTCAACTTCCTGCATGCATGAGCCGATACCTGCCTGCAACTCTTTGTGTGAGCAATAATCAGTTCCCAGAAAGAACCAGATAACAGGAGAACGGCCCCCCATATCTAAAAGAACCCGTTTCCAGGAGCGAAACTCCACAATTCGGATCGTTCTCATAACTACCTTTGCGTTATTTTTGTTACGGTTCCTGAAGTGTAGAGATACCTTCCGCTATCAGCGTTTGCCTCTGCCTGCCTGATCTCGAGTTCCATCAAATATTTCCGAGCCTTATTATCGAGTTCTGCCGGATTGCAGAAACGGGCCTGAGGATCGCCTTCGATACCTGAAAATTTTCCAATTGAACATGCCCTTCGCAGGGTAATCCCGGCATCTTCCAAGAGTGCTATTGCCTCATTGAGTGTAAACCAATTCAGGGAAATTCCATTGAGGATGCTCCCTTTGGTCGCAGATATAATTTTCAGGTCTTTCCAGGATTTTCGGAGGATGGCATTCAGCACGTAATACATTTTTGGACGGAAAGAGACAATTACAAGCCCACCGGGATTAGCCAACCGGGTAAATAACCTCAAGAGATTTTCCGGCCGCTCAACCATGTATATCATCTCGGTGCAGATAATGCAGTCGAAAGAATTCACTGGAAATGCCATTGTATCTCTGGTGATATCAATAAGCCGGAGATCAAGCGTAATATTTTGTTTCTGCGCTCGTTGGCCTGCGATCCGAATCGCTTCAGAAGAAATATCAATTCCTGTGATTCGATGACCATCCTGTGCAAGAGGGATACTGAGACGCCCCTGACCGCAACCTACGTCTAAAATGCGGATCTTTTTATCTCCAAATGTATCTTTGATATCCTGCCGGATAAAATGGAGGTAGATCTTTGCAAAGAAGTCCTCTGCATGCTCTGATGACATATCGTAGTGTGAGGCCGTCCACAGGATCGCTGCTTTCTGGTATCGCCAAGGGGTAAATGTTCTGATTAACCAGAGACGGAGGTGTTCTGCATAATTCCTGACCGATGAACGGGACATTCCTAATATAAAGTATTTCAAGCCAGCCTCAATAATCTATGTCTTTTATGCAAGAACACCAGTTTCCGGGAGATGACTCCGGTAAAAATGCCCGGCAATTGCGCTGATATTCCACCCTGAATATTTATAGTCGCCCGAAAGAAATTATGTAGTAATGAAGGGCCTGATTTTATCCGGGGGTCACGGTGTCCGCCTGAGGCCCCTGACCTATTCCCAGCAGAAACAACTCATCCCGGTGGCGAACAAACCTATCCTCTTTTACTGTATCGAGGATCTCATAAATGCCGGGGTCCGTGATATTGCCATCATTGTCGGCCCGAACCGGGATCAGGTGATCGAAACCGTTCAGAAAGTCCCGTGGGAGGCACATATCGAATTTATCTTTCAGGATGCCCCCCGAGGTCTGGCTCATGCCGTAAAAATCGCCCGCGATTTCATGGGCGGGGACAAATTCATCATGTATCTCGGCGATAACCTCCTCAAAGGTGGGAGCGTGGATTTCGTTCGCGATTTTACCGGTTCAAATGTCGATGCGAGCCTGCTCCTGACAGAAGTGGAAGATCCGTCCCAGTACGGCGTGGCGCTGGTAGACGAGCAGAAAAAAATTATCGTTAAACTTGTCGAAAAACCGAAGAATCCTCCCAGCAACCTTTCAGTCGTGGGCATCTATGGCCTGACTCCGAAAATCTTTGAGGCAATTGATAATATACAACCTTCGTGGAGGGGCGAACTCGAAATCACCGACGCGCTTCACTGGCTTATTGAGAACGGCGGTAAAATCAGGTATGCGATGGTTCAGGGCTGGTGGAAAGATACCGGCAAGGCAGAAGATATTCTCGAAGCAAATAGGCTGATTCTTGATAAGCTCGAGAACGAAAACCACGGGACGATTGAATCCGGTACCGTCAAAGGCAATGCAAGGATTGGGAAAGGCACCTTTATCAGGCAAAATACCGTGATTAACGGGCCGGTGATCATCGGCACTGATTGCATTATCTCTGATAGCTGTATCGGGCCGTACACCAGCATCGGGAACTCATCAACGATAATATCGTCAGAACTTGAAAACTCCATTGTCATGGATGGGGTAACACTGGATGGTGTTAGACGAATCACGGAGAGCCTTATCGGACGAAATGTGATTATAAAAAAGAATGTGGATCTGAAAGGTGACAAAAAATTTGTTATCGGTGATAGCTCAGAGGTGACATTATGATTGAAGGTGTTCGGCTGAAAAATCTCAAATTTATTGCAGATGAACGAGGCCGCCTGATGGAAATCCTGAGATGTGACGAGCCCTTCTTTGAGAAATTCGGGCAGGTCTATCTCACCACAAATTATCCGGGTGTCGTAAAAGCATGGCATTACCACAAAAAACAGACCGATAATATCTGTTGCCTCAAAGGGATGGTGAAAGTGGTCCTTTACGATGCTAGGGAAAAATCTCCGACATACCGGGAGATCTCCGAAATTTTTATTGGTGATTGCAACCCGGCCCTGATTGCCATTCCCCCTGGTATATACCATGGCTGGAAATGCATTTCTGAAGAAGAGTCCCTGATCGTGAGCATCCCCACCGAACCCTACAATTACAAAAATCCTGATGAATACCGGCTTCCTCCCGATGCGAAAGAAATACCCTATGACTGGATTCTGACGCCCGGCAGAAAACACGGGTAGATCGTATGCGTCTTCTTATTACCGGTGGAGCGGGTTTTATCGGTTCAAATTTTGTCCACCTGCTCCTGCGAACGTATCCTCATGATGAGATTGTTGTGCTGGATAAGCTGACCTATGCCGGGCGCTTGGAAAATCTTGCAGATATCCGGGAGCGGATCACCTTTGTGCATGGGGATATCTGCAGGTACGAGGACTTGGAAAAAGCGGGGCCATGCAATGCAATTTTCAATTTTGCTGCCGAAACGCACGTAGATCGTTCAATCATCGAACCCGATATTTTTGTGAAGACCGATGTGCTGGGAACCTGTACACTCCTGAATTATGCACTGAACCACGAAGTCGAACGTTTTGTCCACGTGAGCACGGATGAAGTATACGGAAGCATTGAGCACGGATCGTTCCGTGAGAATGATCCTCTTGATCCTTCGTCGCCGTATTCTGCCAGCAAAGCGGCGGCGGAACATCTCGTGCGTTCGTATTATAAGACTTACCATCTCCCGGTACTCATAACGCGAAGTTCCAATAACTTTGGTCCGTATCAGTATCCGGAAAAGCTCATCCCGGTTTTGATTCTTCGGGCTTTGGCAGACCAGCCATTGCCAATCTATGGCACCGGCATGAATATCCGGGACTGGCTGTATGTGGAAGACAACTGTACTGGAATAAATGCCGTATATTCCCGCGGGAGACACGGTGAAACCTACAATATCGGAGCTGGCAATGAACGGACAAATATCGAGATTGCAAAAACAGTTCTCCGTCTCCTCAATAAAAAAGAGGATTTAATCACCTTTGTTGATGACCGGCCCGGTCATGATTTCCGATATTCCATAACGACGGGAAAGATCCAAGGCCTCGGCTGGGTTCCTTCCCATTCTTTCGATGAAGGCATGAAACTGACGATCGATTGGTATCAAAAAAATACTGCTTGGTGGAAATCTCTCGTGTGACGGAATACGTTTAAGATTTCCGTTTCCCTTTTATTTTCTCAAGTTTACCTTCAGCTTCAATATCCTGAATTTCAGCCAGAAGAGGAAATACTGAAAGAAATGTCGCTGGAAAAATGACGGATCACGGGATTTCCATTCATGGAGAATGCTGAAGGATTCGAGTGTAATGGCATCGATTTTTTTATGCGTTCCGCTCTCGCGATGTTCTCGGTACAGCAGCAACGGTTTATCAATGTAATCGACAGGATACTTTCTAACCGCTTTCAGAAGAAAATCGTAGTCTTCTGCGAGATGGTAGTGCGGGTCAAATTCTCCGACCAATAAAAATAGTTCCTTCCGGATCATGACCGAAGAGATCGGTATGAAGTTGTCGAAAACAAGATGCTCGAAAACATAACCTCTGTTTTTTTGCTCCTGAAAGGTGAGAACTTTTTTCTTGATAAGATTACCCTGATGATCGATGATCGATTCATTTGTATACGAGATCCCAAGCGAGGATTCGGAACGGAACTGGGCGAGCTGGAGTTCCAGTTTCTGTGGCATCCAGAGGTCGTCTTGGTCGAGAAAGGCAATGTATATCCCCCGCGCTTCGGAAACGCCAATATTTCTGGCCCGGCTCACACCTCCGTTCTGCACAGATATGACACGGATGCGGTCAGGATACTTTCTGGCAAACTCTTCCAGCTGAGATTGGCTGGTGTCCGTAGAGCCATCATTTATAGCAACGATCTCCCAATCCTTGTCTGTCTGCCCGAGAACTGATGCGATGGTCTCGGGGAGGTATCTCTCCCCATTATAAACGGGGATTATCACGCTAACGACTGGGTTCCTTATTGATCCTGTAGCTGCCATACAGAAGAAACTGGAATTTATTAGGTAGCGATACCGGACTTCACGGCTTCGATCACCAGCTCGACCTGTGTATCCGTAATATCCGGAAAGAGCGGAAGAGAGATAATCTCATTATATATCTGTTCAGTGACGGGTAAGTGACATCTCCTTTTTTTGTAAAACGTAAAGAGGTGACTAGGAATATAATGGATACCGCTTCCTACTCTTTTGAGTGTAAGATGATCCATAAGTTCGTTCCTCTTATTACAGACTTTCATGATATAGGCAAATAGGCCGATATCCTTGTAATCGTAATTTTTCAAAAGTATGATGCCCTCAATATCCCTGAATGCAATATCGTACTGGCGTGCCACTTCAATTTTTCTTCTATTCATGCTCTCGAATTTTTTGAGCTGAACAAGGCCAACCGCCGCATTGATGTTGCTCATATGATAGCGGTATCCCTGCGTAACGACATCATAGAACCAGCTCCTCTCGTTCCGATACCGGCTCCACGTATCTTTGTCAATCCCGAGTATGCGCTTTTGCTGGACCGGTTCCAACAGCGCATCATCTTGGAAGGCAACAGCACCGCCTTCGCCACAAGTAATATTTTTTATCGGGTCAAAACTGAAACAGGAAATATCCCCGAACGAACCAATCTTCTTTCCGTTATACGATGAGCCGAAGGCATGGGCTGCATCCTCAACAACATAGAGATCATTCTTTTCCGCAAGTTCGTGGATTTCATCGAGATCGCAGGGAAATCCCCGGTAGTGGACCGGTAGGATCGCTTTTGTTTTTCTGGTTATCTTTTTTGATGCATGGCTGACATCCATGTTCAGGTCATCTTCATGGATGTCGCAAAAAACCGGCTTTGCCCCGGTTGAGGTGATCGCCTGGATGGTGGCAACAAACGTGAACGAAGGGACGATCACCTCGTCTCCCTTTCCTATGCCAAGTACATCAAGAGCGAGGTGAAGGGCAGTCGTCCCGGTATTTGTGCATACGACATGCTTTGCGTGGAGAAACTGCTTGAGAGAATTTTCAAATTCGAGAACGTTTGCTCCCAGCCCCAGCCAGCCGGAATCGAAAACGGTCTTTACTGCTGCGAGTTCCTCGTCCCCGAGCGATGGACGGGAAACAGGAATGGAATCCATAATGTTAGTTGATTTTCTGATAATTAGCATTATTCATGGAGCTGAACTTACTCCATAAAAAACCGGGTGTTATCTTCTTTTGTGGTTTTCCATCGTATCTGTGCCAAAGAGGCGGTGACGATCGGTATAAAAAATTCAGCAGGGGGCATCATCAGTTACAACAATATCCTGCTCTCTCCTCATGTTGGCAGGAAACAGCGGGCGATGCCCTCCTCTTTGACCGGATGCGGCGAAAACAGCACAACCCGATGGCTGGTACGGCAGGTCTCTTTTGGGGATTGAATCGGAATCTGCTGTCCGTCATGAGGGAGTCCTGATCTGGAGGATCGAGGGCCTCCTGTAAAGTGTTCGGGAATGCAGTCGTTAATAATATCTGAAGAGAAACAGTCCTCTTGGATATACATCCAACAGACAGGTATCCTATCCCTGATCCCCATTGCCAGTGACACCATCTTTGTTTTGCCTTGTCATGACTTCTAAAAAATCCGAACCATTAAAGGGCACGGATTGTCTCTGTTTCCCGGCCCTGCAGGCAGGTTCTCGCAAAATGCAGCCATGACCTTTTCCGATCTGGTCATTTTATGCCATATTTATAAAACAACGGCAGAATTCGCCTTAGAGAGCAGGCAGGAATAGCCACGTTCCAGCCAATGATAATTCCGGAAACGGCCGGCAGGATGACGGAAGTGCTGGAACCCCGCTTTTTGGGAAAGGAGGGTCTGACGAGTGTCATATCCGCATGGAGATAATGCCGGATGCATCTTCGACCTGCAGGTTATCCTTATCCCCGGCGATTGGAAACCTCCCCCACTACCATCCCAAGACGGACCCCCGAATCCGGGCCCAATACGGCTCCGGATTGACCTTCTAGAGGGTCAGGATCTCAAGGACCGGCCCTTTTTTGGAAAAACCGGCACCTTTGTTTTGAGAAAACATCAGATTGGACCCGGTTTTGCTGGAATCGGCATGATCCGTGCCCCAAAAAAACACGCTTTAGCATCTTTTGTAGAGGCGATTTCAGGCCGGATCGTGCTGCATTATGCCGGAATGAAAAGAATCCCTGTTTTGGTCATGAGGGTATGACATGGGTCATACGGGGTGATGTCATCTGCATCAGGGAAAATACGCCCAATCCAGGCTCCGATTTCGCTTCCTGAGGGATTTTTGTGCCTTATTCGCGAAAAACCGTGCCACATTTTTCCGGAACCAGTCAATTCAACTTCGGTTAGGAAATCCGGGGTCGTATCACGGCTGAAAAAGTGCGCTAATAGGCCCTTTTGGACAGGCGAGTTATTGCCAGATCGTAGTATTGTCCCTAGAAACCGGAATAAGGCCCGTTTTGGAGGATGAGAGAATGACAGGTGTCATATTTAAAGGAAGAAGATCTTGATAGTATCTTCAGTTCTCGGTCCGGATTTTTGACGGCGGATAATGAAGAGGATTTGGTGGCTGGATTAAGAGGAGGGGACTAAGACAAGGGGTTGATGCCGAACAATACCATGAGAGAACCTATGCCTATATTCTATTCCTTCTCATGAAAAGAAAGTTGGAGAATTCCAGAAAGTACGAAAATTCTGATTTCCGGTTGAGGAAATTAAAATGAGGGGGGCTCTGCAACTTTTAAAGAATAATGAATTCACCACTTGTTCTGACTGGTGCGGAGGATTATTCAGAGTTTATATCCGAACTTTTAATAAATGACGAAAAAATTTCCCATAACGGGAGTTCCGGAGTTCCCTTTTTTTTAATGAAATTTGATTGGTACTCGTCATATGCAGCCAAATCTGTATGAAGCAGATCATCTTTGGACAAATCCTCAAATTGGTCAAGATTAATTGGCGTACAATGTAATTCTGAAGCAACCCTGTCAATATAAATCCCCGGAATAAATTTTCCTGTATCCATTGTTTGTAATTTATCCATGGTGACAAACAGAAGTGGTTTTTTGTAGAGGACGGCCAAGTTGAGCGAGGTGCTCATGTGCGTGATAACGAATTGCGATTCCCTGACGAGTCGGATTGTCTCACCCTTAATTATGGGTCTGCCTTCGAAATAATCCGGGTGATACTCATAATGGGATCTGGGATGCGCAGCAATTGTGATTTTACAGTTCCATTCTTTTTCTAGACGCGAAAAGAATGCACACATCTTTGGATAGTATTCTTCAGGAAGAATAGGAGATTCCATTCCCATATTAACAAAATCAGGATGAAATGGATAATATTCATCAAGAAATACAACGCCTTTCAAATTTTCCTGGGAACCTTCTTTATTTTCCTCGAGATAGAGATCATAATCTAAGGCATGTGTCCATAAAAAGTGCGTATTATCATCAACCGGGTACAATTTTATATCCCGGGATTTCTCTCCGCCAACCAGAATTATGACAAATGCCGAATTAATCCTGAATAGCATATAATACCTGATTAATAACGTTCTACACACATTTCTGACAATGTCGGATGGGTGCAGTGACAGGGCTCTTTTAATTAATCTGCTAATCGTGTTCCTCCGGAATCTAATCTGATCATTGGGGTTTGGAAATGATGCCGATTGCAGAACACAATATTTTATTCTTTTCCGTGAGAGTGCATGGAAGAGGAAAAAAGTGCTTGTAGTATAGGGCACAATACAGATTGCAATATATGGTTCATCAAGATGTGAAATCGCCTCTGCAATCGCCGTTTTATTGCCGAACGAATAAATTCTATTGAAATTCATGTTTTCCGGCAAAGTTTCATTGACAGAGAAGTTCTTATAGAGTGCCTGGGTAATATCCCAGACCTCAACCTCAAACCCATCCTTTTGAAGTGTTGCAACTCCGAACCGATCGTAATCTCGTTTGTTGAAAGGATAATCAGTAATAATAATTATTTTCTTAATCATGTACAATGTCACTACGAGTACGTCATGCCTTGTTTTTCATCTGGTAGTCATCCTGAAATCCCGTAATACCTAGTTTTAGGCGAGCATCTCATCCTTAATTATTTTTTTCATGAATTCTTTAGAGGAATGCGGTTCAAAGTCCAGAAGGATACGTGCGAGGGTGATATCTGCTATCGAATCATACATAGTGAATTCTGCATGTCTCTCTTCCCATTTTGCATTTGGGAACATTTCACAGACTATGTTAAGTATCTCGCGGATCTGGATCCCTTTTCCGGACCCGATATTAATTATCCGGTTCATTGATTTCTCGTACGCGACCGCACGGAAGACCGCTTCAGCCACATCACCGGCATAAACAAAGTCGCGATACTGAAACGGGCCGAAGCTCTCGATCAATTCGCCTTTTTTAGCTTTGTCGATGAAGATACCGATTACCCCTTCATTTCCTTTCCCGTATACATTAAAAAAGCGCAGGATGACATAGTTAATCCCATAATTTTTCTGATAGGACTGGATCATTTTCTCGCAGAGAACCTTATGCCACGAATAGATATTTGTCGGACTGGGGGCGAAGTTCTCTTTAATAGGAAGATCTTCCGTGATCCCGTAAATTGCTGCTGAAGAGGGAAAAACAATTTTTTTATTTTTTGCAATCCTGGCCGCTTCGAGAATATTCTGCAGTGATGCCACATTGAGAAGAAAACTTTTTTGTGGATTTTTTTGTGCGATCCCGGCATCGGCAAGGCCAACAAGATGCACGATTACATCGGCATGATCTACCGCCTTCTTCACGGTTTCCTGATTGAAGATATCCCCTTGGACAAATTCCGTTGTCTTATTGAGCGGATATTGCGGTTCTGTAATATCTAAAATAGTCACATGGTTGTTATTTTCGGCAAATTTCCTGACCATGTGGCTGCCGATAAAACCCGCTCCACCGGTAATGAGGATATTCTGCTTTTTCATCATCAGTTCTCCCGGTAAAACGCCCCGATCTGTTCAGCCATATAATCCATCTCATCTTTTGTCAGGTTCGGGTACATAGGGAGGGTCAGTACCCGCAACGCCAGTTTCTCCGTCATCGGAAGCGGGGGAGAATACTTTAGCACATTCTTATAGAAATGCGAGAAATGAACCGGGGGGAAATAAACTTTGGCCATAATGCCCGCTTCTGAAAGGGAATTCATGAGCGCATCACGCCGATCCGATTCAATCGTATACATCTGGTAGAGATGGTAATACTCTTTCATTGGTGAAGGTGTTTTTACTGCACGTGCCTTTTTACCGATGCTTCTCGTTAAGTATTCTGCATTTTCTCTGCGCATCCGGATGACCTTATCGATCTTTTTCATCTGGGCGATACCAAGAGCCGCAGTGATATTGGACATCCGGAAATTGTACCCGAGGGCAATGTAATCAAGATATTCATTGGTTGAGAAATAGTCCTTGGTATCGGCCCTACCATGGGACCGCAACAATTTGATCTTTTCATAAATTTCCATAGAATCGGTCGTGATTATGCCGCCTTCTCCTGTAGTGATCACTTTTGGTGCGCAGAAACTGAACATTGCAGAATCACCGTATGTCCCAACCTTTTTGTCTTTAATTTTAGCACCAAGGGATTCGGCGGCGTCTTCTATAAGGAGTATTCCATGGTCATCGGCAATTTCCCGAAGTTCGCGGATTTTACAGGGATATCCTCCGACATGGACGGGCATAATTACTTTGGTCTTGGAGGTGATGCATTCCTTAACCAACTCTGGATCAAGCCCATAGGTGTCTTTTTCGATATCAGCAAAGACAGGCTTAGCACCGACAAAAAGCGGGGAATTTGCCGTAGCAATGAAAGTAAATGAAGGCACGATCACTTCATCGCCATGACCTATTCCATGGGCCATGAGCACCGCATGGAGGGCAGATGTACCTGAATTCAGGGTCACTGCATATTTTGTGCCGACATAATCTGCTACAAGGCTTTCGAGTTCATTGACTTTCGGACCGGTGGCCCAGTTCATGCCGGAACGAATAACTTCTTCAACCTGTCTGACATCCTCATCATCATCATATATCTTGAAAAGCGGTATCTTCCAGTTCATAGATTCTCTTCTCAACTTTCGATTGTAAACCTGAAATGCTTTTTCGTTATTACAGATACCAAATATTTAGTACGATCAAAGATTACATTTATTTTGTTTTTTAATGATTTAAATTTCAGATGTTCTTCCGGATTTAATTTTATCGAATTAGGTATTATAATGAGTTAGGGGATTAAGTTTTAATCTCATTCTTGGATCAATCTGGATAGATTATTTAGTCTCCCTTGTAAAATTTTCTTAAATTTGAACACGGGTAATCATTGGGATAAAATTTTAATTAAATTTGTTCTTCTTGTCAATTTTTCTGAAATACAAGTATTTGAATATAACTATAATTACCATATGGTTTTAAAAATGAAAAAAATTCAATAAACCTATTGTTGTATCTTATATCTTCATTCTTTATCAAAGCCGGATACAAAACTCTGCTTCCAAAATAATAACTACTTAAAAAATTTTTATTATAGATTTTGTTAAAATGGGGATCTTTTGTTCCAAGATCAATAAATTTTTCCTTTAAATGGGTGAATAATTTGTCTTTCTCAAAATATTTATTGTGGAATGGTTGCTCTATCGGTGAAAGTCCAACAACTTCTCTTGCTTCATTAATAACCCAAAGTCCATCTAGAAAGCTTTCAAGCATGATAAAAACGCCTCCTTTTTTAAGTACCCGATGAATTTCATCCAATGCTTTTTTTTGTTTTTGCCAAGTATCTAAATTTATCAAGCAACGTTCCGTATATATTATATCCAAACTTCGATCTTTGAAATCTAACTTTAATACATTCCCAACGCAAAAATTAACCTTAGGTGATTTTCTTTTTTTAGCAATTTCTATCAATTCTTCACAATAATCAATACCAATGATATTTATATCTAATTCAGTGGATAATAATTCGGCGGTGAAACCATTTCCACAACCCAATTCCACTATTTTACTATTATTTTTTTTATTTAAAAGATATTCTAAATACTTCTTAATTTCTTTTATCTCAGCATCCTTAGTGAAGAGATCCTTCATCGAAAGATCTTTGGCCAATCCTAAAGTTCGGGCTAAATTTTTATAATGTTCTTTTATCTTGTCCATTCTGTAACCTCATTATTGCTCATCTTAATCTAATTTTGAGATAAATAATAAAAATTGAAATTTGTCATAATAGATCTTCTTATCTAAATAAAATACTTCTGTCTTTCTTCATGAATAAAGGATATTAATAAAAATTCTTTTTCTGGATTTTTATTTTATTAAGTTTTAAGTTTGATAATACTGTCACAATTTTTTCTGAGGAATTGCCCTGACCGTATGGATTATTACATCTCCGGACTCTGTTTAAAAAAGGCTTATCTTGGAGTGCCTCTATTATTGAATCTCTGATTTCATATTTATTATATCTTGTATCGATAATATTGACTGCTCTTTCACGTCCCTGTTGACGTGTTCCAATATTTATTACTGGAAGATGGAAAGATGGAGCTTCAATGATACCGCTGCTTGAATTCCCGATAAGGACCGATGCAATACTGAGTAGTCCCAGATAATCGTCATGAGGGATGTTCTTGTAGGCTTGGAAGAAAGGTAAGCGGCAATATTCTTCGATTACCGGAATCATCATTCTTCCGCCGGTATCGGCATTGGGGTACACAACGATAGTCTGATAGCCAAGTTCTGTAACAGCATCTAGGGTTGTTTTGATATTGCGGGCTGAATCCGGGATCTCATCGGAAACCGGGTGTTGGACAACGAGGAGGATTGGCTCAGATGGAACAAGATGGTACTTCTTATATAAGATTTCGTGAGAGGTATAACGCCCTTTGAGAATCGAATCAAGCCCCGGGGCGCCGACAGCATATACGCAAGCGGGATCTTCTCCCATACGAATAATGCGCCGTGCACTTTTTTTTGTTGCCGTTAGGTGGATATGGGCAAGCTTTGTTATCGCATGACGAACAGGCTCATCTACCGTTGATGTGATCTCTCCTCCATGAACATGGACCACAGGGATTCCCAGATAATTACCAACGATAGCGCCTGCAAGCACCTCCCCCCGATCCCCAAGAAGGAGGATCAGGTCTGGTTTAATTTCCGCCACTTTTTTTGTCAGGAGTGTAATGAATTTACCGATAAAAACGGACATTGCGGCGCGGGTATCCTCTTCATAGACAACAGGAATTTTGTGCAGCTTGAAACCATCCGCTTGGATTTCCTTAACAGTATTGCCGAATTCCGGCATGAGGTGCATGCCGGTTGCAACGATCTCGAGATCAAGTCCGGTAGATTGGTCAATTGCCTCGAGTGCAGAGCGCATCAGACCGTAGTCGGCCCGTGTTCCGCTGATATACAAAATTTTTTTTGTCATTCCAGCATATCCCACTGAAATACGGCATCTTCTTTAACAGCAACTTTGGTCTTTTTTCCAATGATACGAGAGAGATATTTTACCGGGATACCGTTCCCCGGTCGTTTCAGATCGATCATATCAGGGGAAATTTTTGTGCCTTTGGAAATAGAGACTTTTGCGACAAGGCTTTTCCGGGCCACCTGCTTTATTTTGGCTTCATCTCTAGCGATTATTTTCTCCCCATTTCCCAATGCAGCTTCAGCAATCCGGATCTGTTCAACAAGTTCGGATAATTCGGATGGTTCAAGAGAAGCACGATGATCAGGTCCGGGCAATGAACGGTCAAGCGTAAAGTGTTTTTCAATCACGCAGGCACCTAATGCCCGTGCAAGAATGGATGCGATGATGCCTTGGGTATGGTCGGAAAAACCCACCGGGACCTTGAAGACCTTCATGAGAGTCTGGATCATTTTCAGATTAGCAAATTTTAATGGCACAGGATACCCGGTTACGCAGTGAAGAAGGACGATATCCCTTGCGCCTCCGCGACGAACTGCACGAAGCCCCTCGCGGATCTCATTTATATCTGCCATACCCGTTGAAAGGATTACCGGTTTTTTATAACTCCCTATCTGTTCCAAGAGCGGAATATTTGTAATCTCACCCGAAGGAATTTTGTAGGCATTGATACCAATCGATTCCAGAAGATCCGCACTTTGCCCATCAAAGGGGGAGGATAAAAACTCGATTTCTTTCTTCTTTGCATAATCTGAAAGTATCCTGAATGCTTCGCGGGAGAGCTCAAGTCGTTTGAGCATGTCATACTGCGTTTCAGCGGCACCCGATGTTTTTTTCTGATATGCCGCCTTCCCTGCGGCTTTTGTCACTATGGCATCGGTTGAGTATGTCTGGAACTTTACTGCATCGGCCCCGGATTTGACAGCTGCAGTGATCAGTCTTTTTGCGAGCCTGATATCCCCATTATGATTTACACCGGCTTCCGCGATAATATAGCAGGGGTATCCTTCACCAATACGCTTCTGACCAATTCTGAGTTCGTTCATCCGGGCCGCGCCCCTTGTCGTTTCATAAGGATTTGTTCGTTTAACCAGAAATCAAATTCATCGTCAATCTCAAAGCTGCATTCACGATCAACTATCAGTGTCTCGCGTCTTCCTGAGAAGAGGTCTCCTTTGAAGATATTTTCTGATTTTATGACATAGATATTACCGTCATCGTGAAAAAACGGGCGTAGGTTCTGCCTCCGTGAAGAATATGTGCCCCATTCAAAGAGGTTGCAGAAATAGCCGGTGGCGAGTGAATCGGCACCGCTTTTTTGGAATTTGTCAATGCATCGGTCGATAAGATCCTGATCCCGTACCGGTGACGTGCATTGTAGAAGGACAACGATCTCAGCATCGATTTTTGAAAGGAGATCTTGAAGAACCGACAGCGTGGTGGCATCATCTGTCGCAAGTTCTGCCGGACGATCAATCACCTCTGCATTCCACCGCCGGCTGATCTCCGCAATCTCCGGATCTTCCGTTGATACAACAAACCGGTCAAGCAGCTTTGCCTGCTGTGCAGCTTCAATGGTCCAGGTTATCAAAGGTTTTCCGCAGAGATCACGGATATTTTTTTTCGGAATTCCCTTGCTTCCGCCCCGTGCCGGTGTAATGCCCAATATCATAGATTCACATCTGTTTAATGCAATCGTGCACTGCTTTTACAAGGGTATCAATCTGCGATACCGGCATATTCACAAAAACCGGCAGCGCAATTGCCGTCCTCATCAGGTCATCTGAACGGGAAAAGACCTCAAGAAGATTTTTCCCGGCATAATTATCATAATGGTGGAGGATATGATCCCATGTCCCGGCAAAGTGCCAGTTGATCGCATCGGGCAGGTTCTTGGTGCCAAAACCTTTCGCAGACCAGAATTTCATGAATTTCCTTGTCTCATTCCGGCTTGAAAAGAAAAAGATTACGCTGTCCCCGGTATCCCCCTCCGGATTGGGGATATCCCGGAATTCAATCCGGCTGATATCTGAAAGACTATCTTTAATAGCCTTTTTGTTCTCCCGCTGCCGTGAAATGATATAATCCATTTTTTTCAGCTGGGCAAGACCGATGGCACCCTGCAGCTCGGTCATCTTAAAATTCAGCCCGCTGATAGTTCTTGTATCTTCACCCCGGGGAAATGCAGGGTTCAGCTCATGGCCATGATCGGAATATTCGCGTGCCCGCCGGAAAATGGCTTCATTATTGGTGGCAACCATACCCCCTTCACCGGTAGTGAGAACCTTGCCAAAATCGAAGCTGGTTATACCGGCATCACCCAGGCTCCCCAGCATCTTACCTTGGTAGATCCCTCCGCATGACTGGGCATTGTCCTCAAGGACCTGTATATTATGCTTTCTTGCTATGGCAATTATCTCCTCCATGCGGCATGCAACCCCCATCATATGGACCGGAATGATCGCACGGGTCTTTTCGGTAATTTTCTTTTGGAGGTCTTCCGGGTCCATATTCATAGTTTTATCGATTTCAGCGATGACAGGGATTGCACCAGTCTCAACAATGGCTTCAACCGTTGCGATAAAGGTATGGCTTTGGGTAATAACTTCATCACCGCACCTGATGCCCATTGCCTTAAGGCCAGCTATCAGGGCGGATGTCCCCGAGCTTAATGCGAGGGCGTACTGAACCCCCATTTTTTTGGCAAATGCATACTCAAAGTTATCGACCCTAAAAATATTTTCGCGTCTGTCTGCCCAGCCGTAGCGGTATAAAACTCCCCCATGATCGAATACATCATTGACGGCATCACGTTCTTCTTTTCCGATGAGTTCCCAGCCTGGCATTTTTTTACTCCTGGTTATATCATGCTTTTTAACAGGTTTTTTCCATCCTGCACCGTAAACGGTACCGGATTCTGCGCAAATGCCATCTCCAGTGCATCAACTTCCTGGAGCAGGATGTGAACAGAGTCCCCGCTTACTCCGAATGCAGTGAGCTTTTCCGGAACCTGAAGTTTTTTACAAAGTTCGAATAATTTCTCTGCGAATAAAGTATTCTTCCTTATTGTTGGGGCAGAGCGATCCGCTCCTTCGATCAGATCGTAGAGTTCACTGTAATCGTATCCTGCATTGACATTATGCAATACAATATGAGGGAGGAAGGCAGCCCCGGCAATTCCGTGAGGCACTTTGAAATGAACGCCTAACGGATAGGAGAGGGCTCCTGCAGGGCCGGAACCTGAATTGATCAGCGATATTCCGGCGAGATATGCGCCATACTGCAGGTGTGCCCGAATCCCGGTATCTCCCGGGAAGTCTGTAACAAGGAACAGGTTTTTGAAAAGGACGCAGAACGCCTCCCTTGCAAAGATCCGGTTCATCGGGTTTGACTGGATCGCTGCATAACTTTCAAGGGTATGGACAAGTGCATCCATGCCCGACGAAGTCGTGACAGATTGCGGGCTGTTGATCATAAAGAGCGGATCAAGGATCGCAAGTACAGGGTAGTTGTTGCGGGTATTTATTCCTAGTTTCTTCTTCTGCGAGTTATCGGTAAATACCGCATTATACGTGACTTCACTACCGGTTCCTGCAGTTGTTGGAATTGCAATCGTTGGAAGTGACGGGATGATCCCTGTGGGGAATCCCCTGTACTGGACAGCATTTCCAGGATTCACCAGCACAGTCGAGAGTCCTTTTGCAAAATCTATTGCACTGCCCCCGCCGATGCCAACAAAACAGTCAACGGAGGGTTTTCCATCAGGATCATAAAAAATCAGTTTCACCCGGTCAAGCGAGTCATAATCCGGCTCATGCCGCAAATCATATACCCAGACGCTTACTGTAATATCAGGATCCTGTGAGAGAGCATCGATCACTTTTCTCGTATAATCCAGTTCATCAATTCCTTCATCAATAATCACACCGGGTCGGAAAAGCAAAAGTTCCTTGAGGTAGGCTGGAAGATTTACCGCCTTTCCCACTCCAAATTTTGCATTCGTCCGAAGATTGAAATCAAAATTCATGGATCTCTTTGTATTCACCATAAAACAGTATTAGTGTACTGCTTGACTTCAATAAAACCATATTGATATTCTGCAGAAGAAAATTCATGCACTGCACCTTTTTTAGGTTCATTGCGGATTGGATTTCGATTGAGCGAAATACACTAAGCCTCAGCCGTGATTTGAACACGGGACCTGCTGATTACAAGTCAGCCGCTCTGCCAGCTAAGCCACTGAGGCGCCATATACACTACGCCGTTGCTGATAAAAAAGGTGGTGCTACGAGGAATTTCCTGTCGTTCATTTTGATTTCTACCAATAGCAATCAAAAATGTTAGCCCCTTTCGGATTGAATCAACCCATATTTTGTCAGCCCAATCATATAACATAGGGGCAGCACAACGAATCGCTGTCCAATCCCAAACACATTATAGGAACGAGAACCGACATGAGATGTACGGATGGCACAGCTGACCGTGGATATCGGGGGACGGGCGGGCATTGACTGCCGGGGGTTTTGCGAGTACTGCTACTTCAAACGGGTGAAGACGACCCGGGCATTCGGGTGCCGCTACTGCCTGCCGTTCAAAAAAGGCTGTGACTATTGCACGAAAGGGGTAAAAGAGGACTACAGCGGGTTCAAGGACCTGCGGGATATCGCGGACGAGACGCTTGCCGGCCTGCAGGCAAAGACAGGCGACCTTGAACGGATCACCATCAGTGGTGGCGGCGACCCGAGCTGCTACCCGCGTTTCCCGGACCTCGTCGAGTTGCTCGGTGCCGCGGAAGCACCGCTCCATATCGGTTATACCAGTGGCAAGGGTTGGGACGACAGAAAAACTGCCGACCTCCTCATCGACAACGGCCTCTCAGAGATCTCGTTCACGGTCTTTGCCGCTGATCCGGTGCTCCGGAAGCGGTGGATGCACGACCCGACACCGGATGTTTCGTTGGCAATCCTCGATCGGCTCTGCGATGCCGTGGACGTGTATGCCGCCGCCGTTGTCCTGCCGGGGGTCAACGATGGTGCGGTGCTGGAGAAGACCTGCGCATGGCTTGAGGAACGTGGGGCAAAAGGACTTATCCTCATGCGATATGCGAATGAGACAAACCAGGGGCTCATCCTTGAAAACGCCCCGGTTATAAAGGGACAGGCCGTGCAGACCGTGGATGCATTCCGGGATATGGTGACCGATCTCAGCAGCTGCTTCAAAATGAAGATCTCCGGCACTCCCCTCTGGGATCCGCAGATAAGATCCCCGTTCGCGATACTGCATGAGCCGGACCTCCTCGAAAAACTTCCGCGTGTCGAAAAGCGGGCATCTGTCATCTCCGGCAGTATTGCTACGCCGTTTGTCGATATGGTGCTTCGGGCCCGGGGTTCAACTGTGCCGGTTATCCCGGTAAAAAAAGAGATCGCATGCCTGATTACCATCGATGATCTGAAAGATCTCGATCTTCCTAGATTGGAAACAACGGTTATCGTCCCACGCCGGGCATTTGTCCACGATCGAGAGGCACAGGAGGTGCTCAGTGCAGATGGTTCTGACCGCGAGGTTGTGAGGGGACCGGAGACGCTCACTGCTGATGCGGAGACTAGCATGGGCATGACAAAGGAGCAGGTGCTTGCTATGGAGATGGAGGGGTTTGCCGAACTGATCCGGACGATCAACCGGTACGGGCGGTAAATGCGCGGTACAAACTTAGTAACTTCCCGTGCAAAAATTACAGGGAGGGTCACCCTTTAAGAAAAATGCTGCGAGTGGGTTACGATCCCACGATCTCCAGATATCCCAAAGCCCAAACGCAGTTTCTCGCGTTTTGTAAACCCTATGAGTCTGGCGCCCTAACCAGCTAGGCCACCGCAGCACAAAAGTTCATAGAAAAAATGCCGTAAAAACTATTAAAGGTTCTGATGCGCCAGTATGGCGCGGATCATTCCTTTTTCTGCCGTAGATAAAGGTTCACCGCGGCCGTGATTGCAGCAACCTTTTTTCCCTGCGAAAACGAACCGGCAAGCGTCTGCATCCGCGCTTCCTCATCAGATTTGTACCGCTCGAGCGTCTTGAGGATATGCTCTTCCTGCAGGAAGTGCGTGTGCGTGTTCCCCTCGACAAACTGCGGGTTGTTCATGATTGCATAGTGGAGCGGCAGGGTGGTCTTGACGCCAAGGATGATGTACTCCGAGATCGCCCGGCGCATCCGCATGATCGCTTCGGGACGGGTGCTATCCCAAGCACAGAGCTTGGCAATCATGGAGTCGTAGGTGGGCGGTATGGTATAGCCCATGTGAATCCCGCTGTCCACCCGGATGCCCGGGCCGCCCGGCGAACGGTACAGGAGGATCTTGCCGGGATCGGCGGCGAAATTGTTGAGGGCGTCTTCCGCATTGATCCGGCATTCGATGGCATGGCCACGAATAGTAATATCCTGCTGCTCAAATGGGATTGATTCCCCTGCCGCGATCGCGATCTGCTGCTTGACGAGATCAATACCGGTGACAAACTCGGTGATCGTGTGCTCCACCTGGAGCCGCGTGTTCACCTCCATGAAGTAATAGTCCCCGTTGCTGTACAGGAACTCGACCGATCCGGCGTTTGTATAGTCCGAAACTTCCGCTACCTTAAGAGCGGATGCCGACATCCGCTTACGCAGCTCCGGTGTCATGATCGGTGAAGGAGCCTCTTCGACCAGTTTCTGGTGCCGGCGCTGGATAGAGCACTCGCGGTCGAACAGGTGCACCGCATGGCCGTGTTCATCGGCCAGCACTTGGAACTCGATATGCCGCGGCTTGACCAGGTACTTCTCGATAAATACGGTCGCATCCCCAAAAGCGGACTGTGCGATGCGCATGCCGGCCGTGATCGCCTCTTCAAGCGATCCCTCATTATCGACGATCTGCATCCCGATTCCGCCGCCGCCGGCACTTGCCTTTACAATAACCGGGTACCCGATCGCATCAGCGGCCTTTTTTGCGGCTTCAATGTCGCTAATGCCCTCATCTGTGCCGGGGAGCACCGGGACACCGGCGTCTTTCATCATCTTCTTGCTGCCGATCTTGGAGCCCATTGCCTGTATTGTCTTCGACCGCGGGCCGATGAAGGTCACGCCTTCGTCCTGGCAGAGCTTGGCAAACCGGAAGTTCTCGGCAAGAAAACCGTACCCGGGGTGGATCGCCTCGGCACCGCTCTTCTCGGCGATGTCCATGATTCGCTCCATGTTGAGGTAACTTCGGGAGGGATGGGCCTCACCGACCGGAAACGACTCGTCCGCGTACTTGACATGCAGCGCGTTCTTGTCAGCATCGGAGTAGATCCCGACCGTCTCGATGTCGAGCTCGCGGCACGCCCGCATGACCCGGATCGCGATCTCGCCCCGGTTTGCGATCAGGATCTTCTCGAAAAATTTCATTGGACCACCAGCAGGACATCGCCGTTCTGGACGACATCGCCGGCATCGACAAATATCTCAGTGATCCTGCCGTCCACCGGGCTATGGATGGGGTTCTCCATCTTCATCGCTTCAAGCACGAGCAGGGTGTCCCCTTTCTTTACGGCGCTTCCGCGGCTGACGAGTACCTGAAGCACCATGCCCTGCATGTTGCTCCTGATCCCGCCGGCAATCTCGCCCCGCGGTGCTTTTTGCGGGGCGGTAGTGGTTACCTCCACCCTGCTCCCGCCCACCGAGACGATCCGGACGGCAAAGACTTCACCGTCGACTTCTACCTCCATCTGGTCAGGAATACCGGTGGCCGGCTGCTCGGTGGCCTGGTGCCGGGGTATCTCTTCGACCATTCGCTCGCCTTTTAAAAACGATGGCGCGATGGCCGGGTAGAGGATATAGGTGAGCACGTCCTCCTCTTTCTTTACCAGCCCGGCTTTTTCTGCTTCAGCCTTCATACCTGCGTAGGCTGGCTCGAGCAGGTCTGCAGGCCGCACGGTGATTACCCTCTCGTCGCCGATGATCAGGTGCCGGATCTCATCGCTCACCGGTGCCGGGGATCTGCCATACAGCCCGCGGACATAGTCCTTGACCTCCTTGGTGACATTGCGGTATCGTTCACCGTTCACAAGGACGTTCAGGACCGCCTGCGTGCCGACGATCTGGCTGGTGGGGGTGACAAGGGGGGGGCAGCCGAGGTCCTTTCTTACCCGCGGGATCTCCGCGAACACGTCCTCAAGGCGGTTCAGCGCGTCCTGCTCCTGCAGCTGGGACACGAGATTGGAGATCATGCCGCCCGGGAGCTGGTAGATGAGCACATCGCTGTCCACGCGCTCGGAGATCGGGTTGAGGAGCCCGGCATATTTCTCCCGTATACTGACGCAGATATTCCTGACTTTCCGGAGCCGGAAAAGATCGATCCCCGTATCCCGGGGTGTGCCGATCAGGGATGCCACGACGCTCTCGGTCGGCGGCTGGGACGTCCCCATAGAGAACGGGGACATCGCGGTATCGAGAATGTCGACGCCCGCTTCGATGGCCGCCTGGTAGCTCATGGGGGCGATGCCGCTCGTGGAGTGGCTGTGAAGACATACCTTTGTATCGACCGCGTCCTTGATGCCGGTGATCAGGTCATGTGCAGCCTGCGGCATGATGAGCCCGGCCATGTCCTTGATGCAGATCGAGTCGCAGTCAAATGCAGCGAGCTCTTTGGCCATCTCGATAAAAGTCTGCGTGGAATGGACCGGGCTCGTTGTATAGGATATGGCTCCCTGGAGGTGGGCACCGGTCTGTTCGACACGCTCCATCGACTCCTTCATGTTCCGGATATCGTTGAGGGCGTCGAAGACCCGGAATATTTCGACACCGTTTGCATGTGCCGCATCGACAAACCTGTCGACTACGTCGTCCGGGTAGTGACGGTACCCCACGAGGTTCTGCCCCCGCAGGAGCATCTGGATGGGCGTGTGCCGGAGTTCTTCCCTGAGGGCCCTGAGCCGGTCCCACGGGTCATCGTTCAGGAACCGGATGCAGGTATCGAACGTGGCCCCGCCCCATGCCTCGACCGAAAAAAAACCGCAGGAATCGATCTCGCGGGCGAGCGGGATCATGTCCTCGGTGCGGAGCCGGGTGGCGATGAGCGACTGATGGGCGTCGCGAAGGGTCGTATCGGTAATAGCAAGTTTGGGTAAACCGGCCGTACGCATGAAAACCTCAGGGCCTCCGGGTGTTAACGGTTAGCCTCAGGAAAATTCACTGGTAAAGTATAAAAAATTCACTCGCAACGGCGGTAAGCAGGATTATAGCCGCGCAAATCCCACCAACGGCATCCCAACGCAGCGGGTGAAAGACCGGGCAGAGTGTTCCCCCATGCCGGTACCCCCTCACGGCCAGCAGATCTGCAGTATTATTGGCCCGTTGTATGGCGTCATGGACGAGCAGGTATCCGGCCGGCAGGACGTTGCGGATGCCCCACACCTGCTCTTTGATCTTCAGGGCAGTGCGCATTCGGATGCTGTCTTCGAAGAGGGCATCGGCCATCTGCAATCCCATCTCCGCAGTCATCCCGATCTCAAACCCCGCTCTCCTGCCCAGAAGCCAGACACTCACCGCAAGAAAATCTCCCTCCTTCCGCACCGTGTACACCCACGTCCCAATGAGAAGGATAACCACCATCCGGAAAAAATAGGAAAGACCGTTGCTGCCGGTCAAGCTCGTGAGTGCAGCGACCGCCGCAAGGAGCAGCACCATGAGGGGTACTGCCGGTTTGTTCTGAAGCGTCCGGAGCCGGGGGGTAAAGACCAGCCACCAGAGTAACGCAAAAAAAGCCCCCCAGATGCTGACAAACGCCGCAAGTGAGAGCAGTGCCGCGCTGGCCAGCATTATCCTCGGGTCCTGCATGCAGCCTCCCGGATGTTGTCGGAGGTGAGGTTCTCCGGCACCCTTCCCGCGCGTACAAGTTTTTTTACCAGAGCCGGGGCATGCTGCCACCGTTCAAGGGCGCCGGGCAGGACACCACAATCAACGAGACAGTTGTCTGCGATCTCCCAGATGTGGTCTATGTGTGGGAACGTTGCCTGTTCATGGGTGAAGAGGATCGTAATCCCATCCTGTCTCCGGCTGATCTCTGTGCAGAGCCGCTCTTTCTCGCTGCAGTCAAGAGAACTGAACGGCTCATCCAGCAGGAGCAGGTCGTACTGGCGTGCAAGAATGCAGGCGAGGTGGAGACGTTTGAGTTCTCCCCGGCTCAGGCAGAGCGGTGGCGTGGAAGTGCTGATGCAAAGACCGGCAGCCCGGAGGATCTGATCTGCATCGAGCCCCCATGATACGCATTCTTCTGCAACGGTCAGCCCGGTGAGGTAAAACTCGGGAAATTGAGCGGAGAGCATCACCGTCAGGATCTGCTCACTGCGGACAGCGCCTTGCTCCGGGGGAAAAAGCCTGGCCATGATCAGGGCTAGTGTCGATTTCCCGCTGCCGACATCTCCGGTCACCAGGTGAATTCCGCTGCCGAACCCCCCTTGAGCCATGAACGACCATCGGCCGCGCCGGGCAACTACCTGATCAAGGATGAGCTTCATACGAGGCACCTCCACGAGAGTGGATAGTACGGCGTGCCGGAAAGGGATGAAAAAACAGAAGCCGGGGTTCCGGCACGGATTGTACGACCATGGTCGATGAAGAGAAGATAATCACCAGCTGCAGCTGTCTCCATCTGCTGGGTGCAGCGTACGATGTAGATGGCCCCTGACTGCCGTTGCACGATCTCGATGGCGGCACAGCGGGTGGCATCAAGGTGCGAATCATATTCATCAAGGGTGAGCAGGGTAGGCCGAGTGATACACGCGGCGGCAAAGGCCACCAGCACTTTCTCACCTCCGCTCAAGTCCTGCATCCGCCGGCCGAGCAGGTGGCTGATGCCCAATACGCCGGCATGGGTGGTGATGATCTCTGTTATCTCCTTGCAGGGAATGTGGCAGAAACGGAGCGGCGAGGCCAGTTCATCGTTAACGGTCGAAAAGAGGATATTCCGGTCCGGGAATTCATTGACGTACCCGGTTTCTGTCTGCCGCGGAGTTTTGCCGTCAATCAAAACTGTGCCAGTCTTGGGATCCAAAAGCCCGGCGCAGAGCCGGATCAGCGTAGTCTTGCCGCTGCCATTCGGGCCGATGATGGATGTGATCCCCGGCGGGATCTCAAGATGATCGATCACAAGAGAACGGCAGCAGATATCGTCCAGCGTGATCATGGCAGGTGCTGTCCGATCCGGTACGCGGCATAGGTCTTGACCGCATCACCGGGAAGGAAAACCACGAGTCCTGCAATGAGTCCGGCGACCGGGGCCATGCCGGTAGAAAAGATGAGCCATGTTGTGCCTGTGATAAGGATAACCCCCGATGCGGCGGCAAGGCCGGTTATGCGGACTGAAGTGGAAAGATGTTCATAAGCGAATCCTGTGATCAGTGCGGCCGGGATAAATCCCGTAAGGTACCCCCCGGTGGGACCAAGCAGCACACCGATACCGGCGATGCCGTTATGAAAGACCGGCAGCCCGAGTGCACCGAGCAGGATATACAGGGTCACCGGGATAACCGCGTTGCGCTTCATAACAGTTCCTGCCAGCAGGACAAAGAGCGTCTGGAGCGTGAGCGGTACCGGAAAAAAGGGAATTGCCATCCAGCTGCCGAGTGTGATGAGTGCAATGAACGCAGCAGTATAGGCAACACAGCGAGAGCGCTGGAGATCCCCCAACATCGTCAACCATAAAAAATTATATGGTTGACGATAAAAACATGCGCCTTTTAATGGTGGGAACAGTCACCGGCAATTACCCGCTCGAGCTTGCCGTTGTCTTTCCGGATGATCAGCGCACCGTATTCGTCGATGTCAACCGCCTCGCCGGAGAAGCTGTTCCGGAGTGTCCTGATATCGACCCGGCGGTCAAGCGTGCAGGAAAGGCTCTTCCACTCCCGGATGATTGTGTCGTACTCTCCACTCTCGATAAGGAGGTAATGGTTCTCGAATTCATTGAGGATGCGGGCAAGAAACGAGGCCCGGTCTACCTCGTGCCCAAGCTCGGTGGAGATGGACGTGATATCCTTCTGCAGCGCCGGCGAGAACTGGTTGAGCGGCACATTCACATCGATCCCCATGCCGAGCAGGCAGTAGTGTACAGAGTCCGCCTCGGCCGAGAGCTCGAGCAGGATTCCTGCCACCTTCTTGTTGCCGATAAAGATATCATTAGGCCACTTGATCAGCGCCCCGAGATCGAACTCCCGCCGGATCGCCCGTGCGACCGCGACCGATCCGGCCATCGTGATCATGAAGACCCGATCTATGGGGATGTGTGGCTTTAAAACGACTGTGACCCAGATACCTCCGCTGGGAGAGACCCATGCACGCCCCATCCTACCGACGCCGCCGGTCTGCTCTTCCGCGATGATCACCATCCCGTGCATCCTCTCCACGTCCCCTTCAGAGCAGATCTGCTTCCCCACCCAGATGGTTGACGGGGTGTTCTCCAGGTACCGCATCTTCTTCCCGATGAACCGGGTCCGGAGTTTTTTGTGGATCTCGTACGGGAGCAGTTTGCTGCTGGTGCGCGTGAGCTGGTATCCATCCTTCTGCGATGAGGAGATATCGTATCCCATCATCCGCAGCTCGTTGATATGCTTCCAGACCGCTGAACGGGTGATACCGAGCTCGTTGCTGATCATCTCACCGGAAACCGGCACATCAGAGCGTTCGAGAACTTCCAGCACCTTGAATGCAGAGTCCGGCATGGGATTCACCGTTTTGAATCGATCTGTTCCGATGGCAGCGGGCAGGGATCCTTCCCGCATACCTGCTTGAGGATTGCAGACTGGTGTTCCATAAGCGTTGCGAGATCGAAGATGCCGGTGATGTCGACCACGCCGATCGCCCCAATGGGATTGCCCTCGCCATCCCTGATGGGGGAGACGGTGACCGGCACTCCCTTGTATGCACCATGCTGCGGTGTTGCCCGTATGATCCGGTTTGTGGCAATGGCTTCCGTAAGGGCCGGGCCATCATAATGCCGGTCGATCACCCTGCCCTCCTCGACACGGATGCCGGGATTCTGTGCCGATTTCGCAGTTACCGGAAGGCGACGGAGGATTTCGTGGACGGCAAAAACAAAAGGTTCGAGATCTTCGGCTTCCGCGCTTGCAGAAAGAATATAGCGGTCCATGAGACGTGCACCTCATAATTCTGGTCTTTTTCTATCTAGAATAAGGTTTGCGTTCCCGCAGCGCAGAAACTTTTTAAAAAAGCACGGGAAGGGAATTCATGAATGCTGGTGACGATGATGGTGCCGTTCCCAACTTTTTTTTCAATAAGGACTGCGTGACCCTCCGCAGTCCCGGCCGCATCTCCCCCATGTGAAGGGAATGTACCGTCACATTCGATGCAGGAGGGATCGAAGTCCTCGACAATCGATCCGGCCTGGAGGGGTCCCGTACACTCAAATTTCCGCGGATGGATGTCATGGTGGTAGGTGACGGGGAACGGGAGCCAGTCATAAGCATCGGCCCGGTCAATCGCGGCGCCAAAGATGAGGAGGTTGCCGCCGCTCTCTACGAATTTTTGTATGCGGGAGGCGGAGGCCCGCAGCGCCGGGAGCAGGCGGGAATAGGCAGGGTTTGCAAAGCCTGTGGGAACGATGAGACAGGAGAAAAATCCCCGGTAGAAAGGCGCCGCGAGCATGTACGGGGTGACAAGTTCGCAGGCAAGACCGCATTCCTCGATGTACCGGTTGAAATGCTGGGGGGACTCCCAGACAAAGCCGGCCCGGCAGCTCATCCCTTGATCACCCCGATGGGTGAGAGACGGGCAACGAGCTCCGAGAGCCCTGCATCGTGAACGACCTGCACCACCTCATCACTGGGTTTGTATACTTCCGGTGCCTCATCTGCAATCGCCGCCTCGCTGGGGGCCCTGACGACAATGCCCTCCTTTCTCAACTGCTGTGCCACTGCTTTTCCGCTCAGCCGTTTTTTGGCCTGCGACCGGCTCATGATCCGCCCTGAACCATGGCAGGTACTGCCGAACGTACGTTCCATGGCGGTCCTGGTTCCCCTGAGTACATACGATGAGGTGCCCATGCTGCCCGGAATAATGACCGGCTGGCCGATTGATGTCAGATCGGGGGGGAGATCCGGACTGGCTGGCCCGAACGACCGGGTAGCACCTTTCCGGTGCACGTAGACCGCCACCCGCCGGCCGTCCACTTCGTGTTCTTCGATCTTTGCGACGTTGTGCGCCACATCGTACACTAGCGGCATGCTCTCGTAATCGATGCCAAACATCCGGGTGAAGAGCTGGCGTGCCGCATGCATGATCATCTGCCGGTTTGCCCAGGCATAGTTGGCCGCCGCTGCCATTGCGCCGAAATATGCCTTTCCCTCAGGTGAAAGGATAGGGGCGCAGGCAAGCTGCCGGTCCGGCAGCATGATCTGATATTTTTTTGTCGCCGCTTCGAGAATCCGGAGGTGGTCGGTGCAGACCTGGTGGCCAAGCCCCCGGGAACCGCAGTGGATCATGCAGCAGATCTGCCCCTTGGCAATACCAAATGCCGCTGCTGCTGCCGCATCGTAGATCTCATGTACAACCTGAATCTCGAGAAAATGGTTGCCTGACCCGAGTGTCCCCCCCTGGGGTAATCCCCGCTGGCGTGCCTTTGCCGAGACCGCGTGGGAGTCGGCCTGCTGCATGCATCCGTTCTCTTCGCACCGTATGAGGTCGCGCTCGATGCCGTAGCCGGCTTCGACGGCCCAGCGTGCGCCCTTCGCCATTATGGTATCAAGCGAGGCGGAGGAAATTCTTAGAGTACTTTTTGCGCCAACGCCTGTCGGTACGGCGCGGAAGAGCGCCTCCATCAGTTCTTCGGGTTTTTTCATGTCGCCGGTGGTGAGCGGAGTTGTAAAAAGCCGGACGCCGCAATTGATATCAAAGCCGACGCCGCCGGGAGATATCACGCCCGCGTCCAGCGAGAACGCAGCGACGCCGCCGATCGGGAACCCGTATCCCCAATGGATATCCGGCATGGCAAGGGCGTACCGTACGATGCCAGGCAGTGTTGCTACATTGGCAAGCTGCTGGACGGCTCCCGGTTCGAGCAAAGCCCCCAGCGATTCCGAAAGAAAGAACCTACCCGGCACCCGCATCCCGGGCACAAAACCGAGCGGTACCTCCCACTCGTTTTTCCCGGCCTGCCGGATCCCCTCAAGCATATCTGCACGAACCTCTTCTGTTATACATCAAATACGATCTCCAACATATATCCATTGGCATCATGCCGGAGTAAAAGGCCAGAATATGAGATTCCTTTCACACCTGTTCCGCTATTGTGACGGAGGGGGTCAAATGGTTCACCGTCAAGTGCGGCATGGAGATGCTGCCCGCTGATGGTGATGGCTGCCCGTGCAAAGACCAGCCCGTCAACTTCGGAGACATACAGGATCTCCGATAAAAAATCGAGAAGCAGTGACTCGGTGTCCGCAGCGGTAATTTCAATAGCCCTGTATACCCCTCCGCTTCTCCGGTCGGTCCCGAACATGACCTGCATCAGCGCCATGCAGGCCTCAGCAAACAGGCTCTCAAGTGTCGGGGCGCTGGCTCGGATCTTCACATCCGCTGTATGAGGGAGCTCGATAAAACTCATCCGCGTTCGTGCCCGATAAGTTCATCATCGAAAAAGGGGATCATATCGCCCCGTATATCCTGAAGGAAGCGTACCTGGTGGATGGAAATATAGATAGTATGCGACCCGGCTTTTACCAGGATATCCGACTTTTTCGGGGGTTTGATACGTACCGGCAGGAGGATTGGACCTCCACAGGAAGTGCAGATGCGGAAATCGCAGTTCCGCTTCTCGATATAGTCAATGACTTCGGGGCGGATGTTCACTTCCGGCAGGCCGGCAGGGCCACTGGTATAAACAGGCATTTTCATCAACTGATTATGGACTGAAAGTGTTTATACATATATACCAGAACCGGCTTATTTCTATACATGGCAAAGAAGGTTTCAGCCAAAATGGAACCAACGCTCCTGCATGATTTCATCAGCAAACATCAACGCGCAACTGGATATGTTTATCGCGCTGGGTTGTTGGATTTCCTTGATTTTATCAACGGTACACGACTCCGTGGACGCGAGGCAACACCGGCTGATATAGTGAAGTATGAGGCACTGGCCGCCGGCTATATCTCAGATAAAACGCGAAAACACACAGATGATGTTATCAGGTACGCAAAGAACCTGCGCGAGCGGGGGATCGTGCCAAAGACCGCGCATGTTCGGATTGCTGCTGTCCGTGAGTGGTTACTAAGACAGGGGATCGAACTGAGCAAGATCGATGAGAAGGATTTAAAGAATGTAAAACCGAAGGGCGGCAGGAGAACTAATTTTGAGTATATCGACCGGAAGAATCTGGCAGAAATACTATGCCATTTCGACGCGAGGGGGAGAGCGTGGGCATTGGTCCTTGCATCTTCCGGCATGCGGATCGAAGAAGTGCTCGCAATACAATGGGCAGATGTAACATATCCGGATCGTAAAAAATACCCCGATAAGCCGACATCAATTTTTATCGATGACCCAAAGACCGGGAACTCGCGCACGACCTTTATCTCCCGTGAGGCAGAGGCAGCCTTGATCGAGTGGCAAAAGATTTGCAGTAAGTACCGGGCCTTCGCAACGAAGAGATCCGAGAACCTGAAGAACGAGAACAAGCTGAAGCGTAACAATGATGATCGGGTGTTTCCGTTTTCTCGAACCAGTTGTTATAATATGTGGAACGATGCGCTAGAGAAAGCGGGACATTATAACCGCGATATCAGAACTCACCGGGTACGGATGAACATTCACCGGTTGCGAAATTTCTTTTCAGTTCAGGCAGCTCCGGCGGCTGGTGAGGCCGTGAGCGAGACGTTGTTGGGGCATTCTGACAAATATGACCGTGCATATTCCGGGCAATCACAGGAAGCATTAGAAGAGGCATACCGGAAGGTAGAACCCGCGGTCACCATAGGTTCTGTCTCTGCCGTTACCGAAATGCACACAAAGGAGCTTAATGAATTAAAAAAGGAGAATGCACGGTCGAAGGAGATCATATCCGTCTTACAAGCGAGATTGGATGCAGTTGAACTGGGACGGCAAATCATCCAGGGAACCGGCGATCAGACCGGAGCGGTTGGGATCATCCGATCTGTTGGCCGGGCATTTATGACTGAGCAAGAGCTAAAGGCCATGGTTATGGACATGATCCTTGAATCAAAATCACAAACAGCATAACCCTTTTTTCAATATTGCATATGCAATCAGAAAGGCATGGCGTTTGGCTCGGCATCCATGGCATCTAGTATTGTGTGAGTTTCGTTTCCGTTCCATCAAAGGAATAACTATCTAATATCACTTGATAAAGACCGAAACCCGATCGCAGCGGTCAGGACGTGGGGCGTGTGGATCGTTCTCGCGACTCTATCGATTGACGGTTGGGGTATGGGATATTCGGTCAGGTGTGGGAAGGGGTAGATGTTCCCGATATACCCATAACCACAATAGGTGTAAGTATATCCAGCGCGGGGATCCGTTCTCTACCCCAAAAGTTCCTCTGATACCAGTTGATGGTTCGGTGCCACACCGACCGGCGCGCCGGTATTGGCTGTATCTCTCTCTTCATGGTGGATCCGATACCTGTAACTTGTGTGGATAACGCACCGATATCTTCCGTCGTGAAAAGTATGGATGATCGATTTCCGAACTGGAAATATATAAACTTATCTGTGGTTATTATTTACGTCTGACGGAAAAAATTTTTCACCTGTGTTTTCACCGATTGAATTTTATCCCCCCTCTCCCCATCGATCGATCGAACGTGAATGTTCCATCATGCACACATCACGTCGTTGCCACGAGATGAGGACAGACGGTAATACCGTCAGAGATAGTGGAAGGTAATAATTCTACCACAGTTTCCACTGCACTGCATCATATCATAGTGATCTGCATATGGAATACCGAAAACTCGGAACGAAACGGGCAATATCAATCTAAATAGGCTATAAACAGGCTAAACAGGCCAGGTTCGGGCGTAATGAGCATTACTAATTAGTTATCTTTTAATATATCTGATAATTAACTAGTTAATATATCTCTCCTAAATTTTAATAATGCAGTATTCGTATTACCTTATTAAAGATCTAGAAAGCAGTGGATCCTCAAATGTTCGGCGCGGCTAGCGATGAGGATATACAAAAGCGGCGGGGCGAGAGATTGTCCGCATCAGACAACGTTTGCGACTCTTGGAGATGCAATTCTGAAGGCATGCTTTATTTTATCACTCATGGAAAAGGGATGGAATAATACCAAAGGGGCCATAACTATATCAAAAGTGGATTTAGAAAATAATTTGAAACTGTCGGAAGTCGGAGAACGGTTACACCTTCTTGAAGATCATCTTTTTTTTCCATAGGATTGGCGGTGAAGAAAAAGTGAGTGACGGAGCAAAAACCTATCGTTCCGATACCGTTGAGGCTTTGATTGGAGCGATTTTTATTGATAGTAATTACGATTTACATCAGACAAAAGACTGTATTTCAAAAATTTTCGCACCCGAATTACAAGAGATGGACAGAAGATACCGATCTGAACTGTCTTAAAATACCCTCCCATTTTGGTTCTGATAACTACTCGGGACTTGAGATAATCTCTGCAAATAATTACGGAGTGAAAATTCCTATTTCCCTATTTTCCTTCACGAAGTCCTGTCAACTTATCAGAACCCGACAGATGCAACAGCACCAATTCTAGAGAGTTAACGTAATTTTATATCAGTAAAAGGAATCGGGACAGGTTCTTACTATCTCCCCCATAATTGGTATAAAAAAGAAAGGTTCTATTAAACTACGGAACGATACTAACTCCGATTGAATCACGACGACCATATCAAGTCCTAACAAACGCAACAGAATCCTGAAACACAATGGGGTTCTATCTAATGTCATTTTTATTGCCATGCATTTCTGTCGGCATCATCGCCAAGCAATCTCATTTTGCAAATTTTATTAATTGCCTACCGAGAGGTTACCATCGACACGATACGAATGCGAAAAACCACTAGGCAGTGTTCTTGTTAGTGTTTCCGGAAGTGTCCCCGGTCTCCAGTGAACTGCAGTACCGCCCTTGATAACAATCACGGTTGTGATTTTTGTTCGTGTTATACTATAGTAGGAGGAGTTATGAAACAAGGAGGAGTTATGGAACAATACCGGTTTGGAAAGCATCCGCCAAGGAACGACTTTCGTACGTTGCGCTTCAAAAAATACCTGAAGTCAAATATCGCCCCGCCGCCGGCTTCGGACAACAAGCTGGCAACCGTATACGCGAGACTGAACACGCACGATCCCACCAAGATGTTCCCGATGGACGGGAACAACAAATACGGCGATTGCACCATTGCCGCCTTGGCTCACGCTGAGACCGTTTTCCGCGGGCTGGTCGGCAAGAAGTTGATCATGCCTTCGCCGGCAGCAGTCAAGTTATATTTCCAGCTGACGGGCGGTGTGGACAGCGGCATGAACGAACTTGATGTCCTGAATTACTGGCAGAGCAACCGGGTATCCGGTGATGAACTCATCGCCTTTGCAAAACTTGATCAAAAGAATCACGAAGAGATCGAGCAGGCCCTTCATCTCTTTGGGGGTGTTTACCTTGGGTTCCAGTGCCAAGAAAACTGCCAACAGGAGTTCCAGTCGCATGAGCCCTGGACACCGGGCCCCCTGACCAATGACGGGCATGCGGTATTCGCCGTTGCATACGATCAGAACGGCGTGACCGTCCTGACCTGGGGAAATACGCAAATAGGCACCTGGGACTGGTGGGATGAGTGCGTCGATGAAGCGTACGCTCTCCTGCCCCCGGAAGCGCAGAAACCTGGTTTTGCACCCGGCTTTGACTTTGCGCAACTGAAAGCGGACCTTACCGCAGTAGCGCAAGATAGTAAACCCAAGTCCATTGCGAAAGATTAAAACACACAATTTTTCAAGAAATACAGAGTTTAAAGGATTATACTCTGTGTTTTTGCGATTACGTCTGAAAGCGCGCACAAACCGGCATCGTTCGAGTTAATCCGGGCTATCCGGAATGGGGTTGGTTTCGGATGTCGATATATGTTTATTTTTTTAATTATTGTGGTTGGAAATAGTTTTTGTGATCCGCCCGGTCCGGCCGGCTCCGGCTCCGGGATTCGGTCTGGATTTTCCGGAATATTCACTCCAGAAACTGTTTACCATTGTTTTTCCTTTTACTCCTATAAAAGGAAATACATGGGAAAATACATGGGAAACCTCAATCTCCTAACGAGAAACCCAGCCTGCAGAAATTTTCTGAAAAGGAACCGGGGAAGCATCTACAGTTGGTAACGGATTTTTCACTTCTGAAGAATTTGCATATCAACCGCAGATGCAACAGAACCGGTTATTTAGTCGATAATAGTGAGGGATGAAAGTGTACTTCAATCCCTTAAACGCTTTTTGTCCCGCCCCATTTTCCCATCAAGGTTTCGTTTACACCATTTAGTATCCACTTTTTCGCTCCGATCAGTCCGGTTCTTTTTCTGCCCAGCACAGGAAGTATCCAGTGCCTTCTTACTGGCTCTCCTGAGGCTAAACTGAAAAACCGATCTTTTTCCGGATCATTTCCCGTTTGAGTCGTGCCTCTGCATGGTGGGGGTTGATTTCGATGACCATGTTAAATTTCCTCACCGCCTCGTCATATCGTCCAAGCTCGTCAAGGCAGTTTCCCATCGCGTTCCATGCCTCACAGAACATGGGCGCAATCACTACTGCCCGCCGGAAGTCATTCAGCGCTTCTTCTTTTTTCCCCTGAATCGAAAGATAGAGCGCCTGATGGTACATATATTGCGCCTCAAGTGGAATTCTGCCGTTTTTAATAATCCGCGTCATGTTCACCCCCTCCAATTCCACGATATCGCCAGCTGGGATTTCTATGAAGCTGGTTGATCTTCTCAACAGTAACAAGCTCAATCCTTGCGACTGTTTCCTTGGCTTTTGTTCTCCCCTTCTCTGTCAGGCAATAATAGGTTCGGTCGTTAAAGGACTTGGTTTTAATAAACATCAGGAGTTTTAATACGCTGAGATCAGTTTTCAGCTGATAGCTGAAAGGCCCGTACGAGTAGGAAATAAATTTAAAATACGAATCCAGTTCCGGTTTTATCTCTTTGACAAATACAAAAAATTCTTCGAATAACCGTAGTGAATCTTTCATAACGGGCCTATCTGCCTTGGATCCAATAAATAAGAATGGCAGAATCCACTCTACCGGTTTGAGATCTTTGTACATCGTCAGTACCACGTTATTGTCAGTCATGGTTCGTATTCTCCGTTCATCGTGTTCTCGTCAGGCAGAAATTTCCCTTGCTTCATCAATTTCCCGGAGTTATCCGTCGCCAGGCCTCCGTTGTCATGAGATGAAGTCACGCCAACGCACCGGGACTGCCCGAATTCAAAAAAACCCGACACCTCTATACCCCCCTTCCTCTTGCTGTCGCCAGGTTCACTCGTTCCAGAGCGAGTGCGGCCTGGTTGGCAAAGGCGGACAGGATCCGGGACTGCTCCGGCGTGATCACACCTTTAGGCTCCGTGGGCTTGACCGCCATTACCCCGAGCACCCTCTGATGGCTCTGGAGCGGAACGAACCTGATCCGCGAGCCATGGAGGGTGTCAGTATCGTAACCTGCAACTTCCCTGTGCTTGTATACCCACTGGGCGATCGCCCTTTCATCGGCATCCAAGACAAGCCCAGGACTTACGGTATGTTCTACAACACGTTCACCTTCAGGCAGCAGGAACGTGCTCTGCCATTTGAACATGTCATTGATATGCTTTGCGACCGCTGTAAGAATGGAGTTTGTGTCCATGGCGATGGCAAGGTCTTGGGAAAGGGCGAAGATCGTCCCGGTCTCTTTCTCCCGGATCAGTGCGGATTCTGAATGCCCACGCAATCTTGCCACGAGCACGCTGATCAGCGTGCCGACAATGATCATGCCAAGAAACGTAATGATATCTGCGGTATTCGAGATTAGGAAACTCAGGTATGGCGGAGTCAAAAAGAAATCGAACGCAAGAGCACTGACGACCGTAGTGATAATGGCCGGCAGCAGTCCCCTCCTCCACGCAACGTAGAAAATAGCAAGCAGGTAGATCATGGCGAAGATCGTAACGGGTATGAACGTTTTAACAGGCCATCCTATGCCAGTAATCAGGATAATGAATGCAAGGCATATCAGATAGTCGCGGAACGGCGTTGTCGGGAGCAGGTAGTCAAGGTCAACGAGTTTTTTCGGGGTATATCCCTCGCTGCTGATCACATCCACTTCGACGGTGCCGCTGTTATGGACGATCTGGTCGTCAATAGACCCAAAGATGAATTCCTGCCACCGCGGACGGAGCGTCTTACCGATGATGATCCGGGTCACATTGTGCTGCCGGGCATACTCTATCGCGGTCTTGGCGACATTGAGACCGAAAACGGTCGCCGTCGTAGCCCCAAGTTTTTCTGCAAACTTCATCGTCCGGGAGAGCTGGTCTTTTTCCTTCTTAGTCAGTAAGTGGTGGGAGGGTGTTTCGACATAGAGCACGCTCAAACTGGCGTTCGTCCGATCTGCCTTCCACCAGGCGGTCCGCACCAGCCGTTCGGAAAGCGCATCGGGGGCGACACAGACTAGGATGTGCTTGTCTGTGGTCGCCGACTGAGGGATTGCATGGGTCTGCACGTAGGCCAGCATCTGGCTGTCAACACGTTCCTCAGCACAACGGAAAGCAAGTTCACGCAACGTGACCAGGTTACTCTCGTTGAAGAACCGATCGATTGCCCGTGCGGCCATGTTCGCGACGTAGACCTTCCCGTCTCGCAATCTCTGGAGAAGCTTCGGTGGGGCAAGGTCGACGACATCGATCTCGATCGCGCCGTCTATTACGGCATCGGGGATTGTCTCGCGGACAACAACACTTGTGATTTGGGCGATAACATCGTTCAAGCTCTCCACGTGCTGGATGTTTAATGTGGTATAGACGTTGATGCCAGCATCGAGCAGTTCTTCGACGTCCTGATAGCGTTTCTGGTGGCGGGAACCCTGGACATTAGTGTGCGCGAGTTCATCGACCAGAACGAGCGCTGGGTGCAGGGCCAAGACAGTATCGATATCAAACTCGGAAAGTTTCACACCTTTATAGTCCATCATCCGACGGGGGATGATCGTGAGACCTTCAAGGAGCACCTCGATCTCCGGTCTGTTATGCGTCTCGACATACCCGACAACGACATCAACCCCCTCGTTCTTTCGGAGATGCGCGGCTCTTATCATCTCGTGGGTCTTGCCGACACCCGCGATGTAACCTAAAAAGATCTTCAGTTTACCCCGCCCTTTCTGCCGCTCCGCCCCTTGCACATGGGCAAGAAGGGTGTCCCCATCAGAGTACCGGTCCGGTGAGATAGCCATAGGAATGATCACACCCCAAAAAAGAAGACCAGCAGGAGGTCGATGATCTTGATACCGATGAAGGGGGCGATGACGCCGCCGATACCGTAGATGACGATGTTATTTCTTAATGCATCATCTGCTGACATCGGGTGGTACTTCACGCCATGGAGGGCAAGGGGGATAAGGGCGACGATGATGACCGCGTTAAAGATTACGGCAGAGAGGATGCCGTGTTGGAGATGGAGGATATTGAGCACTCCTAACGATGGGTACGTGGATGCGAATGCAACCGGGATGATCGCGAAGTACTTGGCAATGTCGTTTGCGATAGAGAAGGTGGTGAGCGCCCCCCGGGTCATCAGCAGCTGTTTGCCGATCTCCACGATCTCGAGTAGTTTTGTCGGGTTGGAATCTAGATCGACCATATTCGCCGCCTCCCGGGCCGGCTGTGTCCCGGTGTTCATCGCAACCGCAACGTCTGCCTGTGCCAGCGCCGGGGCATCGTTTGTGCCGTCGCCGGTCATCGCGACCATCCGCCCTCCGCTCTGGTATTCGCGGATCAATTTGAGTTTGCTCTCGGGCGTCGCCTCGGCAAGGAAGTCGTCCACTCCGGCCTCTGCCGCGATCGTCGCGGCCGTGAGGCGGTTGTCGCCCGTAATCATCACGGTTTTAATTCCCATCTTCCGGAGCTCGGCAAACCGCTCCCGGATCCCACCTTTCACGATATCCTTAAGGTAGACAACTCCGAGTGCCCGCTCATTCCGGGTGACGACAAGTGGCGTGCCGCCGGCCCGCGAGATACTCTTGACCTCATCTTTGAGTTGATCTGATACCGTGCCGCCGGTCGACTGGATTGCGGTGAACATGATATCAGCGGCACCCTTCCGGATCCGGACATCTCCGTGGTCGACGCCGCTCATACGGGTTTGGCTGGAAAATGGGATGAACTGCATCTCCGGAGCTGTCTCTGTCCCCCCGACAGTTCTCCCCCGAAGACCGTACTTCTCTTTTGCAAGTACGACGATGCTACGCCCCTCCGGTGTTTCATCCGCGAGCGACGCGAGCTGCGTCGTCTCGGCAAGATCCATGATATCTGTCCCGTCGACCGGGATCAGTTCCACTGCCTGTCGGTTCCCAAGCGTTATGGTTCCGGTCTTATCGAGCATGAGGATATCGACGTCCCCCGCCGCTTCGATCGCCCGCCCGGAGGTCGTGATTACGTTCCGCTGGATTAACCGGTCCATGCCGGCAATACCGATCGCAGAAAGGAGCCCCCCAATGGTCGTCGGTGCAAGACAGACAAAGAGCGAGATAAGTACGGTTACGGAAATGATGGTTCCGGTTCCGGCAGCTATCTGGACGCTGTACTGCGAGAAGGCCCACAGAGTTGCCGAGACGACCGCAAAAACAGCGGTGATCCCGATGAGAAGGAGCGTGAGTGCAATCTCGTTGGGGGTCTTCTGCCGTTTTGCCCCCTCGACGAGGCTGATCATGTGGTCGAGGAACCCTTCACCGGGATTCGCACTGACCCGCACGATCAGCCAGTCCGAGAGGATGGATGTCCCGCCGGTAACCGCGCTCCGGTCGCCGCCAGATTCCCGGATAACCGGGGCGCTCTCGCCGGTAATCGCACTCTCATTGACCGATGCAATACCCTCAATGATTTCACCGTCAGCTGGGATCGTGTCATTGGTCTGCACGTAGAAGAGGTCGCCCTTGCGGAGTACCGCTGATGATACATCCCGGTAATCCGCGAGTTCAGGTGCTTTTCCTTTCTCGATCACGTACTGGTCGTTCAGTTTCTTTGCGATCGTATCCTGCCGCATCCTCCGGAGCGCTTCGGCCTGTGCCTTGCCCCGCCCCTCTGCGAGAGCCTCGGCAAAGTTCGCAAAGAGCACCGTAAACCAGAGCCATGCGGAGATAGCACCGATGAACCCGGCAGGCTCCTCGCTTGCACCGGTGAGCGCCCGGAGCCAGAGCAGCGTGGTGATCACGCTACCGATCTCCACCGTGAACATGACGGGGTTGTGCACAAGAGTCCTCGGGTCGAGCTTCCAGAACGAGTCAATTAATGCACGCCGGTAAAGGCCCGGTGTGGCATGGGGATTCTTGGTCTGCCGGTGGTCAGACATGGATCAGCCCTCCTGCGACCATATTCAGATGCTCCGCAATGGGCCCGAGCGAAAGGGCGGGGATAAAACTGAGTGCGCCGATAACGACAATAACAAAAACCAGCCAGATGATGAAGAGCGGTCGGTGGTCCCGGAGGGTTCCTTCGCTCTCGGGGACGATCTTTTTTACCACAAAAGAACCGGCGAGCGCGAGCGTAATGATGATGACGAGATAGCGCCCGACGAACATTGCTATCGCCGTAGAGATATTATAGAACAGGGTGTCTGCTGACAGCCCGGCAAACGCGCTGCCGTTATTCTGGGAGACCGAGCTGAATGCGTACAGGATCTCGGAGAAACCGTGGGGTCCTGGATTAAAAACCGCCGACGTACCAGCGACAGTCAGGACCGCGATGGCCGTGCCGATAAGGATCAGAAATATGGGAATGAGGATGTGGATCGTGGACAGTTTCATCTCGTACGGTTCGATCTTCTTGCCATAGAGCTCGGGAGTCCTCCCGACCATCAGCCCGGCAATGAACATCGCTATAATGACGAAGACGAGCATGCAGTACAGACCTGAACCGACACCGCCAAAAACCACTTCACCTAGCTGAATGTCGAACATCTGAACGAAACCGCCAAGCGGCATGAATGAATCGTGCATCGAATTGACCGCGCCACAGCAGGTTGCCGTAGTTAAAACTGAGAAGAACGCCGACTGCACGGGGCCAAAGCGCACCTCCTTTCCTTCCATGTTCCCACCCGGCTGAGCATAACCCAGATGCTGATCGACACCCAGTGGAGTGAATGCAGGGTTACCGCCAACTTCCGACCAGATAGCAATGCCCAGTAATGGCACGAACATCAGGGTCATTGCGATCAGGATTGCGATCCCCTTCCTCACTGACCCGATCATCTTCCCGAATGTATAGCAGAGAGCGATCGCGATAAGAACAATCCCGAGCATTTCCACAAAGTTCGAAAACGGAGTCGGGTTTTCCAAGGGATGAGCTGAGTTCGCATTATAGAACCCGCCGCCGTTTGTGCCGAGCTGCTTAATGGCGATCTGCGATGCGACGGGTCCAAGCGGGATAGTCTGCGTGGTCACAAGGTTACCGGAAGAATCGTTGACCGGATTAAGGAGCGGCACGGTCACAGGCCCCCCAAACGTCTGGGGGGTTCCCTGCGAGACGAGGACAAGCGCTATGATGAAACTGATTGGCAGGAGGATCATGACACTGCGAACCAACAGCACCCAGAAGTTCCCGATGGTGGCTCCTGACTTGCGTGAGAAGCCGTAGATGAACGCGATAAGAACTGCCATCCCTACCGCTGCAGACATAAAGTTCTGTACGGCAAGGCCGACCATCTGCGTCAGGTAACTGACCCCGGTTTCACCAGCGTATGCCTGCCAGTTGGTATTGGTTGCAAAGCTGATCGCGGTGTTGAGCGAGAGATCCCAAGAGGCAGGGCCGATGGCGGCAGGGTTGAGTGGAAGGAACTGTTGAACCTCCTGAATGATGAACACGAAGGCGATCCCGATAAGAGAGAAAATCATCAGCGCAACAGCAAACATCTTCCAGTCCATCTCTTCAGCAGCTGGGACGCCCGAAGCGGTGAGGAGCCACCGTTCAATGGGCCCGAGGATCGGTGAGAGGAACGTCTTTTCTCCTGAATATATCTTCGCCATGAACTTCCCAAGCGGTATGATAAGTACCGCGATCACAACGGCAAAAAGGATCAGCTGGACCCAGTCCATAAGTGGAATGCCGAAATAAAGACTGGTATTTTCCGGCGGCGGGGTAAAGGTGGACGCGGTTGGTGTGACCGTGATCCTACCGGCGCTCAAATCATCGAGCGCGAGATTGAGTGAGAGGACATTTACACGTGGCTCACCGAAGATCCCGAACTGGCGGGGCACGATATGCTGAGCGACGAGCGCATCGATTACCCGCCCGCTCATGTTCCGCTCCCGGGCAACCCGCGGGACTTGGTAATACGCGGCCGCGACACTGATATCCGGGTCAAGACCGCTTCCCGACGAGGTAACGAGATCCACAGGTATCGGCCGGGTATTGTTTGGATCTGCAGCGTGGAGGGCATCGACTTGGGCTTTGACCTCAGCGATGAGGGCCGGATTGGTTGGTCCAAGATTCGATCCAGACGATGAATCGGCGTTGTAAGACACTGGGGAAGTGGCCGAGAGGCGGCCCCAGAAGTATGTCGGTGAGGTAAACGGTTGACCGATCAGTGCCGAGCCAGCAATTGTCCCGTTATGTACTATAAGACTGCCGTTTGCCTGTGACGGGAAGATCAGTTGCGCGATACCGGTGATGATAACAGGGTAGAGAATCCCAGTAAGAAGCGTTATCAGGAAAAAGATTACCAGTGCAGGTTTTATCTGTTTCCGGATCATGGATCGAACCGTTTGGGTAGTCATGGGACCCCCCCTGGAATAGTTATTTTACGGTTCGTCGTGTACAGGTTTACTATACCAAAGTACCGATTATAGTTGCATATATTTTCTAGTGCTCGGTAGGATCTAGACCAGGGGACAACGAAGACACCCCGTTGCCTGCATGGGGAAGGTAAGCCCGGCAATTCCTGCAATCACGAGCGAGTAAATTATCCCACAAAGAAGAGTGAGCATTACAAAAATCAATAACGTTGACCGAATGCGTTTTCGGATCATGGACCAGATCTCATCATAACTCATTTTCCACCTCTTTTGGTGCTATGCATCCGCGGATTATTTTCTGCAGATGTATAAAATTTCGATTCAAAACTGTTACTATATATGCTTGCCGATTCGTTTGATATATTATATTTAAATTTTTCTTTTGCGGGAGAGGATATTCAGACGAAACGCCGCTATATGGTGGAAGTATCCTTCCTATGACAAATTGTTATTTATATTTTACTCATTTACAGTATTCCGGGGGATAATCCGGGTAAAGGGAATCCCTTCGTTGATTTCTGCATAACAGTAGGCCCAGATTAAACACACAATTTTCTCGTTTCCACCTCAGATGCAGTCATTGCAATCGGCGGAGGAGCCTGAATGTTATTGGAGAACACCAATGCGTGAGCACTGAATCGCTTAATCATCGCATATCGGGTTGGCAGTTTGAGCGGCAAATTTGCCGATAAAAAAAATCAATTCGCGGATCCGCTCAGTCAATACAATTACATCATCCAGAAGGCGCGTCAGTGCACCAGAACCGATCAAGCCATGCCGAGAACACCGGGGATAAAGAGGACGCCAAAGAATACAATCATCAGAACAATCCCAAGAGGAATGCCTACTTTTGCCCATTCGCGGCTTGAAATTTTCATCTTCCCTGCTGCAATAATATTGGGGATATTTCCCGGTATCAGTATTCCCCCAGATACCAGGAGTCCCATGAGTGCACCGGTGATCTGTTGCGATGACAGTGGAGGACTGATCTCTGCTGCTGCAAGCATTGCATTATCAAGAACTGCAGAGACCATGTTCACCCAGTAAAGGGCTTCCGGAGAGATTCGGATAACATAGTCTAGGATCAGGGGCTGGACCCCTCTTCCGAGAAATACGAGCCCCATAATAAAGAGATACACCTTTCCAGCGCGGATCACCACGTCGTTGATCGTCTCACGCTCAACAATGCATTCCAATCTCGTACTGCCACTGTGCCGCCGCTTGAAGACTACCAGACCAACGAAGCCAAGAAGAAGAATCGCGGGGATGATGTACAGTCCAAGTTTGTAGAAGAGAAACCAGAAATCCGCATGGTACGGTAGACCGGAGAGTTTTGAGACTACAATAGATGAAAGCGGCCCTCCGAGTGGGGTAAGTCCGGATCCGAGGCCGATGGCGAAACATGCGACAACCGTAATTTCAATTTTGGCCTCTTTGACGAGGGGGAGGGAATTGACAATCTCGATCAGAATGATCGCCGCAAGGATAAGGGAGATAATGCTGGAAATAAAACCAAGCGCAATGATCAGTGCCGGCACGATCACGGTAAGGGGGACCTTATCCACCAGATGGTTAATAGCCTGTTCGAGCTGGTGATGAAAATAGTATATAAGGAGACCGACAAGGAGAACCACCTGGACAATCCCAACGGGCACCCCGCCAACACTTGCGATGTCAAGAGGACTTGTGAGCGCCTCTGTAACGATTGCCCAACTCCATCCGGTCGTTACCCCAGGTATGCTGGCAAAGCCGGCGATGGACAGAGCTGCAGCACCACAAAGAAATAAGAAGATTTCAAGATTGCATTCTATCCTTTTCACGATGAACGGTAGGAAGAGCACCGCACAAAAAATGAGCAGCAGCCCGAGACTAACAATTACGTCCATAGAATTCGCCACGAAGGTATCTGGTAATAGTACTTGTCAGGCTATCCCTATCAGTTTTTGCGGTTGCAATATGGATGGATCTCCCTTTGTGTTAGCGGATTGAGCCTGTTATTCCGCAAGGGTAAAGTAACATTTTTGTCCCTTATTTTATCTACAACATTCTAAAAACAAATCCATTTGGACACTTCCGATTTTGACACTTCCGAAGGCTTCGCAATCGGCTCGCCCCCAGCCATTGTGGCGATCCCCCCTGCGATAGAACTACATCCTTCTTGGATTCTGATAAGTTCCGAGGATTGATAAATTTGGATGCAAGTGACAAGTCGCACAGAATTCTATGACTTTTACCGTCCTTGGTATGTGGAGTGATCAATTATTACAATATATTGGCTTTCTGTAGAAAACTGCTGTCCAAGAGGATTGCTATTTTTTGAGGTTGTTGTCCAATATATCTAATTTATCTAATTTCTCGCTTATCTCATGGAGTCTTCTACTTGTTAAAGCGTTGGAATAATGGTATAAGTCAAAGGCAAAAAGAGCAAATCCAACCGCTAATAATATGAAACCAACCTGAAAATTGGGGGGTGCCGCTCTAATCAAAATAAAGCCATAAATAACGAAAAGGCTACCAAGGACAAAACAAATTACCGTCAAGGGGTCGTTTTTTATGAGACCACAATCTTCATTTGATTCAACCCATATTGCCATGGTTTGAAAATGCGATATGCCCCTATTTAATAAATTGGGTTATTGAGGAATTGAAAATGATGGGTGGTAACCAATATTTCACCTTCATTTAAAAAAAATATTTGCTCAATTGCCACTGCATCAATAGCCCCCACCGTATCAAAACCAGTGATCACATATCAGGCAGCTATATACCATGGTCTATTCTGTTTATGCAAATAAAAGGAAAAGGGCATTGTGGCTAGGCAACCAATTAAGGGGGATTCCATTGAACCCCAAGATTATAGGAACGTCCCTCTAACCCCCACAAGTCAAACTACCACTACTGGCAGGCAGTTCTTTTTTTATTGGGGGAATCCGTCACATTTCTTGTGAAATCAATAGTTTCTTGTGAATTTTTTTTAATAGTATTATCCTCAAACTATCTTCCGAGGCAGGTGGATTAACCTAAATGAATGCTATATGGGAATGGTTCATTGCCATCTTCGTCATAGTGGTCGGACTGTGACTATACCCAAAATGAAATTTTGGGGTTCCTGGAACCCGGTCACGGCATGATATCGCCGAAATCGGTACTGTCCGTTGTAGAGTTTGTTGCTGTCGAATTGTAGGCGTCTGCCTGTGCTGCGACGTCCGACCCCTCATCCGAGACCAGTCCCTGGTCCGGGGCCGCCGATGATACCACGGCGACAGGGGTGGCCTGCTGGGTGGTGAGCGCCGGCTGCGGTGCCGGTGTCTGGACCGGCGCAGCTCCTTGGTTCTGCGATGTGCAGCCGGCCATGAACATGATCGCGACCAGGCTGAGAACAAGGCATCCTGTGACTATTACCTTTCGATTCATCATCCATCCTCCTTCTTTCTGTTTACCTCAAGCCTCATCCTAACCTATCCGGATGCGGGCGATGCATGCCCAACAGGTGTAAAGTTCTGGTTCACTCTACCATTCGCTGCTGTCAGGTTCCCCCGCGGACCGTAATTGAATGAGATGGCGCTCTGGTTACCTCTCCGGCCCATGGCGCTCTGGTTTGCCCGTGCCTGAGATATGATCCCGCGGACTGCTTGGGCGAACTGTTGGTCAAGGGAGACCAGCTGCTGGTTCAGGCTCGTCAGGGTAGTCTGGTCGTGGTTCGCAAAGGCTGTCTGCAGCTGCGGCCCGATACCGAGGATCTGGGTGAGTATGCCCTGTGCACTGGAGACGTCAAGCCCTCGTGCCGAAAGGTTTGCCAGCCGGTCCTGCATCTCGGTTGTCGTGTTATCGAAATGAGCAAGCCGGGTCGTCCCGCGGAACTGCCAGGCAAGGTTCTGGACCTCTGTTGCAAGCTGCTGGTTGAGGGCATCGAGCTGGCTGTTCACCTGCATCAGCTCCCCCTCGTTCCGGGCAACGAGATCTGCCTTGAGCGTGGGCTGGAGTGCTTGGATCTGGGTCTCGATGGCCTGAACCGGTCCTGCATCGATCCCTTTTGCGGTCAGGTTCGCAATGATTCCCTGCCGGCGGGCATCATTGAAGCTGAATTCATCGAGCCGGGAGGTCTCGCGGTCTGTCCAGTACGTGTTCAGCATGTTCTGCAGGTTTGTCTGGTCCGCAGTCACCGAGGCATTGACCGATGCCGCGAGGGCGGTCTCGGAGCCGTTGCCGGCAGTAAGTGCCGTTTTAAGATCCGTGCGGAACTGCGCGATCTGGTCCTTCATGGTGCCCCACGCCTGGGTGATGGCGTCGTTGGTGGTCATCGACTGGACCGAGGCAACCGTTGTAAGGAACTGCTGTTCATCCGACTGCAGGCTGCTGGTACTGACCGAGCCGTTCAGGGTGCCGATATACTGGATCGCACCGTTCATCTTGTCCTTGAACAGTTGACCGGAATAGGCGGTATACGCCTGCATCGCGGTGATGTGCTCGGGATTGTCTGCCCATGACTGGCCGGTACCCGTCGCGCCGACCGCCGGGATGGCGATCGCGATCAGGGAGAGTACAAACAGGCCGGTGAGCAGGTCTTTGGGTCGTGGTCTCATGCTCTTCTCTCCTTGTCTTGTTGTACGAATCATTTTTTTCTTGTAGCCGTATAATATACTTTAACCTATCGGGATGCCGGAAATTTCATTTTTGTCGACATATTGTCTCTAATCTTATAATTCTCGCCATTTTTACCGGAATCCCGATGAGTCTCAACGTGAAAATAATCCGGGGAGACCGTGATCAGGAAGAACCGGACCCCTCCCGGTCGCTCCGGATCTGCTGACGGTCATCCTGAATTTGTTCGTGGTTCTGCTGGATCACCTGATGCGTGGCATTGTCCTCCCTCCGAAGGATCTGGTTCTGCTGCCAGTTCTGGTTCATGGCGGCCCAGTTCTGATGGTTTGCGTCCCGCACATCCTGGATCTGGTCGTGGGTCGCATTGATATCCTGCCAGTCCTGCCGGATATCGGAATGCTGCGTCGCGATCTCATCCTGATACACGCTCCGGTTGACCGGGTCGTTTTTCATATCCATGCGGTCCATCTGGATATCTTGGCGATCTTCAAGGTTTGCCGTCCGGTTCGCGAGGTTGACTTGCTGGTCGGTGTGGATGACACCCCAGTTGTTCATAATGTTACTGAAGATGTTGAGGTTGTCCCACCAGTTCTGGTGGATCTCCTGCTGGTTGGCCTGGATATCCTGCGAGAGGTTCCGGTCGGTGTTCTGTAGTGTGTGAATATCCTGACGGAGCCCGAAGATGCCCAAGATCGAACCGAAAGGATCGAATGAGGGCGGGCTCGCCATGGTGACGGTCGCAGTTGGCTGTACAATCGCCGGTGCGGAATTATCTGCACTGGCGGGGAGCACCAGTGCAAAGAGAAGCACGGCGCAGATGCAGGGTATGAGGAGTGTTCTGGTATTCATAGGCATCATCAACTTCGGTGTGTGCTGGGACCCTTCCAGGGTCTCAATCAACCCTTTTCCTGTGCCCCATATATATTCGGAAAATAGGAGAGGCTCACCGTTGAAAAGGGCATGGCGAAGCGTTCAACCCGCTGGTTGTAACATGGTGCACAAAGAGTTCACGAAATACTGCCGGTCAATCAGAGTTAGGAAGAACCGGGTGAATTAGAATGGTTGACCGCTCTCCGGAAAGGCTACCTGCTGACAATCCGGCCGGCCAAACCTGAGATTCTGGTGGTTGCCGGTCTCACGAAAAAGGTGCTTTACATCTTCCGCAGTTCACGTTCCGATCCGCTCACGCAGAAATACGCGTGCCTGAGCCCGAGCGCCCGGGTGATCGGGCAGGTGGGGCAAATACAACCTATCTTCGGGATCTCCCGGTATTCGGGATCCTCTGTCGTAATGGTACGGTCTGGGCCGAAGTGGTTGATGATGTCGTGGTTGGAATGTGACTATACCCAAGATAATGCAGACCTGTTCCCCATTTTCCTTTTATTTACAGAAAACGAATTTACAATCGGCTCGATCACAATTGCAAGTATAACCGTCACAAAAAAGATCAAAGTAATTTTGTGCCGGCTTTCGGGCCAGGCTGGCACTCGAAGACCTCAGTGATCTTCACGATGATGAGCGACCGTGCGGGCAGGGCCGGATTTTTCCGGTTGATCTTCTCCCGCATCTCATCATATTCCTTTCCACTTGATCGGATGGATGCTACACCTTTGATCTGGAAGCACCCCTTAATGTCTGGTCCCCACACATAGAGTGCGATCTTGGGGTTTGTCCGGAGGTTGGAAAGTGACTTGTTCATAAAATTGTCCGTGATCCAGATCGTATCATCATTGATGAGTTCGACAACACCGATGGGGACCACATTTGGCGTACCGTCTTTTGACGCGGTTGCAACCGGGAAAATCTTCATCTTACTAAACGCTTCTTTCATCTCTGCGGTTAGTTTGGCCATGATAATTTCACCGATAATGAATTGTGGTTTAGGGATTATAATCCTGCCCGGTCGACAATGACATCTGCAACAGCCTTTGCACTCTTGAACGGGAAATCAGATGCTTTGAGTAATTTTCCGGCTTCCCCGGCAGTCATCTTCAGATCGCCAACCTGACAAGTCGTATCTGCGCCGTTGGGAAACGCTGCAATAAGATCCTTCGGCGTCTTGACCGGGAACTTTGCTCCCTTGAGCGCACCAGAAATCTGCGAATGGATCTGCTCCTTGACAGAGAGGGTCTCACAGCTGAGCATTCCAGATACTTCCCCGGCTGCCTTTGCAATTGAGCAGTCCGCATTGTGGGTGTCGCATCCGAAACAGGCACTCTTGATTGCTTTCAACGATTCCTCTGCTTTTTCTTTGGACATGTTTTTGTCCGTGTACTTCCATGTCGGCATTTTTTTCACCTTACTTTGTTCGTCTCACAAATGAGCATATCCGATACTTCCTCAGCTGCCTTTGTTATCGAGCAGTCCGCATTGTGGGTGTCGCATCCGAAACAGGCACTCTTGATTGCTTTCAACGATTCCTCTACCTTTTCATTGGTGACGTTTTTGTCCGTGTACTTCCATGTCGGCATTTTTTTCACCGTACATTGATAGCAGTGTTATTAATATATACTTGAGCGTCATTAAAATATACAAAGCATTTTGGTACAGAAAAATGACCCGCAGGGTAATGAGCATCCATTGCGAATTATCGTGTTGGGAAAAGGAGTATTATGGGTGCGACGCTGGGATCATCAACGGAAATTCATGAACTCAAGACGGAAATTACTGGGCTCCGCTCAGAACTGAAGCGATTTATCGAGCGGGCGAACCAGCAGCATGTGGATGCCGTCCTCACCGATCTGAAAAAAAATTATTCGGATCTGTTCACGAATCATCAGGTCGATAATGCGAAAGTGGATCTTTCCGCGCATATGGTCGAAGACTGCAAGATGCGGGACAAGTGTTACGAGATATTTATGGATTTTTTACAGAATACCGCGAAACTTATCAATGACGGACAAGTTTCGGATGAGATTATCCAGTCTTATCGTGAACAAATGAAAAAGATGCGGAGCAAGGGGCGATACGATCACTGTGACACATGTTTTTCCGAAGTGCACCGTCTTTTTGAGAAACAAATTGACCTGATGCAGTCGCTCGGGATTTATAAAAAAAATAGCGACAAAAATGACACAACTCTGGAAATTGTAGATGAATCCGTTGTAAAGAATCTTCTCGAACCCGTGGCGAATATCCAACGTTTCCAGATTTTGAAATCTCTCACAACGCAGACACGGACATTTTCAGATATTTCGGAGTTGACCGGACTGCGTGGCGGAAATCTTCTCTTCCATATCAAGAAACTGACTGACTCCGGTCTGATAATTCAGCGACATGAACGGGGGGATTACATTGTTACCGATAAAGGTTTCAAAACGATGACGGCTATCTCACAGCTGTACCAACTTCTGAAAATGTAATGCAGCCATAATTTTTTAAATTGCGCCAGCGAGAGCCCCGCACTCGGATGGGGTTCTGCTGTGCTGTCGGGACTTAACAAATGATATCGTCGTGACACATCACGGCTGACTATGTAAACGTCCCGCAGATACAACAGAACCGCACTGCACCACCCTTTTACAACATGCCGGATCTCCCGGTAACGCACCAGAACCTTGTAGTTTTTAGCCACCAAGTACTTGCTTTCTCATTATATCGATAAGTACTGCCTTCACAATATCGAATGGAACATCTCCGCCAATTGATTTCAGTCTCTCTTTTGCTTTGTTCCACACACTTTCATTCCGGCTAGCATCAAGGAATTCATGGCCGTGCCAAGTCAAAGCTGTGGGCATTGCCATAGGGCTCTCACTGTTTTGGGATGTGACATCTACACCATTGACAAGCCCTGCTTGCATCATAAGATGAACATGATAGCCAATTTGCTCGGAAGAATGTCCCTCAATTACAAGTGTCGGATTAACAAATCCGTGAGGACTTGCTTCCATCGTCAACAATATTTTTCTTACCAAATCCAGATCTCGCTTCATATCTTTATCCCCCGTCCCCGAATTATGGCTCTTGCCACGCTTAGACTTTTAGCAGATGGGGATTTATCGTTTGACTTCAATGGTTAAGATCTCCCGCGATGCACCACCCGATTGCAACATGCCCGATCTCCCAACAACGCACCAGAACCGAAAAAAAAAGAATTATTTCCGGGTCTTTTTAATGAACCACGCGATGTTCTCGCCCAGCTGTTTCATCGTGTCGATGCCTTCCTCGTCCGATTCGACTTCCCCAGGCATAAACCCTTTCGCATTATTCCAGTACCGCGATCCCGCTGAGAACATCCCGCTGATCGCGAAATAATGGTTGATGGTATCAACGGCACAAACCGCTCCGGACCGGCGTTCAGCCGCGATTGCCGCACCCAGTTTCTGCCGGAACATGTCGTCGTTTGCCTTCCCAACCAGGAAAGCACGGTCCATAAAGGCCTTGATCTCCGGGGTGACCCCGGCAAAGTAGGTGGGTGTCCCGATGATGATGGCATCGGCTGCAAGCATCTTTTCGATGCATTCGTTTACCATATCCTTGTCCTGGATGCAGCGCCGGTCTTTCTTTTCCAAGCATTTCCCGCACGCGATGCAGGGGTGCACATGTTTTCCGCCAACCTGAATAATCTCGGTCTCTATACCGGCTTTCTCGATTGCATCGAGCGCGTGCCGGATCAAGCGGTACGTGTTGCCGTCCTTGTGGGGGCTTCCATTGAATGCAATGACTTTCATGGATTTCCTCTTCTGGAAATTTTCCTTGCAGTACCCTTTTGGTAGTCAGTATAATATAGTAACCAGTTATCATATTGTTACTGAGTACCATGCAAAGATCGAAAAAGAAATGTGCTTATCACTGTGAGATCGAGGCTGCCTTTGCGGTTATCGGGGGGAAATGGAAGGCCGGAATCATCTGGCATATCGGGAAGGAGCGGCCGCGGTTCAACCAGCTGCGCATCCCGCTGGGGACGATAAGCCCCCGGATGCTTGCAAAACAGCTTCGCGAGCTCGAAAGTGACGGCCTCGTGACCCGGACCCTGTACCCCGAGATCCCGCCCCGGGTGGAGTACGAACTGACCGATGCGGGAAAAGCCCTTATCCCGATCCTTGAGGATATCAGCAGCTGGGTGACGGAGTACTGCCCCGAAGTTGCGGAAAGGATCGAATAATCGGCAGGTGCTGTTGCATTTATGGTTGCTGGCAAATTTTTCATTTCGGATGAATTTTCATATCAACCGCGGACGCAACAGAACCATTTTTCAGAATAGTTTTACCTCTAATGCTTCGCTAAGCCCTTTCGGGCACTGAACACGAGGAGAGAGCCGTACGTATGGGGATGAAAGTCCTCAAAACCCGCTTCAGCAAGATACCGGTCGAGATCGGGGAGCTCGAAGATATGCCCACCACCTGACTCCAAGCGGTCGCGAATCGATTGGTATTTGAGGAGGCCCATCGTGCTGACGGCAAAGCACATCACCGCCAATGGCGCTCCGGCTTTCATTGTGCGGTTAATCTCACGCAATGCGAAGACTGTGTCGGGGAAGTGGTTCAATGACCCTGCACAGATAGCGGCGTCGAACCGACCGTCTCGGAATGGCAGCGCCTCGACCGTGGCCCGGGCGAAGTGAACGTTGGGGACACCGTCTCGCTCGACATAACGGACGCCTTGACGCAGCATGCTCATGGAGATATCAATTCCATAAACGTTCCTTGATGAGGAAGCAACACGGCGACTGTAGGTTCCCGGGCCGCATGCCGCGTCCAGAATGATACCGCTCTTCGACCCCACGATACCCGAGATGCCATGTGCCAGATCTTTCAAAGACGTGCTGCGCCATCCGCCAAACAGGTTGCACACCAGCGGAGATACATGCCTCGTAACTATGCGCCATAAAATCAAGTAAGAAGGAGGAATCCCACTTTCCTATCACGCGCAGGTCGTGATGGCTGCTCTCTTCGAGCTTTTCCACGATGAAATCGGGAATCCCATCGAGGATAGGGTAGGTTACCGCACAGACACGGCAATAAAGCCCCTCGTCCCTCACATCTAGCCCTTGCCTGCACGTGGGGCATGCGTAGATACTGTTTAATTGTGGCATTCCCACGTTTTCTTTTTGGGTAGCGGTTATCTTATTATCAATTGATTTGGTTGCCATTTTGCCCCCAATTCCTGATTGTACCGTCCCATAATTAATGTCCGTTTTGTGGCTCTGTCAAGTTATCGGGAGGTGATGTACCAATCCCGATGTAGATCAAATCCTACCTCCCCCAAGACTTGAAAGAATTTACAGGCACAATTCATTTATAGTGAATATCTTCATAGTGTCTGCTGTCTGCGCACTAAGATTTTCCGCCGGAATGAACCATGTTTGAAAAAGTTCTGATCCCAACAGATTTCTCGAAACATTCGAGACGAATGTTGGATTGTATTATTGGAATTCAGGGTATTCGTGAAATTATTCTCCTCCATGTAATCGAAAAAATTCCAGCTCCCCTTGGAAAAGAGTGGGTCGAGGCATCTCTCAACGACGCTGCAGAAAAATCCCTCCTGAAGGAGGAAGAACATCTTGGCGCAATGAACCCGAACATCCGGGTTACATCAGAATTAACAATAGCTTCCGATATCGCGGGAACAATCCTTGATATCGCGGAAAAGAATGGCGTTGACCTTATTGTTCTCAGCACCTATGGATTCAGTCTCAAAACAGGAGTGATTATAGGTAACGTACCAACATCGGTTGTCTGCCGAATCAGCAGGATAAATGTCCTTATTATACGGCATAAAATTCTCAAAACCTTGATCGGGAAAGCATACGAAAAGTACTGCCCAATGATCTTTTCCCGAATTCTATGCCCGACGGACTTCTCTGAATATTCTTTACATGCAATTAATCTTGTTACCTCGATCCAAGGAATAGGAGAAGTTATCCTCCTTCATGTAGTATCCCAAGAAGAAACGAAAAGTCAGATTAAGGAATCTGTGAGGGCAGCCAACCTTGAGATGGAGGCTATCCGGGATACTCTCGTCGCAAAAGGAATCCGATCCCGTGCTATCGTAAAAACCGGTGATCCTGCCAGCCATATTACCAGAACTGCTGAAGAAGAAACCGTATCAGTCATCTGGATAAGTTCATATGGGAAAGGCTGTTTCCGTGATTTTCTCCTTGGGAGTACGGTGAGTGATGTTGTTATGAAAACGCACCATCCCGTTCTTATTATTCGGTCGCTAAATTAATGGGTTCTGGTGCGTTGACGGGACTTAAATAAAAAAATGACTCCGTCAATATCTACACCAGTCCAGTATTGAAAAAGTCCCGAAGATGCACCAAAATAGGACCGGGTATGTTATCTGGGTTGTGGGGAAGCCGAGGCAAAGCATCCTGTTTTTATCGTTTTGATATCGCCAGCGTGCGGATCGGTGGCTGCATGTTTGTCCTGATATTGATATGGGTCTTGATCCGGTAAATAGTGGTGAGAAACTTTCACCTTGGCTCCCGGTTGGCCGATCTCAGGTCCGATCGGAGGAAGATACATCCAGATCGAAAAACCAAGGTTTTTGCCCAACTGGTACCTGTGGGAAGGTATCCTCATGGGGCTGTCACCTGCAGAACTCAACAGAGACTTGGGGAAACCTGCGGGCACTTACGAGTACGAACGATACCCTGCGATATTGCTCCGACGATCCGCGCGGTTCGATCCGGTTCCCCGGTTTCTTTTCAGGAAATTTCTGCTGGGTTGCTTTCTCGTTGAAGGTTCGAGGGGGCCCGTCTATTTACCCGTCTATTTCCTTTTACTGACATAAAAGGAAATAGAGCACTATTTTAGAGCACTATTACAAAAAAGCAGAATTTGCATAAGAATTCAGTAAGTGATTGGAAAAATCCGGAAAATCCGGGACCGGATCCCCGGATCCGGATCGCCGGACCGGCCGGATCACAAAAAATATTGCCCGACACGATAAATTTGAAAACAGAATATTAGGAATACTCAAATTATCTCATAAAAAAACACACGGTGTATAGTGTGTTTATGCAAATAAAAGGAAAACACGACAGCCATGTTGAGAACGGATCTGCCAAGTTATCGGGAAGTGATTGGATATATTGTTCACACACGGCCGGCCTTTGCGGCAATTAAATCACCTATCTCTCCGCAAATCAGGATTTCTCGGGTTGCCGTTGATTTTGAGATGTATCCATTTGCGCGTAGTCTTTTACATATTTCTAATATTTTGCGCAATTTCTCGAAATGATATAAAAATTCAATGTATCGTGCTGTGTAATTGGAAAGAATACCAGGATCAACAAATTTTTCATAAATTTTAGCCGCTTCTTTGAAATATCCAATCTCAAAATATTCATCCGCGATTTCTAATGCTAAGTCAGAATCGACTTTTTCAATAGCCTGAATTTTAATTTTACTTAAAATCTCTTTCGCTAATTCCGATTTTCCTATTTTTCGAAGGGTTTTTGCATAAATTAATATGGATTCAAGGTTCTGATAGGATCATAGGACTTCGGGACTTTTGCCAATGGATGATAGGTGACGGGACTTATAACTTTTGTAGTGAACAAATCCTACTGAGAATTATAGGATTCTTACAGAACCGTTACATTAATGTTTTAAAAGTTAATAGTTCGTTTTTAGATGGGATTAAGGTCTGCACGGGAATATGCATGGAAGCGTCCATTGGATTATTCCGTTTGTGAAGATTGTAAGGGAGCGGGAATTAAACAAGTCCGAGAATGGGTTGGAGCGTATACGGAAAGAATCCCTTCTCGCATCCCTGAACATTCCGATGATTGGAAATACGACACAGTAGTACATCATCCGGCTCATTATGAGTACCCTTCCAGAGAATGCGGTAGATGCAATGGGGTTGGTTACCTATTCCGAGGAGGCGCCACTACCATAGATGATATTTTAAAGAGAGAAAACGAGGAAACTCATAGAAAGACTGTTCAATACTATGTCAAAGCAAGTAATATTCCGACACCTCAGTTAGTGGAATTTTTTATTGAAGGTGATCGGTTTATCAATCTCGATCGGTATAAAGAAGCGGTTGCCTCTTGCGACAAGGCAATTGCTATCAATCCAAATGACGCCATTACGTGGAGCAAACGCGGGCTCATGCTTCTTAAGCTTGGTCAGTATAATGAAGCGGTTGCTTCTTGCGACAAGGCAATTGCTATCAATCCAGATTACGCCGTGGCGAAAGAGAATCGCGAAATTGCACTCAAAAAACTAATCTAAATCATACCGCTCTTGACGTGAACGACTCGAACGGGGCTGGTGGACGCAGTCACCGCACAGCCCCGTTTATGGTGTCACACCGTTGTTCTCCGAGGGATCTCATCGGACGTGTTTTTGCCACCACTTTCAGCCAGAGAGAAGTGATAGCCAGGTTCTTTCCGTCCGTTCTGTTGGCAACTTACCTCTCAAAGTGGTGACAATAATAGTCTAGAGCAGATAGGTATTTAATATAATTGATAGAAGAATCCTTCTGGGGGTACCTTTAGTCTGCTGACGTGAACGGGGCCCCCGATTGTAATGCTGGCTTTTATTGAAGATGAGATTGCGAGTGCGACGATGGCGGTTTACCCGCCAGAGAGTGACCGAGTCTATGCTTCATTCCTTAAAATCTTCGATCATATCGTTGATAATCCTCAGTTATATCCGAATTGCCATAAACTCATCAAGAAGGTAGGGAAGTTTGGCTATCTCCCCGGTCGTGTGGGCACCAAGATAACCGAACACTGCATAAAGGATCTCGGCTGGACGATTCACACCACACATCAAGGAACTCGCGCCGCATCATTCAAAAGAGTGTAGAAAATGAATTCCTGATCGTAGCGAAATCATGACGTGGTAACTGTATGATTTTCTTCTCAATTTTATTATTCATACTTGCCGGATTATGCGAAATTGGTGGGGGCTACCTCATCTGGATCTGGCTGAGGGAAGGAAAAGGTTTTGAATATGCGGTGCTTGGTGCAATCCTTCTCGTGTTGTATGGGATCGTTCCCACATTTCAGACTGCAAATTTCGGGAGGGTATATGCGGCGTACGGTGGAGTTTTTATTGTGCTTGCATTACTCTGGGGGTGGCAAATCGATGGTATTACACCGGATATGTTTGATATTATCGGTGCTGCAATCGCACTCATTGGTGTATCCGTCATTATGTACTGGCCACGATGATCTGATCACAAAATTTTAAAAATAAGTTATGCGCAGATCAACCGCGATGCACCAGAATCGTGATATTCTGGTTTTTTGGCAACCAGATAAATCCGGTTAAACTTCAATGCCACTATGCCGGATTCGTCGGCCTGTTCGTTAAAAAAATGTTTTATTAGGCTGCGAAAGGTCTCGATATATGCATCCGTCAACGGAACCGAATAAAAGGACTGGTTTAAATAGCCGTTTTCCGCTCCCGACTGATAAATGCCATACACCTGATCTATGGTATAGCGGTTCGACTCTTCGATTATGGTGCATGTTACCACTTCAAATCCACACCTCTCAAAAAGATTCCTGTATTCATCCTCGCTTTCCAGAAACATCCACGGATTTTTAAAAAAGCCAAAGGTTTCTTTGGTGGCTGGGTGAGTACGAACTTTTTCTACAGCGGTAACAAAATTGGGACAGTATATTGAGGTTGCGGGGGCCTGAATTCCCATACGGCCGCCAGCCTTTAGAGCGATAAAACAGTGTTCCAGAACCTTTTCAGGATGTGAGAACCACTGGAACGCAGAGTTACAATAAATAACGTCGAATGTATCGGAAAAGCCTAAACACTCGGCATCTTTAACAAGATAACGGACATTTGGCCGGCCTTCATTCTTGCGGATTGCCTCATCGATCATACTGTCGGAAATATCTGTACCGAATACCAGACCCTTTGTGAGAAGGGCAATTTCTCTCGTTGCGCGACCAGATCCGCAACCCAGGTCGAGGACATCTTCATCTTCTCGAATAGACATCAGCCCAAGCAAAACTTCCGAAGCTGATTTTTGAACCAAAGCATTTTGTTCATAAATGGAGGCTTTACTGTTGAAATTGATGTGCACCATATCCTTGTCTCTCTATCTGTTTTTAGACTTCCTTTCATAAGAATTAAACAGCCATTTGGATTTTTTTAATCCCAATAAAAGGAAATTGAGTACAATTTTTAAGGGCTAATCTCGTTTTATATATCAGTAAAAGGAATTAGGGCTGGTTCTCACTATCTTTCCCTTAATTGATATAAAAGGAATGACGTAAAGTTCAAAATTTTAGAGAGTTTCCTGCTGTTGAAACCAGCGTGAATCAGGCCAAAAAACCGGGTCGAACTGGTCGGATCATCATGATGATAACGTGGGGTATATCTTGCCCCGCAGGCTTCGGTAGGTTATCACAGACTGCCGCAGGTATTCTTATATCATGAAAATATCAATGGCAATTTGAGGGGGATGAATTCGCATGACATCGGGCACAACAGCTCTTCCCATCACCCATTGTGTATAACTTTTTTAGATTGCATTTTGGATATGTAATTTTTACCATTCTTAATCTCGTAAATCACTACTTGATTTAAGCGGTTAAAATAATACTTTATCCTTGAATAATTCTCTTTTTACCGTGACGGGACATGACATTCTGAGGTAACGGACATGGGAGATATGTGACGATGGATTATCGTAATAAAACGAGGATTGTGAGCATGGCGGGCCATATTCACACAATCATCGTGACCAATCTTCTTTATTATATGTTCTTTATTGCCGCCGCAAAATAAAATCAATAATAATAAACACTTGAACATCAGAAAAAGAAATAATTTCGGAATCTGGTAGACCGAAGTGGATTGTCGACAGCATAAGCAGATACATGCCAGCATAATACTGGCCGGCCGCGGATGGAGGAAAGATTTCGAATGCAAATGTGTTCAAGTAAGTATGATGGAAACTTTGGAGGAAAACGAATGACTAAACGATTTATGATTGCACTGGTTGCAGTCGCTGTGGGTCTATTGTTCGTGGCTTTGCCGGTATCGGCAAGGGTACAGGCATCGGTACAAAACATTACCACGCCGGGTGCGACGGTGTTTATTGGTGAGCAGGGATTGAACCTGACTCCAGCTCAGCTAGCTGTCGATCCGATGGGAGCAGATACTCAAATTGGATGGTGGGCGTCGGCAGCAAACACGCAGACTACTGCACCCACCAAGGCTATCAGTATTATTGGTCAGACCAATTCGTTCACAGTGACACCAGCTAACTTTGTCGGTTATACAGGTAATTGGTACCAGGTCAATGCTGTAACCGGATTTGCAGAAGCCACGCCATTGATCAACGTTCAGGATCCGGCCATGGATGTGAGGATCTGGGATCTGAACTCCAGTCAGGATGTAACCGGTGGATCGGTCATCCAAGGAGATACCCTCGCATTCCGGGTTGATACCAACATCTACCAGGCATACAACGGTTACCGTGCAGATGATACGCAGGGTACATACCCGTGGGGCATCCTTGCAGACACTCCCGCAGCGGATGGCTACATCGATATCAACGTGAAGACTCCATCAGGCAATATCCTGACAGGACTCTGGAACAACAGCTATGCTCTCGGTGGCGTGGTAGAGCCGATTACGAACCTGAATGTGACCTACCAGCCGTGGTTCTGGGGAAGTGCTCCCGATAACAGGGTCGTTCCCGGAACGCAGAGCAACTGGTCGACCGGTGCCATTAACCAATCCGGCTGGCAGGCGTACACCGCGGGAATCTATACCGTCACCGCAACCTCGTACCTGAATGGGATGTATGCTAACTACCTGAACGGCGGTGCCGCCTATACCGGGAAAACGGTTTCCGGGGCATACACGGTAACGATTGGGGCCCCGATGCCGACCGTCACCAGCATTTCAGCAGCATCCGGCTCGATTGCTGGCGGCACCGTGATAACCATCTCTGGAACGGGTTTTACCGGGGCAACCGCAGTAAAGTTTGGCAGCACAGCGGCAACCTCGATCAAGGTTACCAGCGCGACAACGATCACAGCGACTGCCCCGGCTCATACAGCCGGAGGAACTGTTGATATCACGGTCACCACACCCGGCGGCACATCCGCGACATCAGCAGCCGACCAATTTACCTACGTAAGCCTTCCGACGGTCACCGGTATCTCACCAACAGCTGGCCCGCTGGGCGGCGGCACCTCGGTAACCATCAACGGGACATACTTCTACTTAGTGACCAATGTTTACTTTGGTGGCATCCCGGCAACATCGTATGTTGTTAACGGTGGTACACAGATCATCGCAAAATCTCCGGGTGATGGAGCCGGAACTGTTGACGTCACGGTCACCACACCCGGCGGCACATCCGTGACATCAGCAGCCGACCAATTTACCTACGAAGCCCCGCCGACCGTTACCAAAGTCAGCCCGAACACCGGTCCGATTTCTGGAGGCACCTCGGTAACCATCACCGGAACCGGCTTTACCGGGACGACCAATGTATACTTTGGCGGTACACCGGCAACCTCGATCAAGGTTACCAGCGCTACTCAGATTACCGCGACTACCCCGGCTGAGCAATCCGGACCCGTTGATGCCGTCACCATCATCACACCCAGTGGCACATCAGCGATTGTACCCGCCGACCAATTCACCTACATAGGAAGTACACAATCTTCGGTAGCAGTAACGAGATCCATGCCGGCGACCGTTGTGCCGGGAGCAAATATCAATGTGACTCTGACACCCGGCACAACGTTTGCAACTTCGCCGGGCTGGGGTGTTATGGAAACCCTGCCGGCATGTTGGACGTTTGTCAGCACAACAGCGGACAGTCAATCGGTGGTGGGTGGAGCATACCAATTCACTGAATTAAGTGCAACTCCCATTACCTACACGGTTACCGCGCCAGCAACACCCGGTGCCTATACCTTCAACGGAACATACATTGATGGCAATAAGGATACTGGTACGGTTGTCGGAGCAGTATTGGTGACGGTAAAACCAAATCCATTACAGACATACGACACCAACAGCGATGGCATCATAGAGAAATCCGAAGCAGTAGCTGCTGTTACCGACTATCTGTTCAATGGCACATTATCGAAGGCAGATTGCGTTACCGTAGTGACAGCATACCTGTTCAATATATCATGGTGGCCACCGAGCGTCACCGGTGTCTCACCGGCAACCGGCTCGGTTGCCGGCGGCACTTCGGTAACCATCACCGGTTACGCCTTTATTGGAGCAACTAATGTGTATTTTGGCGGTGTACCGGCAACTTCCTACACCGTTAACAGCATTAGTTCAATCACGGCCACCGCCCCAAGCGGGTCAGCGGGAATCGTTGACGTCACGGTCACCACCGCTAGCGGCACATCCGTGACTTCAGCAGCTGACCAATTCACATATATGTGATACTGGCAGTAACGATAATCGAGGAATTGGAAGGAGGAATACGATAAGTGAACCGGAACCGAAAGGTTCCGCCTCCTTATTATCATACCAACAGCTATCTAATTTCCAATTAAATCCTTACACTACTCGCTTCATTAAAGGAAAAGAAAATTACATGGGGGAAAAGGATATGAACAGAACCAGATACAACATCTTGCCCGTTTCCATTCTGCTGGTTATTGTATTGGCAATCCTTGCAGTGCCGGCGATGGCTGCGGGAACAGTAACAAGATCCATGCCAGCGACCGCTGCGTCAGGTGCAATGGTGACAGTAACCTTGACGCCTAGCTCAGATTTTACTACATCGCCGGGTTGGGGTGTTACGGAAACACTGCCGGCAGGATGGACGTTTGTCAGCACAACAGCTGACGGTAACAAGGTGGTGGCGGGAGCCTATCAATTCGTTGAATTGAGTGCAACCCCTATTACCTACACCGTTACCGCACCAGCAACAGCAGGTGCCACTACTTTCAGCGGAACCTTCGTTGATGGTAATAGGAATACTGGTATTGTTGGCGGAGCAACATCGGTGACCGTAGGTGCAGCCACAGCCGGAACCGGAACGAGTTCATCGTCAGCAACAGCTGCCGGTACCGGAACAAGTTCATCATCAGCAACAGCTGCACCCACGGCAACCGCCGGAACCGGAACGAGTTCACCACCAGCAACGGCTGCACCCACAGCCACAGCCGGAACCGGAACGAGTTCATCGTCAGCAACGGTTGCACCTACAGCCACAGCCGGAACCGTAACAAGTTCATCAGCAGCAACGGCTGCAGTTACGTTAACACCGACCCTGGCACCGACAACTCCAATCCCAACACCGACGAATCAAGCCATGACCTCCGCCAATACCCAGAACCCGATTACTACGATTCCGATGACTACCCAATCACCCCTTCCCGCAGCCATCTCCGTTATAGCTTCGGTGATTGCAGTGCTGGCAATTGTATCTGCCAGACGGAAATAATCCTTTTTTTTCATTTTAACGTTTCACATCAATACCACTACAACGCATATCTGCCAACAGAATCGCATCGCGGGGTTAACAGAAGGGGTTTGCTTAAATCAATTTCTAGTTAGAATCCGCCGGTCTGTGGAATGCAATGCACCGACATTCGATGCAGCTGCTACAAAAGTTGTTGGTATGAAAATAAGGAGGGGAAACCTTTCGGTTACGGTTCGATTATGGTATTCCCTCCTTTCCGTTCCTCGATTTACCTTATGTTGGAACTATACGAACGTGAATTGGTCAGCAGTTGAAGTCGCGGATGTGCCTTGGGGTGTGGTGACAGTGAAGTCGAAGGTACCAGATGCACCGGCCGGGACGGTTGCGGTGATTGAAGTCGCGTTGTTAACGGCGAACAAAATTCCCGATGTGTAAGGGCCAAAGCCTACATCGGTCGTTCCGAGGAAGTTTGTCCCGGTGATGGTTACCTGGGTGCCAGTTATGCCGGATGACGGTGTGACACCGGTAACGGTCGGGGGACCTTCGTAGGTGAATTGGTCATCTACTGAAGTCGCAGATGTGCCGAGGGGGGTAACGACAGTGACGTCAACGGTTCCCGCTGAACCGGCCGGGGCGGGCGCCGTGATTGAGGTAGAATTGGTAACGGTGTAACCGACTGAGGGAGTGGTGCCAAAGTCTACATAACTCACACTATTAAAGCCGTAACCTGAGATAATCACCGAGGTGCCGCCGCCAAGCGGGCCAGCTGTTGGTGAGATACCGGTGACGGTCGCTGGCCAGGAAACTGGTGTATCAAACAGGTATGCTGAGACTACGGTAACGCAATCTGCCTTGGATAATGTGCCATTGAACAGGTAGTCGGTAAGAGCAGTGATCGCTTCAGATCTTTCTATCAACCCATCGTGGTTGGTGTCGTAGGTCTTTAATGGATTTACTACTACGGTCACCGATACTGCTCCACCAACCGTACCAGTATCCTTATCGCCATCAATGAAGGTCCCGCTGAAGGTATAGGCCCCGGGTGCTGTTGGTGCGATAACGGTATAGGTGATGTAAGGTAATCCGCTTAATTCAGTGAATTGATATGCTCCACCCACCACCGATTGACGGTCTGCTGATGTGCTAACAAACGTCCATCCTGCCGGGAGTGTTTCTGTAACACCCCAGCCGGGGGACGTAACAAACGTTGTGCTGGGCGACAGCGTTACCATTACCGTTGCACCCGGATCAACCGTCGGTGACATTGATCTCGTCACTGCTGCCAACGCTCCTGAACTTCCTATATACGTGAATTGGTCGGCAGGTACAATCGCGGATGTCCCGCTAGGTGTGGTGACAGTGATTTGAGCGTTCTCGGCTGAACTGACGGGAGGGGCGGTTACGGTGATTTGAGTGGCGCTGTTAATAGAATACAATGGTGCCGGTGTGGCGCCGAAGTATATCTGGCTGGCTCCGAGGAGGTTTGTCCCGGTAATGGTTACCAGGGTGCCGCCGGTCGTCGGGCCGGATGACGGTGAGACACCGGTGACGGTCGGGGGACCTTCGTAGGTGAACTGGTCGGCGGCTGACGTCACGGATGTGCCGTTGTTTGCGGCGACAGTGATATCGACGGGTCCGGCTTGCTGAGCCGGTGCGGTTGCGGTGATCTGGGAAGCGCTGTTCACAAGATACGATGTTGCCGGGATGGTGCCGAAGTATACGTTGGTCGCTAAGTTTAAGTTTGTCCCGGTGATGGTTATCGAATTGCCGCCGCCGAGCGGGCCGGCGTTCGGGCTGATGGCAGTCACCGCCGGGATTGTTGTGGTGGCTACCATCACCGTGACTTTATCACCGTTGGCGTAATCCTCGTATACCACGTAGGGGATGCCGTTATAGACGGAGAGGGATTCATATACCGTTGACCCAGCGGAGAACCCGGGGCTGCCCACCACCTGCCACGAACTGCCGGTATACTCCATCACCGTGGCTTTTTGGCTGTTGGCATAATCCTGGTATGCCACGTAGGGAATGCCGTTATAGATGGAAAGAGATTCATATGACGTTAATCCAGCGGAGAACCCGGCGTAGCCCACCGGCTGCCACGAACCGCCGGTATACTCCATCACCGTGGCTCTAATTCCGTTGGCGACATCGCTGTATGCCACGTAGGGAATGCCGTTATAGACAGAGAGTGATTCAAACTGCGCCGCGCCGCTGGAGAATCCGGGGCTGCCCACCGGCTGCCACGAACCGCCGGTATACTCCATCACCGTGGCTTTTTGGCTGTTGGCATAATCCTGGTATGCCACGTAGGGAATGCCGTTATAGACAGACATGGATTCATACGACGCCACGCCGCTAGAGAAGTCTGGGCTGCCCACCACCTGCCACTTGCCGCCGGTATATTCCATCACCGTGGCTTTTTGGCTGTTGGCGCCATCCTGGTATGCCACGTAGGGGATGCCGTTATAGACATATAGGGATTCAGAATACGCCCCCGCCCCGCCGCTGGAGAACCCGGCGGTGCCCACCACCTGCCACTTACCGCCGGTATACTCCATCACCGTGGCTTTATAGCCGTTGGCGTCATCCGAGTATGCGACGTAGGGGATGCCGTTATAGACATATAGGGATTCATACGACGTCACGCCGGCAGAGAACCCGGCGGTGCCCACCACCTGCCACTTACCGCCGGTATACTCCATCACCGTGGCTTTATAGCCGTTGGCGCCATCCTCGTATGCCACGTAGGGAGTGCCGTTGTAGATGGAGAGTGATTCATACTGCGCCGCGCCGGCAGAGAAATTGGCGTAACCCACCGGCTGCCAGGCATAGAGCGGAGAGGCACTGACCGGTGCACCGATACCGGCCGCTAGCGCAACAATAACTACCATGCACAGGATGAATGCGATTCTGTTTGCGGATGACCAGATTGGTTTAACCATGTTTTGTCACACCTGAAATCCCGAGAGTTGGTGCATTCCACGGCCACAATTATCCCCGTTAGGATTTCTCCCTTGGACAGAATTGATGGACAGCTAATGCTCAAGCATCGAGAATTATGTGCTTGCTATTTTTTTCAGGCAATAAAACTTCCGTAATTAAATTCGCTCACCAAATATCAAACGATATCAAGCCGGTGGAGAATTTCTCACGGAGAATCAGAAACGAGACTATCAAAATTGTCCTTGAAATGGTAGTTAGGGAAGATAAAAACACGATGCCGAATTGACTCAACCACGAGCACTGAAATTCGATGCAGCTAACTACAGAGGCGGCTGGTATTATAATAAGGAGGGGAAAACCTTTCGGTTCCGGTTCGATGGATTTATGATGCCCTGAACTGGTACAGTTGATTGATTGGATTTAGGATTCTCTAATTTATTGTCGAATTTTACACTACCAGCTTTGTTGAAGGAAAAGAATATGAGCGGAACCAGATACAACGTCTTGCCGGTTTCCATACTGCTGGTTATTGTGCTGACAATCGTTGCAGTGCCGGCAATGGCTGCGGGGACAGTAACAAGATCCATGCCAACGACCGCTGCAGAAAGTGCAACGGTAACGGTAACACTGACACCCGGCACAACGTTTGTGACGTCGCCGGGCTGGGGTGTTACCGAGACCCTGCCGACAGGATGGACGTTTGTCAGCACAACGGCAGATGGTCAATCGGTGGTGGCGGGAGCATATCAATTCACTGAAATAAGTGCAACCCCCATTACCTACACCGTTACCGCGCCAGCAACACCCGGTGCCTATACTTTCAGCGGAACATTCGTTGATGGCAATCAGAGTACTGGTACGGTTGGCGGAGCAACATCGGTGACCGTACGTGCAGTAGCTCCGACCATAACCACGGTAGTACCTGTGTCATCATACCTGAACAGAACGATTTTCTTCACGGTGAACGGGACAAACTTTGAGACCGGCGGTGGTATGCCCTGGGCGAACTTTACGCTGGGGTCCGGAGCCACGATGTTTGATAACGGCAAGAATATCACCATCAATTTCGTCACCCCGACCAGCATCAACGGTACGATGGTTATCGCTCCCGATGCGCCACCTGGTACCTGGAACCTGACGGTGTCAACATTATACGGCGGGCCGTCACCTGTCCAGACCAACGCATTAACGGTTTCAAAATTCCCGGCACCGAGCGGCATCACGTTCGCACCGACAGGAACATGGTACTGGAACGCGACAGTCCCGTTAACGATCACCGGCAAGAATTTCGAACCGGGCCAGACAACTGTAGCGATCGTGAACAAGAGCACCTTTGCTCCTCTGAACGCGATGACGGGCGCGTTGACATGGACTACCATCAACTCGACAACGATCACCGGATCGGTTGTCGTTCCGTTCCAAGCCCCGGCCGGGATATGGAATGTCAGCGTGACGACCCTTGACGGTGGCACGGGTTGGTTGAATAGTGGTAATAGTGGTGCGTTCATCGTCAGCCAATACCCGGCCCCGACCATCGCCAAGATCACACCCACTTCGGGGGTCAAGAACAGTAATGTTGCATTCACCATTTCCGGGTCGAATTTCCAGACGGGTACCGATCAAACCAACGTGACGATCTATGAGGATGCCACAGGCACTGAGCTGGCCACCACCATCTGGGGTTTTAATTCCACGCAGATTACCGGCAGTGTCACGATTCCCGACGACGCACTGTCCGGTGCCTATCGCGTCAACGTGAGCACCGCCGACGGAGGCATAGAAGCCAATCCCACCACCCCCGTCACCCTTACGGTTGGCTACCTCGGAATACCGACTCTTGGAACGACCCCGCTCAACCAGACGACGGGCTACCTGAACAGTACGATCGCATACTCCATCGCCGGTACCAACTTTGAGCCGGGCAACACGGTGGTTGCGTTCAGCAACCAGACCACCGGGGCAAGCCTGAACACAACGGTCCTGTCCTTTGTAAACAGCACCACGATCATCGGCAACATCACGATCCCGAATAATGCACCGACGGGCCCCTACCGGCTTGACGTAACTACCACGGACGGCGGTATCGTGAACAAGGTGGGCGCATTCACGGTGAACGCGGTCCCGGCCCCGACCATCACATCTATATCACCAACCTCAGCGTATCAGAACAGTACCGTCGGGTTCACCATCGCAGGTACCAACTTCGAGACTGGGTCGGGCCAGACGACCGTCGCATTCGTGAACAAGACTACCGGAATCCCGCTGAACAGCACGGTTGGGGTAAATACTGTCACGGCAACCACGATCACCGGGACAATTGTGATCCCATTCAATGCCCAGACGGGAACATGGAATGTCAGCGTCACGACCGTTGATGGTGGCACGGTCTGGAAACCCGCGGCGTTCACAGTGAACCCGGTCCCGGCCCCGACCATTACCACGATCACACCGGCTTCCGGAACCAAGAATAGTACGGTTCTCTTCACACTTACCGGAACCAATTTCGAGCCTTCTGGGACATCGGTGAGTATCTTCGATAGTACATCCAGCACCGTCCTGGCGATAAATCTCTACAGCGTCACGTCGACAAAGGTTATCGGCAGTATCGTAATCCCGGCAACGGTTCCGGCCGGCCTCTATACGCTTGCCGTGACCACAGTTGACGGTGGCACCGTCACCAGACTCCAGGCATTCACGGTCAACTACCTACCACTGCCGGTCATCACTACCCTCACCCCGGCGACAGGCTACCTGAACAGCACGGTCCTGTTCACCCTCACCGGCAACTACTTCCAGCCCAGTGGTGGAACGGTCGTGATGCTCAGGATGGTCGGTACCACCATACCTGCCTCACTGACCTTTGTGAACACAACCACGGTCCAAGGCAGCTTTGCCATTCTTAGCACTACCGATACCGGTTCTTATATACTGTATGTCATCACGACTGGTGGGGGATTCAACAGCAAGCCGAATGCGTTTACGGTCTTTTGAACGTGAACGTGACAATGAGTTACGGCGAAACGGGAACAAAATCCGAGACTCTGTCTTCAAACTGTAAATCCTTTTTTGCAAATAAAAGGAAATTTTGGCCACTCCATGCGTTTCTGTTTGGTTTTCCATTACCCTCGCATTCAATCCGGCAGCATCATCCCGCATGCCGGGCAGTACTGCCAGCCGGTTGCCAGCCATCGCTGCTTATCATTCTCGGTCTGTTTGATGCGCCAACAAAAACGCATGGCATGATGCCTCGTGCACTCTCTTTGCATACCACTATAGAGTAGTGGGCAATCATGTCCTATGAAAGCGAACAAGGGCAGATAGTCATTTTTCCGAGCTATAACTTCAAAAATATTCGTAGTTAAGGCATTCTTTATGATTATTGGACTGTATATAAAAGATTGAAACAGAAAAAGGAGACTGATATGAGCAAATTATCATACATTGCAGCAGGGGTAATAATTCTGCTCGCGGCGGGACTCGTATTGGCTGTATTCAACGAATCGAAACCGGCTTCGAATGAAACACAGTTGAGCGTAACAGGTGTATCCCAAATCAAGGCCGTGCCAGACCTTGTCGGTATCTATTATAATATCCAGACAAATGGGACCACCACATCGGATGCCAGCAAATCGGCTACGAAAATTTCAAATGCACTCACAAACGCACTGACACAGCTTGGATTCAACAATACTGATATTCAGACACAGAGTTACAGTGTAAATCCCGATTATATCTATAATTACGAAACAGGACAGCAGATTTCAAATGGGTATACGGCAATGCAGCAGATTGAAATGGAGTTTTCTTCACAAAACACATCGCTTATCAGTGATGCCATTGATGCAGGCATTTCATCAGGAGCAACCATCGATACTATCAACTTCGAACTTAGCCCTGCAAAACAGGAAGATTACAAGACCCAAGCTTTAAGCGAAGCCACTGCCGATGCCAAAAGAAAAGCAACCGCTATCGCATCCCAGCTCGATAGATCGCTCGGACGCATAGATTCGATATCTACATCCGATATTAATTTCTACCCCGTGCCGGTATATGGCGGAATAACTTCTGCAAATGCCCCTGCTGCGAAAGGAGAAATCACAAATATCCAGCCTGCCAGTCAAGATGTAAACGCGCAGGTTACTATTGTGTATATCTTAACCTGACTTTTTTTGCTTTTTATTTTTGATGAAGGGCATTTGTTCAGGTGGTAAGGATCGGGCTGTGCAGACATAGAATCTTGCCAGAAACGCCCACAGGAACGCATGGCGCCCTGTTTTATTCAGTCACTTTGCACCTGTCCACAGTCTGGGCACATCCACGCGACCGGCACAAACTGGCCATTAGAATTAATCCGGCAGCATCATCCCGCAGGCCGGGCAGTACTATCAGCCAATTGCCAGCCATCGCTGCTTATCATTCTCGGTTTGCGTGATGTAAACAACGGTGCATCGTGCCATGTGTGGATGCATCTTTTAGCCCCGCCATGCATTTCTGTTGGCCACCCTTGCTTTCGTCAGTCTGACATTTAAGGGTGCAGTATTACTATACAGACCCGGCTTCTCCGGAGCCAAGGAAATGTATGAGTTGTCATCTCGGGACGGCATGTCCGAAGCCGATGATAAAAAAGTATTTGACTAGATGAATTAAGTCTCGCTTACCCCCCAGGATCTTTCTGATTCTCAATGTGGACTTCTCCAAAGAGGTCAGGGGTGATTCTTTATTCTGTAAGTGAAAATAATTCGGAAGATATATGCTCACTCCCCTTAAAAACTAAAAAATAGTATTGGATACTCTGGGATCTCAAAAACATGATTAAACCAATCGGGCAGTTTGCAAATAGGATCATCTTCATTATGTGCATTGTTGTTATCGTGATTTTAGTGGCTGGTATCGGTGTGCCGGCCTCTGCAGACACGAACGTGACAGGGTCGGTTGCAACAATACCGACACCAGTCCAATCTAATCATGTGCCGACAAGATTATTTCATGCTCCGGAAAATCCCAGATTTACGGAGTTCCTGAACCGTTCGAAAATAGAACCTGCCGCGCGGAAGACGGTACCGGTCGTTCTGAGGACTGGATCTACTGCCTATGAGTCCCTCGAAGGGATCGTTCCGTCTCCGCTCGATCTTTCCCATACCACCGGCCAGCATATCGGTCCCGATAACAATATAAAGATCGTCGGGAGTAGTACGACGGTGGGTTCTTCGTATCCTGCCACGTATGACCTCAGGGCGCTCGGCAGATCCTCACCGGTAAAAGATCAGGGAACTGCCAATGACTGCTGGGCATTTGCCTCACTTGAGTCGCTCGAATCCTATTTCCTCCCCGGAGAAGTCTGGGATTTTTCCGAGAATAATATGAAAAATCTCCTGAGCGGTGCGTATCCCGATGGCTTTGACAGCTCATTGGATGGAGAAGGAAATGGAGAGATGGCAACTGCATACCTTGTCCGCTGGAGTGGCCCGGTCAATGAATCCGATGATCCCTACAACGACGCATCCGATATTTCCCCCACCAACCTCTCGCCGGTTGTCCATGTGCAGAATGTCTATTATCTGCCGCCACGGGCCAGCTTCACCGATAACGACAATATAAAATATGCTCTGACCAACCGGGGGGAGGTCATGGCTTCAATTTATTATAATTGGTCGGATGCCGGGATTTATACATACTATGATGGTGTCGACCCTTATGCCAACCATGCCATCACTCTTGTGGGATGGGATGATTCCTACTCTGCGGCAAACTTTACCCCCACGCCTCCGGGTAACGGTGCATTTATCGCGAAAAATTCTTGGGGTACCTATTGGGGAGATGAGGGGTATTTCTATATCTCATACTATGATCCGACCATCGGCGACGCATTCGGCGATGACTGCTTTGTCTTTACCGGTGAACCGGTATCCGATTACAACCGGGAATACAGTTACGATCCCTTGGGCTGGACCGACCAGATGGGATTTGGTACCACCAATGCCTCTTTTGCCAATGTTTTCACGTCCAATTCAACGGAGACCCTCACGGCCGTCGGGTTCTATGCCACTTCCACCAACACCGCATACACGGTGAGGGTGTATCTCAACCCCCCCGCCAACGGGCCGATCAACGCGACCGGATATGCTGTTGAAACCTCCGGGACACTTTCATCAACGGGATATCATACGGTGACGGTGCCGGGTGTTGCCCTTTTAACGGGACAGAACTTTTCCGTTGTGATTTCAGCGACAACACCGGGGTATGATTACCCGATTCCTGTTGAAGACCTCATATCCGGTTACTCAACCCCTCCACCGGCATCAACCGGTGAAGGTTACATCAGCCCGGATGGTATTACCTGGAGCGATATAACGACCATGAAAGCGGATACGAACGTATGCGTGAAGGTGTATACCTCTTTCGTGAAACCGGCCGTTATCGCAGTGGTACCGACAGCCGGCCCGGTTGTTGGTGGCACCTCGGTCAACATCACCGGTACCGGCTTTTACGGAGGGGTTTCATCGAGCGCAGTAACCTCAGTTAAGTTTGGTTCAACCGCGGCAACCGCGTATACCGTTAACAGCGATACATCAATTACTGCGACTGCCCCGTCTCATGCAGTTGGAACTGTAAATGTTACGGTCACCACACCGTTCGGCACATCCGCAACGTCAACTGCCGACCAATACACCTATACAGCAATTCCGGCCGTCACGGGTATCTCACCGGCAATCGGCCCGGTTACTGGGGGCACCTCGGTCAACATCACCGGTACTGGCTTTACCGTAGCAACCAATGTGACCTTTGGCACCAGACCGGCAACCTCGTTCACGGTAGTCAACGATACTTCAATCACCGCAACATCTCCGGCCGGTACAGCCGGAACTGTTGATGTCACCGTCACCACCGCCGGCGGTACATCCGCAACGTCAACTGCCGACCAATACACCTATACAGCAATTCCAGCCGTCACGGGTATCTCACCGGCAATCGGCCCGGTTGCTGGCGGCACCTCGGTAACCATCACCGGTACCATGTTTTACGCAGGGGGTTCATCGAGCGCCGTAACCTTAGTTAAGTTTGGTTCAACCGCGGCAACCGCGTATACCGTTAACAGCAACACATCAATTACCGCGACTGCCCCGTCTCATGCAGCTGGAACTGTAAATGTCACGATCACTACGTCCGATGGCACATCCGCGATATCAGTAGCCGACAAATACATTTACGCGGTAGTAGCAGCCCCGACCATCACCAAAGTCAGCCCGAACACCGGCCCGCTCGGCGGCGGCACTTCGGTAACCATCACTGGGACAAACTTACTTGGAGCAACCCAGGTATACTTTGGCGGCATACCTGCAATATCATATGTAGTTAACGGCGCTACCCAGATCACTGCAACCAACCCTGGTGACGGGGCCGGAACCATTGATGTCATCGTCGCTGCAATCAACGGCACATCCGCGACATCATCAGCTGACCAATTCGCCTACGAAGGCCTTCCGACTGTCACCGGTGTCTCACCGTCATCCGGCCCGGTTGCTGGCGGCACCTCGGTAACCATCACCGGGACAAACTTACTCGGAGCAACCCAGGTATACTTTGGCGGTTCACCGGCAACTTCGTACACAGTTACCAGCGCTACTTCAATCACCACAAAATCTCCGGTCGAGCAATCCGGACCCGTTGATGCCGTCACCATCATCACACCCAGTGGGACATCAGCGATTGTTCCTGCTGACCAGTTCACATATACAGGAAGTACACAATCTTCGGTAGCAGTAACGAGATCCATGCCGGCGACCGTTGTGCCTGGAGCAAATATTATAGTGACTCTGACGCCGGGCACAACATTTGCAACTTCGCCTGGCTGGGGTGTTACGGAAACACTTCCGACAGGATGGACGTTTGTCAGCACAACAGCAGACAGTCAGTCGGATGTGGGTGGAGCATATCAATTCGCTGAATTAAGTGCTACCCCCATTACCTACACCGTTACCGCGCCATCAACACCTGGTGCCGCTACCTTCAACGGAACATACATTGATGGCAATAAGGATACTGGTACGATTGTCGGAACAGTATTGGTGACGGTAAAACCAAATCCATTACAGACATATGACACTAATCACGATGGATACATAGAGAAATCGGAAGCAGTCGCTGCTCTTACCGATTATCTGTTCAATAACACATTATCCAAGGCAGATTGCGTAACCGTAATCACAGCATACCTGTTCGATATGCCATGCCCACCGACCGTCTCCCTTGTCTCACCGACATCCGGCCCGACAAGTGGCGGCACCTCGGTGACCATCGTCGGTTATGGCTTTACCGGAGCAACCCAGGTATACTTTGGGGGTATACCGGCAACTTCGTACATAATTAACAACTCTACTTCAATCACCGCAACCTCTCCGGCCGGTTCTGTTGGCACCGTTGACGTCACGGTCACCACACCTGGTGGCATTTCCGTGATGGTAACAACTGACCAATTCACGTATATATAATCCTGACAGTAACGCAAATCGAGGAATTGGAAGGAGGAATACTATAAGTGAACCGGAACCGAAAGGTTCCCCCTCTTTATTATCAGAACAACTGCCTTTGCAGCAGCTGTATCGAATGTTGGTGCCAGTACTGTCGGTTTTTTAAGATGATGAGAGGTACCTGTGGTTAAGTAAATTTGGCAGCATCATCCCCGCATTACGGGCAGTACTGCCAACCGATTTCCAGCCATCGCTGTTAATCAGTCTCTGGTTTGATTGTTGTTGAGGAATAACTGGTGTGCTGTGAATGCCCGTCGGACATCGAAGTTCCCGGACGTCCGGTTGATGCCCGACAGGATGCGCGAGTAGTTCCCGCCAATTTAGAGGAAAAGGAACCGCTGGAGATCCACGTTGCTATTGATGGCGGAGATCATCACCCTCTCTGGAGCTATTACAGCACTGTAAGTGCCCGGGTACAGGTTCATTCTTTTGCGGATCTCGATGTGCATTGGCACCGGATACTTCCTGTGCTGAGACAGAAAAAGAACCGAACTGAGCGGGGCGAAAGTGGATGCATGCCAATGGGTTTTGTTATCATTATAAAAATTCCGGATTTAAATCGAAAGATTTATTCTAACCAATAATAATCATCAAGCGATTCTGAGGACTTAGTTCCTTCAAATCAGTTTGGCGCGCTCCAGCCGGATTTTCTGTATCCTTGGGATGGTGGTATAGATATGCATTCAGTGTTGAGAAGGATAAGGATTGCAGTTTTAGTATTGGGAATTCTGGTATATTTTCAGCTGCTGGTGGGCCCAGTGGCGGCAGATATGTTGTTCCATTATGATGCCACTCATTCCGGTGATTACTCTCCGGTTGCTGGCACGATGGGAAATTCAGTCTCGCTACTTTGGAGCTTTCCGACCAAAGGCTATATTTTCTGGTCGAGCCCGGCAGTAGTGAACGGCGTGGTATATCAGAGCAGTGACGGGGTATACGCACTGAACGCCACTACTGGCGCGCAGATCTGGCATTTCGGTTCGGCCGAAACCGAGATGGAGGACTCCAGCCCGGCAGTTGTAAATGGCATGGTGTACGCAGGGGATTATAGCGGTAATGTTTACGGACTGAATGCCACTACCGGTGCACAGGTATGGGAATTTTCTTATGGGGAAGGGCCAGGTTATGAATTCCCTGAGATAAGTTGCAGCCCAGAAGTAGCAGACGGCAAAGTGTATGTGGGGAATAATGCGAATGGTTCTTTTAATGCGCTTGATGCATTGACCGGTACACCGATCTGGAATACTACATTAGGCAATACGGTAGGGATAGAGTATTCTAGCCCGGCGGTAGCGAACGGTATGTTGTATGTGGGAAGTCAAAATGGCAACATATACGCTCTGAATGCTACTACGGGTGAACAGATCTGGAAATATTCAACAACCGGATCTGTCCTATCCACCCCGGCAGTTGTGAACAACATCGTATATGTAGGAAGTGAAAATGATAGCGTATACGCGCTGAACGCCAATACCGGTTCAATAATCTGGAGTTATCCGACCGACAGCGAAATTGACTCGAGCCCGGCGGTTGCAAATGGCATGGTCTATATCGGGAGCAATGATGATAATGTATATGCACTGAACGCCACTAACGGTGCAAAAATCTGGAGTTATACCACCTTAGGTGAGGTATGGTCCAGCCCGGCGGTTGCAAATGGTGTGGTGTATGTGGGGAGTGGTGATGATAATGTCACTGCGCTGAATGCCGCCACCGGAGCAAAGATCTGGAGCTACACCACCGGAAATGCGGTCTATTCCAGCCCGGCGGTGGTAAATGGCGTGGTGTATATCGGAAGCTACGATACCAAGGTATATGCTCTGAACACCAACCAACCTCCGGCCATTTCGGGCATCTCCCCAGCGACAGGACCAACAACCGGTGGTACCAGCGTCACGATTACCGGTACTGGATTTGTCGGTGCAACGGATGTCTATTTCGGTACGACTGACGTTCCGAGCACCAGTTTTATCTCGAACAGTGGCACGCAAATCCTCGTTAATTCTCCTCCCGGAGCTGCAGGTATCGTCGATGTGACGGTCAGGTCACCCGCAGGTACCAGCGCGACCTCAGCAGCTGACAAGTTCACGTATATTCCCCCCCCAACCGCTGCTTTCAGCGGCACTCCCACATCCGGTACTGCACCGCTGAACGTCATCTTTACCGATCTCTCAACAAATTCCCCCATCGGCTGGGCTTGGTATTTTGGCGACGAGAGCATGACCGGCGCATGGACAGAACTGACATCCGGTGCCGCGTGGATGGCCCGTGAGTATGACAGCAGCGCGTTTTTACCGGACGGGAGCCTCGTACTGATGGCTGGTGAAGGGACCGATGGGAATTACAAGAATGACGTCTGGCGGTCAACGGACGATGGGACCACTTGGACGGAGATGAACGCGAGTGCCGGGTGGTCGGAACGGATGTATCCGGCGAGCGTGGGACTACCGGACGGGAGCATCGTAATCATGGGTGGCGATAACTACGTTTACTCCTCAACCTATGATGTGAACGATGTCTGGCGGTCGACGGACAAAGGCGCAACATGGACCGAGATGACCAAAAACGCCCAGTGGACGGCGCGGGGACGCCAGAAGGCAGTGGCACTGTCTGACGGCAGCATCGTGCTGATGGGGGGATACGGCCAATCCGGGTACCTGAACGATACGTGGCGGTCGACAGATGACGGTGCAACATGGACCGAGATGAACGCGAGCTCCGGGTGGTCCATCCGGAGTGATTTCAGTGCCGTTGCGATGCCGGACGGCAGCATTGTCCTGACGGGGGGCTTCCCCGGCAGCAACGGTAAGGGCGCTAACGATGTCTGGCGGTCAACGGACGAGGGTGCTACATGGAAACTGATGAACGCAAGTGCCGGATGGCCCGTCCGTTACGAGCACGGCACTGTTGCCATGCCAGATGGCAGCATCGTCCTGATGGGAGGTGAGTATGTTGTTTCCTCCTCACCATATTGGCATGGGTTGAATGATGTCTGGCGGTCAACCGATAATGGCGCAACGTGGAACGAAGTGAACTCGTATCCCGGGTGGTCGGCACGGGATGTATACACCTGTTATGCGACACCGGACGGGAGCATTGTCCTTGCCGGAGGTTCGCAGGGTACAAGCACGGGATATAATGACGTCTGGCGCCTCATGACAGCAGGAGCATCGGTACAGGATCCGTCGCATGTGTATACTGCACCGGGAACTTACACGGTGGCCCTCCAGTCCTTCAATGCCAACGGGTACAACAGCAGTCTGAAGACCGGATACATCATGGTTACCCCCAGCCTGATCCTCCCAACCATCACTGGCATCTCACCGGCAGCCGGCCCGTTTGGTGGCGGCACGGTGGTCACCATCTCCGGGACAAAATTGACCGGTACGACCGCAGTAAAGTTTGGCGGCACAGCTGCTACCCATGTGACGGTGGTTAACGCAACTACGATCACCGCGACCACCCCTGCGGGTTCCGCCGGCACGGTTGATGTCACTGTCACCACACCTAGCGGCACGTCCGCAACGTCATCAGCCGACATATACACGTATCTGGCAGCCCCGACCGTCACCGGCATCTCACCGGCCATCGGCACAAGAGCTGGCGGCACCGTCGTCACCATCACCGGGACCGGATTCACCAATGCGACTGCAGTGATCATTGGCGGAAAAGCTGCTGCCAGTGTGACAGTGGTCAACACTACCACGATCACTGCGACCGCCCCGGCCGGTTCCGCCGGCACGGTTGACGTCACGGTAACCACTCCGGGCGGCACATCTGTGACTTCATCAGCCGACAAATACACGTACCAGCCAGCCCCGACTATCAAGACGATCGCACCAACAGGAACGTGGTACTGGAACGCGACAATCCCGTTCACGATCACCGGCACGTACTTCGAACCGGGCCAGACGACAGTTGCGTTTTCGTACCTGTCGACCGGTACCGCATTGAACAGCACGATTGCCGTGAATACCGTTACGTCGACAACGATCAATGGCACGGTTGTCGTCCCGTTCGGTGCCCCGACCGGGACGTGGAATGCCAGCGTGACGACCACTGACGGTGGCATGGTCTGGCTAACCAGTGCGTTCAAGGTCAGCCAATACCCTGCCCCGGTTATCAGCTCAATTACACCGGTTACCGGGACCAAGAACGGTGTTGTTGCCTTCACGATCAGCGGGACGAATTTCCAGACGGATACCGGTAAAATCAACGTGACGATCTACGAGGACGTCACGGGCACTGAGCTGGCCACCACCCTCCTTGACGTTACGTCCACGCAGATTACCGGCACTGTCACGATCCCCGGTAGCGCACTGTCCGGCGCCTATCACGTCAACGTCAGCACCGTTGACGGCGGCATTGAATCCAATCCCACCACCCCCGTTACCTTTACGGTCGGTTACCTCGGAATACCGACGCTCGGGACAACCCCGCTCAACCAGACGTCCGGCTACCTGAACACTACGGTTGCATTCTCCATTGCCGGCAGCAACTTTGAGCCGGGGCTGACAACGGTCGCGTTCAGCAACCAGACCACCGGGGGAAGCCTGAACACACCGGTCCTGTCCACGGTGACCAGCACCAAGATCATTGGCACTATCACGATCCCGGAGAATGCACCGACGGGAGCCTACCGGCTTGACGTAACTACCACGGACGGCGGTGTCGTGAACAAGGTGAACGCATTCACCGTGAACGCGGTTCCAGCCCCGACTGTCACCTCGATCATACCGGTCTCCGGTTATCAGAACAGCACCGTCGGGTTCTCCATCGCAGGGACCAACTTTGAGACCGGGCCGGGCCAGACGACCGTCGCATTCATGAACAAGACCACCGGTCTCCCGCTGAACAACACGGTTGGGGTGAATACCGTCACGGCAACCGGGATCACCGGGACAATTGTGATACCATTCAATGCCCCGACCGGGACGTGGAATGTCAGCGTTACGACCGTTGACGGTGGCACGGTCTGGAAACCCTCGGCATTCACCGTGAACGTGTTCCCGGCCCCGACCATCACCGCGATCACACCGGTCTCGGGAACCAAGAACAGTACCGTTGCCTTCACGCTCACCGGGACTAACTTCGAGCCTGCCGGGACATCGATGAGCATCTTCGATAGTACGTCTGGCACCATGCTGGCGACAACCCTCTACAACGTCACCTCGACAAAGGTGATCGGCAGTATTACAATTCCGTCGACAGCCCCGTCCGGCCTCTATACGCTCCAAGTTGCCACGGTTGACGGCGGCACTGTCACCAGGCTCCAGGCATTCACGGTCAACCACCTGCCGCTCCCGTCGCTGGGTACCCTCACCCCGGCGACCGGCTACCTGAACAGCACGGTCCCGTTCACCCTCACCGGGAACTACTTTGAGTCCGGTGGCGGAACGACCGTGATGCTCAGGACGGTTGGGACAACCATACCTGCCGCGCTGACCTTTGTGAACACGACCACGGTCCAAGGCAGCTTCACAATTCCCAATAATGCAGGAACCGGTTCTTATATACTGTATGTCATTACGACGGACGGGGGGTTCAACAGCAAACCGAATGCATTCACGGTCATCCCCTTCCCGAAACCGACCATCACCGCGGTGACACCAACAACACCATGGTACCGGAGCTCGACGGTCTCGTTCCGGATCACCGGCACGAACTTCGAGCCGGGTCTGACATCGGTCGCATTCGCGTACCCGTCGAACGGAACAGTGCTGAATAGCACAATTGCGGTAAATATTGTCACAGCAACGACGATAAACGGTGTGATCGTGGTTCCGTCCAGTGCCCCGACCGGTGCATGGAATGTCAGTGTCACGACCGTTGACGGTGGCGCGGTCTGGAAATCCAATGCTATCTCAACCCTGTAAATCTTTTTTTCAATCCGGCAACATCATCCCGCATACCGGGCAATACTGCCGGGGGATCCCAGACCAGCACCGAGTACCGTGCTCAGCGATCTTGATGAATAATTACCGGATGTCCCCCCCGCCGGTGTTGTCTCGCTCATCTCTATCATATCTAATATATCCCACAATGAGCAGCACTATGCCCGCAAATAAACAAATTCCAGTAATGTAAATACTGGCATTTTGATCGAGGCCAATTCCTCCGAAAAAAATCAACACGGCCCCTGCCAACATAATAATGAGATCTTTCACTCTGTTAATCATCCTAGATCACCGTTCTATGTGTCCACAGTCCGGACACATCCAGGCACATGGTACGAACCGGCCTTCAACCCGTTTATACAATCTCTGCATCTTGTATGCGTGATTCTTGTGCTCATGGGTCTTGTGTTTGATGTCCATGAAGATGTATACAACTTTCATACAGAAAAACCCTTTTACGGGCAGGAATCCTATAATAAATTAGAGTAAAAATATTATGAATCCTGAAGATTCTCCTTTTCCGACATCAAAAATGGGATTCAGTCCGGATACTGTCACTGGCATGAACCTTGAGCAGATCGTTGATATAGCCGGGGAATTTGAGCACCTGAATGAACTGGTTATGATCCATCTCCGGCGAACCGGAGGATTCACGGGAAAAGATGCCTATTTCAGGGTCGTTCAACCTATACTTGACCTGCTGGAAGTTGAGATCCGGGTCCGGTTCCGCCCGGGAATGACCCGGCAGGAAATGAAACTGGTCATCCAGGACTGGATTGACCAGGAAATAAAGGAGATCCGATGACGGTTCCCGTTTTTCAGACCAACCCCGTCGCCCATGCCCACATGTTATGGACCCCGGTGAAAATGACGACACCCGGGTCGATGCCGAGTAGCGGGAAGACAAAAATGAAATACAGGATTGTACCCAGAAGGCTACCAAGGTTTGCCAGCGCGGCCACCAGCACCACTTTGAAAAGCGGGATCCGCGCCATGTCAGTAAGCGACTCAGCCTCGTAAATTTTCCGGAAATCAGAGACCGGCGGTTTTCTTACCCGTGCCTCGACATATGCTGCGAACCATCCTGCATGTAACATCGGGTTTAAAGAGGTCATCCAGGCAACACCGAAACATGTGAGTGCGGAATACGGATGCCCACCGGCAAGCAACGTGAAGATTGCAGCAAGTAGACCGTGGATGATCACCCAGAAAAGAAAGGCGTACAGCAGCACCATCCAGCCGACACCGGAAAATGCAATCGCAGCGAGCAGGAATGCAAAGAGCGCAGTAACGGCAAAACCAAACACCGTGGCCCACGGAAACGACCGGGGTTCACGATTGAGTGCATCAAACGGCGGGAGCGTACGAGGATCATCTATAAACCGGGCAATGCCCTCACGATGACCGGCGCCGACTATCGCGAGTATCCGCCCCTGCGGCTGTTGCGCTTTCAAAAGAATAAGCTGGTGGGCGATGAATGCATCACGTTCATCGATCAGTGCGCGGGCTCCGTTTGGAGAGAACCTGCGGAACTCTTCCATGACCGCATCGATCACGTTCTGTTCCTTGAGTGCCTCGATATCAATCTCCTGCCCCCGGTCTACTTCGGCAATGGAGAAAAGCAGTGCAAAAAACATCCGGATCTTCTCGAAAAGACCCAATGATTTCCAGAACCGCAGCAGGGTAAGCCGCAGGTCACGGTCCACGAGCGCGATAGCCAGCCCGCGGCTTTCCGCTTCGGCAATGGCCGCCTTCATTTCAGCCCCGGGCTCGACACCGACATCAACACCGATCCTGCGCTGCAGGTACGAGAGGAGCCACTGGATGAGAAGCGAGTTGAAATTCCTCACCTCAAGAACATCCTGAACAGTCGGATCGCGGGCCTGTTTTTTCAGTGCGGCGAATCGTGCCGGATCCAATTCAATGGCAACGACATTGGGTCTGAACTCCTCAATCGCCGCCTTGACCTCATCGATACTTTTCTGCGAGACATG
>Ga0326728_10000935_pt1 | contig 108328 bp, 87 predicted proteins | sample MB3enrmetagenome_FD_207602 | JGI IMG/M metagenome (GOLD analysis project Ga0326728, IMG submission 207602) | Lab enriched peat soil microbial communities from McLean, Ithaca, NY, United States - MB31MN | ecosystem: Environmental > Terrestrial > Soil > Wetlands > Peat | place: USA: New York... | reverse complement strand
TCACCCGCTCGCTGGACAGCAGAGCGGCGATTTCATGCGGAACTGATTTGTCCGCGGTCTGAGTCTCCACCCCTCTGTTGTCTCAGACCTTACCCGATAACGGCAGTTCAACTTCGGGATTCGGGTTTAGCGCTTAGCGCGTCACCGCGCCCAGGTCCTGGACCCTGCGCAACGCCGGGAATAGCCGCGCCCAGAGAGCCACCACGGCGATGGTTCCCACCCCGCCCAGCACCACCGCCGGGACCGTTCCGAACCATTGCGCAGTGATTCCCGATTCGAACTGGCCGACCTCGTTCGAGGCCCCCACGAACACCATGTTCACCGCGCTCACCCGGCCGCGCATGTCGTCGGGCGTGGCGAGCTGAATCATGGTCTGGCGCACGATGACGCTCACCATGTCGCACGCCCCGGCCAGCGCCAGCGCCGCCAGCGATAGCGCCAGGTTGCGCGAAAGTCCAAACACCACCGTGAAGAAGCCGAAGCCGAAAACGCACCACAGCATGGTGACTCCCGCGCGCCGCGTCAAGGGTCTATGAGCCACCACGATGGCCATGGCCACCGCGCCCACACCCGGCGCGCTGCGCAGAATCCCCAGTCCCGGCGCGCCTACTTTCAGAATTTCCCGCGCGTACACCGGCAACAGCGCCACGGCGCCGCCCAGCAGCACGGCGAAAAGATCCAGCGAGATCGCGCCCAGGATCAACTGGTTGCGCCAGATGTAGCGGAACCCTTCCAGCACCATGCCCAAAGAGGCTGCGCGCGGGCGTTCCACGGCCCGCACCCGGATGGCCGACACCATCCCCAATCCCGTGAGATACGCCATGGCGGCGGACGCGTATACCGGGATGGGACTCCCGCTCAATCCATACAGCACTCCGCCCGCCATGGGCCCGGCGATGGTGGCTGCCTGGAAAATGGAGGAGCTCCAGGCCACCGCGTTGGGAAAATCTTCCTCGGGCACCAGCAGCGGCAGGAACGCCTGGCCCGCCGGATGGTTGAAGGCCCGCACGGCGCCGTTCAGCAGCAGCACCGCATAGATCGGATAGACCGAAGCCAGGCCGTCGACCGTGAGCGCCAGCAGCAACACGGAGCACAGGGAAAACGCGGCCAGGCAAGCCTGCAAAATGCGCAGCCGTGGGATGCGGTCCGCGGCATGCCCCGCCGCCAGGAACAGAAAGATGCCCGGCAGAAACTGCGCCAGCCCCACCAGCCCGAGATCCAGCGGCCGATGCGTCAGCCCGTACACCTGCCAGGCCACCGCCACGGCCTGCATCTCCGACGCCAGCGGCGTCAGGAAGCGAGCGGTCATGTAGTAGCGGTAGTTGGGATAGCGAAAAGCGGCGCGGGCCTGGCGCATGCGAGCTTAGTGCCAGTGTCCCACAGGTGGGGCCGGCGGGCCGAGTGGAACATTTATCTCAAGTACGGTCCGGCCACCTTCCGACGGGCCCGTTTATCTGCCCAGTGGCACCGGTTTCCGAGTGGCGCGTGGCTCGCTCGGAACGAGCTCGGCAAAGTCCAAGAGGCTGTTGCACTGCTAAACACGAACGGGCGTTATCATCGTTGCGGGCGTGTTCTTGAGGTCCAACTCTGCGACCCATCGAGAGAATTCATCGTAGTCGCAGCGGTCTATGAAGAAGTGAATGCGTGGGCTCTGTATGAAGTCGTCTCCCGCCCCGGTGCGGTTTCCTTCGTAGATGATGCCGAGCAGTCCGAAGTGATCCGCCGTTGACCAAAAAACCGGCCCTCCACTCATTCCGCTTAGATGGCCGATCTTCGGCTCATCGTTAAGCGTGGAAAGGAACTGCGTATCGCCACCCACGCCTTCGGCCACAGCCTGAGCGCACGGCATCGCAACTCGATAGCCCGCTCCTTCGTGCATGTTCTCTTTTTCCTCGGTGGGGAAGCCGAACGCCATCGCATATTGGAGTGGGTTCGGGCGATGGCAGGTCTCCGGCTGAAGCGAAAAATACCCTTTCCCAAGCCTTGCGGGGAAATCTTCAGGCAGTCGAACGACGGCGATGTCGGGCTGCTTGTTGCTGCCAAACGGCGCCGAGGGGCGCCGGAAGCTGTCCGCTATGCCGTGGGTCCCGTCCTTGAGCGTTGCACAGAGGAACCTTCCCACCCCGTACTTGGTGTTGCGGTTGTGGAGGGCCTCGATGACATGCCAGCACGTAAGGCCGTAGTGGAGCCCATCATGTTTAATGAAGGTCAGTGTTCCGTTCTCGATGCCGGCATTCAGCAACTGAGGGATTTTCTCTATGTGGACCGGTACGATTCCTAGGGCAGCACAAAACTTGCAGCCCCCCTTCAGTTCATCGGCGGCCCAAAATTGGGGAAGAGGAGGGATAGACATCGAAGCTCTATCGTACCAGCCCGCGAAAAAACCCGTTTTCCCTGCTTGCCGCTTGCGGATTGCGTTAGGTCGCCTCGAAGCCTAACGCATACCGAGCAATTGACTAGCCGGCAACCCGGCGCCGCCAGCAGGGGCCCTGGACGAGTGGCGCGTCACTCGCTCGCGAATGTCGAGACTGGGTGATGGCGGCTCGATAAATTCGATACTGACGAGCTCAGTCTCGGAAGGTCACGGCGAAAGTGAAATACTTGCCGATACTGCCCGTCTCTCTCGCGTGTTTGTGTGGGATGCTGGGAGCTATGGCCAAGAAGAGATTGGGCGGGCGGTCCTGGAAGAAGCCAGCAAGTTCGAAGAAGAAGGCAGGCAATGGCTCCGGTCTACCCACATTCAAGCAGCCGATGGAAAAGAGTGAGGCCCGTCGTGGTCTGCAACAGCAGATTGAGGTTGCAAATCAAATCATCAACGAACAGCCAAGGAGTCAGCCGGAACTTCTCGCACTGCAGCAACGATTGAACAGTTGGGACAGCACGACACGCAATCTGCTCTACGCTATTCCAGACAATAATTCTCTGCTGTCCACCTACACCGACGATGAAGGTCCTCCCTCCGGCATGTTGGGCCGCGAGTTGGCCGTTGCGGAGGAAACGGAGGCGATCCGCGCGCATCTGCGCGGACGCGTTGCGATGCTAGAGAAGATCAAGAATGAACTGTCCTGATGACCTCAGTTCAGGACAGCGGTGGCGCTGCCCTTCCGGCCCTTTGAAGCAGCTTTGAGCGAATCGTCGCCCACCCGGAAAGAGTTGTGCCAGGAATGTGGCCAGTAGCCGTCAGGTGGGCTTTCTGGACAATTCCCTGCGCTTACTTAGGCGGCGCGTCGGCTACGAGGTTTTTTTTGCGCGCGCTTGTTTCATGTTGGCCTAAGGTCTGGGCGGCGGCTGCAACTACCAGCATGTTCAAGCTCACGCCTTCCCTCTCCGCCTGGGCCACCAATCGGGCGTGCAGACTTTTGGGCATCCGTACCCGGAATTGCCCGCTCGACGCAGCAGGCGAGCTGGGCTTCGGTATGGGATCGCCGTGTTTGCGGCAACTAAGCAGGTAGGAGCGCAAGGCATCCCGGCCATTTACTATGGCCTGTTCGGGCGTATCACCGTCCGAATGGCAACCCGGAAGGTCTGGGTATTCGATCAAGAACCCACCGCCGTCTTCAGATGAGAGCGGGCGAATCGTGAATGGGTACTTGTCGACATTGCCGAACTCATTCATGCACGGAATCCTCCAACTTGCTCATGAATTCTACGAAGTCGCGCACCTACCAGGGCTTGATCGGAATGTGCTTAGGCACCGTTGTTCTGCCCGCCCTCGGGTGCCGGAATGTCACATGGCTTGTGCCATCCTGACTGTCAACGTCAACCCCGAAGCGATGTGCGACGACTTCCAAGTCCTCCATACGCCGGTTGTGGGCATTCCTCCGCATCCCCGTGAGGATTTTTCTTGGCGTTGGACACGATTCTATGGTACCGAATACGGCACCATCGAACAATACCGGCTGGCTCATGGGAGCCCGCGAGGGACCGGTTGACAGACGACAAAAGGCGATCGTCTGTCCCACCTAAGCTTCAGAACACCAGCCCCACCCGCGCAATCACCGTGCGCGGTTGCAAAAAGTGCGTCCCGCTGAACGTCGACAGGAAGTTGTACAGCGCCACCTCATTGAATAGGTTGGCGATGTCCATGGACGCCGTCAGCTTCTCGTGCTTTTCCGTATGCAACAGGTTGTCCGTGCCGATCCCCAGGTTGAAAACATTGCGCGGCTTCACGCGGTTGGGGTTGTGATCGTCGTTCTCCGTGCCGGTCTGCGGCAGCGTCAGCAACGTCGAGGTGCCGGTGCCATTGCAGGTGGTGATCGGGTTGGTGAAAGTGGCGTAGACTCCGTCGCAGGCGAAGCCGATCGAAGTCTGCTGGGCGGCGGTAAGCTCCAGCGCGGCGGCGACGTCGGGCACGCCGCTCATGTAGCGGTAGTTGGGATAGCGAAAAGCGGCGCGCGCCTGGCGCATGCGGGCTTAGTGCCAGTGTCCCACAGCCCGGCCCCCCGCTCGGCTCGCCAACTCGCCCGCCTGCCTCCGAGTGCCCGCCGGTCATCACAATTGCACGCGGTCTAATCGCACGCGCCACTATAATTCGGTTAGAGCAGCGCGGCCCGAACGCGCCAGGAGGAGGAAATGGATCCAACCACCGAGGTGGTCGCCGACGAGCACGCCGCAAATGGCCGCATCGGTCGTGCGGACGTGCTTCGGTTCACGCTGGTCGGCTTCGCCGCGGCCTTGAGCTGGACTGGAATCACGCCGCGTTTCGCCGGTGTCGATCCGCTTTCGCTCGTGGCCGCACTCGTGGGAGGATATCCCGTCTTCCGCGAAGCCGTGGAAAACCTGGTGTCCCGCCGAATGACCATGGAACTCTCCATGACCATGGCGCTGATGGCGGCATTGGCTATCAAAGAGTTCACCACTGCCCTCTTCATCCTCTTCTTCGTGCTGGGCGCGGAGATGCTGGAACACCAGACCGTCGACCGCGGGCGGAAGGCCATTCAAAACCTGCTGGACCTTCTGCCCCAGACGGCCCTTGTCCGCCGTAACGGTCATGTACAGGAACTGCCCATTGCCCAAGTGCGAGCGGGCGATGTGGTGGCGATCCGGCCGGCGGCTGAGATCCCCGTGGACGGCGCCGTGGTGGCTGGCCGCTCCACCGTCGATCAGTCCAGCATCACCGGGGAATCCGCGCCCGTTGAAAAGTTGCCGGGTGCGGCGGTCTTCGCGGGCACCACCAATCACTCCGGCGCGCTTGAGGTCCGGGTCGAGCGGCTCGGCCGCGAAACGGCCTTCGGCCGGATCATCGACGCCGTCGAGAAGGCCGAGCGCTCGCGCGCCCCCATCCAGAAACTCGCCGACCGCCTGGCTGCCTGGCTGGTCTACCTTGCACTCGCCTCCGCGCTGGTGACGCTGGCGCTCACCCATAATGTCCGGTCCACTATTGCGGTGGTGATTGTCGCCGGAGCTTGCGGCGTTGCCGCCGGCACGCCGCTGGCGGTTCTGGGGGCCATCGGGCGCGCGGCGCGCGGCGGCGCCATCGTCAAGGGCGGCCGGTATATGGAAGCGCTCGGCACAATCGACACAGTCGTGCTGGACAAGACCGGGACTTTGACGTTTGGCGAGCCCTATGTGGTCGAGGTCATCCCGTGTCCGGGCGTGAATCCCAGAACTGTCGTGGAGATGGCAGCCATCGCCGAGCGCCCATCCGAGCACCCGCTGGCACGCGCCATTCTCAAAAAGGCCGGACAGCTCAAATCGCCGGTTCGCGAGCCCGAAACTTTCGAGTACCTGCCCGGCAAAGGCGTGCGCTGCTCCTGGATTGGCGCTGAGATCCTCGTGGGAAACGCACTGCTGTTGAGCGGAATCGAAGATCTCGAGTGGCAGCTTCGAACCCTGCCGGAAGAGGCCCGTGACATCCTGGTGGCGTGTGGCGGGCGTCTGCTCGGCGGTCTCCGCGTCGAGGACGTGCTGCGGCCGGAGGCCGTAGAGGCAGTCGCGCGCATCCGCTCCATGGGCATGGATGTTCTACTGCTCACCGGAGACCGCGGCAGGGTCGCGGAAAAAGTCGCCCGCGAATTGGCCGTTCAGGGGTTCGGCGCCGAATTGTTGCCCGAACAAAAGCTCGAGTGGGTGGAAAAGCTGATGCGCTCCGGCAAGCGCGTGGCGATGGTGGGCGACGGCATCAACGACGCTCCGGCCCTGGCGCAGGCGACGGTCGGAATCGCCATGGGCTCCGGTACCGACCTGGCCCGCCAGAGCGCTACCGTACTGCTCCTGGGAAACAACTTGCTGGATTTCGCGGAGCTCCTCAACACCGCCCGGCGCGCCCGGCGGATCATTCTCTTCAACTTCGGCGGAACGGTCGCGGTGGACGCGGTGGGCGTGTTCCTGGCGGCCATTGGGGTCCTGAACCCGCTGCTCGCCGCCGTTGTGCACGTCGCCTCGGAACTCACCTTCATCCTGAATTCGGCCCGGCTCATTCCATCTCGTAGCCGCAAACCGGATACGAGGGTTGGTTTCCCGGTCCAGCCATCGCACGCGGCTGCCGACTGAGCCGCCCTACACTGACATCCTGGTGCCCGCCGGTTATCACAATTGCACGCGCCCGGCTTACTTGCCGTCGATCGGCTCAATGGATGATACTTTGATCGTCTTCGTTCTTTCGTCGAGGGTCCCCGTCACCCTTACCTTTTGGGCCGCGAATCTTGCCGGCGTCTTCTGATCGCTCAGCTTGATGACGTTTGTGCCGTCGAAAAGCGCGTAAACATACCGCCCTTTTGCGCACATCCTGACGCATTGGGCATCGGGCTGGTCCTTCATCATTCCGTGCCTCGCGCCGCACATCGTATCAGTGATAACGCCGGTAAATGTTTCCGCATTCGCCGCGGCCAGCAGGCCGGCGAAAACCAGCGTTGAGCAGACTCTTTTCATGCAGATCCTTTCCCTTCCGGCAACCAGACGCCAGAACGCTACGCACCCGGCCTGAGCCGGAAACGAACAAAGATATTGCCGCCCGCAGGATGAGAACCGTAATACGGCTTGATGGCATCGGGCAGTTGGTAAGCGGTGAAATTGGCGCCGATTCCGGTTTCGATATCGCGGAACAGATCGATATCCCTGGTGTAGCCGAGAGTGTAAGCTCCGATTCGAAATGTGCTGCCGTATAGGACGTCGAGACGCTGTTCCAGATCCGGTTGATCGATGAACAACTCGTCCTTGTCCACCAGCTCGAACCGGCCGGTGATGAGATTCCTGCGGCTGGCCGGCAAGACCGATTCCGCAAGGCAGGAATTCAGATTGCGATGCGTCGCCGTGCCGTGAGTGCGGCCCCATACCAGACTCGAAGACCAGCTCCCTCCAGGCATTGGCAGCGTATATTCCAGTGAAGCTGTCATCCGCGCCTGGTCCCCAGGCTCCAGTGCCTCTGGATGAGTGATTCGTCCGAAGGATACCTGGGCCGCCCAGTTCTTATCTGGAAAGAACCAAAGGCGAGTGGCCCACGAATCGAGCTGTCCGGTCTGGATGGTCCAGCGATTCTCCCCCGGCTCGGCCCCATGGAAGCCGCTGGCTTCCAGCTTCACCTTCTTGTGCTGGACCCCGGCTGTGACCACCTCGTCGGCGATGTGTGTAGAGTCCTGCAAGTGGTGGGAAATCGGCGCCTCCGGCAGTTCCATCGCCGAGGCGCGGTGCGGAAACGCCGTCGGCCCCAGTGCGGGATCGCCAACTGGCGCAAAGTACAGGTCGAGCGTGGTGTCCTCAGCCAATTGATGCGCGTAATGGAACCCCAGCGACATGATGAAATTGTGCGGATGCTGGGAATCCACCAGAGGGGCGCCGTAAGCTGTCTCTCCGGTCTGAAAAAGCAATGGATAGCGCCGATCCGTGATCGTGGCCGGCTCCAGACTGAGCATGAGCTCGACTTGGAATGCGCCGTTCGATCCCACGCGGTGTCCGGCTGACGCCATGAACCAGTTGGTCGAGTAGAGTTTGTCGCCCCCTCGCGGACCAGATTGCTGGATATCGGATAAAAAGCCGAGTCCCATGAACATGGTGCTCCAGTTTCCGAAATGCGTCATGATCATCGGCATCGGCCATGAGGCTGGATTCACCGAGGTTCCCGAAGCGAGATTCATGAGAAACATGCTCGCCGGATTCATGTCCACCATGCTCATTGCCGGCGCTGCGCGCCCGGCATGCTGATCGCTCGTCTGATCGTCCTGCGCCGCGGCGGAATTGATGGCGAGCGCTGCTAACAGGAGCAAAGCGCACCGTGGTGTGTACACCGGCATCGCCCTCCCACCATTCTACGGCGTGCCGGGTGGTGCTAAAAGTGGAAGCCGATGGTTGCCGTCAGCGCGCGCGGGGTAACGTAATGCGTCCCGCTAAAGGTGGAAATGAAGTTGTAGAGCGCATACTTGTTGGCCAGGTTGACGGCCGACAGGCGGAGGCTCCACTTGCGTTTCTCGCCGTGGAAGAGGTTGTCGTCTCCGATCGCCAGGTCGAACAGACTGCGCGGCGCGATGCGAGGCGGGTTGTGGTCGTCGTTCTCCGTGCCCGCCGCTGGAATTTTGACCAGGCTGGACCCGTACTGCGATGCGGGGCACAACCCGTTCGGGCTGATGGGGGTGGTGGGAGTGGCATATACGCTGCCGCAATAGAGTCCCGCCTGAAACTGCTGGTCGGGCGTGATGCCGGACACGTCCACGATGCTGTCCGTCCCGTTGGGCCCGTTCGCGCAATTGCCTCCCGCGCACGGCACCGGACCCGCCACCAGGCCGCTGTCGTAGCGCCAGTTGAAGCCCAGCCACGGTCCGTTCTTCCAGGGCTGGTATTGCACGTGGGTGGTCTGGTTGAAAATCTCGTCGTGGTCGATGCGGAATACCTCGCTGCCAGTCGGCGTGGCGCCGATTCCGCTGACCTGCGGCTCAAAGAAACGCGCCGCCACGTGGGACATGACGATGAACGCCGACAGGCCGTGGAAGTTCGGCATGCTGCCGCGGATGGCAAACCCGGGGATCTTGGAGTTGTTCCACTCGATGGGGAAGGTGATGGGGGTATCGCCCAACACGCTGAAATCGTACGCTTTGTGCGTGTACTTCCAGATGTACTCGCCGTCCACCACGAAAAACCGCCCGAAAGCCTGCTGCAGGCCGGCGTGGAACTCGTTGCGCCAGCCCGGGCTCAGCGGCACGTTGCTTACGCACGGGCTGATAGTGCTCGCCATAATCGCACTGATCGCGGCGTCATTGCATCCCAGGCTGGAAAGAACCAGGTTTTCGTTGAACGGTGTTTCCAGCTCGCGGGCATAGGAAACGCGCAGCACGGTGTTGGTGGACTTGAAGTTGTAAGCAATGCCGAGCCTTGGCTCCGGCTGGTTGGCCGAAGTGATGCCGCGGTAAACATCTTCGCGAAAGCCAAGGTTGAAACTCCACGGTCCCTTGGTGATGTTGTCCTGGATGAACAGCGCCAGCTCCCGGATGTTGGCGTGGCCGTAATAGTTGTATAGGCCGCTGGTGGAATTGGGGCAGCCGTCGGAGGCGGGCAGGGTGCCCGTCCGCGTCAGGTCGTAGCAGCCCAGCAGAGGCACAAAGTTGGGATTCTGCTGGAGCATCCCGCTGCATCCCGCCGGATTCGTCAGCGACGCGCCGGTATAAGGACTTCCATCGGGGTTGAGGCACGGAGCATTGAGTGTTGGATCGACGATCCCTATACCGTCCCTCTCGGTGAGGATCGTGTCCATATAGTCGGCGCCCACCTTCAGGTTGTGCACGCCGTTGGCATAGGACACATTCGCGCGCAGCCCGAGATTGGTCAGCCTACGATTCTGGCCCACGGTCTGCAACTGGAGGTCGGGTGTCAGGTCGGCAAACGGGTCGCGGCTGGGATAGTAGTTATACTGATCCTGCCGCAAAAAGCCGCCGGCCGTGAGAACGGTGTGGGCGTTCATCAAGCGTGTCCAGGTGGGCGAAAGGTTGATCGTCCTGATCTGGGAGCGCTGATCCTGGGAGCCGACCACCTGGCCATTGGGGCCGATGCCGCCATTGTCCACCACCAGCCCGTTCCAGGCGGTGTCGTCCTGGGCGTCGTACGAGTTCGGCGTCTGGAACCAGGAACGCGTGAAACCCAGGTTCAGATCGATCGTGTCGGCTTGGGAAGGCTTGAAGTCGATGCGGTCGAACCCGTTCTGCTCGTTGCCCCGATCGTGCATGACGCCAAATTCCGGCCCGTCCAGAAATCGGCCGGTGTTCATGCCATTCGCCGAAATGAAGTTGCCCCAGGTCTTGCCGCCGTTCAGGAAATCGAATCCTCCGTTGGTGGTGCCAAAAGAGCCGTAGGAAGCCGTGACATCGCCGTGCGGCGTGGTCGCACCCAGGCCGGACCGCGTGGTTACCACGATGACGACGCTGGTTTTGTCGCCATATTCGGCGGGCGGCGCGCCCTCAATCACCTCCATGGACTCAACCGAGTCCAGGGGAATCTGGTTCGAGAAAACTTTGCTTTGCTGATCGGTGATGGGCTGGCCGTCCAGCGAAAATGAGTTTTCAGCGTGATCGCCCAGTCCGTGGAAAAGACCGTTGGAATCGGCCGCGATTCCGGGCGAGGCCAGCGTCACCAGCGAACTGAGCGACGAGGACTGGCTCTCCAGGGGGAGCGTGTCGAACAGCCCGCGGTCGATGTCGGTGTGCGTGGTGGGCACCGTTTCGATCAGATCCCCGGCCGCCTCCACATTCATGGTGGTCGACGCCGCGCCGAGTTGCATACTGAATTTCATGTCGAGAGGCACCGGGGTTCTTACGGCAACGTCTTGCACGTTGCCCTGGAAGCCGGCCGCGGCGGCGGCTACGTGGTAATTGTTAAACGGAAGGTTGTCAAACTCGAACCTTCCCTGTCCGTCGGTCACCGTTTGCCGATCATAGTGGGAAACGGGGTTCGAGATTTCAACCGCCGCGCCCACGATGGCTGCGCCCGTGGGGTCCAGAATAGAACCACGGATGGTTCCAGAGTTGCCGCTGGTGGATTGCGCGAAACTCAGTGCCGCGGTGAAGCAAACGCACATCACGGAAGCGATTTTCATCATGCCTCGATTGTGCGAGATGGCGGAGGCTGACACCTAAGAGAATCCGACAAGCGGCCGATCTTTGTCGCGGGTGGGCGGAATTTATTCACGAGCGGGTCGAAATCGCGCCAGGATGCGCGATTTCGATTCTGCCGGGCTACCAGCGCAGGATATGGCGGATGGCATGGGCCTGCCGCTTACTGGCCACCAGTTGCAGGGAGTTACTGAGGGTGATCAGCCAGCGCTGGCTGGAGAGCGCGCTCATCTTGCGCACGTGATTCACATTGACGATGGCGTTGCGGTGGACGCGCTGGAAATCGGGTTCGTTGAGCCGCTGTTCAATGGCGCGGAGGCTCTGGTTGGCCAGCAGGCGCCGCTTGGCCGTGACGATCCACACCAGTTCCCGTTCCGCTTGGAAAGCCAGGACTTCACTGGTATCGAGGAGCACATAATCGGCGCCGCTGAGGCCTACTATCTTGCGGCCGCGGGTGGCGCTGGAAGCCGAGGCGGCGGAGGAGATGCGGGCCAGTTGGTCGGCGATTTCCAGGGGCCGGTTCAGCAGGCTCTTGGCGCGATCGACGGCCTTGTGAAGCCGCGCCGGGCTGACCGGTTTCAGCAGGTAGTCGACAGCCCCAGCCTCAAAGGCTTGAATGGCGTGCTCATCGAAAGCGGTCACAATCACCACCACGGGCGATGGCGGCTCTCCGAGGCCGCGGACCACATCGAAGCCGCTCATCAAGGGCATCTGAAGATCCAGAAAGACCAGGTCGGGCGCCAGCTTCCCGATCTTCTCCAGGGCCTCTTTGCCGTTCCCGGCTTCTCCCACGATCGCGATCTCCGGAAAGACTCCCAAATCCTCGCACAGGACGCGGCGAGCCACCGGCTCATCGTCCACGATCATCGTCCTGATGGGGCGTGACTCCATCTTAGTAACATTTACACCCACTCGCCCGAGACTCCACAGCGGAAAATGACGAGCGGCACAATATCCCGACATGCGCGGGCGAAAACTCAAGATAGGCGGCTACGGAGATTGATGCCGGCTCATCGGCAGTAATCAGAACACCAGCCCGATCCGCGCGATTACCGTGCGCGGCTGCAGGAAATGCGTTCCGCTGAACGTCGACAGGAAATTGTACAAGGCAACTTTGTTGAAGATGTTGGCGATGTCGAAGGACGCGGTGAGCTTCTCGTGCTTTTCCGTATGCAACAGGTTGTCGCTGCCTATCCCCAGGTTGAAGACGTTGCGCGGCTTCACGCGGTCGGGGTTGTGATCGTCGTTCTCCGCGCCGGTCTGCGGCAGCGTCAGCAGCTTCGACGTGCCGATGCCGTTGCAGGTGGTAATCGGGTTGGTGAAACTGGCGTAGACTCCGTTGCAGGCGAAGCCGATCGTAGTCTGCTCGGCGGCGGTAAGATCCAGCGCGGCGGCCACGTCGGGCACGCCGCTCACCACCAGGCCGCTGTCGTAACGCCACGTGAGCGCGACCCACTCGGCGTTCTTGTGCTGGTAGCGGAAGCTGCCCGTGGACTGGAATGCCTGGTCGTGATCGATGCGGAAGACGCCGCCGGCCAGAGGTGTCCCCTGGGAGACCAGGCCGCCGACCTCCGGCGGGAAGTATCGCGCGCGCGTGTGGCCGAAAATCCAATAAGCCTGGAAACCGTGAAGGTTGGTGGTGCTCACGCGGCCGGTAACGCCATCCAGTTTCGAGTTATGCCAGGAAATGGGGAACGTGATGGTGGTGTTCAGCAGCGTGTCGAAGTCGAAAGCGCCGTGCGTGTACTTCCAGAAATAATCGGCGTCGAGCATCAGGTATTTGCCGATGGATTGTTGCAAGCCGGTGTTGAACTGGTTGCGGCGGCCGGGCCGAATGGGGGTGGATACGCTGCCGAAAACGTTCTGCGCCAGTCCGCCCGCTCCGGTGGCGCTGGAGAGGAGCAGGTTTTCGTTGAACGGCGTCTCAAACGTGCGCGAGTATGCCACGCGCAGCACCGTCCCCGTTCTCTTGATGTTGTAGGCGATGCCCAGCCGCGGTTCGGCGCCGCTGTTGGTGGTCAGGCCGGCATAGTAGTCGGAGCGGTAACCGATATTGAACAGGAAATGGCCCACGGTGATGGCATCCTGCGCATACACCGCGAACTGATTGATGTTGCCGGCGCCGTGGAAGTTGAACATGCTCCCGCCGCGCGTGAGATCGTAGGGAACCAGGCCGGGGAGCAGGTTGGGGTTAGCCGTCAATCCGATCCCCGCGCACTGGTTGGGGTTCAGCAGGCTCGACGGGCCGGCGGCGTCGCCCTCGGCGTCGACGCAGATGGGGTTGAAGGTCGGGTCGGTGATGCCGAAGCCGAAATTCTCCATCAATCGCGTCTGCTTGGCGTCAATTCCAATTTTCAAAACGTGCCGGCCGGCGGTCAGCGAGAGGTCGGCCTTCGCGCCCCAGTTCAGCAACTGGCGGCTTTGATTCTGGGTGGACGGCGTATCGGCGAAAACGTCGCGGCTGCCGTAGTAAAAGAACTCGTCCTTGCGGATGTACGGATTGATGGTCAACAGGGTGTGGGCGTTGAAGGTGCGCTGATAGCCCGGGGCGACGCTCCAGGTGGCCACGCGCTGGCGTTGATCCTGCGCCAACTGGTCATAGTCGTTGGGGATCTGAATCCAGTTGCGCGCGGTGAACAAGTTGAGGTGGAAAGAATCCTTCCCGTTGGGCTCCAGGTCGAGATGATCGAAGATGGTTTCGTTGTTGCCGATGTCGTGGAAAGGGGTGAACTCGGGAGTGTCCAGGAAACGGCCGCTCCGAGTGCCGTCAACGGCCAGGAAATTCCCTGCTTTCGCGCTGCCGAAGCCGATCCCCAGGGAACCTCCAGTGGTGCCGAACGACCCGTAGCTCGCATCCAAGTTGCCAAACACCCGCCCCGCTCCCAGGCCGGAACGCGTGGTAACTTCGGCCACCAGGCTGGTCTTGTCGCCAAACTCCGCATCGGCCGATCCCGTCATCAGCTCCATGCTCTGGACGGCGTTCACGGGGATTTGAGTGGAGAAGACCTTGCTCTGCTGATCGCTGATGGGCTGTCCATCGATCACGAAGCTGACCTGCGCGTGGTCGCCGAGGGGGTGGAACGATCCGTTGCCATCGGCGGCAACACCGCCCGAGCTATAGGTAATCGCATCGCTGAGGCCGGCTGCGGGGTCAATGGTGGTGAGCTTGGAAAGCTGGGACTGATCGGCATCGACGTGATCCGAGGGATTGAGCTCCAGCAGGTCCGCGCCGCTCGCCTCCACCGTGACCGTTGTCGCGGCCCCGGCGATCTCCAGGGCCGCCCTGATCTGGACTGGCAGGGAGTTCCGGATGGTGACGTCCTGCGAGAAATCGGCGAAGCCGGGAGCTGTCACTTCCAAGTGGTACTGGTTAGGCGGAATGTTGACCAATCGGAAGGAACCGTCCGCAGCCGTTGTGGTGGACTGCTTGTAATCCGAGATGGGATTGTGGATGCTCGCCACGGCTTTTACGACGGCGGCGCCGGAGGGGTCGACGACCACTCCTACGATGGTGCCGGCATTGCCCAGGGATTGCCCGGAAACCCGATTCGTGAAGGCGAAAACAAGCACACCTAGGGCGCTGACAGCGACAACTTTTGTCATGGCTCCAGTATCGGCAGGATTCCGTCATGAGGCCGCACCAATTCTGACAAACGGGCTGAGATTTGCTGCGGACGGCCTGAAATTACCGATGAGCGGACTGTACTGTACGATGGGAAAGTGAGCCTGCGGCAGATGGGCCAGGCGCCCATACGCACCCTGATCGTCGATGACGAGCCGATCGCCCGCCAGGTGCTGCGGGACGAGTTGCGCTCGGTGGGAGATGTCGAGATTGTCGGCGAGGCCGGCAACGGCAACGATGCCCTCGTCCAAATCAAGCGCCTCAAGCCCGACCTCGTGCTGCTGGATCTACAGATGCCCGGACTGGGCGGTTTCGACGTGATCCGACGTTTGCCCGAAGGGGCGCTGCCCGTCGTTATCATAGTCACCGCGTACGACCAGCATGCCATCCGCGCGTTCGAGGAAGGCGCGCTCGATTATCTGCTCAAGCCTGTCAGCCGGGAGAGGCTCGAGAAAGCTCTGGATCGGGCGCGGGCGCTGCGCGGCAGGACGCGCAATGTCGCCGAATCGCTGGCGCACTTGAGCGAGATCCCGGGGCCGCCGGCCGCTCCGCCGAGCCGCAAGGTGGTGGGACGGGCCGGCGAGGAGTACTTCCTGCTCAATATCGACGATGTCCTGGCGTTCCAGGCCGAGCGGGAGATTGTGTGGATCGTTACCGCCAGGCAGCGATACATGGCCACACAGCCGCTGCACAGTATCGAAGCCCGCCTGAAGGGCTCGGTATTCCACCGCGTCCATCGCAACGCGCTGGTCAATGTGAACCACGTCCGGAAAATGACTTCCCTCAGCAGCCAGCGCTGGCTGCTGACGCTCAGCAACGGCCAGGAGTTCATAGTGAGCAAACGGCAGGCCGCCGGCGTCCGGCAGATGCTGCAATGGTGAGCGCTGGAGCCATGATCGCCATCAACCAGCCGCAGCTCATCAATATCCTCGGGCACGCCAGCGGAGCCCTGATCTTCGCGATCTTCCTCTGCCTGCTGTTCAGCGGCCGCGGGTGGTCGGGGTTGCGCGGGCGCTACCTGTCGGGCTTGGCCGCGGCCCTTTCGCTGCTGTGGAACCTCGGTTCCCTGATCGTTCTGGTGTGGCCGGGTATGCCGGCGGGAGCATCGGACCTGGTGGTGGCCTTCAGTTTCTCGGCGTTGAGCCTCCTGCCCGCCGTGCTGCTCGATCTGTCGCTCGGCGAGAGCCAGCGCGCCGTGGTCGCTGGTGGCTACGTGCTGAGCGCCATCGCGGTGGGAATGCATTTCTGGGAGATTGCCGGCAACGGCGCCGCGCTCCATCAGGTGGCGCTGCTGCTCATCACAGTTGGCTTCCTGGCGTTGACCGCCATTGCGGTGACCGGTGTCGTCATCCGGCGCGACCCGCTGCGGCGCTCGGGCGGAGCGCGCATTGCGACGGCCATGTGTCTGGCGCTGTTCGCCATGTCTTTCGTCCATTTCGGAGCCGGACACGCCAGCCAGGCCTGGTCCAGCGAACTGCTGGTGCACCACGCCGGCATCCCGCTGGCCCTCTTCGTGCTGTTGCAGGACTATCGTTTCGTTTTGCTGGACGCGTTCGTCCGCTTCCTGGCCAATGCCTTTCTGGCCGCCGTCCTGACGTGGCTGGTCATCCAGGCAGCGTTCCGCCTGGTGCTGGTGGAGCGGACCGCGCCGGAGCCGTTGCAGGAAGCGCTATTGCTCATCGGCGTCTGTCTGTTTCTGGTGTTCTTCGCCTGGCTGCGCAACCGGGTTCAATCCTGGCTTACGCGCGCGGTCTTCCGCCAAGGCAGCCTCGCGAGTCTCGCCAGCCGCGTAACGGAAGGCCCGGCCTTTACCGACGAAGAGCAGTATCTCGATTGGGCGGCCGCCACCGTCGCCGCCGCTGTCGGGACCGGGGACTACGCCGTGGTCAGCCAGAGCGAAGTGGAGACCGCCGCCAGTCTTCACACCCCCGTGAGCGCCGCCGTGTTTCCCGCCGCCGGCTCGTTGAAGCAGGCGGGCTGGGCCGAGGCCCTGGTTCCCATTCGGCTGGGCCAGGGGGATTCCCGCCTGCTCGTTCTGGGACGCCGGCGGGGCGGACGGCGCTATTTGGGCGAGGATCTGGACACGCTGGCCAAGGCCGCCTCGGAAATCGCCGGGAAAGTGGAATCCTTGCGGCGGCAGGAGATGAACCGGCTGGTCAGCCAGGCCGAGCTGCGCGCGTTGCGGTCGCAGATCAACCCTCATTTCCTTTTCAACGCCCTCAATGCGCTCTATGGCGCCATCCCGCGGGAAGCCGCCCCGGCCCGCCGTATGGTGCTCAACCTGGCCGAAATCTTTCGCTACTCCTTGCAGTCGGACAAGGCCTTCGTGCCGCTGGAGCAGGAAATGCAGATCGTGCGCGCCTACCTCGAGCTGGAGCAGTGCCGCCTGGCCAGCCGGCTCGACGTTCAGATAGAGGTGGACGATGCCGCCCTGCAAATTCCCATCCCCGCGCTGTCCATCCAGCCCCTGGTGGAGAACGCCGTCAAGCACGGCGTCGCGCTCCGCATCGAGCCGGGCTATGTGCGGATCAAGGCCCAATGCCGCAATCAAGAATTGCGGGTATCCGTCGAGAACAGCGCCAGCGGGCGCGCTCCGGAAACTCCGGTTGCCGGTGTCGGTCTGCAAAATGTCAGGCGGAGGCTCGAGATCTGTTACGGTGCGGGCGCGAACCTGCGCTTTTCGCCGGGTTCGGACCTTACCACCGTCGAAATTCGCATCCCGCTGGTGTCCGTGGGGTAGGCCATCGTTTTTTGGGTTCTTCTCCCAAAAGTGTAATTAGCGTTCGGCAGGCAGCGGCAATTGCGCGCAGCAGCGATAGATTGCCGCAATGTTGGAAGGACAGTTGCACAAGGGCTGTGTAAGTACCAGTACTTGACTCGGGCACATTCCGGACTAACTTGAGTTAGGCACCAATACCTATCACGTACCGCCCCCGTACTTTTGGACCTTTCGCCAGCGCCCACCACGGGCCATACTGCAAACGATACAGTCCTGATACAGAGACTGAAAGGTGTTTTGGAGAGGGTTGGATTATGACGCAACTTTTGCTTTACAGTAGAGAGCCCCTTCTGGCGAAGGGCCTCGAATCGGTGCTTCGCCAGGCCGGGGGGTTCGAATTGCTGCCGCTGTGCAGCACATTGGACGAGGTAATGAAGGAGATTGCGCACAAGACGCCGGACGTAATGCTACTGGATCATGGTCCGGAGCTGACCTTTGCCGTCTTGAGCGCGATGCACCGCGCGACGAGCTCGAAGATTGTCCTGTGGGTGAACTTGATCTCCGTTGAGCTGGCCTGTCAGGCCGTGGGGTTGGGGATCCGGGGGATCCTGCGCAAAACGCTGCCGCCCGAACTCCAGGTGAAGTGTCTGCGACAAGTGCAGGCGGGTGAACTGTGGATTGAGAAAGCCCTTGTCGACGACTTCATCTCGGCGCGCCGAGTCACCCTGACGCCGCGGGAAGGGCAGCTTATGACCCTGCTCTCTCAAGGTTTGAAGAACAAAGAAATCGCTTTTCAACTGAGGGTTTCGGAGGGCACCGTGAAAGTTTATCTTTCGCGGCTGTACCAAAAAGCCGGCGTGAAGGATCGCTTCGAGCTGGCCTTGGTCAGCTTGAAGAACCTGTCGGGCGAAGCGTCAAAGACCGGCGCAGGGTGCACGGTCTGCCCGCGCTCTCTGGTGATCGGGGGGCACGCCAATCCAGTTGGGGCGGCCGAGCACCTACCGGAGCCGGCGGTGTCGGCGGCGATGTAGCAGCACTGATCCGCGGGGCCTGCGTGGGCCCGCGCGGAGGCGAGTGGAGAGGAAAACCATGTCACAATACTACGCTTTGCTTTCGATCGTCTTCATGATGAGCTTTGTGTTCGTGTTCGACAAGGCCCACCTCGAGAAGTGTAATGCCCGCTTCTCGAAAACAGGTCTGTTGAGCCGCCACGAGGTGGATCAGCTACTCAGGATTCTGTCGGCTTGCCAAGAGAGCTAGAGACCTGGAAAGTGTCGATGAATAGGTTCGACTGACATTGCACTCTTGGAAGAGGAACCGTTGCTTGTGGCCCGCCAACCTCGCAGGTTATGGCGTCCAACCGGGCGCCACGTAGGCGATGAACATAGCCGTCAGGCCGATGATGGTGGCCAGCAGCACGCTGTGCTTCAGGGTGAAACGGAACAGCCTGTATTCCTCCTCGCGCTTCATGGAGGTGGCGGCGGTGGCGACCGCGATGCTGGTCAGGCTGATCATTTTGCCCATCACCCCTCCGGCTGAATTGGCGGCCGCCATCAACACCGGGTTCATCCCCAGCTTGCCGGCGGTCACCACTTGCAGGGTGCCGAACAAGGCGTTGGCGGACGTGTCGCTGCCGGTCAGGAAGACCCCCAGCCAGCCGAGCAGCGAGCTGAAAAACGGGAATAGGACGCCAGTGGCGGCAAAGGCCAGGCCCAGCGTAGCCGTGGCGCCCGAGTAGTTCATCACAAATGCCAGCCCCAGCACCACCGCCAGCGTGAGTTCCGCCAGCGCCAGTTGCTTCGCGGTGTGGCCCACGGCGCGCGCGAACTGGCGGGGCTTCAAACCGGCGGCTATGGCGCCCAGAAAGGCCGCGACCATGCACCCGGTGCCCGAGGTTGCGAGCCAGTTGAAGTTGTAGGAAGCGGCGTAGGGCGAGGGCTTGGCAACTACCGGCGGCATGCGCTCAATGGTGTTGTGCAGAACAGGCCAGTTAACCACGATGCTCACCCTGTTAAGTTGGGCCTGGAACGGTTTGTAGCCCCACAGGAGCACGCACACCACCAGCAGCGCGTATGGCGCCCAGGCGTGCGCGATCTCGCCGGCGGTATATGGGACATGCGGCGCCGGGGCCCCCCCAGCCTGGCCCGGGTTCTCGGCCTTGAGGGACCTCCAGCCGGAACTGCTATCGCGCGGCTTCCACACGCGCAGAAGAGCCACCAGCGCGATCAGAGCGGCTATGCCCGCCAGCACCCCGGTGAGCGGCGCCAGGATGGAATTCGAGACCAGCAACTGCGCCACGGTGTAGGCGATACCGCAAACCGCCACGGCGGGAACGACGCCGCGCAGGCCCTTGCGGCCGTACATCACCAGGATCAGGTAGGCCGGGACAAACAGAGAGGCCGGTGTGCAGATGCGGGCCACCGCGGCGCTGAGACGCTCGAGGGGCAGGCCGGTGGTGACCGCCAGCGTGGCCACCGGAATTCCGATGGCGCCGAAAGCCACCCCCGCGGTATTGGCCAGCAGGCAAATAGCGGCCGCGTAGAACGGCACGAATCCCAGGCCCACCAGCATGGCCGCGGCCACCGCCACCGGCGTGCCGAACCCCGTGGCGCCTTCGATGAACGCGCCGAACGCGAAGGCGATCAGCAGCGCTTGCAGACGCGCGTCTTCGGTGATGTGGCCGATGGAATCCTTGAGCAGATCGAACTTGCCGCTCTCCAGCGTCACGCGGTACAGCAGCAGGGCGGCGAAGATCACATAGCCGATGGGCAAAAGGCCGAACGCCGCGCCGCAGGTGGCGGCGGCGAAGAGCCTTCCCAAAGGCATGCCGTAGACTCCCGCGGCCACCAGCGCGGCCGCGCCCAGCCCCACCAGCGAGGCCATCCAGGCGGGCCTGCGCATCACGCCCAGCAGGATCAGCAAGGCAAAGATGGGAATCGCCGCGACCAGCGTCGAGAGCGGCAGGCTGTTGGCGACCGGCGTGTAGTTCTGTTGCCACATATCTAGCTAGTATGCAATTGAATCGACGCCTTTCGCCAACCCATTTTGAGCCGCGGCGACTTGACACCGCATCACCGATTACGTTATCAGGGGTATTCAAGATATGTGGACCCAGAATTACACCCCTCTCGCGGGCAGCCTTGGACTGTCTGCGCTCGCGGCCGCTGTGCCCGCCATTTTGATGATCTACTTGCTCGGTGTCAGGCGGATGGCCGCATGGAAGGCGTCCGTCATCGGGCTTGGCGTCGCGGTTGTTGTGGCGCTGGTGGTCTACCGCATGCCGGTGGGGCTGGTCGCCGGCTCGTTCTTCTGCGGGGCGGCGTACGGCCTGTTCCCTATCGGCTGGATTATTTTTGGCGCCATCTTGCTGTACCACGTCGCGGTGGAGTCCGGGAAGTTCGAAATCATTAAGGATTCGCTGGCCACCGTCACCGACGATCGCCGCGTGCAGGCCTTGCTGATCGCCTTCTGTCTAGAGGCCTTTCTGGAAGGCTGCGCGGGGTTTGGGGCGCCCGTGGCGGTGGCGGCCACGATGCTGATCGGGCTGGGGTTTTCGCCGTTCTACGCGGCCAGTATCTGTCTGCTGGTCAACACCGTGCCGGTCACTTTCGGTTCCGTCGGAACTCCTATAATGACTTCGGCCGCCGTCACCGGCCTGCCGGTCAACTCCATCGGCCGTGCCGCGGCGGAGGTCATCTTCCCGTGCTCCCTGTTCGTGCCTACGTATCTCGTTTTTGTGATGGCTGGCTGGAAGGGTCTTAAGGGCGTGCTGCCGGCGGCATTACTCACCAGCGTGCTCTGGGCCACCATGCAGTTCACGATCGCCTGGAATGTCGGTCCCCATCTCGCGAGCATCGGGGCTGCGCTGATAACCATGGTGGGGCTCATGGCCCTGCTGCGGTTTTGGCAGCCCAAGGACCGTTGGGTGCCTCCAGGCGACCACATGGTCCACACCACCCACAAGCGCCATTCGGCAGGCGAAGTGCTCTGGGCCTGGAGTCCCTACATAATACTGGTGGTCATGGTCCTGCTGTGGGGTCTCTTCAAGCCGTTGTTGAACAGGGTCTCGTTTGTTTTCCCATGGCCGGGCTTGGACCGATTGGTGACGGAAGTTGCCCCCGTTGTCAAAGGCCCGACTCCTTACCGGGCGATCTTTACGTTCGACTGGCTGGGCGCTGCGGGCACGGCGGCCGCACTTTCGGCAGTGATTTCGGCGATCTTGCTGAGATTGTCGCCCGCCAGGTTCTTCAAGGCTTTCCGGGGCGCCTGCAAGCAGGTCAAGCTGGCTGAGCTCACTATCGCCGCGGTTCTGGCGCTGGCGTTCGTCATGAATTATTCCGGGGAAACCGCCACTCTCGGCCTCATCTTTGCCACTACTGGCGCGCTGTTCCCCTTCTTCAGCCCCGTCCTCGGAGGGGTGGGCGGGTTCGTAACGGGCTCGAGTACGTCCTCCGCCGCTCTTTTTGGCAATCTTCAGGTGGTAACGGCCACGCGCCTTGGCCTCAACCCGATACTGATGGCCGGCGCCAACCAAGGCGGCGCCGTGATGACCAAGATGATCAGCCTGCAAAACATTGCCGTGGCGGCCAGCAGCGTCGGCCTGCGGCCGTCCGACGAGGGAGGGTTATTCCGGTGGACGCTCCGCCACTGCATTCTGCTCGTCGCGATGGTCGGCGTGATTACGATGTTCCTGGCGTACGTCGTGCCGCAGTGGGTACCGCAGCTATAGGACGCTGAGGCGGTCACTTTCGCGACAGGGTGGCAAGCAAGCGGTCTGTTGCCGCATCGAGCCCGGACGGCGCGCCGCACAATCTCTGGCTGGCCGACCACAGTTCTTCCGCCAACGAAAGATCGGACTCGGCGGCATCGTCGTACGACCGGCGAGCCGGATGGCGGGCCAGCAACTGGCGCGCCCTGTCCGCCTGGGTCCGAAGAGACTGAGCGTCCGCGGGCTGGCCGACCTTCGGAAGACACTGCTCCACCGTGCGAAGGATGCCCTGGAGCAGCGCCGCGCTGCGCCGGTACCGCTCTGCCGGACCGATCCCGGGAACGGTCGGATCCATCTCCAAGATCCGCTCGCAAAGCGCCATCTCCCGCTCGGTTGCCGCATCGGAGTGGTTCAACCGTAAGGCGGTGCGAAAGGCCTCGCGCGCCTCGACGTATCGAGCCTGGGCGAATTCGGCCGAGCCCAACCCGGAGTAGGCCTCGGCATCGCTATCGTTCTCGCTTACCAGACTACGGAATACGTCCGCCGATTCCCGGGGTGATCCGTAATCCAGCAATAGCCGCCCGATGCGCTTCCTGGTCGCGGTGTCGTTGGGGGCAGCATGATCGAAAAGCGCCAGCAACTCCCCCGCCGCCTGGGTTCTCAAGCCCGCCTTCTCCAGGAAGCCGGCCAGCTCAAAGCGAGCCTGCACCTGGTTGGCTGCCTGGTCGGCCGGCCAGGAGCCGTAAATCGCGCGATGGTAATAGGTAACGGCGTCCGCCGTTCTCCCTTGCTGAGCCGCGATCCTGGCCATCCCGAGATTCGCGCGGCCATTATTGGGGTCCTGGCGCAGCAACTCCTCCAGGTACACGGAGGCTTCCTCGAGGTGGTCGGTTTTCACCAGCGTGAGGCCCAGGGCTAGCCGGTATTCGCGGTTGTTGGGTGAAACGGAAAGCGCGCTTCGAAACTGCTCCACCGCTTCCTGATTCCGGTCGTGCAGGACCATATCGTTGCCCGCTTTAAAGTACTGATCGGCCAAGGCTGCGCGCTGGGAACGGGAGTAGTAAGTCAGGGCGCCTGCCAGCAGCAGCGCCCCCAGCGTGGCGGCAATCAGGCGAGGCGAGAACACACCCGAGCGGCGAGTCACTGGATGCACTGGTTCCGGAACCGCTTCTTCCGCGTCGGCCACACCGTACGCACGCAGGATGCCGTTGAGAGTGACCACGCCCCGCAGGTCGCGTAGGTTGGTCCGGCTCACTACCGGCAGCGCGTTCAGCCTGGCTTGCGCCATGTGTTTCAAGGCCACATCGAGCGGCTGATCCACGTGTACGTGGGGAAAGTTCTCCATGGTGAGCGGATCGCCGGAATCGTAGCCGGACAGAAACTCGGTCAGCGTCCAGTTGCCGTGCCCCTCCGCCACCTGCTTCTGCAATTGAGCCAGGGACACCATGCCCAGGAGGCCGTGTCCGTCCACAACCGGGGCGGCATTTCGCTCTTCGTCCAGAGACCTCGCCGCCTCCTCCACTGTGGCACTGGCGGAAAAAACGGGTTCGGCGGGAGTCAAGGCGGTCCGGACCAGCGGCATCTCCGGGCGATCCCGGGCTCCCGGGGGCAGGTGAATGCCATCCTGGTGCTGAAGAGCTACATAGATCGGTTCCCGCTGCAGGCGCTCTGAGACGAAGAAGCTGATGAGGTTGCCAATCATGAGCGGCACGATGACGGAGTAATCGCGCGTCATCTCGAAGATCATGATCACGGAAGCCAGCGGAACGCGGGTGATGCCCGCGAACGTCACCCCCATTCCCACCAGCGCGTAGGCGCCGGCGCTGGCGGTATAATCCGGCAGCAGGTGGTGAGCCACGCTGCCCAACGTTCCGCCCACCATGGCCCCAATGAAAAGGCTGGGGCCGAAGATGCCGCCCGCATTGCCGGTGCCGTAGCAGGATGTGGTGGCGATGAGCTTGAGCGGCACCAGCAGGGCCATGAGCCAGAGCGCCATTTGGTCATTCAACACCAGGTTGACATTGGCATAACCGACCCCCAGAACCTGCGGCACAAAGAACCCCACTACGCCCACCAGCAAGCCGCCCGCCGCTGGCTGCACCCACTCGCTCCACTTGGGCAACTGCTTAAAGCGCCATCGGATGTAGAGCAGCAGCTTGACGAAGCAAACGGAAACCAGGCCGCCGATAAGCCCCAAGGCGGCATAGAAGAGGAACTCAATGGGGTGGATGAGCTGATAGGCGGGGACGTGAAACAGCGGCTGGTCGCCGAGGAGCAGGTGGAACGCGATCCACGAGGTGGCCGAGCTGAGCACCACGGAACCCAGCACCGGCGCGTGGAGATCGCCCATCACCTCTTCGAGCGTGAAAAGGACTGCGGCTATGGGCGTGTTGAAGGCAGCCGCCAGGGCCGCGGCAGTTCCGATGGGCACCAGCGCCCGCATCTGTGCCGGTCTCAGTCCCAGCCGCTGGCCGAAGACCGATCCCAGACCGCCTCCAATCTGGACCGACGGGCCTTCGCGGCCCAGCGCGATGCCGCTGGCCAGGGAGAGCGAACAGCAGAAGAACTTCCCCACCACTGTGCGAAAACTGATGAGGCCGTCGCGGAGGAACAAGGCGGCCTTGGCCTGCGGAATTCCGCTGCCACGAGCTTCGGGAAAATAGCGGCAGAGCAGATACCCGGTGAAGAGAGCGCCGGAGACCGGGAATATTAGGCTCCGCCAGGCCCCGCCGCCCGCCGGAAACATCCGCAAATTTAGCCTCTCAGTGAGGTAGACGAAGGCCGAGATCACCAGGCCAACCACGGCCCCGACGATTAGAGTCAGGACAAGGGGGACTGTATCTTCTTGCGGCTGAAGCCATTCCGCGTCCGACCATTTCTTCACGCGGCGTTTCCAGGCCGAGCGTGATTGGGGCGAGGGCACGTTCACAGAGATTCCCACGGTGTACCGTTCAGGTTAGCAAAGGTGGGGCGCGATGCGGCGTGCGCTGTCAGAACAGCCGGTCCTGCTTCGGCAGCGTTGGCCCCGCGGCATAATATCATGGTCGTTGGCTCCCGGCACGCATTTGTGGGACCGATGAAAACGCTCAGATATGTGGACCCAGAACTACACCCCTCTTGCGGGCAGTCTTGCACTGTCCGCGCTCGCGGCCGCTGTGCCCGCCATTGTGATGCTCTACCTGCTCGGTGTCAAACGGCTCCCCGCCTGGAAGTCGTCCGTCGCCGGGCTGGGCGCCGCGGCGGTTGTAGCGCTGTTGGTCTACCGCATGCCGGTGGGGCTGGTCGCCGGCTCGTTCCTCTATGGGGCGACCTTTGGCCTGTTCCCCATCGGCTGGATTATTTTTAGCGCCATCCTGCTCTACCGCGTCGCGGTGGAGTCCGGGAAGTTCGAGATCATCAAGGATTCGCTCGGCGGGCTCACCCAGGACCGCCGCTTGCAGGCCTTGCTGATCGCCTTCTGTTTCGGCGCCTTTCTGGAAAGCGCCGCGGGGTTTGGGACGCCCGTGGCGGTGGCGGCCACCATGCTGATCGGACTTGGCTTTTCGCCGTTCTACGCGGCCAGCGTCTGTCTGCTGGCCAACAGTGTGCCGGTGACTTTCGGTTCCATCGGGATTCCCATTGTCACTTTGAGCGCCGTCACCGGCCTGCCGGTCAACTCCCTGAGCGGTGCTGTGGCACTGATGGGGTTGCCGACCTCTCTGTTGCTGCCGGCATATCTCGTCTATGTGATGGGTGGCTGGAAGGGTCTTAAGGGAGTGCTGCCAGCGGCAATAGTCTGCGGCGTGCTCTGGGACGGCGTGCTGTTCCTGCTGGCCTGGTTTGTCGGTCCTTATCTCGCCGGTATGGTAAGCGCGCTGGTGACCCTGGTGGGGCTGGTCGTCCTGTTGCTTGTCTGGAAGCCCAAGGACCAGTTCGTGCTCGAAGGCGACCACTCTGTCCGGACCGTCCCCAAGCGCCATCCGGCCAGCGCCGTGATCTGGGCCTGGAGTCCTTACGTGATCCTGATGGTCATGGTGCTCCTGTGGTGCGTGTTCAAGACGGAGTTGAACAAGGTCTCGGTAACGTTCCCATGGCCGGGGCTCCATCGCATGGTGACGGAAATTGCCCCCGTGGTCCCGACCCCCACTCCTTACCCGGCGATTTACCGGTTCGACTGGCTGGGGGCTGCGGGTACCGCGGGCGTACTCTCGGCATTGCTTTCGGCGGCCTTGCTGGCCTTGTCGCCGGCCAGGTTCGTCAGGCTTTTCTGGGCCACCTGCAAGCAGGTCTTTCTGGCTGAAGTCACCATCGCCGCGGTGCTCGCGCTGGCGTACGTCATGAACTATTCCGGGGAAACCGCCACTCTCGGCCTCGTCTTCGCCACTACCGGCGCGCTGTTCCCTTTCTTCAGCGCCGTGCTCGGAGGGCTGGGCGGGTTCTTGACCGGCTCGAATACCTCCGCCAACGCTCTTTTTGGCAATCTCCAGGTGGTGACGGCCACACGCCTTGGCTTCAGTCCGGTGCTGATGGCCGCCGCCAACTCCAACGGGGGTATGATGGCCAAGATGATCAGCTTGCAAAGCATCGCCGTGGCGGCCACCGGCGCCGGCCTGCCTGCCTCCGACGAGGGAAGGTTATTCCGCTTCGCGCTCCGCCACAGCCTTCTGCTCACCATGGTGGTCGCCCTGATTACGATGTTCCTGGCATACGTCGAGCCGCAATGGGTGCCGTAGGCAGGTCAGTTACTGTATTCTGATACGCGGGGAGGATTTCCAGATGTGCCGACACGCTGTTTCGCGCCGCGGCTTTTTCCAACGGATGGCTCTCGGTTCTGTGGCCGGAGCTTCGATTCTCGACCTGGCCTGGCGCCGCGCCGCTTGGGCGCAGGCCATGGTCCCCGGCGCCCCGACTGATCTGTTTGAGATTCAGAATGTGGCCGACGGAGTCTACTTCGCCTTCGCGCGGCCGCAGGCGGTGGCCAATTGCAACGCCGCCATCTTTGTAAACTCAGCCGATGTGCTGGTGGTGGATGCCCATTCGAAGCCCTCGGCGGCGGCGGCGCTGATCGCGCAGATCAAGCAACAGATCACCACCAAGCCGGTGCGGTACCTGGTGGACACGCATTTCCACTGGGATCACTCGCAGGGCAATGCCGGCTATCGCGACGCCTTCGGCAAAGACCTCAAGATCATCGCCAGCGATACCACCAAAAGACTGCAGGCGCAATTCTCGCAGGCCCGGTTGCGGGAATCGCTCGATCCGCACGGCCATCCGTTCCCCGGCCAGCCGCATATCCCGGCGATGCTGGAAGCGGCGCGGCAGCAGTTGAGCGCGGCCGGCTCGCCGGAGCAGAAAGCGCAGATCGCCGGCCGCATCCGCCAGTTGGAGGCCTTCGAGCGCGAGATGCAGAACTTCGTTCCCGTGCTGCCGACCGTCACCTTTGGCAAGACGTACGTGATTAAGGATAAGGCTCACGACCTGCACGTGGAGTTTCACGGGCGCGCCCACACGGCCGGAGACGTGGTGGTGTTTTGCCCGCAGAAACGTGTGGTGGCAACCGGCGACATGATTCTGGGTGGGCTGCCGTTTCTGGGAGACGCCTTCCCCAGGGAATGGCCCAAGACCATCGATTCGGTCGCCAAGCTGGCTTTCGATCACGTGGCCGGGGGACACGGCGCACTGCAGCAGGGGCGGCAACGCATGACCGACCAGCGCAACTACCTTGAAGAGCTGGCGGTGAGGGTGGAAGCCGGCAAGAAGGCCGGGCAGTCGCTGAGCGAAATCCAGAAGAGCATGCCGGTGGCTTCCATCAAGGCGCTTCAGGCCGATGGTTACGGCGCACTGGTGCTCCCGGGCCGCGATGAGGCTGCCAGACAGGCAGCGGTGAACACCAATATCGAGCATGTGTTCAACCGGCTAGGGCAGAGCTGAGCCGCGTCGGAAAGCACCGGTTCTCGCGTAGGGGACTCTTCATCTCCTAAAATAGGAGACGTGCTGCAACGCAAGAAGCTCTCGACCACCATCGGCGCGAGCAATTATGCCTACCTTCACGGTATGGTAAAGGCGGGCAGGGCGGAAAGCGTCGGACAGGCAGTAGATAAGACAGTGGAAATAGCCCGCAGGCTTGACAACCGGGCTACCCTGGAGCGGCAAACCGCAGCTTATTTCAAAGGTCTGACCTCCAAGGCTGCCGCGCAAGAGGCCGATCTCGAAAACGCCCTGAGCGCGGCCTCTCAAGAGATGGACTTTGACCAGCCGTAAACCTCCGCCCCGGCGCGGCGAGATCTGGACCGCGATGCTGGGCAACCCGCCGGTGCGCCATTACGTTCTGGTAGTGTCGCTCGACTCCCGTAATGTAAGCGAACGAGTCAATTCGGTTCTGATCGTTCCGTTCGGCAGCCAAGGCGCGGACGGTCCAACCACCTTGCGATTCGAGGCCGGTGAGACGGGACTACCGGGGCCATCCTGGCTGAAAGGCCACTTCATTACCACGCTCAGGAGATCCCTTCTCGGAAAGCGTCTGCCGCGCCCGCTTTCAGCGGCACGTATGCGACAGGTTACTCTGGCCATTCAGCGCGCGTTTGACCCGAACTCGCCGCTTCGTAACGCGTAGCGGGCCGCGACAGCCCGCCATCGCGGCCCGCCAGCCCCGCTTATTCCTGCTTGCCGCTCTCGATGCGCATCCCGTAAAAGCTGCGGTACACGAAGCAGACGGAGACGATGAAGAACACCGCCGCCAGAGCCGTGGTGAAGCCGTTGCCTCGCTCGTTCGAAAGGTGCACGGCCAGCGAAACGGCCAGCAATCCGAACAGCGTGGTGAACTTGATGATGGGGTTGAGCGCCACCGAGCTGGTGTCCTTGAACGGATCGCCCACCGTGTCGCCCACTACCGTGGCGGCGTGCAGCTCCGTCCCCTTGGCGCGCAGCTCGGTCTCCACCACCTTCTTGGCGTTGTCCCAAGCGCCCCCGGCGTCGGCCATGAAGATGGCTTGATACAGGCCGAACAGCGCGATCGAGATCAGGTAACCCACGAAGAAGAAGGGCTCCAGGAACGCGAACGCCAGCGTGGCGAAAAACACCACGAGGAAGATGTTCAACATGCCCTTCTGAGCGTACTTCGTGCAGATCTCCACCACTTTCTTGGAGTCGGCCACCGAGGCTTTCGCGGAGCTCTCGAGCTTGATGTGGCGCTTGATGAACTCCACCGCGCGGTAAGCGCCCGTGGTGACCGCCTGCAAGCTGGCGCCGGTGAACCAGTAGATCACCGCGCCGCCCATGATCAGGCCCAGCAGGAAGGGAGCGTGCATCAGGGAGATCATCTTCATGTATTGGTCCTGCAACCCGTGTGTGAGGGCTACGATGGTCGAGAAGATCATGGTGGTGGCGCCCACCACGGCGGTGCCGATGAGCACCGGCTTGGAGGTGGCTTTGAAGGTGTTGCCCGCGCCGTCGTTCTCTTCCAGGTTTTCCTTGGCCTTCTCGAAATCCGGCGTGAAACCGAAGGTCTTCTGAATGTCCTGGGAGATGCCGGGAAGCGTTTCGATGGTGGAAAGCTCGTAAATGGATTGCGCGTTGTCGGTGACCGGGCCATAGCTATCCACCGCGATGGTGACCGGTCCCATGCCCAGGAAGCCGAAGGCCACCAGGCCAAAAGCGAAGACCGCCGGGGCCAACATGAGCGCGTCCGGGAACGTCGTGCTCACCAGGTAGCCGATGCTCATGAGCAGCATCATGGCGAGGCCCAGCCAGTAGGCGCTGAAGTTTCCGTCCACCAAACCGGAAAGGATGTTCAGCGATGAGCCGCCTTCCCGCGAGCTGGTGACGATTTCGCGCACGTGACGCGAATTGGTGGAGGTGAAGACCTTGACGAACTCGGGGATCACCGCGCCCGCCAGCGTGCCGCAACTGATGACCGTCGCCAGCTTCCACCACAGCGTATCGTCGCCGCCGAGGGTGGGGATCATGAACATGCTGACGATGTAGGTGAGGACGATGGAAAGAATCGAGGTCAGCCAGACCAGCGAGGTGAGGGGCGCCTCAAAGTTCATCTTCTCGGCCTTGCCGAAGCGCGCCTTGGCGATGGCGCCGTTGATGAAGTAGCCGATGCCGGAGGAGATCACCATCATGACGCGCATGGAGAAGATCCAGACCAGAAGCTGCACCTGAACCACGGGGTCGTGGACCGCCAGCAGGATGAAGGTGATGAGCGCTACGCCGGTGACGCCGTAGGTCTCGAAACCGTCGGCGGAGGGGCCCACCGAGTCGCCCGCGTTGTCGCCCGTGCAATCCGCGATGACGCCGGGATTGCGCACGTCGTCTTCCTTGATCTTGAAAACGATCTTCATCAGGTCGGAGCCGATATCGGCGATCTTGGTGAAGATGCCGCCGGCCACGCGCAAGGCGGCGGCGCCCAGCGATTCGCCAATGGCGAACCCGATGAAGCACGGGCCCGCCAGGTCGCCCGGAACGAACAGCAGGATGAAGAGCATGATCAGCAGCTCGATCGAGACCAGCAGCATCCCGATGCTCATCCCCGCTTCGAGCGGAATCTCGTAGCAGGGGAACGCCTTGCCTTTGAGGGCGGCGAAAGCGGTGCGCGAGTTGGCGAAGGTATTGACGCGCATGCCGAAGGCCGCCACTGAGAAACTGCCGGAAATGCCGATCACGCTGAACAGCAGGATGATGACCACCTTGTAGGCTTCAAAACCCTGCAATAGCCCGAAATAGAGAATGATGATCACCGCGATGAAGCATTCCAGCAGCATCAGGAATTTTCCCTGGGTGGCCAGGTAGGTCTTGCACGTCTCGTAGATCAGCTCGGAGACTTCGCGCATGGATTTGTGAACCGGCATGTTGCGAAGGCGCATGAAAATAATCAGGCCGAACATGAAGCCCAGGAAGCTGACCACCATTCCTCCCATGAGCAGGCTGCTGCCGCTGATGCCGCCCAGGAAGGTGACTGTGCTGAGACTCGGAAGCTTGAGACTGGCTTCGCCCGCCCCCGTTTCTTGGGCCATCAGGGGAGCGGAGAGCGCCGCGACGAATAACGCGATTAGACCGCGCAGAACCGAACCGGTTCGGGTCATTGATTCACTTCCTCCTAAAGGAATTGTCCGGCCGCCCCACGACACGGGCCTGCTCGCGGGGACCGGAACCTGGACGAGTTTATTCGAAGAGAAACCGAATGCCCAGTATAAGAGATAAACACGTCGGAATTCAATGCGGGGAGGTCAGCGCCTAAAACCCGCTCGTCCCGCAAACTGCGCCTGCGCGCCCAACTGTTCCTCGATGCGCAGAAACTGGTTGAACTTCGCCACGCGTTCGCTGCGGCAGCCCGAGCCGGTCTTGATATGGCCCGCGCCCGTCGCCACCGTCAGATCGGAGATGAACGTGTCCTCGGTTTCACCGGAACGGTGGGACACGAAGCAGCCATAGTTGTTTCGCTTCGCCAGTTCGATCGTATCCAGGGTTTCCGTCACCGACCCAATCTGGTTGAGCTTGATGAGAACTGCGTTGGCGATTCCCTTCTCGATTCCTTCCCGGAGAATCCGCGGGTTGGTGCAGAAGACGTCGTCGCCCACCAGCTCAATCCGCGATCCCAGGGTCGAAGTGAGGTCTTTCCAGCCTTGCCAATCGTTCTCCCCCATGCCGTCCTCCAGCAGAATGATGGGATACCGATTCACCCACGACTCCCAAATCCCGATCAGCTCTTGCGGCGTGATGGCTTTCTTGGTCGATTTGAAGAGCACGTACTTCCCGTCGTCCCACATCTCGCTGGCCGCGGGATCGAGGCAGATGGAAATGTCCTCGCCCGGCCTGTACCCGGCTTTTGCGATCGCTTCCAGGATCAACTCCACGGCCTCGTCGTTGGATTTCAGATCAGGCGCGAAACCACCTTCGTCTCCCACAGCCGTGCTGTAGCCTTTCGCGCGCAGCACCTGTTTCAGCGCGTGGAACGTCTCCATGCCCATGCGGATGGCTTCCGCAAACGAGGGTGCGCGGTGCGGAGCGATCATGAACTCCTGGAAATCCACCGTGTTGTCGGCGTGCTTCCCGCCATTGAGCACGTTCATGCAGGGGACCGGCAGCAGACATGCATTGGCGCCGCCCAGGTACCGGTAGAGCGGCAGGCGATGCGCGTTAGCGGCCGCTCGGGCGGCGGCCATGGACACCGCCAGAATCGCGTTCGCGCCCAGCTTGGCTTTGTTGGACGTGCCGTCCAGCCCGATCATGGCCGCATCGACGCCCCGTTGATCCGCGGCGTTCAAGCCGGTCACCGCCTTGCGGATCGCGCTGTTGATGTTGCTCACGGCCTTGGTGACACCCTTGCCGCCGTATCGGCCTTTGTCTCCGTCCCTCAGCTCCACGGCTTCTTTTTCGCCGGTTGAGGCGCCGGACGGCACAGCGGCGCGTCCCAAGCTGCCATCGGCGAGAGCGACATCTGCCTCCACGGTCGGATTGCCCCGAGAATCCAGAATCTCGCGGCCCTTCACTTCAACGATCTCCGTCATGAATTACTCCTTTTCGATGATTACGGCCAGCCATAAACTGAAAAAGCTCCTGCCGCTGGGGTAGGAGCTATCAGACTCAACCAAGTTGAGACGGTTCCCGGTGAGACTCCATCACCGTTTAGACTCTTGAACTCTCACTATATCGCAAGTTGCTCGGCGCGGCCGGGAAGAAATCCCGAAAGCAGAACCGCCGCGAGTTGATTGCGAATCTCCATCGGGACCGGCAGGGAGAGAATCTTCTTGACCGTGTCCTCAACCGGATAGTGGCAGGATTGAAGAGACAGGCGCCCATCCTCCCACACCGCATAGCACGCCATGGGAGCGCCATGCTTGGGCTGCCCAACGCTGCCAGGGTTCACGATTTGCAGCTTTTCCAGGTTCATCGTGAAGGGCAGATGCGTATGCCCCGTAAGCACGATATCGGCCTGTAGTCCCTCGACCTCCTGTGCCCACCGCGCGGGCTCGGCGGGGCGGTATTGGAACAGTGGCTCCGTAGGGGTGGCGTGGCAAAAGAAGAATCGATACCCGTCGATTGTGCGCGCCGCGGTGCGCGGCAGACTCCGCAGGAACGCCCTCTGGTCCGCGTCGAGGAGCGGTTCCGTGTACTCCTGCATGGCGCGGGCCATCCCCCGGAAATCGTTCGAGCACCGTGGGTCTGAGCCATTTCCGATTGCGTAATCGTGGTTCCCTTGTACCACCACGGAGGCATGCGTGCGAATGAGTTCCACCACCTCGCTGGGATTCGGACCGTAATTCACCAGGTCGCCGAGCACCCACAGCTCGTCATACGATTCCGCGAGGACCGCTTGCAGCGCTTCGAGGTTGGCGTGAATGTCGGAAACGATGAGAAGCTTCATGCGGATCATCATCATACCAATGGTTGACGAGGCTTTCCAGCGGGTCGATAATGAGAGCGGGTGTTGGAGTTCGCCTTTTAAAACTGCCCCGCCTGGGGAAGATGACTCCTACCAGGGGTTCCTCCGGCGGAGCACAGGCCAACATCTCTCGTCGGCTCTTCCAGCCAAGTTGGACCCCATGAGGTTGAGAGAGCTTCAATGCGAGCAACGGACCCGGAGGACGGCCTCAATTCTTCCCAGAAGCGGCACCTCTTGACGAGCTGTCAGTACGCCGACAAGCTGTTGTCGGAGATCGAAGCAGTCTTATCGGCCGCGAGCTCAAAGTCCCCGTTCCCAAGATTCAAGAGCGACATCGCTCCGGCCCAAGCTAAGGTCGTACAGGATTACGTGGCCCGGCTTCGCGCTCAGATGGTGCGCGTGCTCGCCAGTCAGGGAATCAAGCCGCCGGTTCCGGAATTCGGCTCGATTCATTCCATCCGCGTGACTCTTGCGTTTGTGCGTATTGCTTTTGAGGAATGCACGCCGGGCCGGATGCGCGGCTACGGTGAGGTCCCTGAATCCAAGGTTCGGGAATTGAACGGCCTAGTGGGTGAGATGACCGCCGCCGCGGAGAAGCTCAACCAGTATCTCGCACAAGGGTTGGGACAGGACCTCCAGACCCGCCTCGAAAGGCTGGAACGCACTGCCGATGAAATTGGCCTGCTCAGGCGGTTGGAACGGGTCGTCAACCAGCATGGTCTCGTCGAATTCCGTTCGGCTCTCTCGATGATTCTGGACCGTCTGGAAAGTAACGCTTTCGAAATTGCGCTGTTTGGCAGAGTCAGTTCCGGGAAATCATCACTGCTGAATTACATTGTGCAATCGGATGTCCTTCCGGTAGGAGTCAATCCCATCACTGCGGTGCCAACCAGGTTGGCCTACGGAACGGAACCAAAGCTTTCGGTCTGGTTCACTCACAAGAGTTCCGAGCAGGTTGACATAGCCCGGCTGCCGGAGTTCGTCACTGAAGAGCTCAATCCTGCAAATTCCAAACATGTCACTCGGATCACCCTGGAGTTACCCTCGGCGCGGCTGCGCGACGGCGTGGTCCTGGTGGATACGCCCGGCTTAGGTTCCCTGGCAACCGCGGGTGCGGTGGAAACGCTGGCGTACCTGCCGCGTTGCGATCTGGGCGTTGTCCTGATCGATGCCGCCTCGACGCTCACCGAGGACGACCTGGGCACCATTCAGGCTCTGTACGAGGCGGGCGTGCCGGCGTCCGTCCTGTTGAGCAAGGCCGACCTCTTAGCCCCGGAAGATCAGGTGCGGGCCTCAAGCTACATTGCCGGCCACATCCAGACACGGCTTGGGCTGAAGCTGCCAGTTCATCCAGTCAGTGTAAAGCCAGAGCATTCGTCTCTCTTGGAACGTTGGCTGGAAGAGGAGATTCTGCCGTTGTATGGCCGGCATCGACAACTGGCGCAAGAGTCGGTGAGGCGAAAGATCGGGACCTTGCGGGAATCGGTGGAGACCGCGCTGAAGGTGCGTCTGGAGCGCACGGACAGGGCGCCCGGCGGAGAGAATTCCAGTTTGTGCGACGTGGACGCGCAATTGCGCCATGCGGCCGGCCGATTCGAAACGGCGCGCGAGATCTGCTGGAACATTGCCGAAGGAATTCGGAACTTCGGTGACGCAGGCTTGCCGGCTGCCGCGTCTCAAATTCTGGAACGGTGGCGGCAAGACAGCCATGCAGGCGCCGATATCGGGTCGATAGTGGCGGACACTCTGGCGCAAGTGGCCGCGGACAAAACCCGTTTGGCCTTCGGCACGTTAGATGCGCTCTCCCAGGAGCTCGCACAGGCTTTGCAGACGGCTGCCAAGGCTCTTGACTTGCATGATGTTCCGAGTGAAGGCGAACTAAGTTCCGTTTTGAAGGAAATGCCGCGCATGGATCTCGGGATACTGGATCTGCACCTTCGGCCGAACATCTGGATAAATGCGTGGCCAGGACTGGCGAGACGCCGGATCGAGAGCAGGTTGCGCGCGCAGGTTGGGCACACGGTTGCGGAGGCCTTTTCCTCTTACGGAAGGATGCTCGAAGCTTGGACCCGGCGGATGCTGGCCGAATTACAGCGGCGCTTTGATGCGCATGCGGATGGCTACCGCGCTCACCTGGATCGCGTCACGGCGCGGGCGGGAGCGACCCCACTGGAGAAAGAAACGATTCAGCGAGATCTCGATATCCTTACGTCGCCCCGGGAGGTTACAGCGTGACGGCGAATATGCCCGAAGTCGATTCTCGCCAATACCTATTCGCCTATCTGATTCGATCGCTTGACGATGTGCCGGCGGACTTCCCGATTCCGGCGGGCGATGGCGGCTTCCGGTTGGGTCTGTTTCTCCCGCGCGACGAGCCGGACTGGTTCGGCAGATCCTCTTACCCCACCCGCATCTTGTTACTCTCCGGTGGGGCGATCGTCATCCTTCCTCATCCGAAAATGAGGGAACCCGTCATCCGCATACCGCTCGGCGAGCTTCTGTTTGTCGAAGCGGGACACATTTTGCTCATTGGATGGCTAAGGTTTGTCGCCAAGGACTCTGAACACAAGCTCCCCTACAACACTCGCAGCGGACGCCCGGTTGAGGAATTCCTCCGTGTCTTACGCGAGGAGTATCTTCCGGAAAGACTGGATCTGAGTCCATGCGGCCCGTTTGGGTTCGGCGAACCGCTCGATTTGAAGTTCCGCAATGCTGAATATTTCGAACTGGACAGCGGCGAGCGCGTGCTGTTTCGATTTTTCAGTCCGGCCACAAAGAAGATCCGAAAGCACTGGATACTTCGATGGGAATCGCGGGTGCCTGGCGATCTTGTGGCTTTGACCAATCGCCGCGTGCTGTGGATCACCGACCGTGCCCAGGAACGCTACGAACCCTATGGCACAGTGACCCGATCCGCACCACTTGGAAGGCTGGCCCAGTCAAGTTGCCAGGGAAAGGCCGAAAACGGCGCGTTATTGGTCAATTTTTCATCGGAGGCGTCCTGGTGCATCCCGCTTCCTCTGGAGAGGCAGGCCGCAGTTCGACGATTTGCGGAAGAGGTCACTCGTTTTTGCCAACGGAACTGACCGAAGAGGCGAACCTTGTGTGACGTTCACAACGCGGATCTCAGTCAGCCCGCGGGCGGTCCCAGGCAAGCCGAAATCGCCCGCCTCGTACAAAACCTGAATTCGCTGGAGGAGGGTGAGCGCACAGTAACGAAACTCATGGCCCACGGCCGTCTGGCGATCGAACCCTTGAGGCTCTTCCTTTTTGAAGGCAAGCCGAGCGTTATTTATCAGCCGCGGCGCTGGGCCGTCGAAGCGCTGGCGGCCATAGGAGCCAAGGAAGTTCTGATCGAATATCTGAAGTGGAAGAAGGAGATCCCCGACCCAGCCGTCCGGTTCGGCGAAGAACCGGTAGAGAATGCTGCTGCGAGGGCTTTGGCGGCATGGCGAACCGACGAGGTGTTTGAAACAATGCTGCACGTTTCGCGCCGCCGCTCCCAACTTGGGTTCGTCGAAGCATTGGGGCAATTCCGGAGAGCGGAAGCCATCCCATATTTCATCCGCGCGCTCGAGGACGATATCTGCCGTTCCGCCGCCGAGGAGTCTCTTCGCAAACTGGGCGCAGGGGCCGCCCCAGCTCTGCTGGAGGCTGCTCTTACCCGGCTTCCCTCACCGGAGGAGGAACGGCCTTCGAGCGTACGGCGGCGGATCGGCGTTTTGAGGCTCCTGCCGGAAATTGAACTGACACAGGAGTTCTGGCAGCAGTTACGTCCACTGATAAGCGATTCCCATACGGGGATTGCGATCGCGATTTCCAACATTGCAACGAGCGTGGGCGATCACCAGGACAAAGTTGCCGCGGTCGAGCGTCTGCTGGAAATCCTACCTTCGGCGGATTGGTATGACCAAGGAGAGATTGAAACCTGTCTGGTAGGCCTCTACCGGGCTGGAAGAGACCTTCTGGAGAGCGAACTGGCACGGCGCAACGCCTTACCGGACGAGCAGCAGGTTATGGATCGCGCGCTGCGCACGCTTCTGCGCGTAAAGCGCCAGGTGGATGCTACGGAGCGGCCTGCATCATAAATGGAAAGAAATCTCATGCCTGCCGATCAGATCGCAAAGAACGGACTTCAACCCGGAAGCGAGCCCGCCGGAGCGCTACGGGATTATGGCCGATTGAAGCTCGAACTGGCGGGTGTCATCCGCTCGGTCCGGCAAATGGCCGAGGACCGAAAGGACAAAGATAAGTCGAACGATTGCCGGAAATTGCTCTCGCGTCTGTCTGAGGATCGATTCAACCTGGTTGTAGTGGGGCAATTCAACCGGGGCAAGACGTCTTTGATGAACGCGATTCTCGGTGCGGATCGCCTTCCGACCAGCGTATTGCCCTTGACCTCCGTGATTACGGCGGTTTCCTACGGAGACCGCGAACGGGTCCTCATCCACTGGGACTGGTGGTCCTATACATCCGAGGTCCCTCTCAGCGAGCTCGCGCAGTACGTGACTCAGGAGGGAAATCCCGGAAACCAGAGACGCGTTGTGCGCGCTGAAGTACAGCTTCCAGTCGAGCTTTTGCGCTTGGGATTCTACTTCATCGATACCCCGGGGGTTGGCTCCGCGATTACCACGAATACCACAACCACGACGGCATTTCTTCCCGAGGCCGATGCGGTCATTTTTCTTACCAGTTTCGAGTCTCCCCTGGCCGAAGCCGAGCTGCAGTTCCTCGATCAGGTCCGCCGCCACTTGCGGAAGATCTTCATGGTTATTAACAAGCGCGATCTGGTTCCACCGGAGCAGCAGGAAGCCGTTGTCGCATTCGTGCAAGAGCGGCTGTCGGAAGTGTTCGGAACGACCCGTCCGCGGGTGTATTCCGTATCCGCTCGGGATGCACTCAACGCCAAGCAGAGCGGTGATACCGGCAAGCTAGGCCGTAGCGGCTTGCCACAATTGGAAGCGGATCTGATTGAATTCCTGCAAACGGACAAGACGCGCGAGTTTTTAGGGCGCGTTGCGGACCGTACCGCCGCCATATTGTGTCAGGAGGCTGTTGAATTTGAGGTTTCGCGAACTCTCGCCGCCGATGTTGAAAAGATCAAGTCCTTCGAAGAGCAGTTGACTGACCGGCTGGACAAAGTGCGCCAGGAGCGCGAGAAGGCCAGCGATCGCCTGCGCGCCATGCTGCGATTGGAGCTTCCGCGTCATTTTGAAGCGGAGTTAGACCGGCCAGCAATGGAGGTAAAGACAGCACTGGATTACCACGTCAGACAGTATCTGACGGCCCATCAAGTGCCCGTGGATTCAGTTGAATCCGATCTGGCGACAAATGCGCACACGGTAGCACACAAGATTCTGGCCTCATGGCTGGCCCAACATAAGCAGGAGTTTCAGGAGGTTGTCGAAGGTATCGCCAGAGGCGAGCTAAGGCGCGTCGAGGATGGGGTCGCCGAATTGCAGCGTCTGGGTGCGGATGCCGCCGGGCTGCACCCCGGAGATTCCGGCGTCCAAGGACAGCTCAATGAAATACTCCGCGAAATCCCGCTGGTTTTCCGCGATCTGAAGTCCGATCTGTGGCGCTTCGGAGTTCCCTGGTGGATCGACCTGTTGCTTCCGATCCCTCCGGCCAGAACCCTGATCGCTCGACGATGCCTGGCGCAACTGAACGGCTTGGTTGAGGCCTACCGGCAGGAAATCACCTCGTTGTTGAAGGGGGCCGTCGATGATTGGGTTGAACGGCTCGACCGCAGACTTACCGAAGCGATCGACGACACCGCCGAGCGTCAACGTCACATTCTGGAAAAACGGGTCAAACCGGAGGAGATGGCCAATCTCGACGAGCTTCGGCGGCGGCTGGATACCGTGGTTTCCGCCCTGGGCCGTATCGAATCGGGAGAAGATGGCCCGCTATCATCCACAACAGTCGAACTGGAACCCGTGCCGCGCTCGGATGTGAGGGCGCGTTGCTCAATCTGCGTGGAAGCGGAAAAGGCGCTTTTCGATTTCATGCGGCGGCGGCAATACGAGCTCAGTACGAGCGATGCGCAGCAAATCGGCCATGCCGAACAGGGCGGCTTCTGCGGGCTGCATACATGGCAATATGAGGCGATCTCTTCACCGCAAGGGGTTTGCTCGGCGTATCCACCGGTTCTCTCCTTGCTGGGCCGTCGCCTTCGCTCGCTGGCACAGTGGGCTTCCTCGGCGACCGCATTGACCGACGGAGTGCAGCAACTCCTGCCACAGGCCAGCACCTGTCGGGCCTGCCAATTGATTGCGGCCCTGGAGCGGGCTACGGCAAAGGGGATTGCTGCGGCGCTCGCGACCAATGATGGAAGCGGCTCAAAGCAGTTGCCCCCGCTCTGTCTTCGTCACTTGCATTCTGTATTGCTCGCCAAACCCACCGTGCAGATCGCACGCTTGATGATCGAGGAGCAGTCGCGCGTGCTCGACCGGCTGGGCGAGGACATGCAACGCTATTCGCTCAAACACGACGCGCTGCGCCGGGAACTGGCCACGGAACTGGAACACCAGGTGCATCAAATCGGCTTGTCGCGGTTGGTGGGGCTTCGAAGCATTGTGGCGCCCTGGAAGGTCGATTGAATCCGATGGGGGTTGCCGGGGAACGCTGCTCCGGTGTAGGATGATGCTAGCGGTGGAGTTCGCTTAACGCTGTCCTGAACGGCCAATGACTCCTGCGGTGGTTTTGCTGTGGGAGCGTTGGTTCCGATCCCCTCCCGGCAAACCACAAAGCGGCCGAATAGGAGATCGTTCGATGCAGCAAGTGTGGTTTATAGCGGCTCTGTGGCTCTTCCTGGCGCTGGTCGCGGTTCTCGCAGCCAACTGGCTGAGAATTTCGACGGCGCTTTCCGAGATTGTCGTGGGCACCCTGGCCCAGCTCGTGATCGGCGCGCTGGCCGGCGCCGGCGCACTCAACGCCAAGACCGAATGGATTACTTTTCTGGCCGGCACCGGAGCCGTCGTGCTCACATTCCTGGCCGGCGCGGAACTCGATCCCGCCGTGTTTCGGGCGAAATGGAAAGAGTCCGCGGCGGTCGGCCTTGCCGGCTTCTTCTTTCCGTTCTTCGGCGCGGCTCTGGCGGCCCGTTATATCGTGGGGTGGGCGTGGCGGCCCAGTTGGCTGGCGGGCGTGGCGCTCTCCACCACCTCTGTCGCCGTGGTTTACGCCGTGATGCTCGAACTGGGCTTCAATCAGACTACCTATGGCAAAGCCATCCTGGCGGCGTGCTTCATCAACGATCTGGGCACGGTGATTGCGCTGGGCCTGATTTTCTCGCCCTTCACCGTAAGGACGGTGATCTTTCTGGGCGCTGCCCTGGTCGTATTCGTGGTGCTGCCCTTCGCCACACAGTGGTTCTTCGACCGCTACGGCGGACGTGTATCGGAACTGGAGACAAAGTACCTCCTGTTCCTGCTCTTCGGACTCGGCGGGCTGGCGGTCTGGTCCGGCAGCGAGGCCGTCCTGCCGGCCTACCTCATCGGAATGGTGCTCGCCGGCACCGTCGGCAAAGACCACTTCCTGATCCGCCGTCTCCGCACCCTGACGTTTGGTCTCTTGACGCCGTTCTATTTCATCCGCGCTGGCAGCTTTGTCTCCGTGCCCGCTCTTATAGCAGCTCCGCTGGTTTTCGTCGCGCTATTCTTCGCTAAGATGGGCTCCAAGCTACTCGGGGTGTTGCCCACCGTTCGCGTGTTCGGTTATAGCGGCCATGATGGGGTGTACTATTCTCTGATGATGTCCACGGGGCTGACGTTCGGGACGATTTCGGCGCTCTTTGGCCTGAACCACGGCACCATTGACCAGACTCAATACTCTCACCTGGTGGCCACCGTGATCGGCAGCGCGGTAATCCCAACCGCCATTGCGAATGCGTGGTTCATGCCTCGCCACCTGCTTCCGGACCAGGAGCGGGAACTTAAAGAATCGGCTTACGGCGAGCCGGTGGGGGACTTGGACACATGATGCGAAAGGAGCAGGAATGCTGACTAAAGGTCCGGCCAAGAAGGTGACCATCTTCATCAACGAAGATACCCAACACCACATGACTGCGTTGCACGACTCACTTATGGCCTTCCTGATGCACAAGGGAGTGTCCGGCGCCACGGCCACCCGAGCCTATTCGGGGTTCGGGTCGCACCAGATGCTGCATACCCCCAAGGTCGAGGAGCTGACGCAGCACCTGCCCATCCGGATCGAATTCATCGAGACGCCGGAGAAGGTCGAAGAGGTTCTCCCGACTCTCTATGAAATGGTGACAGACGGTCTGATTGAAGTGCAGGACACCTACGTCGTCAAGCTGGCTCACAAGTCGCCCAAACCGGAGCCCCGGTTGCCGCATGATCGGCAACAGGGACCGGCGAAGTTAATGCGCGTGTTTATGGGCGAGGCCGACCGCTGGCACGATGGACCCCTCTATGACGCTATCGTGAATAGGCTTCGCATGATGGAGATCGCCGGCGCCACTGTTTATCGGGGCATCCTCGGCTACGGAGCCAAGGGGCACCAGCACAAGAGAAGCTTCTTCCACCCCACCAGGGACCTCCCGGTCATGATCTCCGTGATTGATACGGATGAGAAAATCGCCGCGGCGGCCGACGCGATTGAGGGTATGCTACAAGACGGCTTGATTGTCGTGTCCGATGTCGACATGGTCCGGCTGGTTCGCAGCCACAGTGTAACGGAGGTGCCCGATGCAGCAGGGACAACCCGCTAGACTTATGCGCATTTACATTTCGGAATCGGATCGGTTCGGAGACAAACCTCTCTACGAAGCGATTGTCGCCCGGTGCCGCGAGATGAAGATTGCGGGCGCGACCGTACTCCGGGGACTCGAGGGCTACGGGGAGACAGCCGAGATGCACAAGTCTCACTTGACTCGCCGCGACCAGCCTATCGTCATTTCCATTGTGGATTCGGCCGATAACCTGGCTCGGCTCGCCCCGGTCGTCGAAGAGATGATGGACACGGGATTGTTTGCGGTGTCGGATGTCCGCGTGGTCCGTATCCAGAAGCACGCGGCGGAAGGACAGGATGCATCAGGCGATTGAGTCCCGGCACGGCAGGGCCAGGCCCCTTCCTTTAGTCGGCCGGCAGCGGGACCTGCGCGAGCTCGTTGCCGCGCTTCGAACGGGGCAGCCACGGCTGATTCTCGGGCCAGCGGGGATCGGCAAGAAGCGGCTGGTTGAGGAAGCGCTCCAGGCCGCGGAGCAAGCTTTTGTTCGCGTGCGCGCCGCGGGGGTGTTGCATGAGTTGCTGGCTGGCCTGGCGGAGGCGCTCGGATGCTCCCACCCCCGGTTTCCTTCCCTGCCGAAAGCCACCAGTCCCGCGCTCAAAGGTCTCGTGTTGGGTGCCTTGTGCCGCGCTCCCCAATGCGTCGTCCTGGAAGACCTTCACGACGCCGACCCGCGCATGTATCGGTTCCTGCAAAGGCTGTACTACATCCCACGCGTTACCTTGATCGTCACCGCAACTTCGCGCGCCGATCTGGGGTTCGTCCGCAAGCTGTTGTGGGACCCGCGTGAAGAAATCCCGGTCGAGCCTCTGTCTCGGGTCGAGGCTCAATTGCTATTCGACGAAGCCGTCTGCCGCTTCGGCATCGAGTCTCTGAAAGTCGACGATTTCGGCCGGAAGGTGCTGGCCGCGGCGAAAGGCAATCCCGGCCAGATTCTGGCCATGTGCCGCATGGCGGCCAGGCCCGGGTACCAGCGAGGCTGCTACATCAAATTCCTCCCCCTGCGGATGGACATGTTATCCGCCTTCCTCTCATGACCGAACCTACAGCCATTCCAATCGTTCAAGATGCCGTGCGCGAAGCGCTGGAGACAGTCCGTGCGCTCTGCGGGCGTTACCAGATCAGCGCCCTGGAAGACTTTCTGGAGAGCTGCCAGTCTTTCGCCCAAGAGAAGATTCTCAACATCGCGGTTCTGGGCCGGTTCAAGGCCGGCAAGAGCAGTTTTCTGAATCACTTGCTGGGACAGACGCTGCTGCCGGTCGGTGTCATCCCCGTCACCACCGTGGTCACCGAGATTCAATACGGGCCGGAAGAGCGCGCCCAGATCCGCTTTCTCGATGGCCGGACGGAAACCACGGAACTCGGCCGCATTAGTGAGTTCATCTCTGAGTCCGAAAACCCGGAGAACCAAAAGCAAGTGGCCCAGGTGCGTGTAGAACTGCCATCTATGGAGCGATACCGGAGAATTCGGTTCGTCGATACCCCAGGCCTGGAGAGCGTCCTTGAGCACAACACGGATGCGTCCCTGGAATGGCTGCCGAACGTGGGCCTGGCTCTGGTGGCCGTCGGCGTCGATCCGCCGCTCTCGCGGCACGACATCGAATTGATCCGCAGCCTGAGTCGCTACACTCCCAATATTTCGTTGTTACTGACTAAGGTGGATGTCCTGGAGCCGGACGAGAGAGAGCAGGTCCAGGCCTTCGTCCAGAAGCAACTCGCGCGCTATTGGAACCGCTCCGTGCCCGTATTTCCCTACTCCACGCGCGCCGGGTTCGAGTCACTCCGGTCCCAACTCGATCAGGATCTTTTGTCTCATATTCAGGCGGAGCCGGCAGAGCAACGTAACATCATCCTTCGGCACAAGCTGGACTCACTGCTCGGTGAATGCGCCGGCTACTTGAACCTGGCGCTCAAGTCGGCGGAGATTGCGGACTCCGAGCGGGAAGAGTTGCGCGTGAAGATTCTGGGCCGGAAAGAAGCCATCGATGACACGCGCTTGGGCCTGCGCCTCATCGTCCGCCACGCTACGGGCGCCACGCGTTCCACCTTTGAACGCTGTCTCGAGGATGAAGAGACGCCCGCGCGCGAGCGGTTGTTGATCGGCCTGGAGAAGGAGTTCCCTTCCTGGACGCGCAGCCTGCTCATGGCCACCGAGCGCTTCGACGATTGGCTCCAGGCGCGCGTCACTGAAGAAATGTCGGCGCTTTCGAAAAAGCACCGCGGCGAGTTCGTCGAACCGCTGCAGCGGGTTGGCCGGCAGCTCTCCCAGTCGCTTCAGGATTTCCGGAACCGGCTGTCCGAGCGAACGCTCGAAACGCTTGGTGTTCCTCTCCGGACCACCGAGATGGATCTGAACGCGGAGGACCCACGGTCTCCGGATGTGAGAGTCGGGAAGATCTTCGACCGCAATTGGGAGTTGCTTTCTTTCCTGGTTCCGATGACTATCTTTCGGGGTATTTTGAGAAGGCACTTTGAGCACAAGGTTGGCGACGTGGTCTTCATGAACCTTTCGCGGTTGGCGTCGCAGTGGGAAGAGATCGTTAACCGCGCGCTGTTGAAGCTCGAAAAAGACGCCATGCGGCGTCTCGACAGTCTGGTCGCGACCATCCAGAAGCTCATCGCTTCGGCCGGCCAGGAGACGCCGCGGATTCGTCAGGATCTGGAGCAACTTCAAGAGCTTCGCGACCGGCTGGCTTGAATTGCTCCTATCGGAACGAGAACGTGAAGTCGGGTCCCACGGTGAATATTCGGGCTGTTACATACGGTCCAACGTGGATATAGTAGTAGCGCCCGGTCACTCCCGCGCGGAGGCGGCCAGAGCGTGTCAGGCTATACTCTCCGGATGCCACGAATTGCCCACCCCACCCAGAAGCGCCAACCAGGCCGCCCGAAAGTAATTCGTGGCCGATGGTGTGGTTCATGTGTGCACCGCCGCCACCCGCCGACAGGCGCACTCGCCGCCCTTCCGGCTCCCATACATACCGCACACCAAAAGGCACCAGAAAAAGCTCATCATTGGCATTGGTCAGGTATTCGCAACATACGCTGGCGCCGATCGGGCGTGGGATCTGTTCCAGTCCCGCCTCCAACTCCAGCCAGCGGAGCGGCCGGTACGAATACTTCAGACCGTATCCTGGAGCATTCCCTAAGTAATAGGAGTTCTGGCCCAACTTCACCTCGTAGCGGAAACCTGCGCTGAGGTCGTTCCGCAAGTAGCCGTCCGGGACAGTGGTTTGAGCAAAGCAGGCCGGTAGACACAAGAGTAGAATTGCGTATCGCATCACACTACAAAGATCCCGGCGGAGTGTGTTTCACCTACAGCATCCCGCCCCGATGCCGGTATAACGATGCATCCACGGCCGCCGCCATGGCCGCTTCATCCAGGCCGCCGCCTAGAAACCGAGCCACTTCGTGCGCCCATGTCACTGGGTCGCGTACCACCTCCGCATACGGTACGGCGAGCACTGACATGCCGGGCTGCCGCGCCAGCCAGTCTCTCACGATGTGCAATTCGGCGGCCATCGCCGGGATCAAGCGGGCGCTTTCCTGCGATGCAGCCGCGTCCGCTTGCGCAAGAAGCATGTCGCGCTGGGATGCGAACACCTCCTCCAGATCGCGCTCCATGAAGACGATGCGATAGCTCATGCGCGGCGGCAGATAAGTCAGCAAGGGGTAGATAATTTTGACCGCTTGGCCGCGGGCGGCCTCTATCCAAGACGCGGTGCCCCCCAGCGCCAGGCGCTTGACTGGGCTGTATTCGAAGTATCCGTGCGGATTATGCGCGTCCGGCGGGCGCTGGCCGTCGGTAAGCGCGGGTATGCCGCCAGCCTCCAACATGCGCATCATCAAAGATGTCCCGGAGCGGGGCGCGCCGCTCACCACTGTGACATAATCGCGCATCAGAATGGCGCCCTCAGCCACATGGCGAACCCCAGCGCGCCCGCCGTCGAGATTGACAGGAACCATGCCAGCCACGGAAGGGACAGGCCGGCTATGGCGACGTCCGCCGGTGGATAGTCCACTTCCACCCAGGCTGCCTCGCCAGGCGGCAGGCGCGACTCCTCGGGATGCAGCAGGAAGCCCCACAGGGAGCGCTCGCGGCGGGGCGAGAGCAGTGCGCCTCGCTGGCCCGCGGCGATGGCTTTTTCGATCGCGTGGCCGCGCAGCACCAATTGCAGCTCGCCACGGACGGGCCGCAACGCGCGGATTCGCCAACTGATCCGGCGTTCGGCGAACACCCGCACGGGAGGCGTCTCTACGGCGATTTCCGGCGGCGCCTGCAAGGTGGAAGCGGCGTCCACCGGCTCAAGCGCGTGCTCCAGTTGCACGGTGACCACCGCGTCGCCGCCCACCGCCAGCGGACTGAATCCATAAATCGAATCGAGCTGCACGAACAGCCATGCCAGCGGGAGCGCCAGAATCAGCGCCGGCCGCGCCATCAGCGCCAGCCAGCGCAGATTATCCCGAAGGAGCGCTTTCTGCGCGGCCCACATCAGCGCCGGCTCGCTGGAGTACAAGCGCATCTCCAGCACGCGAGCCTGCAACCGTTTGCCCGCCGCACGCACGGCGGCGCGGTCCGTGAATCGCCGGAACACCCAGGCTATCGCCAGGCCGCAGCCCAGGCTGACAACCGCCAGACTCCAGCCCATCATTCCAGGTATCCAAGACCCTTGAGCCGGCGCTCCACTTCTTCGTGAGCTTCGGCATCTTCCAGGCGCGCCAGCTCTTTCTCAATCGCGTGCTCGATCAATTCCTGGGCCGAGCTGTAGCCAGCTTTGGCCGCGCACTGCTCGACGCGCCGCCACAGGTCGGAACTTAGTTTTACGGACTTCGCCATTTTGAGCCTAGTTGTATCTCATGGGCAAGCTAAAGCATGCCCCACCAAGGTTCCTCATCGGTGGGGCATGCTTTAGCTTGCCGTGCACTTAGTAAACCGCCCGGCCGCTCATGGCGGCATCCGGCGCGACGCCAAATTCCTTCAGGATGGTGACTGTCAGATCTTTCAATTGCGGGTCGGAGACACGCGGCCTGCGGTTGCCCAGCAGCACTCCGGGAACCGCCGCCGCCGCGATGCAATGATCTCCGATCCAGGCATCGGTGTTGATGCGGATCAGGTCGGCGGGCACGTCGCCCAGCGCCGTTTCCCAGGACGCCCGGTAGCCCGGCGCGTATCCCACGATCAGGTCCGGCGCGAAGACGCTGGCCGATTTCCCCACCGCTCGAACATCCTCGATGGCCTGTTCTCCGGTCTCCGGATCACGGAACTGGCCGAGGCGCCGCGCCAGTTCCTCCAGCAACCGGTCACGCTCGGCGCCCGGAGCCACAATTCCGTGCTGCTCCCGCCCCGCGAGGTTGAGATACAGGGCATTGAGGCCCATGGCGTAAGCTCTCGTTCTCTTCCAGTCTATACTCGCGAACGGCTCGTCCCGTCCCGGAGTTCTGGGATGATCGAGCGCCAGAAAACCTTCGCGCCAGAGCCATGTGTTGAGATTGACGCCGCGATTGAAGGCCGCGAAACCGTGGTCGGACATGACGATGACGGTGGCATTGCCCGCGTGGGCGAGCACGCGTCCGATGTCCGCATCGACCGCCTGGTAGGTCCGCAGTAACTCGGCTTCGTGCTGGCCCCAGAGCATGTGCGAATCCCGATCGATGGTGGAGAAATAGAAGAACAGCAAGCCTTCGCGAAACCGGTCGAGCGAATCGCGCAGCAGCGCCGTGTGCTCCTCGGCCACCAGGCGGCTTTGCTCCAGGTACTGGTCCAAATCGAACACGCCTTGGCGCAGCGCGGCCGTGTCTTCCTCAATGCCCTGCGTGTAAAAAGGACCGATTCGCCGGGCCAATTCCCGTCCATAACTTTCGGGCGCGGAGACCGGCAGCGCGGGGTCGGCCGGATCAATGTTCAGGGGCGAGCGGTAAATGCGAATGCCCGGATCGAGTTCGCGCGCGTACAGACGAAACATGCCCGCCACGCCGGCCAGTTCGCCCAGCAAAGGAAACCGTACGCGAATCCACTGCGACCATTCACCCTGCTTCAGAATGAACTGCTGTTCGCCGATCTTGAAGCGCGCGGTCCGTGCATCCGGATCGATATCGGCAATCATCTCCAGGCGCACGGGGCGATGGTCGCGGCGCAGCGAATTGGCGGGGCCGTCGACCGTCAGCAGCACGCGATGGTCGATAGCTTTTACCGGCACGATACGGCCGCCCGGCACCTCGCCTCCAGGCTCGTTCGGGTCGTCGGTGTAATACGTGAACGTGCCGAAGGTGCCTTCGAGATCCGGCGTGCCCATCCCGGCCAGCGCGCGGCCGGCGCGCTCCACGGGCGGATAGTTGGTGGGCATGCGGATCATGGTCACCGGAATCCCGTGCTCGGCGAGGATCTCCCAAAACGCCCGGCCGGAGCGAAACGATCGCACGCGCGCTTTCGAGAGCGGCAGCAGGTAAGGCCCGATGGCAAGCTGATGCGCCGGCTCGACGGTCTCCGCCATCGATGAAATCGGATGCAGAGTCGATGGGTCGCGGTGCACGAAATCGAAGATGCCGTGCTGTGCCGGGTCGGTGCCGGTGATGAACGTCGCCCAGGCCACCGGACTCTGCGGCGGCGTGGTGGTGCCCAGGCGCGTCAGCCCGCCCCGCTCGCGCAGGCGCTGAAGGTTCGGCAGGGCGCTCCAATGCCGCTCGACGAAGTTCGGGTCCATGCCGTCCACACCCAGCACAATGACGGCATTGCCATGCGCCTGCGAAGCCCGGTGGCCGCACGCCGGCAGCCAGATTGAAAGCGCAAGCAGGGCGGCGGCGAACAGTTTCATAGCGCGCCAAACAACGGCTTCCCGTCCATCCATGCAGGCGGGCTCACGCCGAACAGGTCGAGCGCGGTGGGGGCCATGTCCTCTATGCCGGGAGCGTCGCAATTGAGGCCGCGGCTTGAAAACAGGACGCCCGGAACCAGCACCGGGTCCACCGAATGATCGCCGCTCCAGCGCTTGGGGTTATCCTCAATCACCCGTGCGGTCACCTTGCCCACCGCCGCATCCCACGACGTTCGGTACCCTTCGTTATAGCCGATGATGAGATCGGGCGCAGCGTCCAGGTACGGTCCGCGGTAGAGCTTGTCGGTGGCATAGACCTGACGGATGGCCACCTGCCCCCGCTCGTCGTCTTCAAGGCCGTTGAGCTTGGTAATCAGCTCGCGCTTCAGGGCGTCCGCTTCCGCGCCAGGGGCCACCACGCCGTGGCGCTCGCGGCCCCGCAGGTTGAGATACAGGCCGCTCAGCCCGAGACAGTATGCGCGCGTGCGGCTCCAATCGACGCCCTCGAAAGCGCGGCCGCTTTCCTCCGCCTCGCCGGCCATCGCCAGGTAGCCGTTGCGTAGCAGCCAGGAGTTCAGATTCACCGCACGCCGAAAAGCACAGAAGCCGTGATCGGAAAGCACCAACAGGATGGTGCCGTCGTCCACGTGCTCCATGGCCTTGCCCACCAGGCGGTCCATGCGCCGGTAGAGGTCCTCGATGACGCCGCCGCCTTCCTCCAACTGACGGTAGAACATGTGCTGCACTCGGTCGCTGGTGTCGAACACGCACGCCACCACTCCGCGGCGGGTGTGCGCCAGCGCGTTTTCGAACATGGCTTCGCGCTCGGCCAGGGTAAGCCAGGCTTGTTCCAGAAACGCCGCTTCGTCGATGGCTCCTTCGTTCAATGCCCAGGTATCTTCGGCCATGCCCACAGTGGCGAAAGCGCCCAGCAGCTTGGCCAGGTAAGCCGCGTAGTAAGAAGGATGGCTGATGGCGAGCGCCGGCGCTTCGGGATCGATTTGGATGGGCGTCGCGTAGAGCGAGAGCTCCGGCGCGGTTTCCGTTACCAGGAAGCGCGCGATGCCGCGAACTTTGATGCCCGGCGCCGCTCGGAACGCGAGTCGAATCCAGGGTGAGTATTGGCCGCGCCGCAAGCGGTGTTTCTGGCCGGAGATCTCTAGCGTCACCGAATCGCCGCCGGCTCGCGGCACGATGCGGAACGGCAGTGCCAGCGCGCCTCGGCCCTCCACAAGTTCATTGACCGGCCCTTCGAGCGACCCCTCCAGATGTTGGCCCGAGCGCCGCAGCGGGCAGCGGTTGCCGCCTTCGTACGCGTACCCCTCGAGCCGCGTGCTGAAGAGCGTGAAACTACCCTGCGTTCCACGCAGATCGGGTGTGCACATCGCGGAGAGTAATCGGCCGTTGAATTCCTCGGGCGGGAAGGTGATGGGCACGCGCAGAATGGTGCAGCCGATGGAGTTTTCACCCAGGATTTTCCAGAAGGTCTGGCTCTTGCGCAGCATCTCGACGGTGGGGCGCCAGAGTGGGACGCGCAGGTGGCCAATCCGCAGCGCGCGCCGCGCCGAGCGCACCCGGCAGGAAGAAAGTTCCGGAACGCAGGATTTGAGGCTGCGGTTGAGAAAATCGAAAATGTTGTGCTTGGCCGGGCTCACCCCGGTGGCAAAGGTCGACCACGCCACCGGCGACAGCGAAGGGAACGTGGTGCGCAGCCGGTGAAAAGACCCCTGTTCCCTCAGGCGGCTCAAATTCGGCAGTTTGCCCTCGGCCATGAAGCGCTCGGCGAGCCGCGGATCAAGCCCGTCGAGACCCAGAAAAATGAGACGCCTTACCTTGGCTCGCCGAAAGCCGCGCCTTCGCCGGACGACCGCGCGTGCGGCGCGAAACGGCCAGAGCAGCAGCGAGCCGGCGGTGAGAAAGAACGACGCGATCAGGCTGAGGAAAGACCCCAGAAAAGCAAACCCGGCGCCCGGCCCGATGTAACCGAAAAGGGGCGACATTATCCCTATGTTCGCAGAATCACCGCCGCAGCAGCTTGTCCACCGCCTTGGCCAGTTTGCGGAACTCCTCGTGCGCAGGCGAATCCGGCGCGTACTCCGCCACCGTCAGTCCATGGGCCACCGCCTCCGCCACCACCACGCGCTGCCCGATGGGAGGCAGAACCTTCCGTCCCATATCCTTTAGCGAGGATGCCAACCCCCGCCCGAGGTTGGTGGTCATGACAACCTTGGAAGGCACGAACCGTATGCGCGGCTTTTTTGATCGCCGCTCCGCGCGCGCCTTGAGCCCCCAGGACAGTGCTTCCTTCAGCGCGAACAGATCGAGCGGCGACGGCCCGCACGGCAGCAGCAGGAGGTCCGCTGCCAGGGCCGCCTGGTAGCCCACCTCGGGCATGCCTGGCGGCGTGTCGATCAGCACGATATCGGCGTCTTTCTCGGCCTTGTGCGCTCGCGACCGCAACGTGTCGCCGCTGTCGGGCACTTTCTGGATCGAGCGCGCCAGCATCCCGTCGCCCTGTGCCGCCCAGGACACCAGGCTATGCTGCGGATCGGCGTCGAGCACCGCCACGCTCCGCCCCGCCGCGGCAAACTCCGCCGCCAGATTCCCGACGATGGTGGATTTTCCTACCCCACCTTTCCGCCCCGCCACGGCGATGATGGCCATAAGCAGTACTATACACGGAAATGCTGGGGCCGATGCGCCGAGAGGCCACGCCTACGCCGAGAGCAGGGCCAATCCGTCAACCGCCGAGTAGTCGTCTCGATTGTTGGTAATGAGGGGAACCCGATAGTGGAGGGCACTGGCCGCAATCCACGCGTCGGCCGTTTGGATCGGACGCCCTTTTCTCTTCGCGGCGAAAGAAACCTCGGCCCATTTGGCGCACAATTCGCGGCTCACTGGCAGGACAGTGTACCGTGTCAGGTGCTGGGCCAGTTCGAGCTTCCGTCTCTTGCCCCAGTTCCGTTCGAGCGACCAGCGCTCCAACTCAGCCAGCGTCATAAAGGAGATCCCGAGCAATCGACCGGTGATGTGGGACCGATAGGCAAGCGCCCGTGTGTCCCCTTTGAACAGCATCGACACCACGTCTGTGTCAACGATGGCGGCATTCATTGCGGGTTGGCGGGACGGGTTCCCTCCAGACGCCACTGGCGCAGGCTGGCGGAGAATTCCTCTGCCGATTCGTCTTCGGGCGATGGCTCTCCCAGCAGAGTTTCAAAGTCGTCGATGGGAGTGACGTCCTGCTGGGCGGCCAGTTCCTCGAAGGAAGGCGAGTCGTCGCCCCCCGTTCGAGAAGACCCGATTGGTTGTGCCCTCTTATCCACAAATCCAGAATAGCAGGTCGAAGACAGCTCTCGGTTTCGGCCACCGCAGCTTGGTGTCGCGTACTGCGTATCACGGGAATCCGCGCTTCTGTAGTAAATTGGAGCCTGGACGTTTCCATGCGATACAGGGATATTCGCCGTTACTTGAAACCGTACTCAATCGTCGCCAACCGTACGACCACTGTGAATCATGCCTTCGCGGCGGCGATCGCGCCGTGTGATCCGTACGATGAACAGAAAACACGCGACGCGGTGCGCCAACTGGGGCAAAATCCTGAGACCGACCTGGTTTGCGTTTATTGTGGATCGAGAGCCGAAACGTGGGACCATGTGCACGCCACGGTCCAGGACAAGAGGTTCAGCGGGTTTGGCCACCGACTTGGAAATCTTCTCCCTTGTTGCAAGCCCTGCAACTCGAAAAAGGGAAACAAAACTTGGTCCGTCTACATGGATTCCCTTGGTCTGGACGCAGCCGAGTTGACTCGCCGGAAGCGTATAATTGAAGACTATCTTGCTCAGTATCGACTCCTCGACGCGATACCAGAGCAGTTTCCCGAATATCAGCAACTGCAAGACTTGCGACGACAGGTGGTTGAGATCTTTGCCCAGGCCGATGTTCTGGCGGATCAACTCAGACTGAAGGCGAGTGGCCTATGGCAGGCGGACCGCCTGCAGTAGGTCGCATATTGTCCACCTCAAGCATTGGTGTCAATGAGCCGGTCCCTGAGGCGCTTTTCGGGGCTTCAACAGGGAACTGGCGCACTGCCTACCCGCGGGCCGGGTCGGGTGCCCCGCCCCCACTCGCGCTAAAATCGTTACATACCAGCAGTGAAACGGCCAGTATCCACTACCCTCTTGCTCTTGCTTCTCGCCGCGGCCAGTCAGGCGCAGCCAACCTCCGTCATCCTCATATCGGTCGACACGCTTCGCGCCGACCACCTCAGCGCCTATGGGTATACCCGGGTCCGCACTCCCAACATGGATTCGTTCGCGGAGCACGGCACCCTGTTCACTCAGGCCGATTGCCAGGTTCCGCTGACTCTTCCTTCCCATACGTCGCTCTTCACCTCCACTTATCCGTTTGAGAACCAGGTGGAAGAGAATGCCGAGGTCGTCCCGCCGGGCGCAGTCACTTTGGCTTCCGTGCTACGTTCGCACGGTTACCGCACGGCGGCGTTTGTCGGCAGCGTCTTTCTGGAACGCCAGGTGGGGATCGACCAGGGCTTTGACTTCTATGACAGCCCTTTTAACTTCGAGGCCTTGTCGCCCATGTCCGGCTCGATGTTCTTCGGCGCTGCCTCGCATAACCCGTCGGTGGGGAGGGACCGGCGCGATGGCGCCCTGGTGCTGCGCGCGGCGCGCCAGTGGCTCGCGGAAAACCGCGGCCAGCCCGTCTTTGCCTTCGTCCACCTCTTCGACATGCACAAGCCGTATGCCACCAGCTACGACGCGCAACTGGCTTACGTCGACCGGCTGCTGGGAGGGTTCCAACAGGCGCTGATGCAACTGGGGTGGTGGGACCAGTCGCTGGTGGTTCTCGTTTCGGACCACGGCGAGAGCCTGGGGGACCACGGCGAAGGCAGTCACGGCTACTTCATTTACGAAAGTACTTTGCGCGTGCCGCTCATCTTTCACTGGCCGTCCGGGGCGGCGAACCACGCGGCGCGGGTCACCGAGCCCGCCGGGTTGATCGATGTGGCGCCCACCATCCTGGAGTTCCTGCGCCTGCCCGTGCCGCCATCGTTTGAAGGAACCAGTCTGCTCGCGACGCATGGCGCGGTCTACGGCGAGAGCCGGCACGCGCACGATGCGTTCGGATGGGCGCCGCTGCGCAGCCTGCGGGCCGGCGCTTACAAATACATCGAGGCGCCGCGGCCGGAGCTCTACAACCTGGACGCGGACCCGAGCGAGCAGCACAACCTGTTCGTCAAGGGATCGCCGAAGGCGCTGGAGCTGGAAGGCCAATTGGCGAAGTTACTGGCGCGCTATGCGCCCAAGCGTGCCGCGTCCCCCAGCCAACAGTCGCCACAAACGCGAGCGCTGCTGGATTCACTCGGCTATCTCTCCGCCGGACCGCGCGCCGCGCTGGGCGGCTCGGGACCGGATCCCAAGGACCGGCTGCCGGAGTACCGCCTCTATGAGGACTCCCAGATGGCGCTCTTCTACCGGCGCTTGGACCAGGCCATTGCCATCCTTATCCGGCTGCTGGCCCGCGACCCTCACAACACCCTGGCGCGCCGCGACCTGGCCGGAACCTACGTGGAGCTGAAGGACTACGCCAAAGCGCGCGCCAACTTTCAGCAGGTTCTGGCGGTGGCGCCCGACGACTACGTGACGCAATTCGAACTCGGCATCTCCGACGAACGGCTGGGCTTGCTGAAGGAAGCCGAGGAACATCTCCAGGCAGCGTGCCGGATTGCTCCGGAGGCGCAGCAATGCCGCAGCGAGCTGGAGACCGTGGAACAGAAGATGAAATGAGTGGGATCACTCCCGGCAGATGCCGCGTTCGCTGCGGCGGATGAAGTTCACAAGCTGGAGCGTTTCGGGGGTGGGGATCTCGGTTTCAATTTTCGCCAGGGCGTCCTCCAGCTTCAGGCCGGAGCGGTAGAGCAGTTGGTACGCGCTCTTGAGAATGCTGATGCCGGGCGCTTTGAAGCCGGCGCGCCTCAGGCCCACCAGGTTGAGGCCTTTGGGCGCGATCTGAAATCCCGCGTACGTGAAAAATGGCGGGGCGTCCAGGTTGACGCGCGTGTTGCCGCTGATCATGGCGAGACGGCCGATCTTCCCGTACTGGTGCACCAGCACGCCGCCGGAGAGGAACGCTCCATCTTCCACCTCCACGTACCCGCCCAGCAGCACGCAGCTTGCGATCACAACCTGGCTGCCGATTCTGCAATTGTGGGCGATGTGGCCGGAGGTCATTATGAAGTTGTCGTCGCCGATTTCGGTGACGGACTCGGCAGGTGTGCCGCGCGAGATGGTGAAATGCTCCCGGATCTTGTTGCCGTTGCCGATTCTCAGGTAGCTGCGCGTGCCGGTGAAGTGCTTGTCCAGCGGATCGGTGCCGAGGACCGTGCCGGCGGAGATTTCGTTGCGCTCTCCCATGCTGGTCCAGCGCTTGACATAAACGTAGGGTTCGAGCACGCAGCCGGCGCCGATGGAGACGTCGCTTTCGATGACGCAGAATTCGCCGATTCTGACGCCCGGCCCGATGGCGGCATCGGGATGGACCCGGGCGGTCGGGGCGACCTCGACGGATGGATCGATGGGCATGAATTCGTATGATACGACGGCGCGCCCGCGGCGATATCATGGGGCATGCGAGTTCGCGAATTGGCGGAATGGCTGGGCGCGACCTTTGAAGGCGATGGCGAAAAGGAACTCGCGGGCGTAGCGCCGCTGGAGACCGCGGGGGCTTCCGACGTGGCGTTCGTGGGCAGCCGCAAGGCCGCGCAGCAGGCGGAAAGCTCGGCGGCGGGGTGTCTCATCGTGCCCCTCGAATGGCCCAGTCCGAGCTATCGGACCGTGATCCGGGCGCTGGAGCCGCGCACCGCCTGCGCGCGCGCCATGAGCCGGTTTTATCCCACCGCGGAATTGAAGCCCGGCATCCATCCCACCGCGGTGGTGGGCAAGGACGTGGTGGTGGGCGCGCTGGTATATATCGGTCCGAATGCGGTGGTGGGCGACGGAACGCGCATCGGGGTGGCGACCAGTATCGGGGCGGGTTCGATTGTGGGCAAGCGCGTAGTGCTGGGCGAGGGCTGCGTGCTGCACCCCAACGTGACGGTGTACGACAACGTGGACATCGGGCGCGGCGCCATTCTGCACTCCGGGGCGGTGATCGGCGCGGATGGGTTCGGCTATGTGATGGAGCACGACCGCTGGCACAAGTTCCCGCAGGTGGGGCGGGTGGAAATCGGCGATTTCGTGGAGATCGGCGCCAATTCGTGCGTGGACCGCGCGGCGCTGGGTGTGACCTCCATCGGCGAGGGCACCAAGCTCGACAACCTGGTGCACGTGGCCCACAATTGCCGCATCGGGAAGCACGTGGTGGTGGCGGCGCAGACGGGGTTCTCGGGCGGGGTGGTGGTGGAAGACTACGCCGTGATCGGCGGGCAGGTGGGGATCGGGGACAAGGCGCGGATCGAATCGCGCGCGGTGCTGGGGTCCGGCTGCGGGGTGCTCACCTCCAAGATCGTGCGTTCGGGAGAAACCGTCTGGGGCACGCCGGCGCGTCCGCTCAAGCAGCACCTCGAGCAATTAGCCAACCTGGCGCGGCTGCCGGAACTGCGGCGCGAAGTGGCGGAGCTGAAGCGGCGGCTGGCGGAGCTCGAACGGAAGGGGTGATGCCCCGGAAGCCGCCGAACTAGCCGGCGGCGACCATGTCGGCCTCGCAGGCTGAAGCCTGCGCCACCCGGTTGCGGCCGCGATCTTTAGCCTGATATAAGGCGCGATCGGCATCGCGGACCAGGGTGTCGCTGGTGGCTGCCGAGAGGCCGGTCGAGCCGGAGACGCCGATGCTGCAAGTGACCCGTATGGATTGGCCGCCGATGGAGATGGGTTCGCAGGCCAGGGCTTCGCGGAAGCGCTCGGCCTGGGCTTGGGCGGTGGGGGCGTCGCAACCCGGCAGCACGATCAGGAACTCCTCGCCGCCGTAGCGGCCGATGGAGTCGTAGGGGCGGACGGACGATTTCATGCGGCGGGCGGCTTCGCGCAGCACGGCGTCGCCGGCCAGATGACCGTGCGTATCGTTGACCAGTTTGAAGTGGTCGAGATCCACTATGAGCAGGGCCACGGGGCGGCGCTCGCGGGCGGCGCGGACCAACTCGGTTCGCAGTGCGTCCAGGATGGCGGCGCGGTTGAGGAAGCCGGTGAGGCCGTCGTGGGTGGCCTGGTCGCGCAACGCTTCGCGGGCGACCATGAGTTCCTCCTGCAAGTCCAGGATGCGGCGGCCGGCGCGCAAGCGCACGCGCAGTTCATGGGCATTGAAAGGCTTGGTGAGATAGTCGTCGGCGCCCGCCTCCATGCCTTCCACCAGGTCCTCCGATTCGGTGCGCGCGCTCAGCAGCAGGATGTAGATGTAAGGCTCGCGGGCAGCGCCGCGGACGCGGCGGCACAGCTCCACGCCATCCACACCCGGCATCATCCAATCGAGAATCGCCAGGCGCGGCGCATCGGCCGATTCCAGGATGCACCAGGCCTCCAGGCCGTCGCGCGCGGCCACCACATCGTAACCCCACTTGGTGAGCAGGGCGCGCAGCATGGATTGAGAAACGGGATTGTCTTCCGCCACCAGCACCTTCATGCGGTAAGCGGGCTGTCCGGGAGCGCTTTCCACGTTTGGATATTCTTCTCCAACATCTTTATCGGCCGACAGGCGGTTTCCTTTAGGCCGGTGGTCTTACCTCGTGGAATCGGCGATCTCGATAGCTTCGAATTCGGGGCCGGCGCCCTCCACGCCCGGCTCGGGCAGGCGCCCGCTCCCATCGAGCCAGGCCCACGCGATGGCCGTGAGCAAGCCGAAAGCCCCCGCCACCAGGCCGATGGTTCTGGGACTGGCGTACTGGGAGGCGATGCCGGCGGCAGCCATAGAGACGATCATCACCGACCAGCGCAGCGATTCCATGGTGGCGAAGACGCGGCCGCGGTACTGGTCGGGCGTGTGGCGGAGAAGCTGAGCATTGTTGAGCACGGTGGTGACAGCCATGCCCACGCGGGAGAGCATCATGGAGGCCAGCGCGGCGGCGAAAGATTCCGCCTGGCTGAACAGCATGTAGGCCGCCCCATGCGCCAGGTAGGAAATGGTGACGGCGCGCTTGTATCCGGCGAAACCGGTGCGGCGGCCGGTGACGTGGCCGATGGCTCCGCCGAGCAGCAGGCCGATGCCGGCGAAGCCCCAGATGGCGCCGATGCCGGACGCGCCGCGGTGGAACACCTGCTCGCCGAACAGCGCGAAGAGGATCTGGGCGGCGCCGCCTCCCATGGCCCAGCCAACCGAAATCAGGGCGATCCCCATCATGAGGGGCACCGAGCGCATGTAGACCAGACCTTCGCGGTATTCGTGCCAGGGGCGGACCACGGCCGAGTCGGTATGGCGTCTGGCGCGAAAGCCGCCGGGCGTGGAGATGCGCCAGATGGCCCCCGCGGAGAAGACGAAAGAGAGCGAATTGATGACGAAGGCCCACTGATATCCCAGCTTGGCGGCGCTGAATCCGGCCAGCAGCGTGCCGGCGGTTAACGTGGCCCACTGGGTGGTCTGGGTGAGAGAGTTAGCGCTGTGCAATTCCTCCGCGTTGGCGATGGTGGGGAGGATGGCGGCGCGGCCGCTGGTGAAGAAGGGCGAGGCGAACATGAGCCCGGCGCTGAGCAGATAGAGCAGCCACGGGCGCGGCTGGTGGATGGTGAGAACGAAGGCCAGCGCGAGAACCGCGCGGATGAGGTCGCTCGCGATCATGATGCGCTTGCGGTCGAGGCGGTCGAGAAGCACGCCGGCGACGGGGCCGGCCAGCACGGCGGGGATGGCGCGGGAGAGCATGACGCCGCTCACCACCAGGCCCGAGCCGCCTTTTTCCATGACCAGGGCGAAGACGGCGATGTTGTTGAAGTAGTCGCCGATTTCGCTCACCACCTGGCCCATCCAGGTGTAGCGGTAGTTGCGGTTCTGGCGCAGCAACTCCAGCAGCGTCGTCATGGCGATTTCATGATAGCAGCGGGGGGTAAACTGGGTTGCATGAATGCTATCGGCCAGCGCCAAGTTGAAATCGCGGGCTTGACGGCCGGCGACTGGGATGGCGTTCGCGCCATCTACCTGGAAGGCATCGCCATCTTTCCAGAGAACACATGACTACAGTCTTCGACGCTTGGTGCAAGTCGCCAAAGTACGCTGGAAGATCGAGCAGGAATATCAGCAACTCAAGGAGGAACTCGGGCTGGATCACTATGAGGGGCGCAGTTGGAGCGGCTGGCACCACCACGTCACACTGGTTATGCTGGCCCACAGTTTTCTGACACTGGAAACACTCCGCAGTAAAAATAGCTGACTTTTTGCGGCGCGCGGCGTAATGATAAAAGATGGCACGCATCCGCTTCGCGTTTCGCAGCCTGGCCAAGGCGCCACTCCTCAGCCTGGTGGTGATTCTGTCGTTGGGCCTGGGCATCGGCGCCAATACCGCCATTTTCTCCCTCCTGCACCAGATCATTTTGCGATCTCTGCTGGTGGAGAAACCCGAAGAGCTGGTGTTGGTGACATCGCCCGGCGAGTTCAAAGGCGGACGTAACTCCACCAATAATCCCGGCGGCATAGATTCCATCTTCAGTTACCGGATGTTCCGGGAACTGGAGAAGCGGGCCGAGGGCGTCACCGGCCTGGCCGCATTTCGCGGTATCGACGCCAACCTGGCATTTGGCAAGCAGACCGTGCCGAGCGGCGTCCTGGTGGTTTCGGGCGGTTACTTCCCCGTTTTGGGAGTCAAGCCGCTGCTGGGCCGTACCATCTCGCCGGAGGACGACGGGGTGCCCCCTGGGCCCGGTGCCGGCAATGCGGTAGCCTTGCTGGGATATGGCTACTGGCACGACCGGCTGGGCGGCGAGACCAGCGTCCTGAATCAGCCCATCCGGATCAATGGGCTGGTTTTCACGGTCGTCGGAGTGACGCCCAAGGGTTTCAATGGCACCGCGCTCGGAAACGAGCCGGCGGCTTACGTTCCCCTGTGTTTCAAGCCGCGGCTGACGCCCGATTGGACCGACACGGACCGCTGGGACGATTATTGGCTGTACCTGTTCGCGCGGCTGAAACCCGGGGTTGCGCCGGCACGAGCGGCCGCGGCGCTCAATGGCCCCTACGGCGCGCTGGTGGAGGAGCAATCCAAGGGGCAGCGATTCCATTACCAGAAGCAGCTCGATCGTTTCCTGAAGTCGCGGCTGACCCTCAAGGACGGCAGCCACGGCCAGAGCGCCATGCGGGATGAAAGCCGCATTCCGCTGATCATCCTGATGACGGCTACCGGGCTGGTGCTGCTGATCGCCATGGCCAACGCCGCCAATCTTCTGCTGGCGCGCTCGGCGCAACGCAGAAGGGAGCTCGCCATCCGCGCGGCCATGGGCGCAGGCCGCGGCGAGCTGATGGCGCAACTGCTCACCGAAGCCCTGTTGCTGGCCCTAGCCGGCGGTCTGGCGGGCCTCTTATTCGGTGTGGTCACGCTCCGCCTGCTGATCGCCCGGTTGGCGGACAGTGATACGCCCATCTATTACTTGACCGCGCAACTGGACCAGCCGCTGCTGCTGTTCGGCCTGGGGCTTTCACTGGTTACGGGGTTGTTGCTCGGGCTATACCCGGCGTGGGAGGCAGCCGGGGTTTCACCGGCTAGCACGCTCAAAGACGAGTCCGGTCAATCGTCCGGGACCCGCGGCTCGGCGCATGTGCGCCAGGCGCTGGTGTGCGCCCAAGTCATGATCTCGGCGGTTCTGCTGATTCCCACCGGACTGTTCTTGAAAAGCCTGGTCAACCTGCTGCACGTGGACCTGGGCATCCGCACCGAGAACGTCGTGGGCTTCTCCATCTCGCCGGAACTGAACGCCTATCAGCCGGCGCAGAGCCACGCGCTGTTCGAGCGCGTGGAGAGCGAAATGGCGGCTATCCCAGGGGTGCGCAGCGTGGCCGCGGCCAAGGTCCCGGTCATTGCGGGTAGCCGGTGGGGAAGCAATGTGACCACCGATGGAGTCACGCCCGCCAACAGCCACTGCCTCTACAACGAACTTGGGCCGGGATACTTCGGAAAGATGGGAATCCCGCTGATCGCGGGGCGGGAGTTCAGCGAAGCGGACAACCTGGCGGGAACCAAGGTCGCGGTTGTCAACCAGGAGTTCGCCAAGCGATTTTTCGAAGGGCAAAATGCCATCGGACACAGGTTCGGGTTCGGCAAGCCGGATACCGAGATTATCGGGGTAGTAAAGGACAGCCACTATGCCCAGGTGAAGGAGGACCCCTACCCGGTTTTTTACACTCCCTGGCGTCAGGACAAGCAGATCGGCTCGTTGGGGTTCTACGTGCGGTCGGCGCTGCCCACCAGGCAGATGATCCCGCAGATCCGCCGTGTGATGGCCGCGCTCGACCGCGATCTCCCCGCGGAGAACCTTCGCACACTGGACGATCAGATCCAGCTCAACATCCGGTCCGACCGCATCGTGCTTCAGCTTGCCGCGGCCTTCGCCATTCTGGCGACCGCGCTGGCCATGCTCGGGCTTTATGGCGTGATGGCGCACAGCGTCACGCGGCGTACGCGGGAAATCGGCGTCCGCATGGCGCTGGGCGCGGAGCCAGGCAGAATCCGCTGGATGGTGATGCGGGAAATGTTGTGGATTCTGGGCATCGGCCTGGCGACCGGCGTCCCGGCGGCGCTGGCCCTAGCGCGCTACACCGAGAGCCAGCTTTACGGTGTGAAGGCCTACGACGCCGTGGTAGTCGTCGGCGCCATGCTGGCACTGGCGGCGACCGCGGTGGCGGCGGGATACTTACCCGCGCGGCGAGCGTCGCGGGTGAATCCGCTGGACGCGCTACGCTATGAATAATAGATGGCACGCATTCGCTTCGCGTTTCGCAGCCTGGCCAAAGCGCCGCTTCTGAGTCTGGTGGTGATTCTTTCGTTGGGCCTGGGCATCGGCGCCAATACCGCCATTTTCTCCCTCCTGCACCAGGTCATTTTGAGATCGCTGCCGGTGGAAAAGCCGGAAGAACTGGTGCTGCTGAGTTCTCCCGGAGAGTTCAAGAGCGGCAGCATCTCCGCGGACAACTCCGGCGGCGCGGACTATATCTTCAACTATCGGACCTTGCGGGAATTGGAAAGGCATCCGCAAGGCGTCACGGGAGTGGCGGGCTTCCGCTACCTCTTCGCCAACCTGGCTCTCGGCCGGCAGACCTTGCCGGGTTCGGTGATGGTGGTATCGGGCGGTTACTTTCCGCTGCTGGGAGTCCGGCCGCTGGTGGGCCGCCTCATTGCGCCCGAGGATGACATCGGGGGCGGCGATGCCGTGGCGGTGCTGGGTTATGGTTATTGGCACGACCGGCTGGGCGCGCGGCCCGGCGTTTTGAACCAGTCCATCCGCATCAACGGGCACGTCTTCACCATCGTGGGAGTGGCGCCCAGGCGCTTCACCAGCACCACATTGGGATTCGAGCCGGATGCCTATGTGCCGATCTCTTTCGAGCCCGCGATAGGAGCGTTCTGGGGCAGCACGGAGAAACTGGACTCTTATTGGGTGTACCTGCTGGCGCGCTTGAAGCCGGGGGTCACGCGGCCACAGGCCGCCGCGGCGTTGAACGGCACGTATGCCGCGCTGGTGGAGGAGCAGGCCAAGACCATCCACGATCAGGACGACAACCATATCCGGCGCTTCCGGCAGTCCCGGCTGACGCTCGAGGACGGCCGGCAGGGCCAGAGCAGCTTCCGGGACAGTACCCGGATGCCGCTCATCATCCTCATGGCCGCGACGGCGCTGGTGCTGCTGATCGCCATGGCCAACGCCGCCAACCTGCTGCTGGCGCGCTCCGCGCAACACCGAAGGGAGCTCGCCATCCGCGCGGCCATGGGCGCCGGCCGGGGCGACCTGATGGGGATGCTGCTCACCGAAGCGATGCTGCTGGCGCTGGCCGGTGGCGCCGCCGGAATCCTCCTCGGCAGCGCCACGCTCCGGTTTCTTGTGGCACGGCTGGCGGAGGAAGATGCGCCGGCCTATTTTCTAACGTCGCAACTGGATTGGCCGGTTCTGCTGTTCAGCCTCGGGATCTCCCTGGCCACCGGGCTGCTGTTCGGACTCTACCCGGCGTGGGAAGCGGCCCGCACTTCGCTCGCCGGCACGCTGCGGGAGGAATCCGGCCAGGCGTCTTCGACCCGCGGCGCGGCGCGCGTGCGCAAGCTGCTGGTTTGCGCGCAAGTGATGGTTTCGGCGGTGCTGTTGATTCCTACCGGGCTTCTATTGAAGAGCCTGGTGAACCTCATGCACGTCGACTTGGGCATGCAAACGGAGAACGTAATCGGGTTCGCAATCTCGCCCGAGCGGAACGGCTACACCAAGGCGCAAAGCCGCGCGCTGTTCGAGCGGGTGGAAAGCGAGCTGGCCGCCATTCCCGGCGTGCGCGGCGTAGGGGCGTCGCTGGTTCCGCTGATTGGCGGCAGCAATTGGAGCACGGATGTGACAGTCTTGGGGGATGCGCCGGACGCACACGCCCACAACCGCACGTCGATCGACATCGATGAAGTGGGTCCCGGGTTCTTCGGCACATTGGGAATTCCGCTGATCGCGGGACGCGAGTTCACGGAACGCGACAACGCCACGGCGCCGAGAGTCGCCATCGTGAACCAGCAGCTCGCCAGCCATTTCTTGGCCGGGCGAAGCGCCTTGGGGTACAAGCTCGGGTTTTCCGATGCCAAAAACCCGGGCGTCGAAATTGTCGGCGTGGTGAAGGACAGCCACTATGCCGGAGTGAAGCAGAAACCACCTCGTTTGTTGTACATGCCCTGGCGCCAGGACCGGGATTTCGGCCTCGGCTCGCTCAACTTTTATGTTCGCTCGGCGCTGCCTTCGGACCGGATGATCCCGCAGATCCGCCACATACTGGCGTCGCTCGATCCGGATCTGCCCCCGGGAAACCTGCGCCCGCTGGACGATACCATCCGGCGGAACATCGACTCTGACCGGATGGTCCTCGAGCTTGCCGCGGCGTTCGCCATCCTGGCGACGGCGCTGGCCATGCTCGGGCTTTATGGCGTGATGGCCCATAGCGTCACGCGGCGCACACGGGAAATCGGCGTGCGCATGGCGCTGGGCGCGGAGCCGGACAGAATCCGCTGGATGGTGGTGCGGGAGACGCTATGGATTCTGGGCATCGGCCTGGCCGTCGGCGTGCCGGCGGCGCTAGCGCTGGCGCGCTTCACCGAGAGCCAGCTTTATGGAGTGAACGCCTACGACGCCGTGGTAGTCGCCGGCGCCATGCTGGCGCTGGCGGCCACGGCGGTGGCGGCGGGTTATCTGCCGGCGCGGCGGGCCTCGCGCGTCAATCCGCTGGACGCGCTCAGGTACGAATAGAGCTACTCCGCCTTGGCATGGAAGTTGACGGGTCCGCAGCCGCGCCCCAGCCCGGGGTTGCTGCGGATGGCCTCGTGGATAAACCGCTTGGCGCGCTCGATGGCGCTGGCCAAGGCGAAGCCGCTTGCCAGGCCGGCGGTGATGGCAGCCGAATACGTGCAGCCAGTCCCATGGGTGTGGCGGGTGGCAAGGCGCGCAGCCGGAAACTCGCGCCATTCGGCGCCATCATAGAAAACGTCGAGGACATCGGTCGCGCCCCCGTCCAGGTGACCGCCCTTGATCAGCACCGCGCGCGCTCCCATCTCGCAAATGCGCTCCGCCGCGCGGCGCATATCGTCGAGCGTGCGGATGGTCATGCCCGTCAGCGCTTCGGCCTCGGGCAGGTTGGGCGTGATGAGCGTCCCACGCGGCAACAGCTCCTCGCGAATGGCGGCGGCCGCCGTCTCCGGCAGCAGCGGCAGCCCGTGTTTGCTGACCATGACGGGGTCTACCACCAGCGGAAACCGGAACCCGGCAGCGGCGCGTGCCACCGCCCGCACCATTTCCGCCGACCCGAGCGCCCCAGTCTTGGCCGACGCGGGCGGGATGTCCTCGAGCACCGCCTCGATCTGCTCCAGCACCAGCGAGACCGGCATCACTTCCACGCGCGATACCCGCACGCTGTTTTGCACCGTCAGCAAAGTCACCACGGCTTCGCCGTAGACGCCGAACTGGTGAAATGTCTTGAGGTCGGCCTGAATACCCGCACCACCGCTGGGGTCTGACCCGGCGATGGTCAGGGCGACCGGCGGCCTCACGCGAAAAGCTGCTGCGCTTTATGCAGGCGCGCGGATACCTGCACTCCGTTGGGGCACTCGACGGTACACTTGCTGCACGAAGCGCAACGCACCCCGGCAACCTCCGCCGGCAAGGTCTTGAAGTGCTCGCGCGCCATGGCGAACTGGCCGTAGCCCTCGGCGTACATCAGGAAGCGCAGCACGTCCGCCACCGGCAGCCCCTGGGCGCACTGGCCTTCACAGTGGCCGCACATCCGGCAGTAGAGCGGCTTGATCTCTTCGAGGCGCCGCGCCAGCAGTTTGCCGTCGGCGGCGCTGAACGGGGCGCTCATGGCCGTCAGGTTCTCGTCGAGTTGCTCGTTGTCCACGATGCTCGGAATCGTGGTGTCGATGTTGGGGTTCTTCATCGCCCACTTCAGGGCCGCCAGCGGCGCTCCTTCGCGCGTCAGCTTGCTGAGCTTATCCGGGTCCACCTTGTAGAACGGGGTGGGCTTGGCGCCGCCGGCCATGACCTTCATGGCGACCAATCCCACGTTGGCCTTGCGGGCCGTCACCAGCAGCGGCTCGATGCTGGGATCCATGGTGTAGTTGTAGCTCATCACGAAGACGTCGAAATGATTCAACTTGAGCAGGAAGGGGATCATCTCCGCGTGCCCGCTGTGGAAGCTCACGCCCGCGAACCGGATTTTCCCGTCCCGCTTGGCGATCCGCTGCGCTTCGAGCACATCGTCGGGAACCGCATCCGGGGTGCTCCGGCTGTGGAGGTTCCATACGTCCACGTGATCGGTCTGCAACTCCTTCAGGCTGGCGTCCAGGTCCGACAGGGCCGTCTTCCGGTCCTTGGCCCCCGTTTTGGTGCTGATGTAGACCTTGTCGCGATAATTCTTGAGCGCCGCCCCCAGCATGCGTTCGTTGTTGCCGCCCTGGTAGACGCGGGCGGTATCGAAATAGTTGATGCCGGTATCGGCTGCGCGCTCCACCACGCTCTGATCCGAAGTGACCATGCAACCGAAGGCGAGGCGCGTGACCCTCATGCCCGTTTTCCCCAGGGTTCCATAAGTAAACTTGGGGGCGGACTGCGGCGCGCGGCCCTGCGCGGCTGACGCCTGGGCGGGCGAGCCGGATTCCGAAGGCACGGAAGCAAGTGCCGGAAGTGCAAGGCTGGTTCCTAAAAAGCTACGGCGAGACGTCGGGTTCATTGCGACTCCTCCTTTGGGAATCGGAAAATCGGACCTGAATTTCAGGCCTTGGGTTCAGTATACACTCAAAAACCCGCGTCCGCACGCCTGGAAGGGACTTATTTGAGCCAGATGGTCAGGTCCGGCGCCACGGCGCTGCCCACGGCGAGTTCCGCCGCCACCGGGCCCGTGGGGATGAAGCCGGCCGGCACACGCGCGTTCACCTGCAGCAATCCGACGGCGCCGGGGGCGCTTCCGGCATACAGGATTTGGGCGGGGAAGCCGGCCACCGTCAGGGTCACCGGCAGCAAGGGGCTCGGGTAGGGAGCCACCGCGGCCTGGCCCGATACGTTGGGGCCGTTGGTAAGCCCTTCACCGGTCGCATAGAACGTCAGAATCGATCCCAGCGCTGTGGGGTCGATTGCGGAATTGGTAGAGCCGTCCAGGTTCACCACCACCGGGAACACGGCCGGGGCCGCGTCCACCACCGCCAGGTCGAGCGAGCCGGTCGGGCTGCCTTGGTAGAGCGTCTGCACTTGGGTGGCGGTCTTGCCCGCTACCGTGTAGGGCACCTGCACGTTAAGCTGGCCATATTGCGCGTAGAACATGGGCGCGGGGACGCCGTCGAACCGGACTTCGGCGCCGCTCAGCAGGTTGGCGAGCATCCCGCTCGAGTCCAACGCGCCGGCCACTCCCGACTCCGGACCGAGGCCCGCGCCGAAAATGACGATGATTTCTCCGGGAGCGACGGGGCCCGGGCTAAGGCTGGCGGCGTTGACCGCCGAAAGAGGCGGCAGGATCACCAGCGCGGCCGGCGGCGCGGCCTGCGCAAGCAGGCAGCGGACGCGGTTGTTGCCGCTGTCGGCAAAGTAGAGGTCGCCCGCTCCATCCAGAAGCAGGCCGCCGGGCGCATTAATCTGCGCCGCCGCCGCCGGCCCTCCGTCTCCCGAGAAGCCCGCGCCATCCTGGCCCGCGATGGTGTGGATCAGGCCGTCCGGCGTGACCTGCCGAATGCGGTTGTTGCCGGTGTCGGCAATGAAGATGTTGCCGTTATCGTCCACCACCACGCCGCGCGGAGCGCTGATACTGGCGGCGGTGGCGGGGCCTTCGTCGCCCGAGAAGCCCGCCGCGCCCGTGCCCGCCACCGTCGAGATCGTGCCCGAAGGGTCCACTTTGCGGATGCTGTGGTTCAAGGTGTCGGCGATGAAGAGGTTGCCGGCGGAATCGAGAGCGCAGGCGCTGGGCTGATTGAGCTGTGCCAGGCGCGCCGGTCCGCCATCGCCGGCATCGCCCGGGGCTCCGTTGCCCGCGGCGATCATCACCAGGGTTTGCGGCGCGGCTTGTAGCACCCTGTGGTTTCCCGTGTCCACCACGAACAACGTGCCGCCGCGGCCGGTGCACACGCCGCGGGGAGCATTAAGCTGGGTCTGCGCGGGCAGCATGCCTTCCGCCCCGAGGCCTTGCACCCCGGTGCCCACCAGGTTATGTATGAGGCCATCGGCGCCCACCTGACGGATGCGATGGTTGTAAGTGTCCGCGATGAGAACATCGCTGGCCGCGTCCAACGCGACCCCCATGGGTGAGTCGAGCGTGGCGGTCGCGGCCACCACGTTGTCGGCGGCGGGGCCGGCGACGCCCGTCCCCACCAGCGTCTGAATCACGCCGGTGGGCAACACCTGGCGCACGCGCTGGGTGCCGGTGTCGGCAATATAGAGGCTGCCTGCGCTGTTCAGGGCGATGGCGGAAGGCTGCGACAGCAAGGCGTTCGTGGCCAGGCCGCCATCGCCGATGGCGTGCGCATAACCGTCGCCCGCCACCGTCTGCATGTGGCCTGACACCATCTTGCGGATGTGCACACCGTCGGCGATGTAGAGATCCCCGTTCAGGTCAACCGCCAGATCATGCGGGGCGGTCAGTTGGCCGAGCGCCGTCACGTTGCTCCACGCTCCGGCCGCCGTATAGGAATGAACTATGTAGCTCATGTCGGCGACATAGAGCGTTTCGGCGACATCCACGGCGATGGCCACGGGGGTCCCCAGCACCGTGCTGGGGGAACCGCCCACCACCGTCGAGATGACGCCCCCGGCGAGGATCTTGCGTACCCGGTTGTTTTGCGAATCGGCGATGTACAGGGCGCCGAGGCGGTCCACGGCGAGGCCCGCGGGAAAGGCAAGCTGCGCGTTGACAGCCGGACCGCCGTCGCCGCTCAACCCCGCTACGCCGGTCCCCGCCACGGTGGAGATTGTGCCGGCGGGGGTCACTTTGCGCACCCGATGGCCATCGAATTCCGAGAAATAGAAGTTGCCCACGGCGTCCACGGCCACATTGCGGGGGCCGAGCAGTTGAGCGCCGGTGGCTGCTCCGCCATCGCCGGACGAGCCTTGGTTGCCGTTGCCGGCCACCGTGGTGATGACGCCGTCGGGGCCGATCCGCCGCACGCGGTCGTTGCCCAGATCGGCTACGTAGAGATTCCCCGCCAGGTCCACGGCCAGCCCGTAGGGGAGGTTGAGCTGGGCGGCCGTGGCGGGGCCGCCATCGCCGCTGAAGCCGGCCACGCCGGTTCCCGCCAGGGTGGTGATCACGCCGCTGGTCGAGATCATGCGCACGCGCTGGTTGTCGGTGTCGGAGAGGTAGAGGTTGCCTAACCGGTCCACGGCGATGCCCTGGATGGTGGAGATCTGAGCGGCGGTGGCGGGACCGCCATCGCCTATGTTGGCGCTTCCGGCCACGGTTTCGATGCTGTAGACCACGCTCGGAGCGGCCGCGCCCCGGGCTGCTGGAATCCACGCCAGCGCCAGCAGCAGACACAGATAACGTCTCATCGCGGGATTCATGGAGTTGGTGGCAGCGGGGGTGAAGAATTCTCATCTTGCGCCGAAAAGAAACTTAGACAGCCAAAATGAGAATTAGGAGTTCAAGATGCGTTTCATACGCGCGGCCGTAGACCGATGATACGCGCCGCTCTCATGATGTGCCTGCTGCTCGGGCATCTGGCCTGCGCACAAGGTGCCATCCGATTGAAAACAAGGATCATCGACACCGCGCTAGCGGCGGACCGGGGGCCCTCGGGGGGACGCTCTCTGCTCGGTGGAAGACACTATCTTCTGCAATTCTCGTCCTATCCTGGGCCGGAAGTTCGGGAGCCACTGGCACGGCGCGGCATCCGCGTGCTGCAATACGTCCCCGACAACACCCTGATGGTCTTGGTCGGCCAAGGGTTGAGCCTGGAAGGCCTGGGCGTGATATGGGCCGGCGAGCTGGAGGCTGAGGACAAGATCAGTCCAGTGCTGGCGACCCATGCGTCCAATGCCTTCCTGGTGATTTTCTACCCCGATGTGGACATGGAGAAGGCCCGCGCTTTGGCCCGGCTGGAAGGTTTCGAGATACTGGAGAACCCCGACCTCCTGTCCGGGCACTTGCTGGTGATCGGAGCTTACAACGCCATTGGGGATCTGGCTGCGTGGGACGAAGTGTCCTATATTATGCCGGCATCCCCGGACCTGTTGGCGGGTAACCCCGTGATGGCGTGCCCGGGACCCCTCACCGAAGCCGGTCCCATCGGAGAATACGTGGAAGAGGGGAACGGCTGGTCCAAAGACGCCAACGGGAACGTCGCGCTGCAATACTTTTTTGAGACCCTCACTGACAAAATAGATCCGGCCACGGTCGAGAGCGAAGTGGAACGGGCGTTTCAGGCATGGGCGACCTATGCCAACGTCAGTTTTTCGCCGGCGCAGGTCGAGGGTGCGGTGCGCTCGATAGACATCCTGTTCGCCAGCGGCGCGCACGGGGATGCCTATCCGTTCACCGGGCCGGGCGGAGTTCTGGCCCACACCTTTTATCCCGTGCCGCTAAACCCTGAGCCGATCGCCGGAGACATGCACTTCAATGCCGACGAGAGCTGGAGCGTGGGAACCAATACGGATCTGTTCTCGGTGGCTTTGCATGAAACCGGCCATGCCTTGGGGCTGGGACATACCAGCGACCCGGGAGCGGTGATGTATCCGTACTACCAGATTGAGACGGCGCTGACCAGCGACGACATCGCGGGCATTCAAGCCTTGTACGGCCCGGCCGTTGTGCCGCCGGCGGCGCCTCCAACAACCACGCCGGTGCCACCACCCGCGCCAACGCCGGTGGTGCCAACGCCGGTGGTGCCAACGCCGGTGCAGCCACCGGTGCAAACACCGGTGCCGCCGCCAACCAGCACCGCTACCACGCCGCCATCTCTGAGTATTGTTTCACCGGGGTTAACAATGGTGGCCACGTCCTCCGCTTCCATCGCGGTCAGTGGCACGGCCAGCGACAACATTGGTGTCGTGGCGGTGAAGTGGACCACCTCGACAGGAGGCGCGGGCAGCGCTTCCGGCACTACCAATTGGTCCGCCAGTGTGCCGCTCCTGGTGGGAAACAACGTAGTCACCATCCTCGCCTACGACGCCGCCGGCAATTCCGCCTGGCGTGCCATCACGGTTGTTCGGCAGTAGGTACCTCCGCGATCAACCACACCGTCGCGGCTGAAAGCAGATCGCTTGGCTGATTCTTGGCTTAGTACCCTACTGATTTTCAAAGTCGCGCCGATATATGCAATAACACAATGAATGCCCGAAGCTATCACCGGCAGCTTTCCAACGCGGGAATACGGACCCTCCGCAAGCCCGTTGCGGTCTGCACCGAGGAATCCTGGGTGGATCTGCTGAAACCGGAGCGGGAACGTCATGCCGAGCTTCAGGCGGCGCACGACGGCGGGCTCTGGATCGACGAGACCGAAGGTCTGCTGTTCGCCCTCGGGCAGGCGGTCGAGCAGCGCGACCGGTTTATGGCCGGGCATTGCGAGCGGCTGGCCTTTATAGGCGTGGCCATGGGAGTTGTCATGCGCCTGGAACGCACCAGCCTGCTGGCGCTTTACCGCGGCGGGTATCTGCATGACGTTGGCAAGCTGGGGATTCCGGATTCGATTCTGTTCAAGCCCGGCGCCCTGACCGCGCAGGAATGGTCGATTATGCGCACCCACCCGATCCGCGGTGAAGAGATCTGCCGCCACCTGAACTCGCTCCGCCCGGTGCTGCCCATTATCCGGCATCACCATGAGCGTTTCGACGGCTCCGGGTATCCCGACGGCCTGCGCGGCGAGCAGATTCCGCTGCTGGCGCGCGTGATGCAGATTGCCGACATCTACGATGCGCTCACCAGCCCTCGCAGTTACAAGCGGGCTTACTCACCCGCCGAAGCGCTGGAGACCATTCGCAAGGAGACCGAGCGGGGCTGGCGCGATCCCCACATTGTGAAGCTCTTCGTGCGGCTGCACGCACACGTCATCTCCAAGGACGTCTGCCACGCCGCCGAAATCGGCCACAGCCTGGAAGCCCTGCGGGCGTCGCTGACCACCCTGCAAGAGTTCCCCGCTGATTCGGTGGCATAGGCGTAGGCGTCCCCGGCTGCGCGCGTTGTAAAATGTCAGTTGATGAGCGACGTAGACTCCACTGAACAGAAAGCGGAAGAGCTCCACATCCCCCTGCCGCCCGCGTCCTTTGGTTTCCTGGTTCTTTCCTTGCGCACGCAGGCCGAAATGCAACTCGGCCTGATGCATTTCGGCGAGGAGGAAGCTCCCCAGCCGGATCTCCCGATGGCGCGCCACAGCATCGACCTCATGGCCGTTCTGCTGGAGAAGACCAAGGGCAATCTCACGCTCGAAGAGCAGCGGTTTCTGGAAAACTCCCTCACGGAACTGCGCTTCCGTTTCGTCCAGGTCTCCGACGAGGCCGGCAAGACGGCCGCTCCGAAAGCCTGAATGCCGGCGCCCGCTGTTAAGATTACGGTGTTGGGTTCGGGGACCAGCGTAGGCGTGCCCACCATCGGCTGCCACTGCGCCGTCTGCACGTCCACCGATCCCCGCGACAACCGCCTGCGGCCCTCCATCCTGATCGGCTACGCGGGCCGTAACATTCTGATCGACACCACGCCCGACTTCCGCACCCAGGCCCTGCGTGCCAAAATCGATCGCCTCGATGCCGTGCTCTTCACCCATGCCCACGCCGACCACCTCATGGGCCTCGATGACGTCCGGCCGTTCAATTTCCGGCAGGGGGGCCGGATTCCGATTTACGCTTCCGCCCAAACCATGGCCGCCATCCAGCGCAGCTTTCCGTACATCTTCGACGGCGGCAAGCAGGAATCCAACGTCCCGCGCCTCGACGCCCGCCTCATCGATGGCGCGCCCTTCGATCTGTTCGGCCTGGAGTTCGTGCCGGTTCCGGTTCTGCATGGCACCCAGATGATTTATGGCTTCCGCTTCGGCGCCGCCGCGTATCTCACGGACCACAGCGACATTCCAGAATCTTCGCTCGACCTGCTGCGCTCGCTCGATGTCCTTTTCCTCGACGCCTTGCGCTACAAGCCGCACCCCACGCATTCCACCGTGGACCGGTCCGTCAAGACCGTGGAAAGGCTGGCGCCGCGCCGCGCCTTCTTCACCCACATCTGTCACGACCTGGCCCACGAGCGCGCCGAAAGCCTTCTGCCCCCGCACATCCGGCTGGCCTGGGATGGCCTGGAAATCCTGGTGGGAGAGACGTTCTGATTCATGAAAATCTACCACAGCCTGGCTGAGGCGCCCGCGGATTTCGGCCCGTGCGCCCTCACCATCGGCAATTTCGACGGCGTCCATTTCGGGCACCGCCGCATTCTCCGGCGCCTCAAGTCGCTGGCCGATGCCCGCGGCTGGAAGCCTTCGGTCCTCACCTTCGATCCGCATCCCACCCGCGTGGTGGCGCCAGAGCGTACGCCCAGCTTGCTGACCTCGCCCGAGGGCCGCGCCGAGCTGATGCGCGAGGAAGGCATCCAGCAGGTCTTGATTCTGCCCTTCACCCCCGAATTGGCGGTGCTGACCCCCGAGGAGTTCGCGCGGCAATTGCTGGTGGCCCGGCTGGACGCGCGGGCGGTGCTGGTGGGCGAGAATTTCCGCTTCGGCCACAGGCACGCGGGCAACGTGCGGGTGCTCACGGAATTGGGGCGGAGACTCGGTTTCGAAACCGAAATTGTGCCCTCGGTGACGTGCCGCGGCCGCGTGGTGAGCAGCAGCGGGATTCGCGAGTTGATCCGGGCCGGACGTGTTTCCCTCGCGGCGCGCTTCCTGCAACACCCCTACGCCATCGAGGGGCGCGTGGTGAGCGGGCGCGGCATCGGATCGAAACAGACCGTGCCCACGCTCAACCTGGCCACTGGCGCCGAAGTGATTCCCGCGCGCGGCGTCTACGTCACCCGCACCCGCGATCTCGAAACCGGGCGCGAGTGGAACTCCCTCACCAACATCGGCTACCGCCCCACCTTCGGGGCAAGCGACCAGCTTTCCATCGAGACTTTTCTGCTCGACACGGCAGCGCCGCCTGTTTCGGGCCGCCTTCGCGTGGAGTTTCTCTGGCGCGTCCGTAACGAGCGCGCATTCGAATCTCCGGCGGCGCTCAAGGCGCAGATCCTCAAAGATGCGCGCGCGGCCCAGAGCTATTTCCGCCGCGCCCGGGCGTGGATCGGCCGGCCGGAGCGCCCATGCCCGTAGGCAGTTTCCTGCTGGGCGTCTTCTCGATCATCCTCATCGACCTGTTGCTGGCCGGGGACAACGCCCTGGTAATCGCCATGGCAGTGCGTTCCTTGCCCCGGCGCGAGCGCCGCATCGGGACGGCCTGCGGCGCGGCCGGCGCCGTGCTCCTGCGGATTGCGCTCACCGTGTTCGCCGCGCGGCTGCTCAGCATCCGCTACGTGCAGCTAGCCGGCGGCTTGTTCATCGTCTGGATCGCCGTGAAGGTGCTGGTGGATGCCAGCACTCCGCCCGATTCCGCGCCGTCCCCCAAGCGCCTGTGGCAGGCCATCTGGTACGTCGTGTTGGCCGATGTCACCATGTCCACCGACAACATCCTGGCCATCGCCGGCGCCTCGAAAGGCAGTGTAACGTTGATCGTTTTCGGCCTGTGTGTGAGCATTCCGTTCGTGGTCTTCGCCAGCAACCTGCTGGCTGGCCTGATGGACCGGTATCCCGCGGCCATCTACCTGGGCGGCGCCATCCTCGGCCGAGTGGGCGGAGAGATGATCCTCACCGACCCGTTCGTAGTGGGAATCCTCCACCCCACCGATACCTTGCGCTACCTGGTGGAGGGCGTATTGATCGTGGCCGTGGTGGTGGCCGGGAGATTGCTGGGCAAGAAGAGGGCCTGAGGCCGCCGGCCGGGCAGTTCCGCGAGTCAGGCACCATGTGGCCAAGTGAATGCTGCGTTCGCCTGTGCTGGTTCCAATTCGCTAAACTCGATGGGAGATGTATGGAATCGCTTTTGAATGGGATGGACGAAAGGATTCGGCGAATCGGCGGAAGCACGGCGTCGGATTTGCGGAGGCGAGCACCGTCTTTGATGACCCCCTTTCGATCACGATCCCGGACCCGGATCACGGCTTCGAGGACGAACGCTTCGTAATCATCGGAATGTCGAGCAAGCGAAGCCTCCTGATTGTGGTTCATACTATTAGAGGTGAGCGTGTCCGCCTGATCAGCGCACGCCCGGCGACGAAGCATGAGAGACGAAACTATGAAGAAACCTCGCTCTAAGAGCCGTTCCCCTGAGATGCGGGCGGAGTACGACTTTTCGACGGGCGTTCGGGGTAAGTACGTAGAACGCTACCGCCGCGGAACCAATGTGGTGCTCCTTGATCCAGAACTGGCCGAAGCTTTTCCAGATTCAAAATCGGTGAATGATGCGCTTCGGGCGCTTGCGGCGATTGCAGCGCGAAGTGAGATCCGCAAACGCGCGTGATTCAGGTTCCGGAGTCAGGAAATGCGCGGTGCGTGATGCAAAAGCATATCCCATAAGTCCGATACGGCGACCTTTCCTCCAGGCGGGTGCAACTCAGCGACAGCTATACCAACAACTCCCGCAGTTGTCCCTGGGCGTCGGCGCTCAACTGTGTGCGAATGAAAGAGTCGACATCGTACGGATCTGGCTCGTTGAGCTTGGCGCTGCACACGATATCAAACGTATCGTAGTCCGCGGGGTCATCGAAAACGATATAGCCCCGACCCTGCACAATCAGGCCCTCGTCTATCAGGGAGTCGCGAAGCAGCCAATAATCCTGATCGTTGAGCTCGTCATTCTGCTGAGCAACCAGCGCCTTGACCTTCTCGCGAAGGCTGCTGTTTCCCACGCTTTCACCTGATTCTGGAATCAGCGAGAACAGCAACTTCGTACATTCAGGTTCTTAACCGCGTCCATAGGTCTTTGATTATACTTGAACCACTGTTGCCACGTGGTCGGAAAACGCCCGCCCCTCCGATGCGGCCCACCAACGATCCCCAGAGCTCCCGCTCCCGCCCCGCCCCCTGTCGCCTCCGCCTACTTCGCGATCTTGATCATCACCACGCCGTGCGACGGCACTTCCGCGGTGTATTCATCTTTCACCTTGCCGCTGTCGGCGTGCGCCCACAGGTCCCGGACCTTGTGCGCGCCTTTCACCCCTACGTCGCTCCACTTGGCCGTAACCTTGGCGGCGGCGTCGCCGCGGTTGAATAGTCCCACCGCGTGGCCGCCATCCGCCAGTGGCCGCGCCCACACTTCCAGATCGCCGTTCTTCGCCACGCGCACGCCCTGCTTGCCCAGTTTGTCCTGGTCTACCGCGATCGCTTCCTTGTTGGTAAGAATCTCCAGGATGCCGGGCTTCACGTCGCGCAGGTCGTTACCCGCCAGTAGCGGCGCGGCCAGCAGGCACCACAGGCTCATGTGCGTGCGGTATTCCATGTCACTCATGCCGCCGTTGCCGATCTCCAGCATGTCGGGGTCGTTCCAGTGGCCGGGGGCGGCGTACTTTTCGCGGCCGGGTTGCAGGTCGAACCCAATATGCGACATGGATTGCCAGCGGTCGCTGATGTCCCCCGTGGTGCGCCACAGGTTGCCGCTCACCTTGGCGCCCCACTCGCCCACCTCGAGCATGCCGTACTGGCACAGGCTGTAGACGATGGGCCGTCCCGACGCCAGCAGCGCTTCACCCATCTTGGCGTAGGCGGCCTGCATGGTGGCGGCGTCGGGCCCATACACGCGCGCCGCGCTGCACCAGTCGTATTTCAGGTAATCGATGCCCCACGCGGCGAAAGTCCTGGCGTCCTGCGCCTCGTGCTGGAAACTGCCTTCATACCCGGCGCAAGTCTTGGGACCGGGCGACGAGTAAATCCCCAGCTTCAGCCCCTTGCCGTGGACGTAATCCGCCAGGGCCTTCATATCGGGAAACTTCGAATTCGTGCCGATATTGCCCTGGCTGTCGCGCGCGCTCTCCCAGGTGTCGTCGATGTTCACGTACACGTAGCCCGCCGCTTTCATGCCGTTCTTCGCCATGGCGTCGGCGATTTCGCGCACCACTTTGTCGTTCACCTTGCCTTGAAACTTGTTCCAACTGTTCCATCCCATGGGCGGCGTCCTGGCCAGCCCGTTATCGCGCACGGGAGTCGGCGCTGCCAGCGATATCTTGGCCGGAGGTGGTGGCAGCGGCGCCGGCGCCTGGGCCGACGCGCGCGTGAATTCGATCACCTGCGGCGGGCGATTGCCGAAAGTGGGCATGGTCAGCTTGAGCTTGTCGCCCTCCAGCACGGCGCTGTAGTTGCTCCGTCGCCTGGTGTTGTTGTTGGCCTCGCGCTCGGCCACGAATGTGATCTGGCCGCTGCTGGCCGTGCCTTCGACGATGCGGTCCTCATAATTCGGCGCCAGCACATACCCCGTCACCTTGCCCCCGCTCTCCACGCTTAATGCCAGAACGATTTGGCGCGCCTCGTCATCCGGCGAGAACTTCGCGACCCACTTCCCCGTAGGGCTTTGCGCGCTCGCCAGCGCCCACCCGGCCAGCACAGCGGCGCATAAACGGAACCATCTCATAGCGATCAAACCTCCAGTTTCCAGGGTTGACGGTACTTGGCCTTCAAATACTGCTTGGCGTCGTGCTGCTTGACGATGAACGCCTTGTCGTCCCAATCCAGCGTCATGCCATGCCGCATGGCGATGTTGGCAAGCACACAGGTGGCCGTGGTGCGCACGCAGGTTTCGATTTCACTTATGGGTTTGGCTCGCGTGCGTATGCACTCCAGAAAGTTCTTCCAGTGGGGCACGTTCATGTCGGCCATTTCCTTGCCATGCTCCTCCACCGGCTGCGCTCCCTTTTCGTTGGAGAGCAGCGTATAGCCCCCGCGGTTCACCATCAGGGTGGCCTTTGTTCCGTGGAACGCCGTGCCGTAGGTGTCGCCGTAAACCGGGTAGGGATTGGCGGTGCGGCTCTCGTACGACGCGATAAAGCCGGGATAGCGGTACGTCGCCAGCATGGTGTCGGGCGTCTCCACGTTGTCGTCCACGTAGAACTTGCCGCCCTGCGCGGCGATCGAAACCGGCATGGCCTCATCGAAGGCGAACTGGACGATGTCGAGCAAATGCACGCCCCAATCCGTCATGGCGCCGCCGGCGTAATCCCAGAAGTAGCGGAACGTGGACCAGCGCCCCTCCACCACGCCCCAGCGGTTGGCGTTAAAGGGCCGCTTGGGCGCGGGTCCCAGCCACATATCCCAGTCCAGGCCCGGCGGTGGATCGGAATCCGGGGGATTGCCCCAACCCTCCTTCTTAGCCAAGCTGGCCTGAAACGTGCGGCAGAAGGTGACTTCGCCCAGCGCGCCGCTCTTGACGATCTCGCGCGCCTTCTGAAAAAATGCGCCCGAGCGCTGCATCGTGCCCGCCTGCACCACGCGCTTGTATTGGCGCGCCGCCTCCACCATTTTGACGCCCTCTTCCACGTACACAAAGGAAGGCTTTTCCACGTAAACGTCCTTGCCGGCCTTGCAGGCTTCCACCGTCATGTAAGCGTGCCAGTGGTCCGGCGCGGAGATGCACACGACGTCGATGGAGGGGTCCGCCAGGATTTCGCGGAAATCCTTCCTGGCCTTCACTCCTTCGAAGCCCAGCCGTTTGGCCTGCGCCTCGGCGCGCTCCAGCGCCGGTTGGTAGACATCGCAAACCGCCACGATCTCAAAGCCCGGAACTTTCGCGGCATACCCGACATTCCCCGAGCCCATCCGACCCACTCCGATGAACGCCACGTTCACCTTGTCGTTAGCGCCTTGGATGTTGCCCGTGAACAGGGACGTGGTCAACGCGGCGCCGCCCGCGGCTTTTAGAAAATCCCGGCGGTGCGTCGAATCCTGTGCCATGTTCTCTGTTGTATCAGGTTTTATGGCCTATACTGATGTGGATGAAGACATCTGCCGCATTCTTTCTCTTGGGAGCGGGTTTACTATGGAGCCAACAGGCCACGCCCCCTGCTCCGCCGCGTCCGCCCACGATCCCCTTCACTGCCGCTGAGCTGCAAGCGATTCCTCTGGTGCCGCCGCGCGCCGGCAAGAGCGTGAAGAAGAAACTCTTCGACGGCAAGACTCTGAAGGGCTGGAACGGCAGTCCCGACTGGTGGTCGGTGGAGGATGGCGCGATCGTCGGCAAGTCGAGCGGCAAACAGCCGACCAGCTTTCTGTTCACCAAGGACAATTACACCGATTTCCGCCTCACTTTGTCGTCGAAAATGGTGGAATCCGAGAACCACGCCGGCGTCTGCTTTTGGGGCCAGGTGGTGGAGGACGGCGCCAACAAGTGGAACACGCGCGGGCCGCTGGTAATCTTCCCCATCCCCAGCATGTGGGACTATATCGAGGCCAGGGCGCTCCGCGTGTACTATTTGACCACGGAGAAAGTCACCAGCCAGCACGATTGGGTGAAGGTGGAAATTCTGGCGCAAGGCAACCGCGTGCGCTCGGCGTTCAACGGCGTCCAGATCATGGAATGGCGCGAGCCCGATCCCAACCGCATCAAGGTTGGCCCCATCGGCGTGCAACTTCACGGCTTCACCGGGGTGCAGCAAGTACTTTACAAGGATATTGTGGTGGAAACCTTCCCGCGGGAAGGCCGGCTGATCACAGTGAAGAAGTGAGTAGAGTAGTGACACGTCCGGAGCGGGTAACCCATCAAAACCGGAACCGGTACCTTACCTGCATATAAATCTGCCGTGGATCCGCATAGTGCGTGCCTCCGAAGGTCTGGCTGTTATCCAGCAAGAACCTCCGGTTCGTCGCATTCAGCGCCACCACCGACACCGACCAGTTTTCCCCCAACTCCCTCCCCACCGAACCATCCAACGTGACGTGGGGTTCGAGATGTTTGGGAGTGACGCTCGAGCCATCCGTAAACCCCGACCCGTAATACACGCCGGCGTTTACCAGCACTCTCCCCGGTAAGCTCGCGTCGAAGTTCCCGTGCAGCGTGTGGCGCTGATCGTGATCCAGAAGGAAGTAGCCGGTGGGCGGCGGCGAAAAGTCGGTCAGGCCGCCGGTCACCGCGCCGAAACCCTCCGCAAGTTGGTTAGAGTAGACGATCGATGCCCCCGCCCTCCGCCACAGCCGCGGCGACCGTAGCGTGAATTCCCAGCCGCGGATGCGGGCGCCCGCAATCGTAAGCGGCAGGAACACATTCGAGTCGCCCAGCGCATTGTGATCGAAAAAGTTCCGGGCGCGCTGGCGGAAGCTGTTCACATCGAACGTCCACCCGCGCAGCGGTATGGTGAGCCCCGCTTGATTCTCCTGATCGCGCTCACCCTTCAGCGGTATCACTCCCAGACCCTGTGTCACGGCATAATCCAACAGCGGACCCGAAAGCGTCGAAAGTGGCGGCGCCTGGTAGTATTCGCCGAAAAACCCGCGCAGCACCCAACCGAGCCTCGGGATGCGCAGCGCCGCCCCCACGCGCGGATCGGCCGCATTCTCCGAAATCTCTCCGGAGAAGTGCGTCAACCGCAGCCCTCCGGTCAGCCGGAGCCAATCCGTGACTTTGAATTGGTCTTCCAGAAAGACGGCCTCGAGCTGTCCGCCGATGACATCCTGTTGCAGGGCGTTCGCGCCCGATCCGTCGTTGGCCACCAAATGAGTATATTCGTAATCGTGCTGCCCGAATCCGTACACGCCGATCCGCACATCATGCCGGTTGGTCAGCAGGTGGTAGGCCGCTTCCCCGCCGGCGTAGGTGGAATCGTGGTGCTGCGTTGTGGCCACCGGCGTGTCGTTCGGGTCGCTGTCGTAGTTCGCGCGGTTGAAGTGGAAAAACGGCGCCACCGTCAGCAACTGTCCCGGTGCCAGCGTATGCACCCATGTGAAATCGGCCATCGCATCGCGCTCGCGCTCCACGTCGCGCACGCCTGCCGCCTCCGCATCGTCGTCGTTGGGAATCTGGTAGTCGTCCCTCCGCACCGACGTGACGAACCGCAACTGGTTGTTCGCATCCACATTGAACATCAGCGACCCGAATCCGCCCAGCCCCCAGACGCGGTCGTGCAGCACGTCCGGTCCGGGTGTCTCCAGGCCGTAATCGCTGCGGTTGCCGTTCGCCGAGCCGAACCACGCAAACCGCTCTGTGTGGTCGCCCAGGTTGAACTGGCTGTTGGTCTGATGAAAGGTGCCGTAGGTCGACATCCACTCCGCCTCGCGGTCCCGCTCGAACCCCGTGCGCGGAACCACGTTGAACACGCCGTACGTGCGGTCGCCATATTCCGACGAGTACCCGCCGCGCATCACTTCCAGCGTATCGATGTCCTTCGGATCGATCTGCGGCCCTACATTGCTCGCAATATTCGTATTCGGAATCGGCACCCCATCGATGGCCCACGTCACCTGGTGGCCGCCCCGCATATGCAGTTGGTCGTGTGTCATGTACGCTCCGGGCACCGTGTTCGTAATCATCGCCAGGCTGTTGCTGAGGTCCGCACCCGGTATGGAATCGATGGTCTGCCGCGTCACCAGCGTTTCCGGAGTCGAAGACAGCACGCTCGCCGCATCCGGCGTTTCCGAGACCTCGACCGACGTCTGCTGCGCCGCCAGCCCAAGCTGCACGTGCAAGACCGGCGCATGGCCCGAGACCACCACCACCGCCTGCTCCGCATCGGCGAACCCCGCAGACCGCACGCGCACCGTGTACTCCCCCACCGGCACCGCCAGAAATTCAAACCCACCCTCCGCATCGGTAAGTCCATTCTGTTGGTACGCCGACCCCACTGCTCGCAGCGTCACCTCCGCTCCCGCAATGGGCCGGTGACTGGGATCGTGCGCCACCCCGCGCACCGTTCCGAAAACCGTGGCCCACACCACCCCCGTGCCCAACAAACACGTCACCACCAGACCTTGCACCCGTATCATGAAGACCTCGCAATCCGATCCCTTTCACTTCCAACCTTCAGGTGGGGCAGGCTTCAGCCTGCCAACCGGGCGAAGCCCGGCCGCAGGTTCTCACCCCGCCTGCCATTCTTGGGAAATGTTATGCGAGGTCGCCAGGCGGCGGCCGTTGATATAACTGTGAGTAATTGCTGCCGGCCGCGCCTGGCGGCTGGCAAGCGCGAACGCCTTCCACCACCCGGCATATCCGCTCAGCCACGCCCTCCGGCGCGAGAAAACTCAAATCGCCCGAGTTGCTAACCCCCAGCCCGCAGCATCCCGGGTTCAGACATCCAGGCGCCGCGCTCCAGGCTGGCCTCGGCGCCGCGGACCCCGCCGTACGCGCCCTTCGGCAACTGCAAGCGCTCTTCCCGCGGCAGCACGCCATGGTGCACCCGCCGTTGCCACGCAGCAACCCGAGCGCCGGCATCCCAGGCAGCAACAGCAGCACCGCGGCCAGACACATCGCCCATGCACGCCTGCACCCGCGCCCCGCTTTGAAGCCTTCCCTCATGAGTGCCCTTTTCCCGATCATACACCGTTTGCCACGCCGCTTCAGACCTGCGCTCCTGGTTCAAGTGGGGCTCGAGCGACCGTTGATTTCACCCGGCTACGCCAAACCGAGGCTGATCTTCAGCGCCTGGTCGATCCTTGCCATGGTGCCGGGGGAAATGTGGCCACGCGTTTTCCCGAATCGCCGCTCGTCCACCGAGCGGATCTGGTTGCACAACGCCACGCTGTCCTTGGTCAATCCACCCTCGCCCTTGGGGATCAAAACTGTGATTGGGTAAGGCTTGGCGATATGTTCCGCTCCTTCCACCGGCACCACGATGGTCATCGGGGAGTGACGATTGCCAATGTCGTTTTGCACCACCAGGCAGGGCCTCGTTTTCTTAATCTCGTGACCGACGGTCGGATCGAGGCTTATGTCGAGGATGTCGCCTCGCAGGCATTTCCCAGGCATTTAGAAAGTCTCGTAGTCTACGGCGGAGAACTCTTCCGCGATTCTGCGGTCGAGGGCTGAATTGGCCACATACCCGGCAGCCAGTTCCTGCTCCAGCCTCTTGCGCTGTAGCGCCTCCAGGTAGTGCTCAACAGCGCAGCGGATCAGCTTGCTGCGGTTGGTGCCAATTTCGGCGACGGCGCGTTCGGTTTCCCTAAAGAGCGGTGCGGGAAAGTCGACCACGACTTTTCGGGAGGCGGCCGCGGCCGCCGGTGGCAACTTTCCACGCTTTCTGGCAGTTTTCATATCATATCTTGTGGCACATACTATAATACCATCTGGTGCACCACAGTAGTACATCCTCTCGTGGAGAATCAAGGGCTGCAGTTGCACTGCATTTTGGGTCTTACAACCTCCGCCAGCTTCATGGAACGCTCCGGGTGACGCCCACCATGGAAGCGGGGATCACTGATCACGCTTGGGACGTGAAGGAACTGCTGGCATGAATCACGGATCTCGCCGAATTATCTCGACGCCTACTGTTTCAACCGCTGGGCCAGCGACTCGATATAATCGGCAACGTCGTATATTGGATGAGGCCCAGCCAGTCCGCCCTGATCAAGAACCATCCTGACAACGAAATCTTGCGGATTGGCTAGGATTTTTGGCGGATCAAATTTCTCATGCAAAGCATCCAGCAGATCTCGGCGCATGTTTATCGCTTCAGCCCTTAGAGGCCCGAATTCGAACAATTCCGCGTGCGAAAGAGACGATTGGGAAGTTGTGTATTGAGTAAAAAAGGCTTTCTTCTGTTCCGCTGGTAGCATATGGATTTGTTCGAATTGGTTGACGAGGCTATAACGCGCTTCGAGGTGTCTACGCTGGAATTCTCTTAGCCTCCTTGCTAGATCGACTGCGTTTTTCCGCAACTCAGCGATAGGGGGTTTGTTGCGTTCGCTCTCCTTAACCATCGCCTCCACAGCATGTCTTGCCGCTGTTTCGGCTATCTGCTGTGCATCCGACGGCGTGATCGGCATTTCCGGATGATCTAGTTCCACCACATGCAGGAGTTCATTTCGGTCTTCTGAGCGCCACATGAAGTAGTAGAGAAACAAAAAAGCGGCTCCCGTTACTATTGCCGCCATCGCCCCGAAGAGACCTATCACGAACGCGACCCCCATCGCGACAAGAGTAAGACCGATGGTAAGAACGTCCGATCTTGACACCTCTTCAGCCTACCGCCCCCAAACGCGCAAAACCATACGGAGGCGGATTTTTCTTGACAACGAGCCTGTTCTGTGGATGGCCCAATGCAAGTTCTTGATGCTAAAGACTGAATAATCATTCATTTGCCCCCGGCAACGCAGGGCGTGACAGTACCAGCCCATGCGATCCCTTGACACCCCCTCCCAAATGTGTGATTATTCATTATAGTGAATAAACATTCACCGAAGGCCCCAGCCATGCCCAGTGCCCTTTCACCGGCTCAGATTATGAAAACCAACGCGTCAGACCTGCTCCGCGATCTCGATCTAACCGACGATGAGCTGCTCCATCTGCTCGATCTCGCCGCCGAGGTCAAGCAATCGCCGCGCGATTACGCTTGCGCGCTCGACGGCAAGTCCATCGCCCTGCTGTTTGAAAAACCCTCGCTGCGCACCCGGCTGACGTTCGAGCTGGCCATCAAGCAGTTGGGCGGCGACGCGCTCTTCGTCGACGGCCCTATCGGCGTCCGTGAGCCTCTAAAAGACGTTGCGCGCAATCTCGATCGCTGGGTGGACGGCATCGTGGCCCGCGTCTTCAAGCAGGCCACCGTCGAGGGCCTGGCCGAGTGGTCGTCGGTGCCGGTTATCAACGCTCTGAGCGACCTCTACCACCCCTGCCAGGCGCTGGGGGACGCGCAGACGCTCCGCGAACATTTCGGCGAGCTGAAGGGCCGCAAGGTGGCCTTCATCGGCGACGGCAACAACGTGGCGCATTCCTTGATGCTCACCAGCCTCCGGCTCGGCGCGGATTTCGCCATCGGCTGCCCGGATGGCTACACGCCCGATCCGGACATCGTGGCGCAGGCGGAGGGACTGGCCGCGGTTTCCGGCGCCTCGCTGCTCATCACGCACTCGACCGCCCAGGCGCTCGAAGGCGCCCACGCCGTCTACACGGATGTGTGGGCCAGCATGGGCCAGGAGCAGGAACTGGTCAAGCGCAAGAGGGCCTTCCACCAGTTCCAGGTGGGCGACGAACTGTTCGCGCAGGCGCGGCCCGACGCCATTTTCATGCACTGCCTGCCCGCCAAGCGCGGCGAAGAAGTTACCGATTCCATTATGGAGCACCGGCGCTCCGCAATTTTCGATCAGGCCGAAAACCGGCTGCACGCGCAGAAGGCGCTGTTGTTGATGATGCTATCGTGAAAATGAATTTATGGCAAAACCCAATACCGTTCACTTTGGTGTTGCGCCCGATAGGGCGAAAGAACATAGCCCAAGGCGTCAGCCTTGGGAAACGGAAGAACGGCCGGAAAGCCCCGGAACGGGGCGGAAGAGTTGGGCCAGGGCATCTTATGCCCCTTCGGGGCTGAATCGTTTTCGCGCTCATTCCCACGGCTTGCGCAGTGGGCTAAAGTCTATCGCTCCTACGGAGCTAACACCATTATGAATAAACCCAAAAAAGTAGCTCTCGCTTACTCCGGCGGCCTGGATACCTCCGTCATCATTCCGTGGCTCAAGGAGAACTACGGCTGCGAAGTGGTGGCCGTGTGCGGCGATATCGGACAGGGCGCCGGCGAGCTCACCGGCCTCGAAGAGAAGGCCCGCAAAACGGGCGCTTCGGAAGTCTACATCGAGGACATGCGCGAGGAATTCGTCTCGCAGTACCTCTGGAAGCTGGTCCGCTCCGGCGGCGTCTACGAGCACAAGTACCTGCTCGGCACTTCAGTCGCCCGGCCGCTGCTCGCCAAAAAGCAGGTCGAAGTGGCGCTCAAGACCGGCTGCGACGCGCTGGCGCACGGCTGCACGGGGAAGGGAAACGACCAGGTGCGCTTCGAGCTCACCTACAAGGCCCTGGCGCCGCAGCTTGCGGTGATCGCCCCGTGGCGCGAGTGGACCATCGTTTCCCGCGAGGACGCCATCGAGTACGCGCGCGCGCGCCACGTGCCCATCTCCGCCTCCGCCACCAAGATTTACAGCCGGGACCGCAACATCTGGCACATCTCGCACGAGGGCGGCGCGCTCGAGAACCCCGCCAACGCCGCGCCCGATGATATCTGGATGCTGACCACGAGCCCCGCCGACGCGCCCGGCACAGCCGGCGAAGTCGCCATCGGTTTTGAAAAGGGCGTCCCCGTTTCGGTCGATGGCCGGAGGATGACGGCGGTCGATCTGCTCGAAACCCTCAACCGCATCGGCGCGGAGCACGGCATCGGCCGCATCGACCTGGTGGAGAATCGCTTCGTCGGCATGAAATCCCGCGGTTGTTATGAAACCCCCGGCGGTACGCTCATTATGTTCGCCATGCGCGAGCTGGAAGCCCTCACGCTCGATAGAAACACGCTCCACTACAAGCAGAAGCTGGCTCTCGACTACGCCGAAATGGTCTACAACGGCCTCTGGTTCACACCTCTCCGCGAGGCCCTCGACGCGTTTTTCGCGAAGGTGACCGAAACCGCCACCGGCGAGGTGAAGCTGCGGCTCTACAAGGGCAATATCGAGCCGCTCTCCCGCCAGTCGCCGTATTCGCTATACTCGCTCGATATAGCGAGCTTCACCATGGGCGCCAGCTACGATCAGAAGGACGCCCTGGGCTTCATCAACCTGGTCGGCCTGCCCATCAAAGTGCGGGCGGCCATTGCCGGCAAGCCCAAATGAAACTCTGGGGCGGGCGTTTTGAATCGGGACCCTCCGAGGTCTTCGAGCGTTTCTCGGGGTCTCTCAGTTTCGACCGGAGGCTAATGGACGCCGATATCCGCGGCTCGCAGGCGTTCGCGCGCGCGCTGGAGCGCGTCGGCATCCTGACCGGGGAAGAACGCCAGCGGATAGTGACGGCCCTCGACGAGATCCGCCAGCAACCGGTCGACCCCCACGCCGCCGATGAAGACGTCCACACTTTCGTCATTCGCAAGTTGAAGGAGCGCGCCGGCCCGGTAGCCGACAAGATTCACACCGGCCGCAGCCGCAACGAGCAGGTCTCGCTCGATACCCGCCTGTGGCTGCGCGAGGAATGCGACCGCGTGCGCGCGCTGCTGTGCGGTGTGATGGGCGCGCTGCTGGCGCTCGCGGAGGCCTGGCCCGATGCCGTCATTCCCGGCTACACCCACCTGCGCCGCGCGCAGGCCGTGCTCTGGCCGCACTACCTGCTGGCGTATTTCGAAATGTTTGCGCGCGACGCGGAGCGTTTCAGCCAGGCCCGTACTCGCGCCAATGTCCTGCCACTGGGCTCCGGTGCGCTGGCCGGCAGCGGCTTTCCATTCGACCGCGATGCCATGGCGCAAGACCTGGGCTTTGCCTCTGTAACGCGCAACAGCATGGACGTGGCCGGCGACCGCGATTTCGTGTTGGATTTCCTCTACGCCGCCAGCGTCGCCATGATCCACCTGAGCCGTCTGGCGGAAGACTGGATCCTCTATTCGAGCGAAGAGTTCGGCTGGCTGGACTTGGCCGACACCGTCACCAGCGGCTCGAGCCTCATGCCGCAGAAGAAAAATCCCGATTCGCTCGAGCTGATCCGCGGCAAGTGCGGCCGCGTCATTGGCTGCCTCGTCTCTCTTATGATGACCATGAAGGGCCTGCCGATGACGTACAATCGCGACATGCAGGAGGACAAGGTCCCGCTCTTCGAGGCCGCCGATGAGCTGGCCGGCTCGCTCGAAATGGCGCGCGTAGTCATTGAATCCGTGAAACTGAACCCCGCCGCGCCCGCGGCCGCCGCCGAACAAAGCTGGGTAGTGGCCACCGACCTGGCGGAGGCGCTGGCCCGCGCCGGCATGCCGTTTCAACAGGCGCACCAACTGGCCGGCCGCTTCGTGCTGGAAAGCGCGCGTAGCGGCAAGAAGCCCGCCGACTGGACCGCTGAAGAGATCCAACGCTTCGCGCCGGAATTCACCGGCGATCTGGCGGCGCTGCTCGATCCCCGGTGCGGCATGAAGTCCCGCGAAATTCCCGGTGGAACCGGCCCCCAATCCGTAGCTGCCGCTCTGGCCGCCGCCCGGCGGCGCCTCTCTGAGATGAACGTATGACGAAAACTTACCGCCAAGGACAGATCCTGAAGCTGATCCGCGGCAAGCGCATCTCGACGCAAGATGAGCTTGCTCAGGAGTTGAAGAACCAAGGCATCGCCGCCACCCAGGTGACGCTCTCGCGCGACATTCGCGACCTGCGCCTGGTGAAGACCCGCGAAGGCTACCAGGAAATGGCGCCCGAGGAGACGGGACCGCAGTTCTCGCTCCTGGCCGCCGAATTCCTCAAAGACGTTTTGCGCGCGCAGAACCTGGTGGTGCTCAAGACGTCTCCCGGCCACGCCAACTCAGTGGCTGTGGCGCTCGACAACGAAGAGTGGCCTGAGGTGGTCGGCACTATTGCCGGCGACGACACCATTCTGGTCATCACTCCCGATACCCCCACCGGCGAAGCCGTTCAAGAGAAGTTGCTCGAGCTGCTCGAGCGAAGCTGATACCTCACATACCTCACGGCCATCCGCACGGAGCTGGGTCCCTGACCGCGTGAAAGATATCCTTTTATAACCGAACTTGCGGCGAGCGGTTTTGCGATCGAACTTCCAGGCGATCGAAATCGGGATCTTCTCGCGGCAATGTCTGGGCCACCGAAGCGCAATCCCAGGTTCCGCGAACTGACGCCGTCATGACAGACACAATCACAGCAGGGAGCATATTGGTTGAGGAAGGTATTTACATTTTCATTTGACCCAACCGAGTCTCTCCTGGTGACATTTTAGGTGACCCAATTCGGCGCCTTTCCAAGGGAAGCGGTTGGGAGTATAATTGCTGCTGGCGGAAGCCAAAAAGGACATTCTGGATGACACGTATCGCCTCGCGGAACAGTGAAAACGGCGGCCCGCCGGTGTTGGCTCGCTTTCTGGCTGGATGCACCTTGGTGGCCGTCTGGTCGGCTGGAATTTTATTTTCGCAAACCTCGCCGGCCCCGAATGCAGACCGGGACGCGATGTATGAACACTTGAAGAAGGCACAACAGATCGCCGGATTGGACCTCTATCCGCACTTTTGCCGGCGCTGCTTGATTGCCGAAACCTATCCGCGGACCATTGCACAGAGTAATCAGGCGTTCGCCGCAATCGAACCTTTGAGGGTGTTCGACAATCTCTATTTTCTCGGGCAGAATGGTGTCTCTTCCTGGGCACTCACGACCAGCGGGGGGATCATTCTTTTTGATGGCCTGGACAACCCCGAAGAGGCTAAGACCTTCATTGTCGGGGGAATGGCAAAGGTCGGTCTGAATCCGTCCGATATCAAATACATCATTATCACTCACGGTCACGGGGATCACTTCGGAGGCGTGAAGTATCTGAAGGAGACCTACGGAGCGCACGTGATGTGCTCCAAGATCGACTGGGCGTTGATGGCAGAGACAAAGGCCCGCGCATCTCGCCCACCTGCCGACGGTCGGGCTGCCGGCCGCGGAGCCGCCAGTGGCAGGGGCGGTCCTCCTCCAGAGTGGGGTAATCTTGTCCCGGACCACGACCTCGACATCGAAGACGGGCAGAAACTCACATTGGGCGACGCGACGGTTACCTTCTATATCACGCCCCCGCATACGATGGGAGCGGTCACGACGCTCTTCAAGGTTGTGGACCAGGGAAAGCCCCATGTAACCGCGATTTACGGAAGCTTCTCAGTGCCCGCCACCGCCGAAGCCAAGGATTTGCACCTTAAGACCCTTGCCCGCTGGCGTGGAATTGCGCAAGCCGCTGGGGTGGACACACTGATCGCAAATCATCAAACGCAGGACCAATCGGTCGAGAACCTGGAACTACTGCGTGTTCGTCGCGCGGGCGATCCGAATCCCTACGTAATAGGCACAGGGGCTTATCTTCGGTACATCGACGTTATGGCTGAATGCACGCGGTACGCCGCGGCGCGGTCCGGCCAAAAGCTGACGGTAAAGTAGAATATTCCGGCGTTGAGCGCACTGCGGTCGTGGTGTCGAAGTTAAGTCCGTGTAAGACGCGATCAGGCATGAAAGAACCCTTCGAGAAAGGGAATGCCGGCGAGGCCCTGCGAGTCGCGCATGATTGGCAGCTCTGCGTCCGGCCGTTGAAGAACTGACGCCCCTTCTTCTTGGCGTCCCCTCGTACGGAATCCGATCAGTGTGGCGTGCTTTCGAAGGAAGGGGCGATGCCTGTCGTTGCCAGGCATCGGCGCCGGGCGTCATAAGACATCGGCACGCAGATATGGCTCGTCGAAATTCAATTCGATGGAACGTAGGTATTCCCGGTTCCGCCGTGCGCTCTCTTTGGGCGCGCCCATGCCGGGCAGAACGTCCTGTTCCACCACTACGTAGCCGTTGTAACGGCGCTCCGCGAGCCAGCGCAGCGCCGCCGGAAAGTCCACCGAGCCTTTCCCCAGTTCGCAGAACACGCCGTGCCGCAACGCGGTGAAATAGTCCCACTCGCCGGCGCGCGCCTGCGCTGCCACGCGCGGGTCGCAGTCCTTGAAATGCATGTACCAGATGCGGTTGCCGTAACGCTCCAGCGCCTCTATCACGCCCGCGTGGCCGGCGCCATACGTGAAGTGCCCGGTGTCGAAGACCAGCCCAATCTTCCGTGGGTCCGTCAACTCAAGAAACCTGGCGATCTCTTCCGGCGTCTCCACGTAGCCGGCGCAGTGGTGATGGAAAACCGTCCTGAGTCCGGTCTCCTCAAGAACCGCGTGAGCCAGACGATTCGCCCCATCCGCGAAGACGGCCCATTCCGTCGCGCTTAGTCCCGCGCCCGCGGGAATCCGCCCCGCCATGCGGGTACGCTCAGGATCCGTGCCGTTGTTGTCGGCCAGTATCAGGTAAGGTTTCGGAGTTGACGCGACCGCCGCCAGTAGCCGCGCAGTCTTCACGGCTGCCGCGATGCCGGCATAGTGCGCCTTTTCGTTCTTCAGGGCAACCGGTATAAACGCTCCCAACATCACCAACCCGCGCCGCGCCAGTTCACTGCGCAGGGCGCCGGGCTCGGTGGGCATGTAACTCCAATCGCCGAGTTCGGTTCCGGTGTACCCGGTTTCGGCCAGCTCGTCCAACATGCGGGAATACCCGATCTGTTCGCCCTTGGCCTCTTCGAACTCCAGCATGCCCCACGAACAGGGGGCGTTTCCAACCAGAAGCTTCGACATGTCCAATCCTCAAAATCTGCGGCTTCAGTCCCGAGGCCAGCGCGCCACCACTACTTCGGCTTCAGCACCTGCAACGTCTCAGGGGCGTCCGGCTTGCGCCACGCACCGTTCCCGAAAATCCCGCAGCCGTTCCTTCATGTCAATCGCCACTCAGCCGGAAAGCTCACAGGAAATAACGCTGCTTTCGGCGGGCCTCCACATAACCAACCCGCGACTCCCGTACGCTCTCCATCTCGGAAACCTCCGCCACCGCCACGTCCCACCAGGATTGGTAGCCGGGAACGCGCACCTCCCGCTCGGTCTCAATCACGATCACCGTAGTACGGTCCAGGCTCTTGGCCTTCTCCAAGGCCAGCTTCAACTCCGCCAGCCCGTTCGCGCGGATCGCGTGCGCCCCCAGGCTGCGGGCGTTGGCTTCGTAGTCCACCGACAGGAAGCTCCCTTCCAGTTGTCCGGACTCCGGCACCCTCGTCCGATACACCGTGCCGAAGCCCTGCTGCCCCAGCGATTGGCTCAACCCGCCGATGCTCGCGAACCCGTGGTTGTCTACCAGCACGATGACGATTTTCACGCCCTCCTGCACGGACGTGACGATCTCGCTCGGCATCATCAAGTACGTGCCGTCGCCGAGAAACACATAGACCTCGCGCGTCGGATCCGCCAGCTTGGCTCCGATGGCTCCGGGGATCTCGTAGCCCATGCACGAATAACCGTATTCCATGTGGTAGGCGTTCGGCGTGCGGGTTCGCCACAGTTTGTGCAGGTCGCCAGGATGGCTGCCTGCGGCCGAAAGCAGGATGTCACGAGGACCGGAAGCTTCCCACAGCGCGCCAATCACTTCGCTCTGCGCCGGCCGCGGCTGGAGTCCCAAATGGAACAGCCGGTCGACCTCGGCTTCCCACTCCTGCTTCAGGCTGCCGATGAGCTCCGCGTAGCCGTCTTCCACCCGATAGCCGGCTAGCGCCGCCAACAGCCGCTCTAGCGCTGCGCGCGCGTCCGCTATCAGCGGAATCGCCGACACTTTGAAGGCGTCAAACTCGGCGGTGTTGATGTTGACAAAGCGCACGGCGGGATTCTGGAACGCCGTCATGGAGGCGGTGGTGAAATCCGAATACCGTGTGCCGACGCCAATCACCAGGTCGGCGTCCCGCGCCAGCCGGTTCGCCGCGAGCGTCCCCGTGGCGCCCACCGCGCCCACCGACTGCGGGTGGTTGTAGGGCACTGATCCCTTGCCGGCTTGCGTCTCGCCGATGGGGATGCCGGTGGATGCGCAGAACTTCGCCAGCGCCTCCGAGGCTTCGCTGAACAACACGCCGCCGCCCGCTACCAAAAATGGCTTCCTGCTCGCGCGAATCGCTTCCAGGGCTCGCGCGAAGCTCACCGCATCCGGTTCCGGACGGCGGATCAGCCACACGCGCTTGCGGAACAGTTCCTCCGGATAATCGTAGGCCTCCGCCTGCACGTCCTGCGGCAGCGCCAGCGTCACCGCCCCACAATCCGAGGGCGATGTGAGCACGCGCATCGCCTCCGGCAGCGCCGTGATCAACTGCTCCGGACGGTATATGCGGTCCCAGTACCGCGATACCGGCTTGAGACAATCGTTCACGCCAATGTCCTGGGTGGACGGTGACTCGAGCTGTTGCAACACCGGCGCCACGTTTCTCCGCGCGAAAATGTCGCCGGGCAACAGCAGCACCGGCAGGCGGTTGATGGTGGCCAACGCCGCGCCAGTAATCATATTCGTGGCGCCCGGGCCAATGGACGACGTGCAGGCGAACGTCCGCAGCCGGTTGCTGGTCTTCGCATATCCGGCGGCAATGTGAACCGCCGCCTGCTCGTTCCGGACGAGGATATACCGAAGATCCAGGTTCTGCTGTAAGGCCTGTCCAATACCCGCCACGTTGCCGTGGCCGAAGATCCCGAGAACGCCGGAAAAGAACCTGTGTTCCACACCGTCCCGCTCGACATATTGATTCTTCAGGAAACCCAGCAGCGCCTGGGCCATTGTGAGTCTTCGCTTCTTCACGCTTTCCTCCCTGCCCCAGAGACCCGCCGCCTCTTGAGACGCGGGCAGCGGGGCGCGATTTTCCGGCTGCCGGGCCGGGACCAATCCCGGTTGATGATGATTGTGTTGCTGGAGTTCGGCTGTGCACCCGACCCCAGCCTGGTCTTGGCCCCGGAGTCGGCGCTCAGGTTGCCGGCTATCGCGCGACCGAATGCGTTATCGCCCGGGTGGCGGGGGTGCGCCGGCCTCAGCGCCGCGACGCCCACCGCGCCCACCCCCGGGACCCGGACCTTGTCCTGGAGGGAGGGCTCCGATGGCAATGTAGATGAGCGGATCTTTGGGACTCTCGTCAAACAGGCCGTGCTCGTCCCGCCTGGGTGCACCGCCCGCATAGAATACGTCGCCCTGCCTGGCCTGCATGACGTGGTCCCTCAGGATGACCCGCGCCCCATACGTGCGGCTGTCGCGGGGGGTTGCCGAGGGTACCGGGGCCACCCACAAGTACATGATTTGATGGTCCCCGCCCGAGTGCACCATGTTGATGGAGCCTGGATTGCCCCTCATCAGCCACATATTCCGGATAACCGGGCTGAAACCGCCACGGAGGAGCATCTTCTGGTCGCATCCTGGGCCATGGGTGGTATTCGGCACCCACTCCATGTCGTCCGCGCGTCCCTTGGCCGGCTTGCTGGCGGGGTTGGCGACCGTCAAGGGGGCAGCGTACATCAGCAGCTCGACCGGCTCGGTCCCGTTGTTCATCAGCCCGTACTTGGTGCCGGCCGGAACGCCGTAAGCGTCGCCGGGCTTGGTGTCGATCTGATCGTCGCCCAAGGTAAACTTCCCGGTGCCTTTAGACACGAAGAATGCCAGATCTTCCTTGGGAGACGTGGTCACGGTGAATTGCCCGCCGGGGTCCACTTTCACCACCCACATGCCGCGAAGGAGGTCATCCAGGAAGACGCCGGAGTCTTTGGTGAACACCGCTCTGCTGGACGTTCCTGGTCCATAACCGCCGGCACCTCCCCAGGCGATTTCATCGGTGTGGACGTACCCGGTTGGTAGGACGTAGTTTGGTGGTTGGGTATATGCTTGTTGGGCGATCGCGCCGCTCACGCACATGGAGAGCAGCATTGCCGCGTATTTCATTTTCATAATCTGCCTCGTTCGGGGCGTCACTTCCGCCTACAAATGTCTGCTCGACGCTTCACATTCCTTATCAGCATTCGCCCACCACTTGGCCAGAGGGAAAACCGGCGATTGCCATTGACTTCGCGACCGCGGCCCAGGAACTCCACCTGGCGCCGGACGGCAGCGCTCCGTGTTGCGAGACCCCCCTGCTGTCGTCTTTTCAAAAGCCGTACACCACCCGGGCGGTGCGTGGAAAGCCAAGCCCGATTGTACTGAGTTTAGCAGCTTTTGGTGAGCTCGATATTAACCTCTTCATCTATTCGATGCAGAGGAGCCGCCACCGTCTGGTTTCGGTCATTCGACGGTTTGGCGACCCCACCCATGTTTGCGTTTTTTGGGGCCAGCCAGCATGGTATAGTATCTTCCAATAGCCAAACCCAAACACGTCGCCAAGCTCAAGAGAACGATCAGAGTATGGAATCACGTGAGATTCGTGCTGCTGTGACAATCGGGACCATCGCCCTGGTTTGTGCGGCGCTGACGTACGCACAAGCTGAATCTCAGCGGAATTCGCAGCCGAATCCATATCGAGCGATCGCGAACTGGGCGAATCTCCCTGCGGGAAGATCCTGGGGGCAGACCAGTGCAGTCGACGTTGATTCTCACGACCACGTATGGGTGGCTGATCGATGTGGCGGAACGAGTTGCGCTGGCAAGACTGAGAATCCAATTTTCGAATTCGACTCATCAGGCAAGCTCCTGACGAGCTTTGGTGGAGGACTGTTCGTCTGCCCTCACGGGATCTTTATCGACAGGGATGGAAACGTGTGGATAACCGATACCCAAAGAGAAGATGGGAAGGGTCAGCAAGTCCTCAAGTTTAGTGCGGACGGAAGGGTACTGCTGAAGCTCGGCAGACCGGGAGTTGCCGGGGACAGCCCGGATACACTCAATGAGCCGACCGACGTGGTGGTCGCTGCGAACGGGGATATCTTCGTCGCTAATGGTCACACTCCAGGCAATCCTATCGAGCGCATCATGAAGTTCTCGAGGGACGGTAAGTTCATCAAGATGTGGGGAAAGAAGGGATCGGCGCCCGGCGAGCTCGATGGACCGCATGCTTTAGCAGTGGATTCCAAGGGACGGTTGTTTGTCGGCGACCGTTCGAATAATCGAATCGAGATCTTCGACCAGAACGGAAGATTCCTGGAAGAGTGGAAGCAATTTGGCCGGCCCAGTGGGCTTTTTATCGATAGGCACGATGTCCTTTATGTTTCAGACTCCGAATCGGAGGACCAAGTAATTCCGTGGAGCGGCCAATGGTCATTCCTGCCGAAAGGTTATGGGTACAACCCGGGTTGGAAAAGGGGCATCAGAGTCGGGAGCGCCAGAGACGGTTCCGTCAGCGCGTTCATTCCCGACCTTCAGGCGCCGACCGGCGGTCCGAATGACGCGACCAGCGGGGCAGAGGGCGTTGCCGCGGACTCGACGGGTGCGATCTACGCGGCTGAAGCGGGCGCAAGAGATTTGAAGAAATACATCAAGCCGTGAGGATCAGCTAGAAACCGCTTTGCGTGGCGTTACAGGTTGACCAGGCAAATGGCCGCCGCCACCGAGACCATTCTCTCCAGAGCTGCCTTCGATTGGAGGCACGGTCGGTATCCGGTCGGATTCCGAATCCCGCGAGCGCGCGCCGGATGTCAGGTGGCGCCACCGTTTGCCCTCGTAGACGGCGGGCGGTTCCGTTCCGGCCACAGCGCGGTCATTACCAGGCCGGTTGCGATTCCGATGGATACTTCAAAAAACCGATGAGCGCCTATAATCCAGGCAGGCTCACTCCGCGGTGCGAGTACGACGATGGCCAGCGTGATCCCGGCAAAGCGGTATGCTGCGCGATCCAGACGGAGGACGGCGCAGACCAGGCCGAGACCGAATACTCCCACGGCAAAGTCCAGCATGCCCGATCCCAAGCGAGTGGCTAGCACTGCTGCGACGGTGGCGCCCAAAGCGGTGCCGGCAAACCGCTGGCCGGAGATGGTCAGCGACGCACCTAGGGTGGACTGTGTGACGACCATGGTGCTGATGACGGCCCATTGCGCCTGGGGAAGTCGAAATACCCGTGCGATCGCTAGAGACACACTCGCAGCCACTGTGGTTCGGGCGGCATGCTCCAGGGTCTGCCGGTTCAGTCCTGACAACGTCGAGTTGCGCATACTCCTCCTACTCACTGCGATTTTGGCACTATCGAAAGACTCCTTACTGGAACGAACAGAAAACGCATGGTGCCCGGTTACACCACGGAGAACATTATTGCCCGTGCAGGGTGAGGGGGGGAAGGTAAGGGCCGAGCGCTTCGCGCTTCCACCAGTTGCCGGTCTGGCGCCGTTCATCGAGATTCGTAAAACGATACCGGTAGACCACAGCGCGGATGTATTTGGGCGGCCGGCCCGGGAAGGGGTTCTGCCCGATCAGTTGCAGCACGGGAGGCGACCCTTCGAGAAGCCGCATCATAAAGCGCAGCAGCCACGGGTTTTCACGGTAAGTTCCCAACGCGGCGAACCACATCTGCCAGTCAAGCCGTGGTTGGGACGGCGCGACCCAGCCCGGCGCCCGATTGAGCGGGCCGGGCTTGTATTGGAAAATGTAAGGCTGCCATTCGTGGTTGTCGTTCGAGCCTTCGATGGAGATCTCGGGACGCGTAGCCGTCATGGTGGCAAAGAGGCCGTAACCGTTGACGACGCCGAATGGCGACGCCCATGCCAGCGCTCTTCCGACCGATACGGGAGTATCGATTCCGAACATGCCGCCAAGCTGCGGCAGCGACAGAACCATCACGAAAGCGAACAGAAAGGCGGACACACGGCGATTCGAACGGACCGGTTTGGTAGGGCCGGGATGCCGCGGTTTTCGCTGAAGAAGTTTGCTCCCAACTATGCGAGACAGGAACCTGTCGTCAAGAAGGAACAGGCAGAGAGCGATGGTCAGCAGATTGAAGAACGCGTAGTTTCCGGTCAGCAGAATGAGGATCTGGAATAGAATGGTTCCGAAAGCCGCGATTTGCTTCAAACGCCGCGGGCCGAACACGAGGAGTGGCAGTATCAGCTCAACGAAAAAGACCGAGGCAGTGGATATTCTCTGGAACCACGGGGGCGCTTGCATCATGTACCAGGCGATCGGCGTGGGTAAGGGCTGTGTCTCATAATGCACGGCAAGCGCCGTGAGATTGCGCCAGGAAAGGTCCCCACTCAAGAGCTTGATTGCTCCCGATTCAAACATGAGGCGGAAGAGAAGCCAGCGAAACAGCCACACGCGAGTGTACGCGGGCTTGAGGAAGATGGCCAGAAAGCCGGCTTCGAGCAGCAGATAATCCCACTGGTAGCCCATGAAGATCTGGCCGCCGGTCACGATCGAGAGGTAGTACACGAACAGGAGGACGAAAGCGGCCTTCTGGCGCGATGAATAGGGGCGGGCAATGGCCGCGACACCCGCCAGGACCGCGCCACTCCAGACGATGGATTCGAGCGCCAATTCGCTGTTGGCCCACCAGAAGAGCGTCGGCGCCAGCCAGAAACCGGCAGCTCCGAATTGCCTGGCGACCATGGCAAGGAATTCTGCGACCGGGAGAATTCCCTGCGCGCCGATCAAACCCCGGATCTGGCGGCCGAAGGACACGAAGGCGATGCAGTAAATCAGTGCCAGGGCGCGGGAGAATAGCGACGAAGCGATGCTGTAAGACGGTTTTTCAACACTCTTGCCCCATAGGGCGCGGGTAACTTTGTAGCCCGCGTTACGATGGCCGGCGACAAATGCGTACAGCCATTCCGTGAGCGCCGCAAGGCCGGGGATGTGCCGATAGAGCCAGAGAGTCCAACGCCAGCCCGGAACCGATGCCAGAAGATGAAAAACGGCCTCGGCCCCGCTATATCGTCTGCCGTTTTCGAGATACTGCACCGCCTTCTGGAAATCGGAGCGTGGCACATCGGGGAAGCGGCCAGCAGCGGATTGCCATGGGGCGTACTCGACGCGATCGCCGGTGAGGCCATTCCAGTAACCGACCCACATCCGGCAAAAGGCGCAATCGCCATCGAAGACGAGGAGTGGGCGGTCTGGCACTATTTCATTACACCTGAATTATGCACGGTTCGAGAGCGCTTGCCGCGACTGACGTGCTGAGCGGACCGTGTTGTCGGGGGCCTCGTGCCGACTGGTCTGCCTGGAATTTCCTCCTTCCTGGTAAGTCGCTGCTTCTATTGAATCGTCCGTGCATAGGAATTTATGCGCGCCGATCGTGAAGTCAGGACCGCAGGACGGTCGGGATCACGGGCCCAAAGCCGCCCGCAGTGGCGACGACCGCCTGACCACAGCGGTTGAGGAAGCCTCGGCCTGCGCGGAGTCTTGGGCCGGCCCTCGCAATTTACCTGCGGCTGCCACCTTTGTGCCCGCCGCCGGAGTGCCCACCGCCATGGCTTCGCGCACCACCGCCGCCACCGAAGCTGTGTCCGCCGCCGCCGAAGCTGTGCGATCCGCCGCCAAAGCTGCGGGAAGCACCGCTGCTGTAATTGCGGGAAGCGTTGCCACTGTAGCTGTAACTGCGCGCACCGCCGTAGCTGCGTGAAGAATACCGCTGGGCCGGAGCGGAGTATCGCTGCGCCGAGCCCGGATAACTCTGAGACCGCTGCACCGGGGAAGAATAGCGTTGCGCACCCTGAAAGTGCGACCACTGTCCTGTGCCGGAGCGCGCCACGCTGCCCTGGCTTGCCGCGGCACGCGCACCCTGCATTCCCGCCGACCGGTTCGCAAACGATGAAGACGCCCCAGATCCAAACCGGTTCCAACTCCCCGCGGTAGTCCCGCGGGCCGAACTGAGGCCCGATCTGGTCATCGCGCTCCGCGAGGCCATCGATGCGGCCCCGTACCGCGACGATAGTTGGCGGTTTGGATAGGAAACTCCCAAACGGTGGCTGGGATCGTGCTGCCACGCCGATCTGCCGCCAAACCCGCCAGCCAGGTATCCATTATGGAAGCCGTAGCGGTTGAAGAACCCGCCGTTGAGGAACACGCCGCCGCCGAACCAGTTCGGGCCCCAGCCCCAACCCCAGCCGCCCCAGCCCCAGCCGCCCCAACCGCCGAACCAGAAACCGATGTCGATGCCCGGATAGAATCCAAGTCCGTATCCGTAGTAGGCCAGCGGCGGATAATAGCCCCACGCCGGCGGTCCCCAGATATATGCGGGGTTGTACTCCGGCACGTAAATGACCTGCGGATCGGCTGGCGCGATGTCAATGGCCCTCTGCCCGCCCTGAGTTTCAGTGGTGACAGTCTGCTGCGGGGTGGAAGCGAGCTTGTCATTGGCTTGCGCACGTGCCCGCATCCGCTGCACGGCGGCCATCACGTCGGACTGTTGCGCGAGGAACGCGTTGCCCAACGCGGTGGTCCATTGGACGTCCTGGTTCATCGTCGCCAGCACGTTGGGAAAGGCCACCATGGCCTGAACGCTGGCGTCCCAATTCTGCTGCCGGGCCGCATCCATCAGTGCCTGGCCCTTGAGGGCTCCGTTCCGCTGCAGCCACTGCTGCGCTTCCACAACCTCCAACGGGTAAGTGCTGGCCACCAGAACCTGGCTCAGCAACGGATCGGGATACAACGCGATGGGCGCCACCAGATCGTCCAACTGATCCGGCCCCAGCATCTGCTGCTGCGCCTGGGCGGGCGCCGGGCCGGCCGGCGGCTGCGCCGGCTCCTGCGCAACCAGAACCGGTAGTCCTAACAAAGCCCCCGTGCATACAATGGACCTAACCTTCAGCCCAAGAGAACTGGATCGCCACTGTTGCATATCCTGCCTCCTTCTCCGCTATCCACAATTGTGAGATGCGCACCAACCGATTCCGGTTATCAGGGGTGAATAAACAATAATGTTAGCCGGGCTTTCCATTCTGGCTCCATTTTCCCCACACGCTTTGCGGCGGTCCTTCATCAGCAATGGGCTCGATGCGGGTGACTGGCGCGTCTCGCTCAGACGCACGAGAGCAGTGCCCGCTTAGGAATACGAAAAGGTTCCGACTTGGCGGTATATGGTCGCAGCACTGTTTCAATTGGAACAGTGCTGGACACAATCAGCTCCTTCATCTCGGTCCCGGCCCGCATCACTGTGTACGAGTCAGGGCTCACTTCGGGACTTCTTAGGGTTATGGTCCCACCTGTTCCGGCCGATCAGGCGGACAACTCGATCCTGTGCGGCACCTGCCCGGCGCAACAGATGCCTGTTGCGGATGGCGAAAGCCAGCCATACACAGGGATTAATAACGATCGGCATGGACCTGGGTGACAAGAACAGTCCGCTACTGTGTGCTGGACCACGAATGGCCAAATCGCTTGGTGAGCGAATACCGATCTGCGATGCCGATCAGATGGGAGTGGAGAAAACAGAGTCGCTTCCGGCACAAATCGTTATCATGCGCAAATATTTATGACTCCGTGTCTAGCAAGCGGATCTCTAAGGCGCCAATCAGACGATCAGCCGAGCGATTGCTTTCCCACTGGTGGTGGCGGAGTCGCATCATGAGATTCTGCCGGACTTGGGGCTTGCGTTCCATCATCGTTCTTCTTTCCCTGCTGCTGCGCCAGTTGACGCACGTTTCCGAGCGAGCCTTCGAGGGCCAGCCGGACGAGTTGGCTGCGTTTTCTTACACCCGTCCTGGTGAACAGACGCTGCAATATGTTCTTGACGGAACTCTCCGAGATGCCCATGCTCTCGGCGATGTCCCTATTCGTGAGACCGCCAAGGATGCCCAGGAGCGCTCTTTGCTCGCTGTTTTCCAGTGCGCTGCCGGATTTCTGATCTTCGCGCCGAGGCTGGTTGAGGCATTGATCGGCCAGGAGTTGGATGATTTTCTGATCGACCCAAACTGCTCCACTCGCAATGAGCCTGATCGCCTGTACTAGGCGTTCCGGCACCTCCGATTTCAGGAAAATACCCGAAGCGCCAAACTTCAAGGCATTGGCTGAACGCTCCGCGTCGGTTGTTCCGGCGACGATCAGGAACCGGCCCTGATAGCCAGCTTGGCGGGCTGCTGATATGAGATCGTTCGCGTGTTCCGCCCCGAAATCGAAATCCAACAGTACTACATCGACAGGAGAACCGTTGAACATCTGCAACGCCTCAGCAGAGGTAGCACACTCACCAACAACTTCGAAGCCACTCTCAGACGCCAGGAGCCTCGCAAGGCTCGCCCGGAATAGACCGTGGTCATCGAGTATGACTAAGCGAATTCGATTTTCTTCCGTTTGATCGTGCACGGTCCAGTCCGGTGCTGCTGCTCTAGCCACGTTGTGTTCGCCACCTTCGAACATTCTCGTTTGGGAGATCACCTTGCGCTCGCCCTCCGCCTCGGCACACTTAGTCAATGTTACGGCGACTGTCTCAATAAACGCCACAGCTCTAACCAAAAGATCGACATGTCGGCGCAAAGATTAGGCAGCACAGGCTTGAACTCCAGATCACTCATGCGATTAATCAAAAGACCTTCCGGCCCGAGCGTAAGATTCGTGGCTGTCCGATTTCCGCCGCGCTAGAGTGTAGGAACGAGCAAAGCTCCGGTAATTGGCGGGCGCCTGGGGGCCAAAGAACGGAAATGATGAAGCATTCAATTCACAACAGCAAACGAGTTGTTGTCGTGTGTGGGATTGCCGTAACAATTGTTGTCGCTGCGGCCCTTCTGGAGTCCTGCCACAGCCGTGGGCAAGCCGCAGACGGGAATAAGCCGCAGCAATCGGGCAAGATCTCCAATACGTCTGCCCCAAATTCCAAAGCAGCTAGCCCTGCCGTGGATTTGTCGCCGAGCCAACTGAACTCGATCAGGATCGAGCCGGTGGGGACCTATGAGTTCCCGGTTGAGAGGGAGACGGTCGGCAACATCAGCTTCGCGGACGACCTATCGGTTCAAGTCTTTCCGGCTTATCAAGGAACCATTATCAACGCTTTTGTGGAACTTGGCGCTCCAGTTGAAAGGGACCAGCCGCTCTACACGATCAAAAGCCCCGACCTCATCCAGGCGGAATCAACGCTCATCGGCGCGGCGGCGACTTTCGAATTGACTAACAAGGAACTGGAGCGCGTCAAGGGCCTTCCCGGAATTGCGCAGCGAGAGTTGGAGCAGGCGACCTCGGATCAGCAGACCGCCGACGGAGCTCTCAAAGCTGCGCGGGATGCCGTGCGCGTCTTTGGCAAGACCGACGCGGAAATCGACCAAATGATCGCTTCCCGAAAGATCGACCCCGCCCTGGTTGTTCGCAGTCCAATTGCCGGCCAGATCACGTCGTACAACGCACCGCCGGGGCTGATGGTACAGCCGGGGAACCCGCCGGCGCCATACACCGTTTCGAACATGACGGTCAAATGGATGCTGGCAAATGTCATTGAGAGCGACATCGCATTGCTTCATTTGGGGCAGCCGGTGCAAGTCAAGGTACTGGCCTACCCCAACCGCGTCTTTCGAGCCAAGGTGTCGAAGATCTACCCGATGGTCGATCCGAATACCCACCGGGCGACGGTCCGTTCGGAGATTGAGGACCCCAAGGATGAGCTGCGTCCGGGGATGCTCGCGAATTTCGTAATTCGTGTCGAAGGTCCGACGGCGGGGATCGCGGTACCGGCCAATGGCGTGGTGCGCGAACCCGATGGCACGATGACCGCTTGGGTCACAACCGACCGCCGCCATTTCGAGCAAAGAACCATCCAAACGGGCCTGCGACGAGACGATCGGGTTCAGATCCTCGGCGGTCTGCGGCGTAGAGAGTTGGTCGTGTCAGATGGCGCGGTGTTTCTCAGCAGCATGCTGTCAGCGCCGCCAACCGACTAAGACCCAACCATGTTCAAGTCTCTTATTGCATTTTGCTTGAGCCGGCGCGCGATCGTCTTGGCGGGGTTGCTGCTGTTTGCCGTCGCCGGGTTCGTCGCCTTTAAGTTGCTCAACATCGAGGCCTATCCGAACCCGACACCGGTGATCCTGGAAATCACCGCGCAGGCGCCAGGCCTGTCCGCTGAGGAAATGGAGCGGTACTACACGCGGCCCATAGAGATTGGCCTCTACTCAACTCCCGGCATTGAGGTCATCCGCTCGACTTCGTTCTACGGCCTGTCATTTGTCCGCGTCAGCTTCAAGTACGGCGTGGACTATTTCTTCGCTTACAGCCAGGCGTCGGTGGCGATGACGCAGAATGTCAGCCTGCCGGGCAATTTGGTGCCCACTATCCAAGCGAACAGTTCGACTGGGGAAATCTACCGCTATCAGGTTGTAGGCCCGCCGCACTTTGGAATCACCAACCTGCGCACCGTTCAGGATTGGATCGTCGCGCGCAGGCTGCTGACCATCCCTGGCATCGCGGCCATCAACAGTTGGGGAGGCCCCACCAAGGAGTTTGAGGTCGAGGTTGACCCTCATAAGCTGGAAGCCTTCAGCGTTACCGTGCCCCAAATTCTGAACGCGCTCGGAAACGCCAACATAAACGTGGGCGGCCGCGAAATCCGCATAGGCCAGCAATCCATCAATATTCGTGGCGTCGGCCTGATTGACGATGGCGGCAACGACGATTTGACCGAGGGCTACAAGGTTAACGACATCGAGGATGTAGTTCTGAGCCAGGAGAACGGCGTTCCGATTCTGATGAAGGATGTCGGAACAGTTGCGGTGGGCTACCGGCCACGGCTTGGCATTTTAGGCCGGGACCGGCACGACGATGTTGTCGGGGCCATCGTGGTGCAAAGACGAACGGAAAAAACCGCCGACATGATTCCCAAGGTCAAAGAGGCGATCGACACGCTGAATCACGACGGGAGCCTGCCGCGGGGAGTCAGGGTTGTTCCGTTCTATGACCGGTCGTCCCTGGTCGCCATCACCACGCATACCGTACTGCACAACCTGATCTTCGGATGCCTGCTGGTCTTCCTGATCCAATGGATCTTTCTGGGCAACCTTCGCAGCGCGGTCATCGTTGGGTTGAACATTCCCTTCGCGCTGTTCTTCGCCACCATCCTCCTGGTGATTATGGGGGAAAGCGCAAACCTGCTCTCCGTGGGCGCAGTCGATTTCGGGATCATTGTCGATTCCGCGGTCATCCTGGTCGAGAATATCTTCAAGAATTTTCAGCGAGACCCAGAAGAAAGACAGGGTCTGTTGCAGCATCTGGCGCAGGGTTACTGGGGTCCCGACCCGACGACGATCGAGCATGCGGAAGCGGGGATGGCCTTCCGCTGGACGGATCGCTTGCGGCTGATTCTGATCAGCGCGCTCCAGGTGGACAAGGCGGTCCTGTTCTCGGCACTGATCACGGTGGCCGGTTTCGTGCCTCTATTTACCATGCAGGGAGTCGAGGGACAGATCTTCGGCCCCATGGCGCGCACTTACGGGTATGCGCTGGCCGGAGCCTTGATTGCAACATTCACGGTCACACCCGTCATCGCCTCGATGCTGATCCCTCAGCGCGTGAAAGAAGCGGAGACAATTGTGGTCTGGGTGCTGCACCGTCTGTACAACCCGGCGTTGCGTTTTGCGCTGAGAAACCGCTTCCTCGTGGTCGGCTTGGAACTGGCCCTGTCCCTTGGAACTTTCTTCTTTATCGCGCCGCGGCTGGGCAGTGAGTTTCTTCCGCACCTGGAGGAAGGTAACTTCTGGATTCGCGCCTCCATGCCCATCACGCTCTCGCTCCAAGACGGTGAGGCGGCAGCGAGAAAGATGCGCGAGATCCTTCTGCGACACCCCGAAGTTCTTACTGTGGTTTCGCAGCATGGGCGGCCGGATGACGGCAGCGATGCCTCGCCATTTTCGAATGTCGAGTTATTCGCTCCGCTCAAGTCTTTTGACGAATGGCCCAGGGGCCTGACCAAGGACAAGCTGACCGAACAAATTCAACGGGAGTTTGAGAACGAGTTGCCGGGAGTCGTCTTCAATTTCTCGCAATACATTGAGGACAACATCGAAGAAGGAATCTCAGGCGTCAAAGGCGTCAACTCGGTCAAGATTGTCGGTCCCAACCTGGAAGAGTTGACGAAACTGGCCGAACAGGTCCGCGACCAGATGAGCCAGGTTCGCGGCGTTGCCGACCTCGGCATTTTCCCGGTTCTCGGCCAGCCAAACCTGAACATCAAAGTGGATCGGGAGAAGGCCGCACGCTACGGCCTCAATTCGGGGGATGTGAATTCGGTCGTTCAAGCCGCCATGGGTGGGGCTGTAGCAACTGAGGTACTGGAGGGCGACCGGCAGTTCGATCTGGTCGTCCGCTACACGCCGGAATACCGCAACAACATCGGAGAAATCCGCAACATCAAAGTGGGATATACAAGCGCCAGCGGCGCGAATGCCTATATCCCGCTAAGCGAACTCGCCACGATTTCGTTGGACACGGGAGCGGCTTGGATTTATCACGAAAGCGTGCAGCGCTTTATCCCGGTGAAATTCAGCGTCCGGGGACGGGATCTGGGCGGAACGGTCGAAGAGGCCCAACAACGCATCGCCAAGAACGTGACACTTCCTCCCGGATACCATCTTGTGTGGGCGGGCGAATTCGGAGATCTTCAGGAAGCCAAGAAACGTCTGGAGATCATCGTGCCGATCAGCTTCATCCTGATCGCCGGGGCGCTCTACAGCCTGTTCAACAATTTCCGCGATTCCATACTGGCGCTGGCCGGTATTCCCGACGCCGTTGTCGGAGGCATCCTCGCGCTGTACGTTTCCGGTCTCAATTTCAGCATCTCGGCCGCGATCGGCTTCGTCTCGCTATTTGGCGTATCCGTTATGGACGGCATCCTGATGATCACGTTTTACAACCAGGAAAGGTCTCACGGTCTGGCGCCTGTGGACGCAATGTACCGCGCCGCAACCACGCGCATGCGCCCTCTCCTGATGACGGCCCTTTCCGCTTGCATCGGCCTCTTTCCAGCGGCAATTTCGACGGGTATTGGCAGCCAGGTGCAGCGTCCACTCGCCACGGTGATCGTGGGCGGTATGTTGGTTGGCCCGGTCATGCTGCTCCTCGCCGTGCCGGCGCTGCGACTGATCCTCCTGGGCGCTGAGAGACATCCGGCGGGAGAGGAGTCGAGGTGAAGACGCGTTTCGTGTTCGAAATGTTTGCTTGCGTAGCTTTGCTGTGCGGAACGGGTTACACGGATAGAACAGCCTCTGCTGAGCCACGAGACCAGAGCGGCCACGCTCCTGCAAGCCCTCAGCGGTCCCGCCGTGGAGGTCCGGTAAGATCAAATCTCCCCAAACCTCTGCCGAGGCGCCAGACGCATTTCCCATCTGAGGGTGCGATGAATCCTCGTCGGGGTCCGGACGGATCTTCGCCTGCCGCAAAAGGCGCGTTGATTCAGAACCCAACAGCCGGAAGGCGCCCGCCTGTTCGGTTGCCAGGTCCCATCGGAGCTGCTGAACCGCCGCTAAGCAAGGTGCGCCATCGCAGTCCCAATCCGCCAGTCGTTGCGGGATCCGCGGAGCTGAGTAAGAGGAGTACCGGCGCGATTGACGGGAAACAAGTGCACCGGAAGCCTTAACAAACGGATTTCTATGAGTCACATTCGCCAATCGCGCGGTTTTGGTTTCATAGCGGTCTCGGCAGCCTTGCTGCTCAATGTGGGCTGCGTGGTGGGGCCGAACTATAAGAAGCCTGCACCTCCGCAGGTCCCCAGTTATGCGCCCACACCGCTAACAACCACAAGCGGCACTCCCAATGTCTCCGGCGGGGAAGCGCAAAGCTTCGTTGAGGGACGCGATATTCCGGGAGACTGGTGGACCTTGTTTCACTCCAAACCGCTGGACGATCTGATCGAGCGGTCGCTCAAAGCCAATCCCGACTTGAAGTCGGCGCAAGCGGCGCTGTTAGTTGCCAGAGAGAACACGCTAGCGCAGCGTGGCTATTACTATCCAAGCGTGTCAGCCGGTTTTTCGGCCAGCCGCGGGAGGACATCCTCCGAGGTTTCGCCCGTTACCTACTCCGGCGCGCTCTCCTACAGCTTACTTACGCCGCAGGTCAGCGTTTCCTTCGTGCCAGACGTCTTCGGATTGAACCGAAGGACAATGGAGTCCCTGAAAGCGCAGGAACAGCAGGCCAGATTTGCCTTGGCGGCGACGCATATCACGTTGAGTTCCAACATTGCTGCCGCCGCCATTCAAGAGGCGTCAGTGCGAGGACAGATTGACGCCACCAATGAACTTATCGCCATCGCCACAAAGGCGTTGGAGATTCTGCGCAGCCAATATACCGGAGGATATGCGAGCCAGCTCGACGTAGCAGCGCAGGAAGCGCAACTCGCGCAAGTCGCCGCCACGTTGCCTCCGTTGCTAAAGCAATTGGCTCAGCAGGGCGACCTGCTGGCGGTGCTGGCGGGCGGGTTTCCCAATCAGGAGCTACCGGAAGAATTTGAGCTTTCGAGCTTCCAACTGCCTCGGGAGCTGCCCCTGACCGTTCCTTCACAACTCGTGGAACAGCGCCCCGATGTGCGCCAGGCCGAGGAGAATCTGCATTCGGCGAGCGCCCTGATCGGGGTGGCGCGCGCGAACCGGCTGCCCAGCTTCGCCTTGACGGCGGATGCCGGGAGCATGGCGGTTATCTTCGGCCATATGTTCACGAAGGGAGGCTTTTGGGACACGGGAGGAGGCCTCACACAGCCGGTGTTTGAAGGCGGGACTCTGCTTCACCGGGAACGGGCCGCGATAGCGGCTTACACTCAAGCCGACGAGCAATATCGCAGTACCGTGCTGACTGCTTTTCAAAATGTGGCCGACACATTGCATGCGATCCAACAAGATGCCGACGGTTTAAGGGCCGCGTCTGCCGCCAGGGACGCCGCCGCCGTCACACTCGACCTGACGAAAAAGCAGCTTGACAGCGGCTACACCAACTACCTCGCGCTCTTGAGCGCGGAACAAGCCTATCAGCAAGCCTTGATTAACCTGGTGCAGGCTCAGTCGAATCGCTATGCCGACACTGCCGCGTTGTTTCAAGCTCTAGGCGGGGGCTGGTGGAACCGCCCGGATTTGCCGAAGAATTGAGTGGCCTCGTAATGAAACGCCGGCGGAGGACCGGCGAGCAGTAGGCAGAGTTGGGCTTGACCGAAACCCGGTCTGCGGCGTGAATGTGCAGGTTCGCCATTATGAAAGCGGAAATACAATAATGGAATGAGATTTGTAGTCGTCATTCTTTTCGCTGGCGCCGCTTTCGGGCAGCAGTACGAAATTGGAGCAAACGTCGGGTACGGGTTCTACCGGAACGGCACGATCTATTCGGCCTCCGAAA
>Ga0326728_10000934_pt1 | contig 108376 bp, 84 predicted proteins | sample MB3enrmetagenome_FD_207602 | JGI IMG/M metagenome (GOLD analysis project Ga0326728, IMG submission 207602) | Lab enriched peat soil microbial communities from McLean, Ithaca, NY, United States - MB31MN | ecosystem: Environmental > Terrestrial > Soil > Wetlands > Peat | place: USA: New York... | reverse complement strand
TGATTATGCGGTTCCGACCCGCGAATATCAGCTTGATCAATCGTCGCCATTACCTGCCTCGGCTGCTGCTGATCCTGTCCTCGAAAAGACAAATACAACAACCACCCCAACCATTCGAAGATGTTGATAGGGTCACACCATAGAAGAAAACGACAACGATCAACTGGACCAGCGTGGCGGCGGCGAAGAAGACGAAGGGAGTTGCTTCGCTGAACTTGTGAACAAGAAGGGGGAAGCAAAGGGCGATGATGGTGTTGACGATCCAGTGGCTGGCGCTGCCCACGCCCTGGCCTTTGGAGCGAACCGCGGTGGGAAAGACTTCGCCGATGTAGACCCAGATGACGGCACCCTGCGAGAGCGAGAAAAAGGCGACGAAGATGACGAGCAAGGGAAGCAAAGCCGCCTGATGACTGTTGGTACTGAAGAGCCAGGCCACTCCGGCGAGGCAGAGGGAGTTGCCGAAGGCGCCGACGACGAGCAGGCTCTTGCGGCCAAAGTGGTCGATCATGGACATGCCGACCAGGGTGAAGAGCCAGTTGGTGGCACCCACCACGATGCTTTGCACGTAGCTCGATTCGCCGCCGAAACCGGCAGCGGCAAAGATGCTGTGCATGCAATAGAGGATGGCGTTAATGCCGGCCAGCTGGTTGAAGGCGCCGATAGTGATGGCGAGGAAGAGCGGACAGCGGTACTTCCACTGAAAGACCGGTTCGTGGGCCGTGGAGTGTTCTGACTGGAGCGCCGACTGAATATCGGCCAGCTCGGCTTTGGGATCGGGCGCGCCCATCTGGGCCAGCACGGCGAGCGCATCGTCGATCTGGTTGCGCTAGGCCGACCAGCGCGGCGAAAGGGAAATGGTGAACAGCAGGATGAAGAAGAGGAGGGCCGGAGCCGCGGCGATGGCGACCATCACGCGCCAATCGAAAGCGCCGAGGTGCGCGCGGCCGACCAGGTAATTGGAGGTGTAGCCGAGCAGGATGCCTGTGACGACGTTGATCTGGAATGCGCCCACCAGACGGCCGCGCCACTGCGCCGGAGCCAGTTCTGTAATGTAGACCGGACCGAGCACCGAGGCCGCGCCGAGTCCCAGGCCGCTGAAGAAACGCGTGGCCAGCAGCATGGGCCAACTGAGGGCGAATGCCGTGGCCACCGCGGCAATGAAGTAGAGAGCAGCGGCCCAGCGCAGTGCCGCGCGAGAGCCCAGTCTTTGCCCGAGCTCTCCACCGGCAAAGCACCCGATGACCGTGCCCACGGGGCTGACGGCCACGGTGATACCTTTTTCAAAGCCGCTGAGCCCGAAGTGCTGCACGACCAGATCGATCATGCCGGAGACGACAGCGATATCGAATCCGAAGATGAGGCCGCCGAGGGCGCCTGTGAGCGTGGCTTTGATCAGCCTGGAGTTGGGTCGCATCGTCTGTTTGCTCGATTTAGAGATTTCCTTCTTAACTTTTCTCGGTACGCCGATTGAATCATTCCGCAGGGAGGAAGCGGTCCGATCTCAATGGTTCAGGTTGTGAGCCGGTTCGTGGAGATGGGCGACAATTGCCAGGCGGAAAGGCTCACAAGATTGGCTGTCTTGCCTGTCCACCTCATGCACAGATCCTGTGGCTTGCCGCCCGTGTAATAAAAGCGCCGCGTGCAAGCGATCTGATGGTTCACAAACGCTTCGATTACAGAGCCGTCGACGTAGAAATGAAACTCCAAGTTCTCATCTCCACTGAGGTTCACGGGAAGCGGACGGTCATCGATCCAGACCTGGTCGGGTTGGAGGGGATCGTAACTGATCTTCAGCCATGGGGTCAGGTTCTGCGAGGAGCCGTGAAGCGACAAGGCGAAGGGCTCGGTAGATCTGCGCGCGACGCAGAGGATTTCACCACAGCAACCTTCGATGCGCATGGACTGGAGCTGGCGAAGGTTCTGGTCTTCGTCCGCGTTGAGATTCAGGATCTGTGCGTGATTTCGGAGCTGATTCGCTTCCTCCGCGACACGGAATCGGAGGCGGCCATCGGCGGCCACGGAAAGCACGCGCGGCAAGGACATCATGCCGGCCCAGCCCGCAGCCGAGTACTCCGCTTCGGGACGACGCTCCTGAATCCATCCCCATAAGATGCGGCGGCCGTCCGGCGCGAGAAAACTCTTCGGAGCGTAGTAAGCGCCAAGATCCAGCAGCCCTGCCTGGTCCGGCGTATAGACGTGTGCTTTCCGGTCGTACTGCCCTGTAGTCCAGATGACTTGGTTCTCCGTTGAATAGAGGAGGCAGTATCGGTCACCCAATCGGAAGAAGTCGGGACACTCCCACATTTCGCCACTGTCGCATGGGTTAGCTGCCTGCTTGCCGTTTGGCTTGCCCCAGATCAGCGGATGCAGATACTCCCAATGACGCAAATCCTGGGAGCGATAGAGAAGCACGCAACCGCCTTTGTCGCGCTCGCCCGAGCCCACTGCAAGATACCAGCCGTCATCTTCTTTCCATGGGCACGGATCGCGGAATCCCGTAACCTTGATGCCTGCAGGCGGCGTGGCAACGACCGGCTCAGGCAGCTTCTTCCAGCGGAGAAGATTGTCGTCCTCCGCTGTGGCGAGCATCTGAACCTCACGCAGTTTGTCTGTTCCGTCGTGAATTGTGACTTGGTCGGGCGACGCATTTTGAACGCCCGTGTAGATGATCGTGGGTACGCCATTGAATACGACTGCCGATCCCGAAAAGCATCCTTCACTATCTGGTCCGCCGGGAGTTGGCGCCAGCGCCACGGGTTCATGTTTCCAGTGCACCATGTCCGTGCTTACGGCGTGCCCCCAGTGCATGTCGCCCCACACCGCCGCGTGCGGGTTCAGCTGATAAAAGAGGTGGTACTTGCCTTTCCACCAGATGGGTCCGTTGGGATCATTCATCCAGTTGCGAGCCGGCAACAGATGGTATTGCGGGCGCCGCGGATCGTTTGCCAATCGCTTCGCCAGTTCGTCCGCCGGTGCCGCAGCCGCCATCGCTGTCCGCCAGAAGCCCGGGGCCAGTTCAGATGCAGCGGCCGTGCCCATCAGGCAGGCAAGAAACCTTCGACGGAGAATCATGTTTTTTCGGCCTCCTGTTTGGGATGCGCGGCTTTCGCCAATCCCATGCATCCTATCACTTGGCAATGCATACAACGCGAGGCTGAGCCGGATGGGACTCAGCCTCGCGATCGACTGCAACGGTAAATGTTGCGCGGTTCAGGAACCTCTAGAAACTGAGCCGCAAGGAAAGCTGAATCGTGCGCGGAAGATTCAATTGGTGCCCCACCTGGCCGAAGCCGGGAGAGGACAGAGTGGGGTTAGGCAAGGCGAACTGGGCGTGGTTGAAGAGATCGAATATCTCGGCGCTGAACTTGAGCTTTGTCTGCTCCATCAGGTCGAAGGACTTGTTAATAGACACGTCAAAGTTGTCTTCTCCTTCCGACTTCATCGTGGGATCGACGCGCGGTTCGTTGCCCATGGCGTAACTGCCAGGCTGTGTAAAACAGGAGGTGTTGAACCACTGGTTGGCGCGAGCAGCGCTGTGCGGAGAACCGGGTGCGCTCTTGTTGCAGCCGGCTGTGTAATTTGGCCGAAGGATGCCGTACGTGCCGATGCCGAACGTGGTGAGCACATTCCCCTGGCCTGAAATTAATGCAATGGGAGTGCCGCTGCGGAAGGTGGTAATTCCGTTGACGCGCCAGCCACCAATTACCGCATTGGCTGCGCCGCTGATGCTGGAGAGATACGTCTGTCCGTGCCCAAAGGGCAGATCGATCCCATAGTTGATGACCAGGTTGTTGGCCAAGTCCTGCCCGCTGATGGATTTCTCGGCCCTCAGGTTATCGTTGTCCTGCACGACCGCGACTCCGCCCTCTCCGTCCTGGAAGCCGCTGGTGTTATGGGTATTGCTCAGCAGCTTGCCCCATGTGTAGGTGAGGTGGTCCCGCTAGTTCGGACAGTTTTTGCTTTTTCCTTAAATGGAAGTTCTTGCTTTTGTTTTTAGGCTGCCATGGGTTCTGGCAGGGCAACGCTGTTTTCACTCGGTTGTCCGGATGCTGGTTGGCCGTCAACCAGGATCCACCAACTCTCGATCCTCAGAGAGGGCAGGCTCAAATGGCCACGCGGCGATCTTCCCTCTGCAGTATGGTTCGTCCGAATCTCGGTATCGGAAACTCCGGCCTATCAGATTCGGATGAAATGCTATACATTATCTGCTTGACTTGTCAATAAAAATATCTGACGTCTTTGGCATTTTTCTGATAACTTGTATTTATAAGTTATGTGCTTGTTGAAAAATAATGAGTTATTTCGTCCGAGAAACACTGTGCGCTGCCGCTGGATCGGCGATTGTTGGTGAACCGCGGAAAAAACGGGCACAAAGTTGGTAGACGAATCTCGGGCGCACGGCAATACTGATGACGCTCGAGTCAAGTGAGGGAATATGACAGACAACCTCGAATTCGAATCTCTGGACGGGGCCCCCAAGTACAAGCAGATCTATACTCGCTTGCGGAATGCGCTGGCGAACCGCGAGTTCGCACCAGGTGACAAGCTGCCGAGCGAAAACGAACTCGTCGAGCAGTTTGGCGCCAGCCGCCCCACGGTCAGCCGCGCCCTGGCCCAGTTGGAGACGGAAGGCCTGGTCGAGCGCAAAGCCGGTTCGGGCACTTTCGTCCGGCCAGAAAAGAACACTGAGAATCTTGTCCTGGGCCTCTTGATCCCTGACCTTGGAGTGACCGAGATCTTCGAGCCGATCTGCCGCGGCATTTCCATCGAGCGCACGGGGCCTTCTCACGATTTGTTGTGGGGGTCCACGCTTTCTCCCGGCGCATCGGTCGAAGACCAGGCCCAGCAACTTTGCGAATACTACCTGCAGAAGAAAGTCTCGGGAATCTTCTTTGCTCCGCTGGAACTCACGGCGAGGAACGACGAAATCAACCGCCGCATTACGAGCGCCATTGATGAGGCGCAAGCCCCGATTGTCCTTCTTGACCGCGACATTTGCGCATACCCGCAGCGCAGCAAGTACGATCTGGTGGCTATCGATAATCGCCGCGCCGGATTCACCATAACCCATCATCTTCTGGAGCGCGGCGCCAAGCGCGTTGTATTCTTTGCCCGCCTCAACTCTGCGCCCACTGTCGCTATGCGCGCCGCGGGCTTTTTTGATGCCATACGTACCTTCGCGGATCGGCAAGCCGCCGCGTGGACAGAGTTCGGGGACCCCAGCGATGTTTCTCTCATCCGTGCCATCCTCTCCCGGCATCATCCGGATGCATTTGTCTGCGCCAACGATTTCACTGCGGCCCGCCTGATGACCTCACTGAGCGCGCTCGGCGTTGAGGTTCCTTCGCAAGTCAAGGTGACGGGCTTTGACGACGTGCGGTATGCCAGCCTCCTGCAAACTCCGTTAACCACGATTCATCAGCCCTGCCTCGAACTTGGAGCTGCAGCGTTGGCAGCTATGTTTGCCCGCATGGCACACCCCACCATGCCGGCTTGTGATTACCTTCTCGACTTCAAACTCGTCGTCCGCCAGTCGACGGCTTTGTCAAACGTCAACGACCCGGAGCATCCGTCGTTGGCGAATAACACCAATGCGAAATAACTTGCGTGCGAATCTCTGAGCCGCATTGCAGTCAATGATTGACGGGAAAGTTGAAGGGTATTTGACGGTGAAGATTCTTAGCATTGGCGAAGTCCTATGGGATGTGTTTGGCGAGATAGAGTACCTCGGGGGAGCGCCCCTTAATTTTTCGGCGGTATCGCAGAGGCTGGGGAACTCTGTTGCCCTGCTGACTGCCGTGGGCGCAGACGAGCGCGGCGCTCGAGTACTCAAGGCCATGAACGATCTCGGCCTGACGACCGAGTTTGTGCAGCGCGTGACGGAGCGGCCGACCGGAACGGCGATTGTCTCCACGGGCAGCGATCAGAACACGGTCTTCACAATTGAGCGGCCGGCGGCGTTCGACTGCTTGACGGTCGATGCTGCGCTGCTTGCGCGCCTCACGCAATTTGCCCCCAATTGGCTTTACTTCGGAACCCTCGCGCAGGCAAACCAGCATATGGAGACGGCGCTCCTGCGTCTGGTGGAAAATCTCCCCGATACGCGGCGCTTTTACGACGTGAACCTGCGCGCCGGCCACTGGACCCTGGCGCTTGTCGAGAAGCTTTCCGCCGTCGCGGATGTTCTGAAGCTCAACCACACCGAGGCCGAGATGCTTTATGAGCTGACGTTGGGTAAGAGCGGCTACAGCCTGGAACGTTTTTGCCGGCACTGGGCTTCAAGGTATGAAATTGCCACCATCTGCGTGACCCTCGGCAGCGATGGGTGCGCCATCTTCGCTGGCGATACGCTGCGATCCTTCGACGGCTTCGCGGTAGAAGTCGTTGACACGGTCGGCGCCGGCGATGCCTTTGCCGCCGCCTTCCTGCACGGACTGAGTGCCGGGTGGCCACTCGAAAAGAATGCGACCTTTGCCAACGCGCTTGGCGCGCTCGTCGCCAGCCGCGCTGGAGCTACCCCTGCCTGGACCGTCGACGAGTGCTGGAATCTAATTGCAGAACATTCCGTTGAAGAATCGGAGTTCAATGCTTGAGCCGATTGCAACTACGTAGCCGGCTTAAACCAACACATTTTGATAGGTAACCTTGTAATTCATGGCTAAATGCAGGCCGGGAGGCGGGCATATTACACTATGCTGCACCGCAAGAAAAAGCCCTGGCCGCTCCAAAAGCGCAGCACCAAAATCGAAAACTAACGCCCATCGCCTCTTTGGCAGTATTGGTCCCGGGAAGTCGGCTTATCGCAACGTTTCCCGCAAGGTCCGAGATTGTTCCGAGCATACGATCAAACCTGCCCCTACCTCACATTGTGGTTCCCCGGAGCCCCTGGCCATGCTGCGGAGCGCTGGTACGGGCGATCATGGCTGATTCGATTCAGTGGCCAGCTCGCAGGTCGCCTCAGCGCGTCTCCGTATGTTCCGCAACCGTTCCTATGCCAGCGAGTTTCAACCACCCTCCTTAGTTTTGATTTGAGTGAACCAGCACTCTGAATAATGGCCCGCCAGGTCGACAGATGGACGGTTGTGGCTTGGTTATAGTTCCTCAACTCATAACTCTGTGTTCCGATCCCTTGGCTTGATGGCCTCATCACCCCAATCTATTTCCTCGTCATCTTCAACTACCTGTTCTGTACCACAGGCACATTGGATAATTTTCTCGATCTCCTTATCAACCTCAGACGGATCCCATGGTCCCCTCGACTCAATATATTCAAAAGCCTGCGCAAATTGCTCCATGCGGTAGGCAAACAGGTAACTCCAACGGGAACATACATAGTGGTCAAGTTCGGTCCCCATTCTGGTTTGCCAAGCTTCTTGAATATAAAGTTGACGAGCTTCAGCAAGTTTCTTATCACGAAAGCGCCCGAAGTCATCCCCTACACGCTGGCGTACTTTACGAGGACTGGATGTTTTCACGTAGTTGACAAATCGGGTAAAAACTGTGTTGGCCTCCAGGCGGAAGTCTCGGGAGGATTGCATGCCCTGAAAATGGGTGCTAGTGAGTTGACTCCACATGAACAGAAATGACAGGGTAATTTCATTGAGCTCAAGTGAACGGATGAACTTGCCGTCTGACAGAAGCTCACGAAAGTCAGCCTCGTCAGGTGAATTGCCTAGAATTTCTTCCCATAGAGCGATACATTCGGTTAATTCGTTTTCATCAACGGGACAAACGGAACTGATGTCAGGGGTTCGGGGAGGATTCCCCGAGTCTTTGGTCGTTGTGGTTGCTGTTGTCTTTTCGGGGTCCCCTCTGGGGGTAGTTGTCTCATCACGAAGTGATGATCGAGCAGCAATGTCTGCAGCTTGGTGCGCGACCTTCCGTCTGCGTCCTCTGTGTGGGCTGAGATTGACCGGCAAGACATTCTTTCATCCATCAACAACAAACCTGATTTCAAATCACCCACGGTCACGTTTGGGACGCTTGCCGACAGGTTCATCACTGATGAGATTGGGGAGCACCATTTGGTCACCAAACGGGCACATAGCACAAAACACACCTACAAGATGTACTTGAGACTCTACCTGAAACCCCTGTGGTCTACTCGCATAGCGACGAAGATTGGCCACGTGGAGATTCAGCAATGGCTCAAGCAAATCCAACGCGAAAACGATTTATCCGACCCAACAATTCACCGGCTCAAGCAGTTGATGGGCTTGGTGTACGCTCACGGTCACTGGACCTTGATGATCCCGAAGGATTGCAACCCGACGGACTTGGTCAAGACTACGTCAGTGTCCTCGTATGAACCCAAGGTACTTGAGCCGGAAGACTACCACAAAATCTCCCTGAAACTCAAGGCACCTGAGAACGTTCTGGTTCTGCTGCTGGCTACAACTGGCCTGAGGATTTCTGAGGCTCTTGGTCTGAAATGGGGAGATGTCCGGGGCGAACTGATTCACGTCAGCAGGTCCTGGACGATGAAAACCGTGGGGGATACGAAGTCGGCCGCGAGCAAAGCTGCTGTGCCTTGCTCACCGATTCTTAGCGCATACCTTGACGGCTGGCGTCACTCACCAGTCAATCTCTATTCCAAGGACACTGACTGGATCTTTGCATCATCACAGCGCAAGGGAGCCTCACCCCGTTCCGGCGGGATGATGGTTCGGACCTACATCAAACAGACTGCTCTGGATTTGGGATTGATCAAGCCAGGTGAACGACTTGGAGCGCATGCCATGAGGCATGGTCTAGCGACGTTCTTGGCCTCGCTGAAGACAGACCCAAAGACCATACAAGGTCTCATGCGTCACTCCGACGTTTCTACGACCTTCAATCTGTACGTGCACGGGAGGCATAGCGACCGGCTTGAAGCACATACCGCAGCAACTGCGGCGTTCTTTGCGCCCGTTTCGCCCACGGTCCAATAGCGCCTCACCCGAACTGCGGGTGAATCACGGGTGAGGATTTTTAGGGAGGAACGGCTAAGTGATGCAGCCTGTGTGGTGAGCTCGGTGGGAATCGAACCCACGACCCACGCCTTAAAAGGGCGTTGCTCTACCAACTGAGCTACGAGCTCGTTTAAGGCTGCTTCTTCCAAACTACCACAGCAAGAGTTCGCCCGCTCGCACTCCGCCGGGGCCCATTCACATCCCGAAAAACCCCGCGCGCAATGTCTCAACTACCGCAACGCCGCCCACAGTTTTTTAGCGCGCCGCCGGTCGCCGCGGACGTTGTCATTTCAGGTAACTACCCATGCTGGTACCATGGTAATCGCACGGCCTTGCGCGTGCGATTACTGATGGGGGAGAGATTCCCGCATCACGCAGAAAATGAGGCATTTCGCGCCTTTTACATGGCAAGAAAGTGTTAGCAAGGTGGCCTTGCAAGTGTTATTGTTCTGGCAACAGTAGCGCCGCTACGATTACCGGTGAGGATACCCGCCATCCGGGTGCGCATTCCCGGTTCTTTCGAGCGCAGGACCCGCTTAGGGCGCTGCCTTCAACAGGAACTCGGCAGAACAGGAATTGCGCAGGGGTAAACCATGACTGAGCAAGGGCCGCCCGATCCGAACGAGACGCCGGAGGATGTGGCGTCGTTGTACTCGTGGGCGAATTTGCACGGTGGCAAGTATCGCGACTTCTCGGCCTCGCGCGCGCAGATGCGCGAAAAAGCCCGGCAGCGTATGGAGCAGGCCATTGAACAGGAACGGCTGCGCGTGCACCAGGAAGCTGAAGCGAAAGGCGCCACCGAAGCCGCTCGCTCGGCGGAAGAATCGCGCCGGCTCGAGTTCGCCGCACAGCGGGCCGCCCCTTTAACTGCGCAGGAAGCCGCGCAACGGGCCGCGCAGGAACGCGCCCGCCAGGCCGCGGAGTTGGCCGCGCAACAGGCTCGAGCCGCGCAACTCGCCGCACAGCAGGCACAAGCTGCCCAGCAAGCCGCGCAACAAGCGGCATGGCCGCCGCCGCTGGATCGTTATCCTGCACCGCCTCCTTACCGCCAGCCTGCGCCACCGGCCGCTCCCGCTCCCTTGCAGGAAGACGCATCTTCTCACGAGCGCGCGTCCTGGCTGCCATCCGATGCGCACGAAAACACCGGCCGCCCCGCATGGTTAATGCCGGAGCGTCCTGAGTCCTTCGGCCAGCCGGCGCTTCCGCCTTCGCCTGAGGACACGTTGCAGGGTTCCCGCGATCGCATGGTTTCGCGCTGGTTTGCCCTGCGCAGCGTCTTTGAGGACAATGTGCCCGCGCAGTCGGCGCCGGCTCCCACGGCCGCGCGCGCTCCCGTTCTGGCCATCTTTTCGCTGGCAGGCGGCGTGGGTAAAACCAGCCTCGTGGCAACCCTCGGCCGCGTGCTTTCCGCGCGCGGTGAGCGCGTTTTGCTGGTCGATACTGCTGCCTACGGCCTCCTGCCATTCTTCTTTGGCGCTCGCGATCAGCGCCCCGGCCTGTTGCGCACCTTCAGTCCGCCGGTGGCCAGTGGCGACGCGCCCATCCAGATGATCACGCTCGATCCGGAGACGCTGGGCCCTGAAGCCGCCGCCGGCGAAGCCCTCACGGCAGAGATCCAGAAGCACGCCCGCGGAGTCAGCCGTGTCATCGTCGATCTGGCCACCGCCTCTGGCGCCACGACGCGCCGCATCATGCGTTTGTCGCCGCAGGTTCTCGTACCCCTCGTCCCCGATATGTGCTCCGTGGTCAGCGTCAGCTCCATCGATGCCTTCTTCGACCACAACGGCGGCAGCACCGGCAAGCCGGCGCTTCCTTACTATGTGCTCAACCAGTTCGATCCCTCGCTGCCGCTGCATCTCGACATCCGCGAGGTGCTCCGCGAGCAGTTGGGCGATCGCCTCCTGCCTTTTACATTGCGCCACGCCCCGGCCGTCAGCGAGGCGCTGGCCGAGGGCATGACCGTAATGGATTACGCTCCCAATTCCGCTGTGACCGAGGATTACGCCAGCCTTGCGGGATGGGTCAAGAACCTTTCCGCACCCGCAAGCACCAGCTTCCGCGGCGTGCGCTGGAGCGAGCGATGACGGTATCGGAAATCTGGCGGGACATCGGGGCAGGCGAGAATTTCTTCACCCGGATTCTGCGTCTGCTCTTCCTGCTTGTGGCCGCGGCAGTCTTTTGTTTCATAGCGGTCTTGCCGCTCTCGTGGGAGCAACAGGCAGTCCTCGGCTTGGTATGCCTTGTCGTTGCCGTGGCCATGGCGCGCGGCTCCGATTCCTACCTCATCACGCTTGCCCTCATGATGCTGTCCATGTTCTGTACCTTGCGCTACGGATATTGGCGCGTCACGCAGGTCGTGCGTTACTTTCAGGATCCGGCGGGCCACCCCGGCGCCCTCGACGCCTTTTTCATTTTTTGCTTGCTGTTCGCCGAGTTCTACGCCTTCGTCATCCTCTTCCTGGGCTACTTCCAGACCATCTGGCCCTTGCGCCGCGCTCCCGTCGCCCTGCCCGACAATCCTGAGGAATGGCCCCACATCGACGTGCTCATTCCCACTTACAACGAGCCCCTCGACGTCGTGCGTTTTACCGCGCTGGGTGCGCTCAATATGGATTGGCCCACCGAGAAGCTCCACGTCTACATCCTCGACGACGGCCGCCGCAAGGAATTTGAGCAGTTCGCCTTCGATGCCGGCATCGGCTACCGGACACGCCCTGACAACAAACACGCCAAGGCGGGCAACATCAACGCCGCCCTCAAAACCATCCATTCTCCGCTGATCGCGATCTTCGACTCGGATCACGTGCCCACGCGCAGCTTTTTGCAGATGACCGTGGGCTGGTTTTTGCGTGACCCCAGGCTCGCCGTGATGCAAACGCCGCATCACTTTTATTCTCCCGATCCCTTTGAGCGCAACCTCGAGCAGTTCCGCATCATTCCCAATGAAGGCGAGCTCTTTTACGGCGTCGTCCAGGATGGCAACGATTTCTGGAACGCTTCCTTCTTTTGCGGTTCCTGCGCCGTCCTGCGCCGTGAAGCGCTCGACGAAATCGGCGGCATCGCCGTCGAGACCGTCACTGAAGACGCGCACACCGCTCTGCGCATGCAGATGAACCGCTGGAACACGGCCTACATCAACATTCCCCAGGCTGCGGGACTCGCGACCGAGCGTCTCTCCGCGCACGTCGGCCAGCGCATTCGCTGGGCGCGCGGCATGATCCAGGTCCTGCGCACCGACAACCCGCTCTTCGCTCCCGGACTCACCTTCCCGCAGCGGCTCTGCTACTTCAACGCCATGGGCCATTTCCTCTACGCGGTGCCGCGCCTCATCTTCCTTACCGCGCCGTTGATCTATCTGCTTCTCAATCACACCAACATTCCCGGCTTCTGGGCCGCCATCCTTGCTTACGCACTGCCTCACCTGATTCTTTCCAACGTCACCAATTCCCGCATCCAGGGTGATCACCGCTATTCGTTCTGGAACGAAATCTACGAAACCGTGCTCTCGCCCTATATTCTGCTGCCCACCATGCTGGCGCTCATCAATCCCAGGCTGGGCAAGTTCAACGTCACCTCCAAAGGCGGCGTGGTCAGGCGCACGTTCTTCGATTCCCGGATCGCGCAGCCCTTTCTGATTCTGCTCATCTTCAATATCGCCGGCCTCATCTTCGCCATTCCACGCTTCCTCTGGGGAGAAGAAAGCCGCCACGGCACGGTACTGATGAATGTCATGTGGTGTCTGTTCAACGTCGTCATCCTGGGCGTTTGCACGGCCGTCGCGCGGGAGCTCCGTCAGTTGCGCACCACGGTGCGCATCAATGTCGCGACTCCGCTCGTCGTCAAATTCCCGGATGGCCGATCGGTCGCCGCCGAAACCATCGACATCTCAAGCGGCGGTACCGGCATTCGTCTCGAAGAGGCCCTCGAGGTGATGCCTCAGTCGCAGATATATCTGGCTTTTCCCGTTCCGTCGGTGGCCATCGACCTGCCTGCGACCGTTGTTTCTTCGGAGGGATCGGTGTTGCGCGTTAGTTTTGAAAACTTGACGATCGAAGAACAGGAAGTGCTGACCATCGCCCTTTACTCACGCGCCGATTCATGGCTCGGCTGGGGCGAGTCCCGCGAGAGCGACAAAGTGCTGCGCAGTCTGGGCCGCATCTTCCAGATCTCCCTGCACGGCATGTGGGTCACCTTCCGCAGCATCTTCAGCAACCGCGACTTATCCGAGCACAAATCCAGTGCGCTCTCCATCGCCCGCACCTCAATGCTTCTCTTCCTGGCTGCGGCTCTGGCATGGGGCGGTCAAAAGGCGCAGGCCCAGCCGCAGGGCCATGCCGGCTCGCTGCAAACCCCCGCCACTGACGTCAATGCCCCCGTTCCTCCCGGCCAATATCACGATCACTTCACGCTGGAAGACGCCGGCGAATCACAGATCGAGCAGATCGAGCTGCATAGCATCGACACCCAGCACAGCATCTACTTCACGCTGCCTGAAACCCATGTTATCGGCGCCGCGAAGATTCACGTTCATTACTCGTTCTCGCCCAGCCTCATCCCGCAGTTGAGCCATCTCAAGCTCATCATGAACGGAACCCTCTTCGCCACCATTCAGCCCACTCCGGGGCAGAATGGCGGTTCCGATAGCCGCGATGCCGAGGCCGAGTTCGCCATTCCTTCTGAGCTGCTGGTGCACAACAACACGCTCACCATCGAATTCATCGGACACTATACGATGGTCTGCGAAGACCCGGCCAACACCACACTGTGGGCGAGAGTATTTCCCAGCACCTACATCGACATCCGTGGCAACCTGCTGCATTTGGCCGACGACCTCAAGCAGTTGCCCATGCCGTTCGTCGATCCCTCTGTCATTCAGCCGTTCAGCGTTCCCGTGGTGTTTCCTTCGGCGCCCTCCTACAAGGCCGTTCAAGCCGCCGGCATCGTCACCAGCTATTTCGGCATGATTTCCGTGAATCGCCCGGTGCGTTTCCCGGTGCATATTGGAACCATTCCTCCCGGCAACGCCATCCTCATTGCCGAGAGTCCATCGGGTCTTCCCTTGGACTGGAAATTGGCGGGCGTCAATTCGCCCACCGTGGCCATGCGCGACAATCCCAACGATCCGTTCAGCAAGCTCCTGATCATCACGGGCGGCAATGCCGACGATCTCATCAAGGCGGCCCAGGCGATCGCTCTCCACAGTGAGATGCTCGACGGCCCGCAGGCCTCGATTCAGAATCCCGGTCTGCCCAGCAAGCAGACGCCGGATGCGGCTCCGCGCTGGGCGCGCACCGATCAGACCATCGCGCTCTGGGATTACGCCAGCGCCGAACAGTTGCAGGGCGACGGCACCGCGCCACTCAATGTCTATTTCCGCATTCCGCCCGACATTTACTACGCCACGGAAGGGCCCAATACCAAGCTCCATGTGGTCTACCGCTACAACTCCGTTCCCATCGGCCCCATTTCCAGCATGCAGGTGCGCGTCAACAACGCGTTCATGGGCTCCATTCCGCTCATCCCAGGACAGGAAACCTCGCGCCGCATGCAAACCGACGTGCCCGTCCCTGTCGTCAACCTTCGTCCTTTCTCCAATTCGTTGTCCTTCGATTTCACATTCCAGATGCTCAAGAAACAGGGCTGCCAGGACACCACGCCCATCAACATGCAGGGCGCCATCCTGCGCGATTCTTTCCTGGATCTGCGTAATTATCCCCACTGGGCTCCCATGCCCAATCTCGAACTCTTCGCCAACGCCGGCTTCCCGTTCACCCGGGTTGCCGACCTGAGCGAAACCACCGTCGTGTTGCCGCCCACGCCCACTGAGCAGGAGATCGAGACCTTCGTCACCCTCATGGGCCACTTCGGCCGCCAGACCGGTTTCCCCGGCCTGCGCGTCACCGTGGCCGGTCCCGATGCGCTCCATGACGGCGCCGACACTGACTTCCTCATCATCGGGTCCGGCAGCGATCAGCCCGGCTTCGACAAGCTCGGCACGCATCTTCCCGTCTCCCTCGGCAGCGGGCAGATCCAGGTGCGGGATACGCAGGGCTTCTTCGTCAACCTGCTGCACCACGCCTGGTGGAAGCTCGAATCGAACGAGCACACCGAATCCGGCACGCTGACTGCCGGAGGCACTCCCGACGCCATCATCGAGGGCATCGAGTCTCCGTATGGCATCGCCAGCAGCCGCAGTATTGTCGCCATTCACCTCAAGGACGGCGCCAGCTTCGCGCCCTTCATGGACAAATTCATGGAGGTGCAGCAGGCGCACGACATCTCGGATTCCGTCGCGGTTTTCCACGGTTCGCAATTCCAGTCTTTCCGCATCGGATCCAAGGTCTATCATGTGGGTGTGCTGCCGTGGTGGACACGTTTGATGTTGTGGTTCACGCAGGTGCCATGGCTGGCGGCAGTGGTGGTCATTATTCTGGCATTCCTGCTCGCTATCTGGACCCGGCAATGGTTGCGTGTCAGGGCCAGAGCACGCTTGACGATGGTGAAGGACTAGCGTGGTGACTCGGATGTTCGCATCACCACCAGCTTGTCATCCTGAGCAAAGTTTTGGTGCGTTTTTGCGCCAAAACGAGTCGAAGGATCTGCGGTTGTTTTTCAGCGGTTTTCAGACTCAGCGCACCAGAGCGTGTTTCAAAGAAAGTCTTGTAACAAGGGCACGGCTTTAGCCGGGCCAAAAAGATGCAGGAATATCCGGGGCTTCAGCCCCTGCGGGATATCCTTTACGGCTTGAGTCATCGATCGGGGCAGCATTTCCACCTGCATGAGGGCTGCGCGTCATCGCCTGGGTTGCTTCGATCCCGATTACTTCTCTCGTTGTCGCGTTGCGGACTGCGGTGGGTGGGTGGAGACACGAACGATGGGCCTTTCCACATCCCGGGCAGGGAAGCGCTTCCTGCTGATCGTGGCTCTATCCATGTTTTCCATGACGGGCGGCTGCAAGCAAGGTCCCTGGCAGCTCTGGAACTCCTACGCGTCCCGCTTTATCGACCTGCAAAGCGGCCGCGTCTTCGATCCCAACGGAGATCAGCACACCACCTCGGAAGCCCAGGCCTACGCCCTCTTCTTTTCTCTGGCCGACAACGACCGCCCCACCTTCAACCGCATCCTCAGCTGGACTGAAAACAATCTTGCTGGTGGCGATCTCAATACCCACCTCCCGGCCTGGCTCTGGGGCAAGGACAAGGACGGCCAGTGGAAGGTCCTCGATTCCAACTCCGCCTCTGACGCCGACGTCTGGATGGCGTACTCCCTTCTTGAAGCCGGACGCCTCTGGAGATCCAGCTCCGACACCCACCTCGGCCGCGCCATGTTGACGCTCATCGCCAGCAAAGAAGTCGTGAATCTCCCCGGCTTCGGCCCCATGCTCGTGCCCGGTCCCGCCGGGTTCCAGCAAGATAAAGACTGGATACTGAATCCCAGCTATCTGCCCATCTTCCTCTTTGAGCGATTCGCGGCCCTCGATCCCGCCGGCCCCTGGCAGCAGATCGTGCTGGGCATTCCTCGCCTTCTCGCGCAGAGCTCACCCCATGGTTACGCCATGGATTGGGTCGAATACGTGCCCGGCGACGGCTTCTATCCCGCGCCCGAGCCCTCGGACGCCAGCCAGAACGGCCCCAATGCCTCGGGTCCCGGCGGCAGTTACGATGCCATCCGCGTCTACCTCTGGGCCGGCATGATCGACTCCAACGACCCCGCGCGCACCTTGATCCTTGAAGCTGTCCCCGCCATGAGCGGCTACCTTGCCAATCATGATGCCCCTCCGGAAAAGGTCAGTGACCAGGGCATTCCAGAGGAGCAAGATGGTCCTGTAGGCTTTTCCGCGGCCGTAATGCCCTATTTGCGCGCCTATCCTGAATTCTCCCGCACCTTCGCCCGGCAAATGATCCGCCTAAGCGCACAGAAAGACGCAACTTCGGGATTGTATGGAAAGGACATAGCGTATTACGATCAGAATCTTGCCTTGTTTGCTAGTGGATTTCTCGATGCCAGATTCCGGTTTGGCCCCGGGGGCGAACTGAACGTAGAATGGAAGCGCCGATGAGGTTGGGCTGGGGAGCGTGGAAAGCAACTTTGTTTGTAGCGGGCTGCCTCATATGGACGGTCCCGCTAATTCACGCCCAAAAATCCTCCGGATCCGTCTCGGCTGACGCCACGCGCGCCGGCTTGGCGGCCAAGGCTCGCGACCTTGAAGCCCGCGGCCGCGCCGACCTCGCCGTCCAGATCTGGCAGCAGATTCTTCTCGCCGCGCCCGACAACGCTGAAGCTCTTGCCGGCCTTGCCCGCGACTACAAGCTCATCGGCAACGAGGAAAAGGCCGATGCGGCCCTGGCGCGATTGCGCCGCGTCAATCCCAACGATCCCAACATCGCCAAGATCGAATCCATGCCCGTCACCAGCGGCTCGGTCGAGGAGTTGCGTCAGGCAGGCGATCTCGCCAAACAAGGCCGCAACGACGAGGCCATGCGCATCTATCGCCGGCTCTACGCCGACCATCCGCCCGACGGCGACATCGGGCTGGCTTACTATCAAACGCTCTATGGCACCGCGAGCGGCAAGCAGGAAGCTATCACCGGCATGCGCGGTCTGGCCGAACGCAACCCCGGCGATCCGCGTTATCCCATTCAGTTGGGCATCATGCTCACCTATGACCAGCGCACGCGCGCTGAAGGCATTCGCATTCTCCGCGCGCACGCGAACGATCCCGGCGCACAGGCCGCCTATCGCCAGGCGCTCATCTGGGACTCCTCCAATCCCGCCTCGGCCGAGGAGCTGCGCGAGTATCTCAAGGCCCATCCCCAGGACCAGGAGATTCAGAAGGGCCTCAGGCTGAGCGAATCCCGGCTGGCCCAGATGAACAACGGCATTGCGCGCACGCCCGATGAACGCGCCGCCTTTGCCGCGCTCAACGCACACCGCCTCGGCGAAGCCGAGCAACGTTTCACCGCGCTGCTCGCCGCCGATCCCAAGAACGGACGTCTCGCCGCCGGCATGGGCTTCCTGTGCATGCAGCAGAAGAACTTCGCCAGCGCCATCAGCTATCTCCTGCAGGCCGAGCAGAACGGCTATAAGGTCAAGACCGTCGAGACCGCGTTGGCCACCTCCCGCTTCTGGCTCACCATGGGCGAGGGTACGCAGGCTCTCGACGCGAATCAACTCGATCTTGCCGCCACCAAATTTCGTGCCGCGCTCGACATGAACCCGCGCAGTGCCGATGCCCTCAACGGCCTCGCCGGCGTCTACACCAGGCAGCAGCAGTACTCCGCCGCCGCCAACGTCTATCAGCAGCTTCTTCACGTCCAGCCCGCCTTGCTCGAAGGCTGGCGCGGTCTCTTCCTCGCCTACGCGCACGACAATCAGAACGCCAAGGCGCTTGCCATCTCCGCGCGTTTCCCTGCGCAGGTCAAGGCCTCGCTCAATAAGGATCCCGAGGTTCTCCACGCACTCGCAGGCATCTATCAGGCGCAGAACCGCCCCGCCGAGGCCCAACGCATCCTCGCCCTCGCGCTCTCGCTGCCGTTCCCCGATAACAGCGGCACGCTTCTGGTCGGCACCAAGCTGCAATACGCCGGCATCCTCATGGACGCCAAGCACTACGACCAGGCCCTCGCTCTCTATTCCCAGGTTCTCCAGAGCGATCCTTCCAATGTTTCCGCATGGGAAGGCCTCATCAGCGCCCAGCATGAGATGGGGCAGGACACTGAGGCCATCGCCGACGTCGAGAAGATGCCCGCGGCCACTTACGAAACCGCGCTGGCCGATCCCGGTTTTCTTGCCATGCTCGGTGCCATCTATCAGCAGGCCAATCAATACGAAGTTGCGCAAGGGCTGCTCGAGCGCTCCGTAAAGCTTGAGATCGCGGCCGGTGGCCAGCCCAGCGTCGCCCTGCAGTTGCAATTGGCGGGCATCTATCTGCTGCGCAGCAACACCGATCAGGCCTACGCCCTCTACCGTCAGGTGCTCACTGACCACCCTGACCGTGCCGATGCGTGGAAGGGCCTCATCGCTGCGCTGAATGCCACGCATCGCGATCAGGAAGCTCTCCAGGAGATCGCGCAGATTCCCGCGCCCGTGCGCAAGCAGCTCGATGCCGATATCGACTTTCTGCAGACCGAGGCCAGCATCTACGCCACCACCGGCGACACCGCTCACGCCGTGCAGTACATGAATCGCGTGCAGGCCTACTACGCCAAGACCAAGGAACTGCCGCCGCCCAACATCGAGATTCAGAACATCTGGCTGCTCTACAACATTGGCAATGATCGCGCACTCTATGCAGCTTTGATGCGCATCGGCGGCCGCACCGATCTCACTCTCGCCCAGCGCGAGACCGTGCAGGACATCTGGGCCAACTGGAGCGTGCGCCGCGCCGGCATCGCCATGGACAACGGCAACGCGCAACGCGCCGTGGACATTCTCGAAGCCGCCTCGCAGGCCTTCCCCAACAACCTCACCGTGCGCAAGGCCGTGGCCGGTGGGTTCGCGCGCGTAGGCCGCGCCAAGGAAGCATTGGCCCTCTTCAAGACCGTCCCCATGCAGAACGCTTCTGCGGGCGACTTCGAAGGTGCCATTGGCGCCGCGCTGGCCGCCAATGACAAGAGTCAGGCCGAAATCTGGTTGCGTCAGGCTCTCGACCGCTTCGGCACCGATCCTGCCATCCTCTCTCTCGCCGCGCGTTACGAGCAGGCCCGCGGCGACAACGAACGCGCCGCCGACTACTATCGCGCCTCACTGGCGGCCATGCCCAAAGTCTCGCCCGTCGACCGCCTCGCCCACGTCCTCGTCTACCCCGAGCAGGACACGAAAGTCCATCGCGCCGTTACCGCGGCCGATCTGCAGCGTCTGCTCGATCCCGACTACGAGCCCTTCGCCAAGACCACCAAGCTTCCGCCTCTGCCCGCCTACGGTCCCGATCCCTACAACCCCGCTCCAGTCGTGCTGCCGCCTCCGCAGCCGCCCCAGGCGTCTCCTCAAGATCCTCCTGCCGCATCCCCCGGCCCCGGCGCCCGCATTGAACCTTGGCCAAATGAAACGCGATTTGCCCCGGCTCTCTCGCCGCTTCCTCGCGGCGCATACTACGCGCGTCCCTCCATCGAGCGCGCACACCTTGTTTTCGCCTCCTGGGTTCGCACATCGACGCGCACGTCGACGCATACGCGCCCGGCCTTCGCCGCAAGCCACGCCTCCATGCGCTTCGGCTTGGGCCGTCCCGCCGTCATCCAGTCCTCGATTGAAGCCTACGGCCAGGTCGAGATCGTTCCCAATCCGCCGCACTCGCTCGCCTCCGATGCTTGGAAGGGCCTCGTCTTCTCGCTCATGGCCGGCAATCGCAACGCCGAGGCGCTCGCCGAACTCGGCAAGATTCCCAACGACGTGCGCCGCCAGCTCGAATCCGACATCGAATGGGTGCAGGGCATCGCCAGCCTCTACTTCTCTGTGGGCGACACCCCGCATGCCACGCTCTATCTCCATCGCGTCGAGAACTACTACCTCGTGCATCGCACGCCCTCGCCTGCCAACCTTGAAGTGCAACACGCCTGGCTTCTCTACAACCTCAAGGACGATGTCGCGCTCTATCCGCTTCTCCAGCGGCTCGATGCCCGTCAGGATCTGACCGCCGATCAGCGCCAGCAGTTGGAAACTCTCTGGGCCGATTGGGCCGTGCGCCGCGCCGATGATGCCATGCGAAGCGGCCATCTCGTGCGTGGCGTGGAAATCCTGCAGGCCGCGTCGCAGGATTATCCCGACAACATGTCCGTGCGTCTCGCCGTCGCAGGAGCCTACGCACGCGTGGGCCGTGGGCAGGAAGCTGTCGCCCTCTACAAGTCGCTCAACATGAACGACGCCAGTGTCGGCGACTTTCAGGGCGCCATCTCCGCCGCCATCTCTGCCAGCGACATGGCCCAGGCCGAAGCCTGGCTGCGCATTGCATTGAGTAAGTATCCCAACGACCCCCTCGTACTCGGCCTCGCCGCCCGTTTTGAGCAGGCTCGCGGCAACAACGAACGCGCCGCCGCCTTCTGGCGCTCTGCTATCGCCGCTATGCCTCCCGGTTCCAGCGTCAAGAGCCTCGACTACGGCCTCATCATGCCGCCGGGAACCACCTATCACACGCCCAGCCCCGGCGAGACAAAGCATCTCCTCGATCCACGTCTCAATCCGCTCCCGACTGCCGAACAGACTGCGCCGCTGCCTTCTTATAAGCCGCAACCCACCACCCAGGCTCCGGAGCCCGCGCCACGCCAACCCGCAGCCACGCAGCCTTCGCAGGTCACCGCGCCTTCTACTGCGCCGCTGCCGCTTCCGCCCAGCGCCAGCTACATTCCCAACGGGCAGGGAACTGCGCCCTCGAATCAGCCCAACTACGTTCCTCAGCCTGCCAGCCGCACTCCTTCGCCCTCCGGGCCGGTTCTGGTTGAGCAGAGCGCTACGCAACAGCGCCCTCGCGAACCATTAACCGGCAGAGTTCAGCTGCCGCCCACCGAAGAAACCATCAACACCACGGACGCCGCCGGGAACTCGCGCCTGCCTCCGCTGGCCCCGAATATGGTCTCGTCCAGCGCTGCACCGCAAACCCCGCCGCCCGCCAACCTCCGCATTGCCTCGCAGCCCATGGGCCCCGCGGCTGCCCAGACGCAAGCCCTCTTCGCCGACCAGACCGATAATCAGCTCACCCAGGGTTCGGCAACCCTTATTCACAACGTGCCCAACACGCCGGTCGCACCCATGCCCACGGTGCAGGCATCGCCTTCAAACAGCGCCGCGCAGAGCACCTACAACGTGGCGCAGTACACGCCCTCCGCGCAGGAAGCTGCCACAGGCGCCTACTCCGCGCCCCAGCAGCAGACGCAGCAGCAACCGCCGCAGTCCACCGCGCAACAGCCCCCGGCCAAGCCGCAAGCCGGCGCAACCACGCGCCACAAGCAGAAGAAGACGAAGCAGGCGCAGCCCCTCGGCAACGCTCCCGTCACCAGCAATCCGCCGCCCCAGGCAGCTGCTCCTCCCAGCGAAACCGCTGCCCCTCAGGCTGAGGCTCAGCAACCTGCTCCTGCGCCTCAGGAGACCTCGACCGAAGGCACCACATCCACCGGCCTCAGCGACGAAGAGCTCGAGCAGCGCAATCTGCCGCCGCTGCGCGGTCCCTGGATTCGCATTCAGCGACAGAGCGGCGCCCTCAGCCCGCGCGACGAAGCCGAGCAACAGTTGCAGGCCATCGAGAGCGGCTATAGCGGCTGGCTTGGCGGAAGCACCGTGCTCAACTACCGCACCGGCGATGCCGGCTACAGCCAACTGGCCGCCATCGAGTCGCCCTTTGAGGCCTCCGCACCGCTTGGGCTTCACGCCCGCATCACCGTCGTCGCGCGGCCCGTGTTTCTTGACTCTGGCCAGGCAAACGGCAACGCCGTCATCTCCGTTACCGAGTCCACCATCTCCGGGAGCTGTTTGGTGACCATACCGGAGCCCATTGGCACCGACGCAGCCCCAGCCAGCTCGACGCCGTGCGGCGGCGCCACCGCAGCTCTCACACCGCCCGCGCAGCAAAATTCGGTCGGCATCGGCGGCGAGCTGCAACTGGCCTTTCCGCACTTTGCCATCGCCGGCGGCTACACTCCGGCCAACTTCCTCGTCGCCACCGTCACGGGCCGCTTTATGTGGAAGCCCGGCAACGGTCCCTTCACCTTCAGCTTCACGCGCGACTCCGTCAAGGACTCCCAGCTCTCCTATGCCGGACTCCGCGATCCGGGCCAGGCCTCGCTGAGCTATCCAGGTCAAATCTGGGGCGGCGTGGTCTACGACCAGGGCCAGGTGCAAATCGCGCACGGCGACGCGCAATCGGGCTTCTACTTCTCGGCGGGCGGTCAATACATCACCGGCTACCACGTCGAAAACAATAATCGCGTCGACGGCAACGGCGGTGCCTGGTGGCATGTCTTCACCGAGCCTGAGTACGGCACCCTCAGCGTCGGCGCCAACTTCTTCGCCATGCACTATGCGAACAACGAAAACGCCTTCACGCACGGCATGGGCGGCTATTTCAGCCCGCAGGGCTACTTCCTGGCCAATATGCCCTTCACCTGGCAAGGCCACTACATCAATCGCTGGCACTACAACATCATGGGCGCGGTCGGCGTACAGGCTTTCCAGGAGGATTCCGCACCGCTCTGGCCACTGCCCGTCGACAAGCCGCTTGAGACCGCGCAGAACAACCCCATGCTTCCTAACGTCACCATCGTGAGCGGCAACTACGATCTTCGCAGCCAGGTAGCCTATCAGTTCAGCCCCCACTGGTTCATGGGCGGCTACGTTGCGGCCAATAACACCCGCAATTACACCTACACCTCGGTCGGTTTCTTCGTCCGCTTCATGTTCCGCGAACAGCCCTCCACAGCGACCACCCCCACCGGCCTCTTCCCGTGGGACGGTTTTCGACCCTTCTCCGTGCCGTAGTCGCACGCCCTCCCGGTCGGTCGCTACTGTAGCGTCAGCGTGCCCGTTCCATAGTCCTGAGTCAAACCGCCGCCGCTGGGGAAGGTGCCGTAGGTGACCTGCAGCGTCTTTCCGTCCGGCGAAAGGGTCGCCGTCAAGTAAAGCGCCTCGCCCGACGATGAATTCACGTCCATGGCGAATGCGTTCCCGACGAACGTAAAGCCCGTGGGGAATGACATCGCCGTGGGAGAGATGTAGGAATAGCCGCTCACATTCACCGTTCCGGTAAGGCTGAGGACCCCGTTGGAGTTCGGTGCGCTGCTCTGGTTGAGGGGCATCGCCATCGTGAAGCTCTGCCCCGTCACTTGCGATGTGAGCGTGCCGGCGTAAGTTCCATTCAGAGCCGGATACTCGACCCCGGTGATTGTTCCCTGAGGGTGACAGTCGCCGGTCATCGCAAAGTTGCCGTTCGAAATCGTTGCTCCGCTCACCGTGCCCGTCATGGCGAATGCCGGACTGCTGCCGGCGGCAGTTCCAAGCTTCAGGTTGCCGCTGGTATCAACTGTGCCGGTCAGCACCACACCGCTGAATATGGCAAGGGGGCTCCCGACGCAGCCGTCGGGGTAAACGAGAAGGTCGTTTGCCGGCGGGCCGAACGCGATGCCCGACACGCTCCCCGCATTGGAGGTCAGATATATGGCAATGGGAGCGGCTCCTCCCGACGTGACGTTAGCGGTCAGTTCCCAATTCCCTGTGATACTGGCCGGGAGTTGAACAGGAGTGGGATTTTGTGAATTTCCTCCGCAGCCCGTGATGCCGGCCGCGAACGCAATGCATGCGATCAATGCAGCGCTGCAGCGCATGCCTTGTGCAAGAGCCCGGGTGGTCATAGTGCACACCTCCCAGTTTCCGGATGTTTTGTGGGGTGCCCGCTTGCTTAGACGAAAGAACTAGTGTCAGGTTTAGATCCGCAGGTCTCGACTCCGCCAGATCAGCGCTATCCCAGTTTGCCTTTGACCCCCGGGTCGCTTGCTTCCGTGGTCCCTGCTTCTACCCCCGCCTGACCGGCCTCTGCATAGGCACCACCTGCACGGTCACGTCGCGTACCTCCGACAGGAACCGGTTCAGCACCGAGCCGCGCCACAGGATGTCCCAGCGCGAGCGCGCCGATTGGCCAAAGACCACGTGGCTGATGTTCTCCTGCTGCGCAAACCGGATCAGCGCGTCCGAGATATTCCGGTCGGTGAGCGAAACCACCTGCGCGCCCAGATCGCGCGCCATGCGTTGGTACTCTTCCAGCCGGTGAAAGGCCTCTGGGTCGCCGTGGCCCTTGTCGTCGGGCCGCGTCACGTACACCGCGTACCAGTTACTCGCCAGCCGGCCCGCAATGCGCGCGCCTACACGCAGCAGCCGCTCCGTCCCCGGCCGCGTGCTGATGCACACCATCACTTTCTCCGGAATCGGCGCCTGCTCCAGGCCCTGTGTGCGGCGGTACTCCGCTGCCCGGTTGCCCACTTGTTCCGCGGTGGTGCGCAGCGACAGCTCGCGCAGCATATTCAGGTTGCCCTTGCGGAAGAAGTTGGCCAGTGACTGCTCCACCTTCTCCGGCGCGTAAATCTTTCCCTGCCGCAGGCGGTTGCGCAGTTCGTCCACGGTCACGTCCACGTTCACCACTTCGTCGGCGCGCTTGAAAAAGCTGTCGGGTACGGTCTCGCGGATGGTCGTGTTCGCCGAGCGGTTCACAGCGTCGTTCAACGTTTCCAGGTGCTGGATGTTCACCGCGGTCATCACGTTGATGCCCGCGTCGAGTAGCTCCAGCACATCTTCATACCGCTTGCGATTCTTGCAGCCGGGTACGTTGCTGTGGGCCAGCTCGTCGACCACCACGGTGTGCGGGTGGCGCGCGATGATCGCGTCCACGTCCATCTCTTTCAGACTCACGCCGCGGTAGGGAATGACCTTTTGCGGAATCACCTCGAGATCGCGGATGCGCGCCTCGGTCTCCTTGCGCCCGTGTGGCTCCACCAGCCCGATCACCACGTCCACGCCCTGCTGATGCTTCATGTTGTAGGCATCGTTGAGCATGTCGTAGGTCTTGCCTACGCCGGGCGCCGCACCAATGTAGATGCGTAGCTTCGCGGGTTCCTGGGTCTTTTCGAGCTTGATCTCGGCCATATAAGAGCCTGTTATTCACTTTGGGGCGCGTGGGCGCTGGGAGCCAATTTTTTCCAGTTCGCGAAGCGAGGAGCGACGTATACCGAGTGTATTCGAGCGACGAGCGACAAAGAAATGGGGAAAATTGGCCCCAGCCCTTCGGGTTGCGGCGCAGATCGCGCCATACTTCGTTGTCGTCCTCGCCTTGGAATCACCAAAGTCTTCGTCCTCCGCCTCGTCTGGCGCGATTTTCGCTCGCAAGGCCCGCGCGTGCGAAAGTGAATAACAGGCTCTAGCCCACCTCGACAGGATGACGGACTTCTTCAGACACCGCCACGGGAAGCGTGAATCGGAATGTCGATCCGTGGCCCAGCCGGCTCTCCACAGCAATCTGTCCGCCCAGCGACTCCACCAGCCGCCGCACCAGCGCCAGGCCAAGCCCCGAGCCTTTCTCTGAGAATGGATTGAAGCGATCGAAGATGGAGCTCAGCCGCTCGGCCTCGATACCGCGCCCCGTGTCGCGCACGCTGAACTGCACAAAATTCTTCATCTCTTCCGCGGTCAGAAGAATTTCGCCTTCCTCCGGCGTGTAGCGCAGGGCATTGGAAAGCAGGTTTTCGAGAATCGAACGCAGTGCGCGGCGGTCGGCGCGTACCATGGCCAGATCGGCGTACGCCTGCACGTCGAGCCGGATATGTTTCTTCTGCGCTTCGTCGCAATAGCGGTCGCGCGCCTCATTCAAAGCCTGCAGTGGACGGATCCGCTCCAGCTTCATCTCACGTTTGCCGGTATCGAGCTCAGCCACCTCGATCAGGTCGCTCATCAGATCGTCCAGGTTCTCGGCGTCCTTGCTGGCAGAAGCCACCAATTCCGTCTGTAACGGCGTCATCTCTCCGCTAAATCCCTGGGCCAGCGCGTAGAGTCCGCGCCGCAGTTGCAACAGTGGATCGCGCAGTTTGCGGCTGGCCACGGCAATGAACTGCGTCTTGAAGCGATCCGTGTCCTGCAGGCTGGTCACGTCTTCCAGCGTCGTCACCGTGCCCAGCAGCCGGCCTTCGGAATCCCGCATGGGCGTGGTGCGCAGCCGGTAGCTCCGCTCCTGCTGGCCGATCCGCATCGGCAGCATCGACGCCTCATCCTCGGCAGCCACGGCCCTCTGCATGGAAACGGCATCGCGGATGGCGTTCAGGATCTTGTCTCCACCGGGCGTATTTACGAGAGCCATGCGGTCGCCCGCGGCCTCGCCCAGCAACTCTGAAGCTGCCTGATTCACCTTCAGCACGTGGCCTTTGCCATCGGTCACGATAATGGGCTCAAAGATCGACTGCAGCACGGCGTCGGAGAGCTGAAACTCCATCTGCCGCCGGCCAGCCTCGGTGTCGCGCAGCTCCCGCAGCCGCACGGCAATCCGGTTCAGCTCGCTGGCGAGCACGCCGAAGTCGTCGCGGCTGCTCCAGTCGACACGGTGTTCAAGATTTCCCTGGGCAATGCGATGCGCATCGCGCGCCAGACGCTGAATCGGCCGCAGCACAAAGAAAATCGTGGCCGCCGCAACCACCACAGCCACCACGCTGATAGCGTTCGCCAGATGCAGTTGCCCGGCCGCAGCCAGCGCCCGGTGCGTGGCGACTACCAGACCCACAGTCAGGCAGCCGAGGAGCACACAGCCGAGAATCAGTCGCTGGGCAAGATTGAGCATGTCCGGTTTCCGTGCCGGTGAAAGGTTGACTTACTCATTCTCGCGGATGCAGCCGGTACCTGCAAAGCCCTCTCTCGAAAAGACCTTCCGCGCCGTCCGCAGACTTGGGCGAGAGTTAGGTTTAAAAGGGCACGGCTTCAGCCGTGCCGTAGCCAGGCAAGATCGGCGACGGCTTTAGCCGCTGAGGGATGATTTTTCCCAGAATACGAACTCTGTTACTGGGCTGTCACGGAATCTGGCAGACGGCGAGTGAGTCATTGTGCCAGTGACAGGCAAGGCCGCCCGGCTGTGGAGTTGCCACCAGCACCCAATCCACGCCAAACGCCGCTTTAAGCCGCTCGAAGTCGGCGAGCTTGAAGTTACGCCAGCCCTCTTCGGCCGTTACCTGGCTCGCCCACACCGGTCCCAACTCGGGCACCTGGGTCACCACGGCAGCATCTTTCACCGCATCGGCCAGTTGGCTCCGCTCAGCCAGCGCACTGAAGCCGTGGAAATCCTCGCCGGGCGCTTCCAGGTAATGCGGATCGAGTGCAAAATACGCATTCTCCGGCGTATTCACCCGGATCCATGCAAACGCCTGGAGCCAGGGATTTGCCGGCTCAGGTCCCGGCAGCTCCAAATGCTCGACGCCGCCAAACTCCGCCCGCTGCCACGCAAACATGCTGGCGTTGACGGCCAGCAAGAACGCCGCCCAGCGCCACACGCTCTTCTTCAGCACGAATCTGCCCAGCATCGCGCCCGCCGTCATCATGAATAGAAAATACTCAAGGTGCAGGTAGCGCATCGGCTGCAGGGGCGTTAGCCGCACAAGGGAGGACGGCCACAGCATGGCCATGGCCAGCGTCTGCTGGAACAGCGCATAGAAAAACACCGCCGCCGCAAATCGCGCTAGCAAGGTCTCTCCGCGTTTCCGCGCTATGCGCCAGAGCAAGCCAAAGAGAACCAATGGCGCCAGCGCTCCCAGCCACTCGTACCACGTCCATTGGTACAGGTAGTAATAGGTTCGCGTGTCCAGAGCCTTGCGCCATCCCGGATCGGCCGGCTCGAAGACCCATCCCAGCGGCACAAGCGCAACCGTTGCGCTCCGCAACGCGCGCAGCCGCACACGCACAGAGTCCAGCAAAGCTAGGGTAAGGAAAAAACAGAACGAAATGCCCATGGCGGCCATCAGCGGATGCATCAAAAACGCCACGAGCAGCAACGGTGCCGCCTGCCAGCGCTTTCCGTCCAGAATGCGCCACACCGCCAGCAAGATCATGGCTGTAGCCAGGTTGCGCGGGTGCAGATGCTGGTCGGCCATGTAGAGCGCCGTCCCTGAAACGGGTAGCGTAAACACGCCTGCGACCACCGAGACCCCTGCCCATCGCGCGCTACTATCGCGAAACAGCAGGTTCGCGATCTTCTTCACCGCCCACAGAATCAGAAATAGCGCCACCAGTTGCCAAACGAGCTCAGCCCACGCGAGCGGCATGCTGGTCCAGCGCACAAAATGCGCCATCCAGCCATCGAACACGGTGGCCTGACATTGGAGCCGGAAAAAACTGGCATTGTGCGGGAAAAGCGCCGGATTCAGGTCCGCTTTCACGGCGGGCAAATAGATTCCGTCGTCTTCAAGACCGGGATGGTAGCCCATCACCAGAAATCCCAGCACCGTGAAGAGCAGAACGCCCGGCAGCTCTAAAGAAAAGCGCTTGCGTCTCAACCGGGATTCGCTGACCGCTTCCAGAACAGGTGCTACGCAATGCGCCACAGGAGATAGGATAACGTCTCAAACCGAGCCGGCGCGGGGAAGAGCTTTATAGTCGCCCACCAGCGTTCCCGATCCCCAGCGCGGGAAAGGGACCGGGGGCCGGTCTAACCCCGCTAACACCGCTAGCCCCGCTAACACCGCTAGCCCCGCTAACACCGCTGTCTTATTTAGAGCTGCGGCAGCAGCAACCGCAGCAGCAGGAATCCGGCCACACCCGCAAAAAACACCAGCGCCATGCGAATCCCCGGCTCCCGGTTCACCTCGGGCACCAGATCGGTCGCGGCCACGTAGAGCGCCACGCCCGCGGAAACCGGCAATCCATACGGCACCCAACGCGGCACCAGTTGGATCACAAGCACACCGGCCAGCGTGGCCGCGGCCAGCACCACTGCGGAAGAAAATGCCGCCGCCCGGCTGCGCCCGCTCGCCATCATGACGCTCGCCATGGTGAATCCTTCGGGCGCTTTATGCAGCAGAATGGCAAGAAAAATCAGCCAGCCGAGCCAATTGGAAAGCGCAAAGCCCGAGCCAATCGCCACGCCGTCAAAGAGCGCGTGCACGCTCAACCCACCGAGCACGGAATAGCCCGTGCGCTGCGACACGAACTCGCCGGCGTGCGTCTCCTCGCCAAAGTGAAAATGCGCGTTCATGGTGTGTTCCAGCAGGTGGACCGCGCAATATCCGGCCATGATCAGCGCCGGAGCCAGCCGTGCATTAAGCCGGATGCTTTCAGGCGTCATTTCGAGCAGGGCAGTGGCCATCAGAAATCCCGCGCCCAGCGCCACAAAGTAGCGCAGATAGCGCTCCACGCCGCGCGCGCGCACCAGCACCAGCCCACCGGCCACGTCGGCGAGTGCGGCAATGGTTCCGAGGATGAGAGAGACCTTCAGCATTGCTAGAGCAGATCGTGAAGCGCAATTCGCAGATCGTGAAAGTGAAACAGTGAAGAAGTGAAGAAGCGAAGAAGCGAAAGAGTGAGCCAAGGAGGCTGCGGTGACCCTGGTCCCTCAGTCCCTAGTCCCTGCCTTAACCACTGTGCCGTATGTGCAGCACATCCCCATCCTGCACCACGTACTCCTTGCCTTCCAGACGCAGAGTACCCTTGGCCCGTGCCGCTGCCTCGGAGCCGGCGTCGAGCAGATTGTCCCAGCGAATGGTCTCGGCGCGGATGAAGTGGTGCTCCAGATCGGAGTGAATCGCCCCTGCGGCCTGCGGTGCCTTCGAGCCGGTCGGCACCGTCCATGCCCGGCATTCGTCCTCGCCCGCCGTGAAGAAACTGATCAGCCCCAGCAGCTCGTAGCTTTTGCGAATCAACCGCACCAGGCCGCTCTCGTGCAGCCCGTAGCTGTCCAGAAAATCCGCAGCTTCGGCGTCATCCATCTCCGCCAGCTCCGCCTCCACCTTGCCGCAGATCGCGGTCGCGCCGGCATTCGCCCGGTGCGCAAGCGCATCCAGCTTATAGCGGCTTACTGCCGCCTCCAGATCGGCGCCCAGCGTCGTGCTTTCGCTCACATTAAGTGCATACAAAATAGGCTTTTGCGACAAAAACATGAAGCCGCGGATGAGCTTCTTCTCGTCCGGCGTCATCTCCAGCTCGCGCAACGGAATCTCTTTCTCCAGCGACTCCTTCGACCGCAAAAGCAGCGCCTGCTCGCGCTCCAACTCACCGGTGCGCCCCTTCTTCATGTCTTTTTCCACGCGCTCCAGGCGCTTTTCCACCTGCGTCAGATCGCTCACCATCAGATCGAATTCGACACTCTTGGCGTCGCGCAGTGGATCAATCGGCCCTTCGTGCGGAACGGCATCGTTCTCAAAGGCGCGCAGCACGTGAATCAGCGCGTCCACGTTGCGCAGATTGGTCAGGAAAGTCGTTTCTTTCAGCGCCTCCTGCCCGATGGCCGCCACGTCGACATATTCCACTGAGGCGTAGGTGGTTTTCTTCGGAGAGTACAGCGCCGAGAGCTTGTCGAGGCGCTCATCGGGTACGCGCGCCACGCCAATGTGCGCCTCGCGCGAGAATCCGTGATCCTCAATCTTGGCTTTGGTCAGAATCTTGAACAGAGAAGTCTTGCCCACCTGCGGCAGGCCGATAATTCCGGTTTTCATTGTCGTTCCATCGTGGCCCGGGAAAAATCATCAACTATCGTCCGAGCCTCTACGATGATACAGGAACAGTCGGCGAGGATCGGTGGACAGTAAGGGGCGGAATCGGCGATGTCTAGGATGGCGCTCGACCCCTGACCGTTCGGCGTCGAAGGGCATTCGGTTAATAAACTGCCGTGATCACTGCAGCCAAAATGTCCATTGGCCAATGCGCCACAATGAGGGGCGCAAGGCGGCGCGTCCGCATATAAACCAGGAGCAACATCAGCACTCCGGGCAGAAAGGAAAGAAAGCGGAATGCCAGGTATCTCCAATCCGGCACAAACGGAAGGGCGCAGTGCTGAGCCGCCCACCAGAGCCCTACAAAGATCCACGAAAACTTCGTACGGCCGGTGAGCGCCTGAATGCGAGGCAGAACATAGCCGTTGTAAATCGCTTCCTCCGTCGGCGACCAGATGATCCACCATAGAGTGACGCTGTAGACGGTAGCCCAAACAGGTAGAGCATGCATGTGCAACAGGTAGCGATTGACTGATTGATCTGTTCGACCATAGAGCAGTAAACGCGCCCCGTAACTGCCGGCGAGAAAGAACGGAAAGACCAACAGATAATATCCCAACCCTAGCCACAGGTCGTGCCCCCGGTGCGTTTTCACCGGCCCCAGAAGATCGCGCAGCCTGATTCCCTCGCGTCGCGTAAAGTACTTCAATCCCAGCAGGCAGCCGATGTCGACCAGCGTTCCGTACACGGCCCACCAGTCGCCAGCCGCGCGCCACGGCGTCGCGCGTCCTGTCTCAAGCAACAGCACCGCGACCAAACCCTGACACGCCATGAGCAACACGGATCGCGCCGCAACCATCATCAACGGTCCAGTCCATGTGATCCGCCCCTCGGCGACCCGCCGGGCAGTTGCGGAAGTATCGTTGACCGGCTGAGACAGAACTCCCTGACTTTCAAGCTGGTCGCTCATGGTCGATCTCCATGGGATAGTGGGAAGAAACGCTTCCTTCAGGGCCGCGTGGTTTCCGCCCACGCCACCAGCACCACCGTCGCCAGTCCCAGCAGCAGAACCGTCTCCTCCACAAACTCGCTGCGGTGATGCAGCTTGTTGAAGTGAATTGTTGTGGGATTCGTGATGTCCGTGGCGTCGATCGCGCCGCCCGCGGCTTTGCGGTCGCGTTCCATAGCGGGGATGATGCCGAATTGCGAGTAGACCGTCGCGGCGATCATCAGAACCAGCAGCACCATGGGCACAAGCACGGTGCGCGGTTTGTAGATGCCCCACGCCGGAGCCAGCACCAGAACCGCCAGCGCCACCATTCCCGCCACCAGCCCCATGCCGTGCAGAATGCGCAGCAACTGGCCCACAATGGTGCCGGCGGTGTGCGTGTCAGGCCGCAGCGTATTGAACGTGATGGCGGCAACGATAGGGAAAAAGATCTCCGCCCCGATCCAGACAATGAGAGCAAGAGAAAGCAGGGTACGCAGGAGGGTTCTCATGAAGGGAAGGATACATGAGAGGTGTCAGGTTTCAAGCGGACCCGACGGCGCTCGCAACTCGAGGTTCGACTCTTAATTCGCCGTCGAGTTCTCTGCGCGGAATGCGCGAACCCTTCCGGCTGCGACGCTTGCCCGCCCCTGGCACCTGAAACCTAGCTCTTCTTCAACGCCCGCTTCAACACCGTCTCCAGCGCTGCCTTCTGCTCGGCATATTCATCCTGAGCCAGCGTGCCCGCGATGCGCTCGCTCTCCAGCGCGAACAGCTCTTCTTTGAGCGCGTTCAGCAGTGCTGCATTCTTTGCTGCGGGTGTAGCAGGCGTTATGTGAGCTGCAGGCACTCCCGTCGCCGCTGCTCCGGCAGGTGCTCCCGTTCCGGAAGCCGCCGGCTTGCGCAGCAGGAAGGCCGCAATCGCCGCCAGCAGTAATGCCAGCCCGGCGAGAATCCACCACTTGTACTTCGACAGCGGATCGGGCGTGTTGATGGGCGCGCCAATTCCGCCTCCCGGCTGGTTGCCGGGCGCGGCTCCCTGGCCGTTATCGCCCTGCCCATTCTGCTCCTCGCGCGGGAACGACCCCGTTCCGGAGACCGTAAAACTGATCGGCTTGCCGGCCGATGCATTCTTCAGGACGAAGGCCTGGGTGCCGGGGTCCGGCTCAGCCGTGCGAAAGGTCAAATCTGGCCCGCTGGTCAATGACATGCCTTTGGGTAGCAACACGGCGAAGGTATCGGCGGGCAGAGTAACCTGTGCGTGAAAATCGTATTTCCCGCTCGAGTAAGGCAACGTGTAGGTGACTTGAAAGAGCGTGTCCTTGTCGCCCTCGTCGGGCTGAATGGGAAAGTTAAAGGCGTAATGGCCCTTGGTGCTTTCGGGAATCAGTTTGACGTTGGTCTGCATGCCGCCGGGCCTTTGCGCACCCACGTCTCCCAGCACTGCATCGGGAGGCAACACGATCTCAAACGACTTCGGGCTCCATTGCGTGACTGCGGGCGAACTGGTGTTGTGCACAAAAAATCGCTCGTCCACGCTGAGCTGACCGTTATCTGTCTCCACTTGCACCAAGTCGGTATCGATGTTAACGCCCTTCACTTTGGCGGCAACGTCGTAGACCGGGATGTCGCCCGTCCCTCCGCCCTGCGGTGCAGAAACAAAGTAGTCGGCTCCCTGGTGCGTCACGCGGATCAGGTAAGGATTGCTGCCGGGCAGATTCAACGTGTAGTGTCCCTTTGCGTCCGTGGTCGTGTGGCCCACTTCGCTCATGCCCGACATGGGCTCAACCAGTACCACGGCATCGCCCGCGGCAGGCTTGCCGGTGGTCTTGTCGGTCACGGTTCCGCTCACAGTCGCGGCCTGCGCCAGCGCGGCGGAGAGCAAGAAGAAAAATGCAGCGTGAAACAAAGTGAATTTCGTCGATTTCATGAAAGTGATCTCTTTCCTCAAGTCGTGCACGGAATAAAGCGTCCGAAAAGCAACCGCAGATCCTTCGACTCGTCCTCGCTGCGCTCGGACATCGCTCAGGATGACAGCGCGTAGCTAGGCGGATAGTTACATCTGTTGTAAAAGTTCAATTTCTGCCATCAATTGTGCTGTTTCATGTTCAAGCAGCGCGCGCTGAGCCTGGAAATCCTCTTCCGGATATTTGCCGGCGCGATATTCGAAAGTCAGGTCGCGCAGGTTCTCGTAAAGCTGCTCCTTGCGCTCCAGCAAATAGTCCAGCCGCGTCTTCTCTTTCTGGCTGGCGAATGCGTTCTCCGGCCAGAAGGTGTAGAGGAAGAGAGCAAACAGAAGCATTACCCCTGCAATCAGTCCCTGCGTTTCCGTCATCGCTGAGAATCCTCCGTCAAAATCCGTTCTCGCTGCCCGTCTCGCGGCGAATACGCTCCATGCGCTCCTGCTCTGCAGGGTCGAGTGCGGCCGTCTCTCCTGCTGTGGCTGCCTGCGTCTTTCCACCCAACCCGCCCCAGCGCCGGATAAGCAGAATCGTTCCCAGCAGCGCCGCGGCAAACACTGCAAACGGAGCAATCCACGCCACAAGGTCGAATCCCTTGGTTGGCGGCGCGGCCAGCACCGTCTCACCGTACTTTGCCGCAAATGCATCCAGAATCTGCTGATCGCTCAAGCCCGATGCAATGGCCGCAGTCAGTTCGTTGCGCTCGCGGCCCGACTCCGGGCAGCCCACGTGATTGCACTCGCCCAGCAGTTGCGCGCATCCGCAGGTACACATCAGCCGGTGGCCGAGGTTGTTGAAGCGCGCGCTCGCGTCCGTAGCGCCAAGCGAAAAGCAGATCGCCACGGCCAACACGCATGCTTCCACTGCTCTCGTCCAAGAGGTAAGACGCAACGGAGTTGCCATCAGGCGCCTCCCTTCAAGGCCGGCGCGATCGGCGCCGCCTGTGTCGCCGGCACGCGCAGCGCAGCCGTTGCCGGCGTCAGGCTGGGTACGAGCGCAATGAACGTTCCAATCACGAGCACTCCCAGGCCAAACCAGATCCAACCCACCAGCGGATTCAGAAACGCTTTGATGATGGGCTGATTCGTGTCCTGATTGATGCCTTCGTAGACCACATACAGGTCCCATTCAGGAATGGAATGAATCGCCACCATGGTTTGAGGCTGCACGCCTTCGCCCAGGTGGTAGAAGCGCCGCTCCGGCGTCATCTGGAAAACCTTCTTGCCGCCTTTGTACACGTCCAGTACCGCGTAATCCGAGTCAAAATCGGGATTAGCATCCTGGCTCGAGCCCACCTGCACCAGGGTGTAAGGCGCGATGTTGAGCTGGTCGTGGAATGCCATTTCTTTCTCGGCACTGCGATTAAAGGCGGCGCCGGCCAGTCCCACCACCACAATCACCACTCCGATATGCACCAGGTAGCCGCCGTATCGCCGCGTATTGCGCCGCGTCAGAAGCCACAGCGCCGCGAAGAGGTTGCGCCCCGTTTGCCGCATGATCACGGCAGCGCCGCGCAGGAACTCCGCCACGATTGCGGTGAATACTGCCGCCGACAACGCGAACGCGACCAGCGCATAGAAACGTCCCTGGTCGAACGCGCCGCCCTTCCACGGGTTCGCGCCTGCCACAAGACAAACAATCACCGTGGCCCAAAGCGCAATGCACGGCAGCACAAAATTCCGCTTGATGGCCTTGAGCGACGTGGCGCGCCACGGCAGCAGCGGTCCCACGCCGGTCAAAAAGAGAAGAAAGAGTCCGATGGGCACGGCCACGCCGTTATAAAACGGTGCGCCCACCGTCACCTTGCTGCCCTCCACGTACTCCGACAAAATCGGGAACAACGTGCCCCACAGAATCACGAAGCAGGCTGTCAGCAGCACCAGGTTGTTGAACAGGAAGCTCGATTCGCGGCTCACCAGCGATTCCAGTTGGTGCTCGGTCTTCAGGTGGCTGCGCTGCAGCACATAGGTGAAGATGCACACCGCCAGCACGATGCACATGAAGACCACAAACCACGTGCCGATGGACGATTGCGCGAAGGCGTGCACCGAACTCACCAGGCCGGCGCGAGTCAGCAGCGTTCCCAGCAGCGTGAGCAGAAACGTGGAAAAGATCAGCCACACATTCCAGCTCTTCATCATGCCCTTGCGCTCCTGCATCATCACCGAGTGCAGGAAGGCAGTTCCGGTCAGCCAGGGCATGAAGCTCGCGTTTTCCACCGGGTCCCAGCCCCAGTAGCCGCCCCAGCCCAGCACCGCGTAGGCCCAGTGCATACCCAGAAAAATGCCGCAAGTCAGGAACAGCCAGGTCACCATCGTCCAGGTACGCGTGATCTTGATCCACTTCTCGCCTGGATAGCGCATCATGAGCGCACCCAGCGCAAACGCGAAGGGAACCGAGAACCCCACGTAGCCCAGGTACAGCATCGGCGGATGAATCACCATCTCCGGGTACTGGAGCAGGGGGTTCAGGCCGTTGCCGTCCGCAGGAACCGGGCCCCCGGCCACATAGCCCGGGAGCAGCGCGAACGGCGGCGCCGCCCAAACCAGGATCGCCAGGAAAAACACCTGCACCCCGGCCAGGATCGTTCCTGCGTAGGCATAGAGCTTCACATCCGTCTTGTGCCGCAGCCGCAGGATGAAGCCATAGATCCCCAAGAGCCACGCCCAAAGCAGTAGAGAGCCTTCCTGGCCGCTCCAAAGCGCCGCGAACTTGTACGGGATGGGCAATGCCCGGTTGGAGTGCTCAAGGATGTACGCGATCGAGAAATCGTTGGTAAAGACCGACCATATCAGGGCAAAAGCGGCCCCGGTAACCGCCACAAATCCGGCAATTCCGGCCCGGCGCGCAGTGTCGGCCAGCCGCTCCGGCGAGATCCGCGTCGGTTGCCCGGTAGCGAGCAGGCGCAAGGCCAGTGCGCCTCCCAAAAGGTTATAGGCGGCCAAAGCTAACGCAATAAGAAGACAGAAACTTCCAAAGGCTGCCATGATGACTCCATGATGATTTTCGCACGCACGTGAGGGAAACCGGAGGCCTCCCCGACGGACCTATTCTCTATCCATGATAGGGGGATGCAGTGTGATTTAGCTCACACTATGGACCGATTGGAACGGGGCCTGATGGGAGGGATGGCCTTCAGGCTACGGCGCCCTTGTGATCGGCGAGTATCTTGCTGGTCAGGGTGAGCATTCTCTCCGAAGCAAAGGGCTTGGCGAGGAAGACCGCTTGCGCCTCGGCGTAGTCCGCGGGAGTTTCGCCGTTCGTGCCCAGAACCAGAACCGGCAAGTGAGGCATCCGCGCGCGCAACTCGTTTACAAACGCCGGCCCGCCAATCCCAGGCATGTGGTGGCCTGAGATCACTAGGCCGAGGTTGCCCGCGATCTCAGGCTGCTCGATCAGGCACAGGGCCTCGGCTGCGTCGGTCACCCGGCGCACAGCGCCGAAGCGCTGCCCCAGGAGCGAGAGCATCAGGGAAGCCTCGAGTGGGTCGTCGTCCACGAGGAGAATGGTTGTCATGAGCCCCGGCGGGCGCGTTCTAACCCCCGTCCAACGCGCCGTTCCTATTTACTATCTGACTACTGAGATGGTGACTTGGGGCGTCCGGTTGTCTGTGACGGCGCCGAATCCGCGGGTTAGCCGAACAGGAATTCCTTGTCGCGCAGCTTGGCGGCCGCCTCAAATTCGCTTCTTCGTGGTCTCGCACAACTCGTTCTCTGGCTTGGCGATGGAGGAGTCGCGGCCGGCGCAGGGAAGACGTTGGATAGGCGGGCGTGCAGTTCGGCGTCGAAGCCAGATCGCAGCCCGGAATAGCTTCTCAAGGGCCAGAGCTCTCGCTCTGTGGCACAATAGCCGTGTTTCTTTTGGGGCTATGAAACCTACGATCAGATTTGTTTCAGCGTTGGTTGCCGGGCTGCTATGCACCCCGGCGCTGGAGATCGCAGCGACGCCTTCGTTGGTTTCGGCAGCCTCTGGCGGCCAGTCGGACGGGATTGAAATGGAGCAAACGCTGTACGTGCAGGCGCCCGACTTCCCCGGGGGCAACAACAGTATTGTTCTGGTCTGGCTGCCCGAGCCCCTCGTAAGCACTTGCCTGGGCAGGACGATGAAGGAATGCTTCAAAATCGATTACTGCATCCGCACGACCAACCCGAACGGCCCGCAGTGCAGGGACCTCGGCATACCCCGTGCCCAACTGCCCCATTACCCGGCAGAGATGCAGCCGCGCCGCGCCATCAGCGTTGTTCTTCGCGCGATGGGCAACGATCACGGCTTTGATCGGCTGAAGGCGTTTTACCGGAACGCGCCGCCGTCCAGCTTGAGTAGGCTTTCGCCGGACGTGACGATCCGGGCCAGGATTCGCTATAACGACAACCCGTCGTTCCAGGGTTTCTATTTGTTGGAAGTGCTGTCGACGCCATAGGTTTCAAAGTGCTGTTCCCGCACGGTCGGAATCTATGGTCGAGCAACAGGCGAGTCCGGAGACAACAAGCTAGCCAAACAGAAATTCCTTGTCGCGCAGATCCTTGATCGCATCGCGCAGCCGGGCTGCCTTCTCGAATTCGAATTTGCGGGCCGCCTCGCGCATGTCGGCCTCGAGCTTCGCGATGTAAGCGTCCAGCTCCTCCTGGGTCTTGAACTCGGGAATGCCCGCAGTCTCTTCCTCGTCAATCTCCCCGTATTCCGCCTTCAGAATGTGCGCCAGGCCCATATCCACATGGCTCATGATGGACTGCGGCGTGATGCCGTTTTCTTCGTTATAGGCCCGCTGAATGGCGCGGCGGCGATCCGTCTCGTCCATCGCCCGGCGCATGGAGTCGGTCATGCGATCGGCGTAGAGAATGGCCTTGCCCTCGACGTGTCGCGCCGCACGGCCCATGGTCTGGATGAGCGAGCCTGCGGAGCGCAGAAAACCCTCTTTGTCGGCATCGAGAATCGCCACCAGCGAGACCTCAGGCAGGTCGAGGCCTTCGCGCAGCAGGTTGATGCCGATCAGCACATCGAACTCGCCCTTGCGCAAACCGGCCAGCAGCTTCACGCGCTCCAGCGTCTCAATCTCGGAATGCATGTAACGGCAGCGCACGCCCACTTCGGTGTAGTAGCCGGCAAGGTCTTCGGCCATGCGTTTCGTCAGCGTCGTCACAAGCACGCGCTCATTGCGCTTCGCCCGGTCGCGGATCTCGGCCAGCAGATCGTCGATCTGGCCTTTCACGGGACGAATCTCCACCTCGGGATCCACCAGGCCCGTCGGCCGGATCACCTGCTCAATCACCACGCCGCTCGCGCGCGTCAGCTCATACGGCCCCGGCGTGGCCGAAACGTACACCACCTGGTGCACGCGGTTCTCAAACTCGTCGAACTTGAGCGGGCGATTGTCCATGGCCGACGGCAGCCGGAAGCCGTAGTCGACAAGCGTCTGCTTGCGGCTGCGGTCGCCATGCCACATGCCGTGCACCTGCGGAATCGTCGCGTGACTCTCGTCCACAAACAGCAGAAAATCGCGCGGGAAATAGTCGAGCAGCGTGGGCGGCGGCTCGCCCGGCAGCCGTCCGCTAAAGTGCCGCGAGTAGTTCTCGATCCCGTGGCAGTAGCCCATCGACTTGATCATTTCCAGATCGAAGCGCGTGCGCTGGTGTACGCGTTGCGCTTCCACCATGCGCCCCTCCGATTCCAGATACTTCACCCACTCGTTCAGCTCGGCCGTGATTGAATCGATGGCCTCGATCTTGCGCTCCGGCTGCACCACGTAGTGGCTCTTGGGATAGATCGGCAGCCGCGAGTACTTCTGCTTCACGGTCCCGAACAGGGGATCGATCTGCGCCAGCGACTCAATCTCGTCGCCGAAGAGCTCGATACGGTACGCGCTCTCGTCGTAGGTGGGATAGATCTCAATCACGTCGCCGCGCACTCGGAAACTCCCGCGCCGGAAGTCCGTGTCGTTGCGCTCGTAGAGAATCTCCACCAGCCGCCGCGTAATGTCTTTGCGGCTGATATGCTGGCCCTTCTCGAGCAGCAGCAGCATGCCGTAGTAGGCTTCCGGCGAACCCAGGCCGTAGATGCAGCTCACCGAGCTCACAATGATGGCGTCCCGCCGCTCGAACAGCGAGCGCGTGGCCGAGAGCCGCAGCTTGTCCAGCTCCTCGTTGATCGTTGCTTCCTTCTCGATGTAGAGGTCGCCGGCGGGAATGTAGGCCTCGGGCTGGTAGTAGTCGTAGTAGCTCACGAAGTACTCGACCGCGTTCGACGGGAAGAACTGCTTGAACTCGTGGTAGAGCTGCGCGGCCAGCGTCTTGTTGTGCGCCAGGATCAGCGCCGGCCGGTTGGACTGCTCGATGACCTTGGCCATGGTGAAGGTCTTGCCCGAACCGGTCACGCCGAGCAGCACCTGGTGCTGCTCGCCCCCGGCAAGCCCCTCCAGAATCTGGTCGATGGCCCGCGGCTGGTCGCCTCTGGGCTTGTAACTGGTCACGAGCTGAAAGTCCATATGACGATTATACGGAGGGAGCGAATATATGGCGAATGTGGATTAGAAGCGTCGCAGCACCAGCAGCGCAATTTCGCTTCGAAGCTGGGTCAGGCCATCCGCCGATTTCTGGACACGCGCCGGCTGAAAGGCAGCGTCGATGCCGTCCACGACGGACGCCTTGATCGGCCCCCACTGGAAACGGCCACGCTGCCAAGCCGCGCTAACGTTCGTGTTTACCAGCGGACGCGGCTCGCGTGAGTATAATTCCGCAGTACCGCGAAGCCGGCGTACAGATGCCGGCGAAGTAGATGGGGAGGCAAGAATGATGAGATGGGCAAGAGGCGTTTTCTTCTGTGCAGCGCTACTGGCGTGTGCGTGTTTGACAGCTCAGGAAACACCGGAAGGGCGGCTGATGCGCTTCCCCGACATGCATGGCGGCAAGGTTGTTTTCGTCTATGGGGGCGACCTTTGGCTCGCTTCCGCCACGGGCGGAGCTGCTCATCGCATCACCGCCGATGCCGGGCGGGAGCTGTTTCCCAAGTTCTCGCCGGACGGCAAGTGGATCGCATTTACCGGTCAGTACGACGGAAACTTCAACGTATACGTGATGCGCGCTGATGGCGGGCAGTCGCGGCAACTCACCTTCTTCCAGGGCGGGGCCGCGCCGCTCAACGACCGCATGGGCATTCACAACGAGGTGGTGACGTGGACGCCCGACAGCAAGCGCGTTCTGTTTCTCACGCGCCGCGACTCACCGAACGTGTGGACCAAGCGTCTCTATACGGTCTCAATCGATGGCGGCCAGCCCGAGCCGCTTGCTCTTGACCAGGGCGGGCTTGCCTCCTTCAACGGCGACGGCACGAAGATTGCCTATAACCGCATCTTTCGCAACTTCCGCACGTGGAAGCGTTACACCGGCGGCATGGCGCAGGATATCTACATCTACGACCTGAAGAGCAACGTCCTCGAACAGCAGATTCCCCACACCGACTATACGGATAGCTTTCCCATGTGGCACGGCGATACGGTGTACTTTACCTCCGATCGCGGGGCCGAGCACCGGCTGAATCTCTACTCGTACGACCTTGCTTCCAAGCAAATCGAGCAGATCACCCACTTCACCGATTTCGACGTGATGTGGCCGAGCCTGGGCGAGAATTCGATCGTTTTTGAGAACGGCGGCTACCTGTACGTTCTGGATCTCGCGACCCGCCAGACCACGAAGCTGACGATCACGCTGCCCGGCGAGCGCGAGCTGGCGATGCAGCACTGGACCAGCGTTGCCAGCCTGATCACGGATCTCGACATCGCCCCCGACGGCAAGCGCGCAGTGATGACGGCGCGCGGCAAAGTCTTTACCGTCCCGGCGAAGGAAGGCGCGACCCGTACTTTGACCCGCGAGGAGGGCAGCCGCGAGAAGGAGGTCGCCTGGTCGCCCAACGGCCGCTGGATCGCTTACGTCTCCGACCGCTCTGGTGAGGACGAGATCTACATCGCGCCGCAGGACGGTATGGGCAATATCGATCTGGGCAAAGAGCCTTCCACCGACCCCAAGGACAAAGAAAAGGAGGCCGCTGCCGCCAAGGAACGCGGTAAGGACAAGGAGCAGCAAATCACCTCCGGCTTTAAGGGATTCATGTTCCAACCCATCTGGTCGCCGGACGGCAGGAAGCTGGCCTGGGCCGACAAAGACCTCCACTTGTGGTACGTCGATATCGCCGACAAGAAGCCCGTCAAAGTCGATAGCGGCCGCTTTGCTGAGATCACCAACTACACGTGGTCGCCTGACAGCAAGTGGATCGCCTACGACAAGCAGAACACGAGCACCTTCAGCGCGGTGTATCTCTATTCACTGGAGTCGAAACAAATCACCGCAGTCACCAGCGACCTGGTGAACAGCCAATTGCCCGTGTGGGACCCGGAGGGCAAGTACCTCTACTTCCTTTCCGACCGCGATTACAACGAGGTCATCGGCAACTTCGACTTCGAATTCACCAATCCCAAAACCACGCGGGTCTACCTGCTCACGCTGCGCGCCGATCTTCCATCGCCCTTCCCCGCATTGAGCGATGAAACCGAAATCAAGCGCGAGCCGCCGGTACCTGTGCCCGCGGCCACCGATCAAACCAAAGCCGGCAGTCCCGGCGGCAAGCCCAATCCCGAAACTACGAAGAAAGAGGAAACCAGCTCCACGGCGGCAAACGATGTCCTCAAGAACTTCCGCATCGATCTCGACGGCATTCAGAATCGCCTCGTGGCGCTGCCCGTTCCTCCGGCCAGCATCACCGCGCTCGACGCAGCCAAGGGATTCGTCTACTACTCGACGCAGCCCGTACAGGGGCTCTCGGGGCCGTTGCCCGGCGAAGATCCTGTGCTGCACGCCTTCGACCTGACCGAGCGCAAGGATAAGACCGTGATCAGGGGCATGAGCCGCTGGTGGCTCTCGCACGACGGCTCCAAAATCCTCTGCGAAGCAAAAGCCGGCGGAGGAACGGGCGCCTATGGAATCATCGACGCCAAGCCAGATGCGGGCGCGAAGATCGGCGACGGCGCGCTGAATCTCTCCGGGCTGCGCCTGGATGTGGATCCGCCCGCCGAGTGGCGGCAGATCTTCAACGAAGTCTGGCGGCAGGAGCGCGATTACTTCTTCGAGGCCAGCATGAACGGCGTGGACTGGGAAGCGGTGCGGAAGAAGTACGAAGTTCTGCTCCCCTATGTCGCCAGCCGCTACGATCTCACCTACATCCTGGGCGAGATGATCGGCGAGCTCTCCAACTCTCACACCTACGTCAATGGGCCCGCAGACACCGGCCTGCATCCCGTGGCCGAAGGGCTGTTGGGCGCAGACTATGAGCTCGACGCATCCAGCGGTCGCTACCGGTTCAAGAAGATCTATCCTGGCGAAAACTGGGATGCGCAATCGCGCTCGCCTCTCACCGAACCGGGCTTGAACGTGAAGGCAGGCGACTACCTGCTGGCGGTCAACGGCCGCGAGTTGAAGTCGCCCCACTCTCCCGACGAGCTGCTGGCGAACACCGCCAACGAAACCACCGCGATCACAATCAATGCCACGCCTTCACTCGACGGGGCGCGCACCATCGCCGTCAAGCCTTTGGCCGACGAATTCCAATTGCGCATGAACGATATGATCGAGACCAACCGCAAGAAGGTGGATGCGGCGACCAATGGCCGCGTGGGCTATGTCTACATTCCCGACATGGAAGACGACGGCCTGAACGCCTTCGTCAAGCAATACTACCCGCAGATTCACAAAGAGGGTATGATTATCGATGTTCGATACAACGGAGGCGGCTTCGTCGATCAACTCATCTTCGAACGCCTGCGCCGCGTGCTTTCAGGCATGGACTCGGCCCGCAATTGGGAAATCAACAGCGGCAGCACGTTTCCGCCGGTGGTCTTCAACGGCTATATGGCCGCCATCACCAATCAATACGCGGCGTCGGACGGCGACATCTTCAGCGAGTTTTTCAAGGTCTATAAGCTTGGCCCGCTCATCGGCGAGCGCACCTGGGGCGGCGTGCGCGGCATCCGCGGCATGATGCCTCTGATCGACGGCGGTTCCGTCACGCGTCCCGAATTCTCGCTTTACGGGCTCGACAGCAAGTGGATCGTCGAAAACCGCGGCGTAGCGCCTGATATCGAGGTCGACGACCGGCCCGACGACGTGGTGCGTGGCAAGGATGCGCAGCTCGAACGCGCCATTCAGGAAGTGATGAAGCAGATCGAGGCCAATCCCAAGAAGCTGCCCGCCAGGCCGCCGGATCTGCCCGCTTATCCAGATAAACCGGGCCTGTAAACCGCTCGAATAGGATTTCTGTAACCCTCGGATCGCCGTGTGCCCCATCCTGACGACGTTCTTTGTCGTTAGGGTGGGAGACCGCGGCTCTCAACCCTGGGGTGCCCGCGTCTTCGGCCGCAAGCTCACCACGGCGCAGGGTGCCCCAGAACCTGCGCAGCCGCGTGACGCTACTCCTGCAAATTTCTTACCCGCCGTTTGCAGATAATTTTCTCGCTTTGTCGCACAATCATTCCATGGAAGTGTTCGGCCGCTGCGGCCCGAACCGCCTCCGCTCGAAAAAAGAATTAAAAGAAAAAATCTTTTCGCCTATACCCCGGTAGGGTATAGGTAACTTGTTTAGATTCAACAGCGGATTTGAAGCCTGGCTCCGGAATGCCGCATTTTTGCACCAGAGCTGATGCATTTCTCGCGAAACTCCGCGCATGTTTCGCCCCAATTTCGACCGCCTTGTAGACTGTCCCCATGACGAAGCGAATCGGCGTGCATCTGGGAACCGCCGGCGGGGCGTCCAACGCCGTCGAACATGCCCGCGAGATCGGCGCCAACACCTTCCAGATCTTTTCCGCGAGCCCGCGCATGTGGCACGCGCCCAAAATCGACCCGCAACAGGGCGAGCGCATGCGCGAACTGCGCGCCAAATTCGATGTCGGCCCGCTGGTCATTCACACCGGCTACCTCATCAACATCTGCAGCCAGTCGTACGACGTGCGCGAGAAGAGCGTGGCGGGCTTTCGCGGCGAGATCGAGCGGGCGCTGGCCCTCGGCGCCGAGTACCTTGTCCTTCATCCGGGCTCCTGGAAAGGCCTCACGCGCGACGAAGGCCTGAAGCTGGCCGCAGAGTCGATCGAGCGCGCCATCGACGGCCTCTCGTGGCAGGGAACTCCGTTCCACATCCTCATCGAGAACACGGCGGGAGCGGAGTTCTCGCTCGGTGGAAGCTTTGAGCAAGTTGCGGAGCTGGTGGCGCGGCTGAAACACCACGCGCCCGTGGCCGTCTGCCTCGACACCTGCCACACCTGGGTCTCCGGCTACGACCTCGTGAGCGACGAGGGCTACGCCGAGACCATGAAGCAGGCCGCCGCGACCGTGACCTTCGAAGCTGTCCGCGTGTGGCACTGCAATGACGCCAAGGCCCCGCGGGGATCGAAGCTCGACCGGCACGAACACATCGGGCAGGGAACCATGGGCCTTGAGCCATTCCGCCGTCTCTTGAACGATCCGCGCTTCGACCACTCCGCGTTTATTGCCGAGACGCCCGTCGACGAGCCGGGCGACGAGGAGCGGAACGTGCGCGCGCTCAGGAGCCTGGTGAAGCACCCGGCAAAGGGCCGCCCTGCTTCCGTTTACACTGAAAAGTGATGGCGGACGATAAAGAACTGCGTTACGACCCGGCGGCAATCGAACAGAAATGGCAGGAGCGCTGGGCCGCGGACCCGAAGCTCTACGCTGCGGAACCGGCCGAGAGCAACAAACCCAAATACTACGTGCTGGAGATGCTGCCGTATCCCAGTGGCCAACTGCACATGGGGCACGTGCGCAACTACGCGATCGGCGACGCGCTGGCGCGGCAGATGTGGATGCGCGGCTACAACGTGCTGCACCCCATGGGGTGGGACGCCTTCGGGTTGCCCGCCGAGAACGCCGCGCTCAAGAACAATATGCCGCCGCGCGAGTGGACGCTGGGCAACATCGCCGCCATGAAGCGGCAGATGCTGCGCCTCGGGTTGGGCTACGACTGGGCCACCGAGGTGACTACATGCCTGCCCGAGTACTACCGCTGGAACCAGTGGTTTTTCCTGCGCATGTATGAGAAAGGACTGGTTTACCGCAAGAAGAGCAAGGTGAACTGGTGCCCGGAGTGCGCCACCGTGCTGGCCAACGAGCAGGTGGTGAATGGCTGCTGCTGGCGGCACGAAGATACTCAGGTGGAACAACGCGATCTGGAACAGTGGTTCCTGCGCATCACCGCCTACGCGCAGGAGCTGCTGGACGGCCTGGACAAGCTGGACGGCTGGCCGGAAAAAGTGCGCACCATGCAGCGCAACTGGATCGGGCGCAGCGAGGGAGCGGAGGTGGACTTCGGGCTCGAGGGCGGCGCGGAGAAGATTCGCGTGTTTACCACGCGCGTGGACACGATCTTTGGCGCGACCAGCGTGCAACTGGCGCCGGAGCATCCCCTGGTTGCCACGTTTTCTGCGGCCGATGCCAAGCTGAAGGCGCGGGTCGCGGAGCTGCTGGACGAGCAGAAGAAGGCCAGGGAAGCCGGTGATGTGGGCGCCATCGAGAAACACGGCGTGGCCACCGGCCGCTTCGCCATCAATCCCTACAACGGCGAGCGCGTGCCCATCTGGGTCGCCAATTACATCCTGATGGACTACGGCACCGGCGCCATCATGAGCGTGCCGGCGCACGACGAACGCGACTTCGAGTTCGCGACCAAGTACGGCATCGAGATTCGACAGGTGATCAAGCCGGTCCAGGACGAGAACGGAGCGAAGCTACCCTTTATCTCCGAAGACGGCGTGCTGGTGAACTCCGACGCTCAAGTGAATGGGCTGGGCTGCGCCGAGGCGCAGAAGACACTGCAGGAAATTGCTGCGGCCAAGGGATTTGGAGAGGGGAAGATCATCTTCCGCCTCAAGGATTGGGGTGTGAGCCGCCAACGCTACTGGGGCACGCCGATCCCCATGATTCACTGTGAGCGTGACGGCCTGGTTCCGGTTCCCGACGACCAGTTGCCGGTGATCTTGCCGGAGAAGATTGAGATTACGCAGCAGGGCGGCTCGCCGCTGGGGCGCGTGCCATCGTTTGTGAATACGACTTGCCCGAAGTGCGGCGGACCGGCGCGGCGCGAGACCGACACCATGGATACCTTCGTCGACTCGAGCTGGTATTTCTACCGCTACACCGACGCGCGCAACACCAATGCGCCGTTCGACTCAGCCACGGCGCAGTACTGGTTCCCCATCGACCAGTACATCGGCGGCGTGGAGCACGCAATTCTGCACCTGATCTACTCGCGCTTCTGGACCAAAGTGATGCGCGACCTGGGGATGGTAAAGAACGATGAGCCGGCGCGGCGGCTGTTCACGCAGGGCATGGTCATTAAAGACGGCGCCAAGATGTCGAAGTCGAAAGGCAACGTAGTTTCGCCAGACGACATGGTGGCCCGCTACGGCGCCGATGCCACGCGCATGTACGCGTTGTTTGCGGCCCCGCCCGACCGCGATCTGGATTGGCAGGAAGATGGCGTGGCCGGCGTGAGCCGGTTCCTGGGCAAGGTCTATAGGACCATACTCTCTTATGCCGATCCAAACCATCCGACTTGGAGTGAACCGGTCGATCTTCGGTCACTATGGCAGTATGAACGCGCCATCCTACGGAAACTGCATCAGACGATACACAAGATAACAGAGGACTTCGCTAGTCGATGGCATTTCAACACCTGTATTGCGGCGCTCATGGAGCTGCAAAATGCCCTTCCGCCGGTTTTCGTTCCGCAAGCACTTCCTGACGGAACGATTAGCAAAGCCGAGCTTGACGGCTCGGTTCGCCGTGAGGTGTGCAGAAATTTCATCCTCTTGCTGGCGCCATTTGCTCCGTTCCTTTCGGCCGAGTTGTGGGAAGAGTTGGGCGAGAAGGGCGCAGTGCTCCGTGTGCCCTGGCCCAAGAGCGATCCCGCGCTTGCGAAGGAAGATCTCATCGACATTCCACTCCAAGTCAACGGCAAACTTGTCGCTATAGACCGTATCCCCGCGCCTGGCACTCCAGAGGATATCAAAAGGGCACTCGAAGAGAATCCAAAAGTTCAAGTGCGGAGGGCTGCAATAGAGAGCAGCAAGCGTCCCGGGGATAGGGTGGAGATCCGACACATCATTCGCGCAGGCACGACTGGGAATTTGGTGGTCAAATTGGTCACAATAGACAGCGCTGGCGAGTAATATGCGACCTCCGGTGCGCGGAACGCAATTACTCGTAGAGCACATGGGCGGCGTTTTCCGTCGCCCTTCGCTCATCGCCATTGAGGTTGCCTGGCGCTGGCTCTTCGGGATCCCGTTTCTTCTTGTCTGCTGGCAACAGGCGCAGCAAATCCTCGCTGCGTACCCGCTCGAATCCTCTGCCTTCAATTCCATCGATACGCAAAATCCGTGGGTCGCCGCGGTGCAGATCTCCAGCGGGATCTCGTTTTACGAGCCGCACGTGCTCGCCCGTTTGCGTTGGCTACTGCCGGCGGCCGCCTTGATCTGGATTGTCGTTTCAGGCCTGGGGCGCAGTCTTCTGATGCAGCGCATCGATGCCAAGATGCGCTTCCGCCCCTTCACGATGATGGTGACGCAAGGCGCGTGGCTCGGCCTGTTCGCTCTTGTTGTTTGGGGATGGTTGCGCTCCATGCAATGGGTCGCCGCTACGCATATCAATGTCGCCGGCGAGCCGAACCTGGTGGGCTACTTTATCTGGACGATTTTTCTCTCGCTCGGATTCTTTACGGCGTTTGCGCTCACCAGTTGGCCGTTGTCGATCGCGCCGCTCCTGGTGCTGCGCGAAAAACGTTCCATTGTTTCTGCGCTGCCAGAAAGCCTGAGGCTGGGAAAACCATTCACCGGTAAGCTCGTCGAAATCAACCTGGTGCTGGGCATCGTGAAGCTCGCCCTGATCGTCGTGGCCATGGTGTTTTCTGCTGCGCCGCTGCCCTTCAGCGACGAGCTGGGTAGCGGCTCACTGCAAATGATCTCGGCCGCTTCAGTCGTTTTCTATTTTGTTGCCAACGATTTCTTCCAGGTGGTGCGGCTCAGGGCATTTCTTGCATTCCGGGAGACCTTTCGCGGTTCCGCGATTAGAACAGCTTGAGCCGGATGACGAGGTATTTCTTGGGATCTTCGCGGATGCTCTTGACGAGCTGCTGCGCCTGATCCATGGTCTGGTTCGTGTGGTCATAGAGCTCGCGATTCTGCACCAACTGCCCAATCGTGCCCTGGCCGGAGTTTACGCTCTTCAAAATGCCGTCAAGGTTCGTGATCGCGTCGTTCAGCTTTTGCGCAACCTCCGGATCCTTGACGAGCTGGCCCATGGCGCCCTTGCCCGAATTGATCGAGGCCAGCACGTCGTTCAAGTTCGACACGGCGGAGTTGAAGTTGTTGTACGCCGTTTCGTCTTTGAGCAGTTTCCCGGCCGTGCCCTTGCCGGCGTTCATGTCAGAAACGATGGAATTCAACTGATCCACGGTCGAATCCATTTTTGTATAGAGAGAGTCGTCGTTGAGGAGTTTCCCCAAAGAGCCCTTGCCATCGGCCATCGCTTGAGTGATGGTCTGCAGATTCGCAGCGATGGAGACGACGTTTTTCTTCATCACCGGATCGTTGATCACCTCGCCGAAGGTGCCGCGCGTCGTATTGAGCGTGTCAATCAGCGTCTCGATCTTTTTCATTAACTGATTGATCTCCTCAATGGAGAGCTGACTGCTGGCGATCACTTCCTCAATGGTTGGCGATCCGGAGATTTTGAGTTCGGAGTTGTTGGCAGGCTGCGGGCCGGTTGCACGCCGGGAGTCGATATCCACAAAGCTGTCGCCCAGGACGCCTGCCGGGGCAATGCGCGCCGTCGAATCCGTGTGCAGGTCGGGCCAGTATTTCTCTCCCACCTGCATGCTGACTTCGACGGGATAAGGATTTCGTTCGGGGACCACGCGGGTTTTCGTCACATTGCCGATGGTCACGCCGTCGAGCGACACTACGGCGCCGTCCTTGAGACCAGCGGCATTGGCGAAGTAGGCGCGGAGAACCAGCTTGCGTCCGAACAGGCCACCCGAGGTGCCGTTCATGAGAAAAATGAGTGCAATGAGCACGGCCATGGCGGCCAGCACCAGCAACCCGACCTTCAGTTGTGACCACTGAATCTCTTTGCGGCTTGGCACGTTATTCCTCTTGCGAAAAGGAGCCGATCCACGCCTAGAGGATAGCAGAATTGGCGAAACTACCGCCCGTCTTCCAGGACTACGCTGGCCACGGCGAGGACGGCCGTGTGGGTGAGTGAAAGATTGGAGCGCACCACCCCCTGGCGCCTGGCAATTTCGGCAGCGCGGCCATAGAAACGGAGGCTCGGCCTGCCGCTCGGCTCCCGTACGACCTCGATCTCAAGCCAGTTGACGCCGAAGCTGATGCCTGTGCCGAGCGCTTTTGCGGCAGCTTCCTTGGCCGCAAATCGGGCGGCAAAGCTCTCGGCCGAGTTGCGCTTGCGCAGGCAGTAAGCCTTCTCCGCGGCGAGGTAAACCCGGTCGAGAAAACGCCTGCCGTAACGATCCACGGCGTGCTGAATGCGGCCGATTTCAATCACATCGATTCCGGAGCCGGTAATCACGTTATCTTTCACGCTACAACAAGAGGCTTTTGTTGCGTGTGCCGGAGCCGGCTGTGGAAAGCGCTGCAGGCGGTGCCGCAGACCCTCGCGCCAGGACCCGTCCAATTACCCCAGCCCGCAATGCAGGTGCCTGGAACCGCGGGAGTTGTGCCAAAGGCGGTCAAGTGGCGTTCAAGTCCGCGACAGCCTTGATGCCACCCCGGCAGTCACCGATAAGAACACTGTGAGAATCCAGATGCCAGACCAAGGCAGGGCCCAGATATGCGGCATCCCCTGGGCCATGCAGATGAAAGCGGTGAGCACCGAGGAGCCGTCGCGGCTGGTGCAGTTTCTCACCGGCGCCATTCTCGGTTGCGGCGGCTGGGTGCTGAGCCGCGGCGCCAACGACACGGGCATGATCAACATGCTCTTCGAGTTCGAGCGCCAGGCATGTGTCGAAATCTACAGCATCCTTATTGCGGCGGGTCTCGAACTGAGCCCAAACGGGCACCTGCGCTTCACTGAGCTTTGCCAGTGCACGCGCAGCCAGCAGCGCGATTGCGGCGCTGAGATCGCAAGCATCGATCTGGAGGTGCAGACGTACCCGCCAGAGATCGTGAGCGCGGTGCCGAACACGGGTCCGATGTAGGGCTCTGCGCTCAGAAAGTCCCGACCCTCCTCGATGCGCCCCGATGCGGCGTATTTCTTGTTTCAGAAGAAAAAGGGGACGAAGCGTTTCGTCGATCTCATGTAACTGGCATAGGCCGCGCCAAAACGCTGTACGTTTTCCCGTTCTTCGGCCATGGCAGTTGCCAAAAGGGAGCAGCCCACCCCAAGCGTCATCAGGATGGTCCATAAATTGAGAGGGTTCTTGAAGTATGCGCTCAAGGCCAGCGCAAGCAACGACGCGTACAAGGGATGCCGGATCCAGCGGTAAGCACCGGTGGTAACGATCCGCGTCGTGTTCTCAAAGGGCAGGTTCGTGCTTTCAACAGTGAGGGGCCGCGGTTTGCCCATCTGATGCAAAAGTCGAAATCCCTCAACGGCTAGGGCAATGGATACGGCCCCGAGAATCCACGCTGACCACTGACGTACCGAAAAGGGATCGCGAAACCACACGGGCGCATTGCACAGGATCAGGGCCAGGAGCAGCTCGAAGGCAAAGAAGCGCGGAAAGCCGTGCGCGCGTACATGGCGGAGCGAACGCCGGGAGAGAGGCAGGAGTGCGAGGGATCCGAGGCAGAAAAGAACGATGCGCAACATCGATCACGTACCTCCTGAGCGCGTGGGTGTTTCGAATGCGGGCAGCGGATTGCGCGGATCAACCAGCTTCAACCAGCCCGTAGCGCCGTTGCCAGGCCTGTTTTAACTGGGCTCGCACGCGGGCGCGCTCTTCCGCGGTCACATCCGGGCCGGGGTCGACGGCAAACTGCGCCGCTTCCTGCTTGGCCAGCTCGAGTAACTGGCGGTCGCGCAGGAGATTGGCGACGCGAAAGTCGGGAAGGCCGGCCTGCCGGGTGCCGAAGAACTCGCCCGGTCCGCGCATGGAAAGGTCCAGCTCGGCCAGCTCGAATCCATCTTGCGTGCGCACCATGGCATTCAGCCGCTCCTCGCCAAGGGGAGAAATGCGCTCACCGGTCATGAGGATGCAGTAGCTTTTGGCCGCGCCGCGGCCCACGCGCCCCCGCAACTGATGCAACTGCGCCAGTCCAAAGCGTTCGGCGTGTTCCACGACCATGACCGTTGCGTTGGGCACGTCGACGCCGACTTCGATGACAGTGGTCGATACCAGAACGTCGATTTCGCCGCGCTGGAAGCGGCGCATGATAACTTCCTTTTCGTCGGCGTCGAGGCGGCCGTGGAGCAGGCCGACGCGCAAACCGGCAAGCGGCCCGGCGCGCAGCTTGTCATGCATTTCGACCGCTGAACGCAGACCCGATCGGGCGCTGGGGCTTGCCTCCTGCGCCGTGCGCGGGAATAATTCTCCCCGTGGCCCATCCTTTTCGCGCTTTTGGCGAAAAGGGTGGGAAACAACGCCGCCATCCGGGTCGTGGGAAAAATCCAATTCCGGCTGGTCGTCCTTGCTGCCTTCGATTACGGGATAGACGATGTAGGCCTGGCGGCCCTGCGCCACCTGCTTGCGCACGAAGTCCCAGACCTCTTCCGCACGCTCACCGGGAACGCGGCGCGTGGCGACGGGCATGCGGCCCGGCGGCAGCTCGTCGAGAACGCTGAGATCGAGATCGCCATAGAGCGAAAGCGCGAGCGTGCGCGGGATGGGCGTGGCCGTCATCACCAGCACGTCGGGCTCGGGCTGATTGGGCTTCTTCATCAGCTTGAAGCGCTGCAGGACGCCGAAGCGGTGTTGCTCGTCGACCACGACCAGACCCAGGCGGTCGAACTCCACTTTTTCTTCGATAAGCGCGTGCGTTCCGATGATGAGATTCGCCTCACCGCGATTGATGAGGCCGCGATTGTATCGTTTGCGGTCATCGTCGAGCGAGCCGGTGAGGAGCACGATGCGCGGCTTACGCGACGATTGCTCGAGGAGCTTGCGTGCGGCGAGAAAATGTTGCGTGGCGAGAATCTCCGTGGGCGCCATGAGAGCAGACTGGTAGCCGTTTTCCATAGCGACGAGCATGGCCTGAAACGCGACAATGGTCTTGCCCGAGCCCACATCGCCCTGCAATAGCCGGCGCATGGGGCTGGGCGCGCGCATGTCCGTCACAATTTCGCCGAGCGCCCGCTTTTGCGCGGCTGTGGGATGGAAGGGCAGCACCTCGCGGATAGCTTCGCGCACCTTGTCGTTGGTGGCGAAGGCGATGCCCTGGCGCTGCTTCATGCGCCGGCGCTTGAGTTCGAGGCCCAACTCGAGGAAGAAGAGCTCTTCAAAGATGAGTCGGCGATGGGCCGGGGTCGAGGAACTCTGCAACTGAGCGAACGGCGTGCCTTCAAGCGGGAAATGAACCTCGCGCAGCGCAGTTTCGCGTTCGGGGAGGGCGAGACGGTCAAGCATCGACTGCGGCAGGCATTCGGGCACCGCTCCACGCATGCTTTCGAGCAGATTGAAGATGGTCTTGCGCTGCCAGCGCGAGGCCAGACGGCTGCCGCCGAGCGATTCATAGACGGGTGTGATGCGGCCCACCTCGAGGAGCCGGGTTTCCGCGTCGTCGCTCGCGTCGGGCAGGATCTCAAACTGCGGCTGGATCATTTTGAAGTTGCCCGTCGCAAAGTGTTTTGACGAGCGCGACGCCTCGACCTTGCCGTAGACCGCAACGGTTTGCCCGGCTTGGAATTTGCCGTCCAGGTAGGCCGCGTGGAACCAGAGGCACTTCATCGCGAACCGGCCCTGGCCGAGAGTGATCTCGTAGATCGGTCCGCGCCGCGTCCGCATCAGCATCGCGCCGCGCACTTCGCCGATCACGCTGGCGACCTCGCCGGACACCAACTCATCGAGGCTGCGCGGGTTTTGCCGGTCCTCGTAGCGGAAAGGGAGGTGGTAGAGCAGATCCTCGGCGGTCTGGATGCCCTTGAAGGCAAGCATCTCCGACACGCGCGGGCCCACGCCGCGCACAAATTTCACCGGAGTATCCAGGGCAGGCACAAGGTGAATGCTACATGGCGCGTGTGCGAAGGGACAATGGCGGTACGCCGGCCATGCACGTACCAAATCGGATGCGCCTTCGCCGGAGAGTGACCAGAGCACTTCCTCACGGGCTGAGAAGAGCCGTAGAATTCCGGAGACTCGGAAGATTCGAGCGAAATGGGCGCGGGCGATTCAGTCCGCGTGCCAGGTCGCACCGGTCACGGCCGGGAAGTGAGAAGAGATGCCATGAAACAAGAAGAGCTTTTGGTTGTAGCTACAGTCTCAAACAGCATTGGGCTGATTACGCTCAACAATCCCCGGAAACACAACGCTCTGAGCAGAGATCTTATCCACGACGTCTGTGCGACTCTGGAATCGATGCAGCGCGAGGAGGTGCGCGTTGTCATCCTGAGGGCGCCCGCGGGCTCCAAGGTGTTTTCGGCGGGCCACGATATCAGGGAACTGCCGACGAATGGCCGCGACCCGCTCACGTATAACGACCCCTTGCGCCTGCTGGTGCGGACGATTGAGCATTTCCCGGCACCGGTGATCGCCATGGTTGAAGGCAGCGTGTGGGGCGGCGCTTGCGAATTGGTGATGAGCTGCGATCTGATCATTGCCAGCTTGGACAGCACGTTTGCCATCACCACGGCAAAGATGGGCGTTCCGTACAACATCTCGGGGATCCAGAATTTCCTGAGCACCGGCGGGATGCCGCTGTGCAAGGAGATGCTGTTTACTGCCCAACCATTGGGCGTCGAGCGCCTGCTGGCGCGCGGCATCGTGAGCCATGCGGTTCCGCGAGAAGAACTGGAAGCAGTGACCATGGAGATTGCCGAGAAAATCGTGAGGAATTCGCCTCTTGTCATCAGCCTTCTGAAGGAAGAGCTGCGCCTGCTCTCCATTTCGCACAACCTTGGGCCGGAAACATTCGAAAGAGTACAGGCCATGCGGCGCCAGGTGTACGACAGCGCCGACTATCAGGAAGGCATTCGCTCGTTTTTTGAGCGTCGCGCCCCGCATTTTCAGGGACGGTGATGCTGCGGCAGGTCTCAACTGAAACCCAGCACCGGATGCGGCACGTAGGGCTCTTCGAGCGAGACGACCTCTGCGTGTGTCAGGCGGACGGGGAGGGCGGCGGGTTGGCGCGTCGAGCGCTCCCGGCGTATACATGATGAGGGGCCCAGCGCCGCGGTTAAGCACTGGATGCGTGGGACGCCGGGGCGGGGTACTTTGGTACATTGCGTCCTATGCCGCTGGAATGATTGGATTTATGATGAAAGAGCCTGCCGGACAACTTTTTAGGTAAGGGCAGGGTCTAAACAAGCATCGCGTAGGGGGCGTGATGCGGATTGGCATCTTCCGTGGGCGCATGCGTTTACGGGAGTTCGCGAGCGGGCGCGAAACGCCTGGTGAGCGCGGAAACGGCCAGAAAGGCGCTCGGCGACTTGAGCCAGAAAACGGAAGTAATGACAGAACGCCATAGACACGTCTCAAATCCCGTGGGCCAGCGAGGCAGCGTTCATTTGTTGCGGCAATGGCCGGGGCGCGTGCTTGCAAGCACGATGTTGCCAGCGCTGGTTTTCCTGGCCGGTTGCGGCGGCAGCGTGTCGGGCGTCGTCTCCTCGAGCAGCGGCCTCTCCATTTCTCCCGGTACGGCTACTATCGACACCAATTGCACGGGGTGTAACGCCACCAACTTGTCGGGCGGGCCGGTTTTGCAGTTTTCGGCCACGTTCAGCGGCGGCGCGGCAAGCGTGCACTGGACGGTCTCAGGCGGAGACGCAAACTCAGGCCCGGGAACGATTAACTCGAGCGGGCAATACACGCCGCCTACCTATCTCACGGCAAATGGCGTCCATGTGACGGTGACCGCGGCATTGGCATCCAGCCCGTCGACAACCGCGAGCGCAACGCTGACTGTGACACCGGGCTTCCTGCAGCCGCTGACGCCAGAGAATGTCGCTCTGGGCGCGAACGGAACCGTCGCGATTACGGGCTATATCGCGGAAGCCGGCGGCACAACCGGCATCAGCTACGCCGTAGCCAGCTCATCCACGGGATCGAGCGGCGGCCAGGGATCGTTGGGCAGTTCAAGCTGCACGCGCAGCAGCAACGCATTCACCTATTGCACGGTCACATACACCGCACCAGCTTCTGTTACAGCCACCGCATCCACCTACGTGGTGGCGACCATCGGGGCATCGACCTCGAAAGAGGCCACGGAAGTCCTGTTGAACGCCGAAGGGATTTCGAGCAATCCGGCAGCGCACCAAAAGGAATTGGCTACGCCTGTCTTGTTGGGCAGCTCCGGAGGAAACAACAAGGATTACGACAGCCAGGGCAATCAGATTGTGGATTGTTGCGGCGGCACGCTTGGTTCTTTGATCCAGAACAGCAACGGAACGCAGTACTTGCTGAGCTGCAATCACGTGTTTGCGCGCAGCGACCAGGCCAGCGTGGGCGAATTGATTGTGCAGCCGGGACTGATCGACAACAACTGTACGCCCTACGTCGACGGCTCCGGGACGACTCCAGTGGGGATGTTGACTGCCTGGCTTCCGCTGAGTTCAAACTCAACGAATGTCGATGCGGCGATTGCCCAGGTGGATTCCGGGGTGGTGAACACGAGCGGCGAAATTCTGGAGTTGGGTACATTGCAGGGGAACGGGACGCTGGCCTGGGCGCCTCCCGGCACCTCGTCAACCGGCGGGAAGGGCGAGTCGGGGTCGCTCAATCTGGTTGTGGCGAAGAGCGGGCGCACCACCGGACTTACCTGCGCCAGCATCTCGGCGCTGAATCTTAGTGTGGAGGTGGAGTACTACAAAAACTGCGCGGAGACCACTGCCTACCTCACCAAGACGTATACCAATCAGATTGCCATCGAAGGCAACGAGTTCAGCGATGCGGGCGACTCGGGATCGCTGGTAGTGGATGCCAGCAACGCCGAGCCCGTGGGACTGTTTTTTGCCGGCGGTGTGACGAATACGGGCGTAAGCGAAGGAGTGGCCAATCCCGCGCCCACGGTGCTGGCGGAACTGGGGACGCAGGAGGGTACCACCTACACGTTTGTGGGCACAACGGACCATCCGGTGAGCTGTTTGAACTACGGCGCCGCCACGGCGACGGCTGCACAGGGTACCACGCTCTCCGGCCCGCAATTGGAGCTGGCGCAGCAGGCCCTGGGGCAGGCGCGGACGCTGATCAACCCCACCATGGGCATCCTGGGCGTGGCGACGGGCAAGAGCAGCGATCATGCCGGCGAAGCGGCGGTGATTCTCTATGTCGACGAGAGCATGAACGTCTCCGTGCCGCAGATCGTGAGCGGCGTGCGAACGGAAGTGATTCCCACCACGGCGCAGGCAGTTGCTGCGGGTACGGCGCCGCAATTTGCCGTGAAGTCTGGCGCACAAGCGCCCCTGGCGTCCGCGGTATTCAATCAGGCAGTTGCGGGCAAAGAGCAGGTGGTCCAGAGCCTGATGCAGCAGAATCCCGAGTATTTCGGCGTGGGTGTGGGCCAAAGCCTCGACAATCCACGCGAGGCATCGCTCGTCATCTACGTCGATCGCAGACAGGTTCCGGCGACGCTGCCACCGATCATCAATGGCTTGCGCACACGGTATGTCATCATGGACCGGCTGCATGTCACGCGCTCGTATCTCAAAGGGCCGGTTCGTTCCATGGGACACTGCATGGCGCATCCCGCCACGCACCAGGCAAATGGCATGGACGTGCCTCTATTGGACAAGCAACTGCGCTTGCAGCCGTAAAAGCACAAACAGGCAAACCGGGCTTCGATTTTACGAGCCTGGCAGTTGCGGCCTTATGCTGTCGCCGAAGATGAAGTCCGCGCATCGGTTGCGGCAGAGGCTTCTTTGGCGAAGCTCGGATTGTCGGGGATAAAAACCTCGAAGACTGTCCCGATGGTCGCCGACGTCTTGCCGTTTCCTTGAGTGGCGGCGCGGCTGCGTACACGCACCAATCCATGATGCTTCAGGATGATCTCGTGGCTCACCCAGAGTCCGAGGCCGGTTCCTGTAACCTCCTTGGTCGTGAAGAAGGCCTCGAAGATGTGCTCGCGGATCTCCGGCTCCATGCCTGCGCCGGTGTCGGCGATCGCAAAACGGATTCCGGTCTGCGTGGGGTTCTTCCAGTCACGGGAACGGCGGGCGCGCACCAGCAAGCGGCCACCTGCGCTGCTGGCGTCGATGGCGTTGCCTACCAGGTTGGCGAATACCTGGCGGATCTCTCCGGCAAAGCAGAAGAGGGTCAACTCCGGCTCGTAGTCGCGCTCCACGCGAATGTCGAGCGCGTTGATGCGTCCCTGATAGAGGCTCAGAACGGAGTCAAGCAGCTCGGAGAGCGTGGCGCGCGCGGGTTGCGTGGGCTGGCGGTAGAAGCGCAGGGTCTGCTGCGTAATTTCGGCGATGCGGCGCACCTCGTACTCCGCCATGGAGACATATTGCTGGGCCGCCTCGGGAAGGTCACTGAAGTTACGCAGCAGGAAGAGCAGGTTGGTGATGGCTTCGAGCGGATTGTTGATCTCGTGCGCGATAGAGGCGGCCAGGCGGCCAGTGACGGCGAGCTTCTCGCTCCGGCGCAGAGCCTCTTCACTGCGCTTGCGGTCGCTGGCATCGAGCGCGATCACGCCCACCCAGCGCACCTGAGTCGGAGTGGTTCGCACCGGATATGCGCTGATGAGCCAGGTCCACGGCCGGCGCGGCTTGCCGCCCTCGCCGTTGAGTTCGAGATTGCGCACCGGTTCTTCGCTTGAAAAAACATGATGTACGGCGTTTTCCACTTCCTCAGCCACACTTACGGGAAGCAGATCGCGGAGCGTGCGGCCGAGATGGCGGCTGACGGTTACTCCGGTGAGATCCGCAAAGATCTGATTCACCCGGACAAATCTGCAATTCCGGTCGACAAATGCCAGGCCGATCGGGGCGTTCGCGAGCATCGAATCGAGCAGCGAGAGCGTGTCATTGAGTCCTGCCCGTTGCTCGACAAGCGAGGCGACCATACGGTTGAAGGTTTCAATCAGGTCGCCGATTTCGTTATGCACGGCGACCGGCAATGGGAAATGGCTGACGTCTTCCGGCGAGTGCATGAGCGTGGCGGCGCCGCGATGTAGCACTGCCAGCGGTTGCGCGATAGAACGCCCCATGAGCAACACCAGGATGGCTGAGGCGATCACCCAGATCACGCCGAAAATCGCGGTGCTGCGAAGGATCGAGTCGATCTGCTCATTCATCCAGACCTTGTCGTACATGACCCACGCAAAACCACGCAACGCGTCGCCGGTATAGATGGGAGAGACACATTCCCAGCGATCGCCGGAGAGCGTTAGGCAGCTTGCGACATCGCGCTTCATCTGCGGGATCTGCTTGAGCTCAATGGGCTCCAAGGTGGATTCGTCGGCTTCGCCCTTGTTGATGAAAAGCACATTTCCGGCCGGATCCGTAACTTTGGCCTGGGCGATCGTCGGGGAATCGCCCATCATCCTGACGGAAAGGCCTACCCATCCGGGCCGTTGCTGCTGCAGGGCCTCGCTGGACTGCAAGGCCAGAGACTTGGCTTCATAGGCAAGGCGCTGGTGGGCGCGGCTCGAGGTTTCCTGTGTCTGCTGGCGAAACAGCAGGAGCCCAAACAGGCCGATGGAGAGCAGTTCCAGGGCCAGTAACCCGGCCAGCATTTGCCAGCGAATGGATCGGGGCCACCAGCGTATGCGCAATGCTTTACCCCCGCTAAGGCCTTAGTCTACCGGATCGCTCGTGGCGACGGGCTGGCGCGCCTCGTCGCGCGCAGTCAGCTTTGCCAGCAGCGATGCCGCGATCTGGCGTCCGTGAAAGCGTCCGTTCTCAATGAAGATCTCGTTGGTGCGCGAGCCTGCCACAATCACGCCTGCCAGATAGATGCCGGGAACGTTGCTTTCGAGCGTTTCCGGGTTGCAGACGGGCAAGCGGTCGGGACCTTCGAAGCGAATACCGAGACGCTCGAGAAAACTGAAGTCGGGATGGTACCCCGTCATGGCAAAAACAAAGTCATTGGGCAGGGTCTCGAGGCCCGCAGGCGTTTCCACCTCGATGGTATCGGGCGTGATCTCCGCAACCCGCGACTGGAAATAGGCCTGGATCTCGCCGTTCTTGATGCGGTTTTCGATATCCGGCTTGATCCAGTACTTTACGTGGGGCTGTATGCCCGCGCCGCGGTGAATGAGCGTGACCCGCGCACCGTGACGCCACAATTCGAGCGCGGCAATGGCCGCGGAATTCTTGCCGCCGACGACAGCAACATTCATGCCGTAGTAAGGATGGGGATCGTGGTAGTAGTGGTGCACCTTGCTCAAGGTTTCGCCCGGAATGCCCATCCAGTTGGGCAGATCGTAGTAACCGAGGGAAAGGACGAGCTTGTGCGCCTTCAACTCCCCATGGCGTCCAAAACGATCCGTCGTATGCACTGTGAAATCGCCATCGGCGCCGGCCACCCGCTCCACCCGTTGGTATTGGCGAATATCCAGCTGGTAATAGGCCGCGACCTGGCGATAGTATTCGAGCGCCTCGTTCCTCGTCGGTTTGGCGTTGGGGCTGGGGAAGGGGATTCCGCCAATTTCCAGCAGCTCCGAGGTCGTAAAGAAGGTCATGTGCGCGGGATAGTGAAAGATCGAGTTGCAAACGCAGCCCTTGTCGACCAGCACCACGCGAAAGCCAGCCTTTTGCGCCTCGATGGCGGAGGCCAATCCAGTTGGCCCTGCACCCACCACCAGAAGATCGAAGACAGCATCCTGCCCCGTATGTACCGTTGCATCGTTCATGTTTCTAGATTAGGCCATGCGAGGACTTATGGGGCGGATCTTCATTGCGCCGCGGGGAGGACGGTGGAACGAAAAAGCTCCAGCAAAATGCCGGAGCTTTTTGCGGTCGCTTGGATTGTGGACTTATACGAACGCGGGCGTCGGCTCCAAGAGGGTGATCACCTGGGTTTCAGCTGAATCCGATGCCGGGGCAGGCACTGCGGCCACGGTCTGCGTCTGCGCGTGTGCGGGACGAGTCAGCCGGTGGACAAAATGATACGGCGGCCACGGGCCGGAAAGCTGCATCTGGCATTCGCGCATGATGGCGCTGGTGGTGGTGAACTTGTTCTGGTAGCGCTCCGCGCACTTGCGGTCGATGAGATGCGCAATATCCAGCAGCATTTTGCCATTTTCCATCAGCCGGCAGCTGACCTCTTCATCGAGAGGCTGGAAGAGCCGGTGCATCTGGAAGCTGACGGCACGCGCGCGCGTTTGCCGCTCGCGTGCCCGCGACGCGTTCTCGCGCAGATTGCTGAGATAGGCCCGGCCGACACGTTCGCTGGCCAGGTGCTTCTCCATCTCGCGGCCGCAGCAGTCATCGACAAAGATCTTCAAATGCATCTCGGTCTTGCCGCGCAGCTTATCGATATTGCCGAGGAATTGGCGCTGGTTGGAACGGATGGACTTGCGCAGGGTTTCGTCGTCGTGAAAAACCGTGCCGAAACGGAAGGGAAGGACGGTTGAATGCCGGAAGCAGTCCGCGATTACCCGAGCGTGATCCACGCCTGACTTTTGGTTAAGCGCCTCCTGAGGATTGTGTTCGCTCACAATCACCGCAAGATCGCTGGCCGGATAAAGGAAAACCTGATTGCCACTGACTCCAAGGACCGATTCCATCGGAACCGGTTTACGATGACGCGCTAAAGCAGGAAACGCTTGTTTTTCACCGATGCAGTAGGCATACCATGCCATGACGAGACACTCCGTCCGCGTGCGCCCCTATGGTCAGGCGCCGCTGGTTGATGAAGCTCTGTGAACTTGGGAACAACTGCATGCATAGTGGTACGAAGGCGGGACCGTGGTCGCGGCTTCATGAAACTACCCGGAATACTAGTCTTCTGAAAATACGACTGGCAACACCCCAGTGGAAAAAGTTAGCTAGAGTGTCCAAACTGTGCGGAAATCGTATTGATTAGACAAAACGATCGATTGATTTTATAAACTTTGTGCGCCAGCGCACCGAAAAGCTGCCCCAATCCAGCCAAGTCGCCCGAGCCCGACAGCAGTGGGTGCGGGCCCGATTTTTCGGCTTTGCCGCCGCCACCAGCGCTTAGCCAGAGCTGCGGGGACAGTCGAAAGGCGTTTCGGTAGCCCTTCAGGATCAGCCCCACGGGCCAAAATCTAGTAGACTCAACGGAAGAATGGTTGGCCCTTCCCGATCCGTTTATCGCCCTCTCTCCGCTCTCGCCACGTTCGCGCTTCCGGTTCTTATTGCCGCTGGATGGACGTCAGGCTCCTCGTTTGCCGCTGCGCAAGGAACGCACCTATGGACACAATCGCAGATGGAGGAGTTTGAGAAGGGTACCCCAGACGGGGTAGCGATTGAGAGCGACGGGCAACTGCGCCAGGGACCTGGGCTGATCGAGCAACTGACCACGCCCTCCACCTTCGTATGGGCATTGGCTGTGGAGAAGCCTGGCACTGTCTATGCCGGAACCGGCACGCCGGCTTCCGTTCTGCGGTTGGCCGGGCAGAAGGGGGACAAGCCATTCACCCTCTTTGAAACCAAGGACCTGAGCGTTCAGGCCTTGTGTCTGGGACCAGATGGCGCGCTCTATGCGGCCACGTTGCCCAGTGGCAAGGTCTACAAGCTGAATCCCAACGCGACAGAGAAACAGGACGAAGCGACTGCCACCGTGGTGTTCGATGCCGCCAAAGTGGGTGCGGCTGCTGGTAGAGAAGGCAAACCGGCTTCGCCGCAGCCGAGCGCCCAATCCCGGTACGTTTGGGCACTGACCCTGGATGCTGCCGGACGGCTGTATATCGCAACAGGCAATCCGGGCGGGGTCTACCGTGTCAACCCTGCGAAGCCCGGCGCGGCGCCGGAGCTGTTCTTTAAGAGCGATGAAGCGCATATCCGCGCCCTTACGTGGGACGCAAAGGGGAATCTGATTGCCGGTTCCGATGGTTCGGGGCTGGTCTACCGCATCGACCCGCAGGGCAAGGGATACGTGCTCTTCGAGGCGCCACGGCGCGAAATTACGTCCCTTGCGATCGGGGCGAACGGCACGATCTATGCGGCGTGCGTCGGCGACAAGAGCCGCAACCCGTTGCCTCCGTTGCCTGTGCAGGGAATCGGCTCGGTCAGTGTCACGATCGTGCAGCCGGAGTCGTTGCAGGCGGCAAACACCAGTGCCTCTGTGCCCGAGGGGACGGATATTTACGCTTTGACGGAGGGCCAGGCGCCACGCAAGCTCTGGTCGGGCAAGGATGAGATTGTCTATGCGCTGGCTGCCCGAGCCGATGGCCTGTTGGCGCTGAGCGGGAATCGCGGACGCATCTTTCGCATTCGTGACGATGGCAGCTACGCCGATGTGGCCCATCTGCAGGCGCGGCAGGGCCTGAGCCTCGCTCCCGTTCAGGATGCGGAAGGGATGGGCGGAGTCCTCATCGGCACCGGCAACACCGGCAAGGTGTTTTTGCTGGGCACACCGGAGAAGAACGAATACGCGAGCGGTGTTCTGGATGCCGGTGCCTTTGCCCGCTTTGGCCGCGTGGAGGTCGAGCCAGGCTCGGCGGGTTATGAGATTTTTACCCGTTCAGGCAACGTGGAGCAACCGGTGCGCGGCTGGAGCGATTGGCAGCCGTTGCAGGATGGTTCGGTGGCTTCGCCGCCGGGTCGTTTTCTGCAATGGAAGGCCGAACTGCACAAAGACGGTGCGCTGGGAAGCGTGGGCGTCAACTATTTGCCCCTGAATTCCGCGCCCGTGCTCGACGATCTGGTGGTCGTCCCCGGGGCGCGCGTGAATCCGCAGGGCTCTGTTTCCCAGAACCAGACCGTGAGCATCGCGTTCTCCTCGCCCAGCCAAGGGTCAACGGTCACCTTCGACGGCGGATCGAGCGCTCCCCTGCAGGCCAACAAGGACCGGACCGGTGTGACTGTGCGCTGGGCCGCGCATGACGACGACGGCGACGACCTGATCTATTCCCTCTATTTGCGCGGCGACGGCGAGACGGTGTGGCGGCTGCTCAAGGACAAAATTACCGACAAGGCCTACAGCTTCGACGCCACGCTGATTCCTGACGGCGGGTATCGCATCAAGGTTGTTGCCTCCGACGCACCTTCGCATACGCCGGGCGATGCGCTTACCGGCGAAAAGGTGAGCGACCGGTTTGAGATCGACACCACGCCGCCGGCGATTACGGGCCTGAAGGCGGCGGCTCAACAGGGAAGCTGCGCCGGAACCGACTGCAAGAAGCCGTTCCTCGTCAGCTTTGACGCCGAAGATGCCTCTTCGCCCATTGCACACGCCGAGTATTCGCTGGACGCTGGACCGTGGCAGTATATCGATCCGGTGAGCAAACTCTCCGATGCGAAGCATGAGCATTACGAATTCCGTGTCGAGTTTGAGGCCGGCGGAAAGATCGGCGAGCACCTGATCTCCGTCCGCGCCTACGATCGCTACGACAACGTGGGCGTGGCCAAGACCGTGATTCCCGCCCAGGAAAAGTAGGCGCCATGCGATTCGAACTCTACGTGGCGGCGCGGTATCTGAAGGCCAAGCGGCGGCAGGCGGTGGTAGGCGTCGTCACCGCGATTTCCGTTGCGGGCGTCACGGCGGGCGTGGCAGCACTGATCATCGCTCTCGCCATCACCAACGGCATGCGGCGCGACCTGCAGGACAAGTTGCTCGGCTCCAGCGCGCATGTGCAGTTGATGCAGGTCGAGGGGCGGGGCATTCCCGACTGGCGGCCGCTCTTGGCACGTTTGCGCCAGGTGCCGCACGTGACTGCGGCCTCGCCGGGCTTGTACGAGCAGGTGGTTGTGGCGCGCGGCGCGCGTGACGGTTACGCGCTGATCGAGGGCATTCTTCCGGACGACGAACGGACCGTGAGCGATCTGCTTTCGGCGGCCACGCCCGGAGCGGTACAGGCGCTGGAGCCGCAGGGTGAAGCGGCCGGCGCACAGAGCAGGGAACTGCCGCCCATTGTTCTGGGCAGCGACCTGGCGGAGACGATCGGCGCGGTTGCCGGCGATTCCGTTATGGTGGTGAGCCCGCAGGGGGAATTGACGCCGATGGGCGGACTCGTCCCGAAGTACATGACCTTTCGCGTTGCAGGGACCTTTCACTCCGGCTTTTATCAGTACGATGCCGAAATGGGCTTTCTGCGCCTCGCCGACTCGCAGCGCCTCTTCGATGAGCCCGACCTGCTTTCGGTGATCAGCTTCAAGGTCGACAATCTGAATCGGGCGCCGGAGATCGCACGCGCCATTGAGCATGCCGCCGGCCCCGGTTACATGACGACCAACTGGACCGAGCAGAACCGGGAACTGTTTCGCGCCCTCAAGCTCGAACAGGTGGTTACATTTATTGTGATTGCGCTCATCGTGATCGTGGCCGCGCTCAACATTCTGATCGCGCTCACCATGATGGTGATGGAAAAGACGCGGGACATCGCGGTAATGATGAGCTTCGGCGTCGATCCCCGCCAGGTGCGGCGCATCTTCCTGTTGCAAGGCTTCTTGATCAGCGTGATCGGCACCGTGCTGGGACTCGCGCTAGGCTACTTCGCGTCGTGGGCCGGCGGGTACTACCACTTTATCCATCTCTCCGCCGAGGTCTACTCCATCGACACCCTGCCCTTTGCGCCGCGCGTGCTCGATGGCGTGATTGTCTCCGCGGTTTCGATTGGAATCTCGCTGCTGGCGACGCTGTATCCCTCGTCGGCGGCAGCGTCCGTGCTCCCTGCTGAGGCGCTGCGGTACGAATAACTCCTTTCCAATCAGTAAACAGTTTGACTTTGTGACACATTTTGTGTCACATTTAGCTCATGGAGAGCATCACGTTACGCCAGCTTCGCAATACGAAACAGGTGAAGGCCTGGCTGAGGGCCGGCGTGCAAATTGAAGTGCGGGAGCGCGGCGAGGTGATCGGCGACCTGGTGCCGCGGACACCGACCAGACCAAGCGCCGAGTGGCCCGATTTCGAAGCGCGAGCGAAGGCAATCTTCGGCGACCGGGTCATTCCGGCTGTGGAAATGCTGATTCAGGATCGCGAGGATGAACGGTATTGACCGTATACGCCGACTCGAGTTTCTTTGTTTCCAGTTGCATTTACGACGTTCATACGCGTGAGGTAAAGACCAGAATGGCTACTCGGCCTCAGGTGTGGCTCACGCCTTTCGGCCGTGCTGAGGTAGCCAACGCAATTCATCGTTATGTTTTTCGCGGAGCGATATCGGTGGCCGATGTTCGCGCCGCCTGGCTCCACTTTGAGCAGGATCGCATTCGAGGAATCTGGACCGAAGTTGTACTGCCGGAGGGCGTCTGGGGGTCCAGTATTCTGTTGGCGCAGCGATTTGGCCCAACCCTCGGCATCCGCACCCTGGATTCCCTCCACGTCGCCTGTGCGCTCGAGCTGAGAGCCGACAAATTCTGGACCTTCGACGAACGTCAGGCAAAGTTGGCCGAAGCGGTCGGGCTCGACACCAGGCCCTGAGCGCGGCGCTTCACCGCGGCGTGATAATCCCGCCCAGCGCGTGGCGAGGCGGCAACACAATGCCGCGATGATCCACCTCGACGGGCATTGCGCGCTGCAGAACATCAGGCAGCTCAGGCCGTTCAACAAGCGCGCCGCCGCAGGCAGGGCACCAGTCGGCCTGCGTGGAATTGGCAAGCACCGCGTGGCATTGGCTGCAAATTCGTTCCATAGCAATGAGGTTACAGGAGCGAGGTTGTTGCCGGGGAAAGTAACCGGCCTTCCCGGATTCATGGCCTTGTCGTTGCCAATCCCGGCCGCCCGGTACACTGAGGGTATGCACCCTCCGGTTCGCCCGGTGCGTCTCGTCGCGATCGACATGGACGGCACTCTGCTGCCTGCCCTTTCACAAACCGTGAGTGAGCGCACCGGGCGGTCGTTGCTGGCCGCGCAGGCAGCGGGCATTACGGTTGCGATTGCGACTGGCCGCCGCCTGGCCTACACCGTGCCGTTGCTTGAAGGTCTTGGCCTGCGAGCGGATACGACTCTGATTACGTCGAATGGTGCAGTGACGTGCACGCTGGGCGGCGAGACCATCGACCGTTGCCATATGGATGCGCGCGTCGCGCGAGGCGTGTGCGGGGTGCTTCGTCCGTTTGGGACTGTCGTTTTCACCTTCGACCGACCGGGGCGCGGCGAACTGGTTCTCGAGGATCTCAGCCAGGCGCATGGGCGCATCGCCCTGTGGGTAGAGGCCAATCGGAACGCGATTGAAGTGGTGAAACCGCTGGAACTTGCGCTGCTCGATGGCGAGGATCCGATTCAGGGCATGGCGGCCGGAACGATCGAGCGCATGCGCGCGGCGGAACGGGCTCTAAAGGCAAGCGAGTGGGTCGCAGAGTGCGACAGCGTGCGCACCGAGTATCCGGCGCGCGATTTGTCAATTCTCGATCTTCTGCCGCCCGGAGTGTCGAAGGGATGGGCGCTGGAGCGGCTTGCGGCGCGGCTTGGCGTAGATGGGAAAGAGACCATGGCGATCGGCGACAACTGGAATGACGTGGGAATGCTGGAGTGGGCAGGGCAGGCGATCGTGATGGCAAATGCGGCCCCGGAGTTGCGCGCACTGGCGAAGATGCGGGGGTGGAAGCAGGCGCCGTCGAGCGACGATGATGGAGTAGCGGTGATTCTGGAAGCCGCGCTCCAGAAGATGGCAGCAGCAAAAGCATGAGCAGCGAGTTTCAATTCGGACGAAGCAGGCGAACCAGCCGTTTTGTTGCGAGCGCGGCCGTCGCGGCGTTTTTGATTCTTGCCGTGCACGCCTATGCGGCCGAACGCGTGACGCTGCGCAACGGGTTCGCGCTCCGTTGCGATCATCATGCGCTGGTGGATGGGCACATACGGCTCTACCTGAGCGCGGGCGAGGATAACTACATTGAATTCGCTCCGGATGAGATTGCGGCATTCGAAAAGGTCCCTGATCTGCCCGTAGTCGCGGCGCCAGTCGCTCCGCAGACTTCGAATCGAACTGCAAAGCTGACCCCGGGCGACCTGCGCGAGATGTTGGCCCGCGCGGGAACCGAGCACAATCTGGATGTGGATTTGCTGGCCAGCGTGGTGAAAGCGGAGAGCGACGGCAATGCGCGAGCTGTGAGCCACGCCGGCGCACAGGGACTGATGCAGCTGATGCCGGGAACAGCTGCTGGCCTCGGAGTGCAGGACAGCTTACAGCCCGAGCAGAATGTGCGCGGCGGATCGACGTATCTCGATGCGCTGCTGACGCGATACCACGACAACCTGGCTCTGGCGTTGGCCGCGTATAACGCCGGGCCGGAAGCCGTCGACAGATGCCACGGGATTCCGCCGTACCGCGAGACGCGCGCCTACGTAGCCCGCGTGATTCACGAATTCAACCGCAGGGTTTTGGTGCGCGAGGCCGACGCGCGCCGCGCCGCGGCTACCGCTCCAGCGCTGCCATCGGCAACTGTCCATTAGGCGCCTGCCCGCGCCCCCGTGAGAACATGGATTCATACCGCTGATTGGTAAAATGGAGATCGCTTGAAAAAAAGGCAATGGGTCGGGGGCATCCTGGCGCTGGCTGCACTGGTCGCGCTTTTTGTGTGGGGACGCGCCAGATTTCACTTCGATTTCCAGATCTTTGCCGCACAGGTGGCGCTGGCAGACTGGAGCAAGATCGCGATCGCTGCCGCCTGTATTTACAGTGCCTATGTCTTTCGCGCGGCTCGCTGGAGCCTGCTGATGCGGCACAACAAAAGGGTGGGAATCTTCTCCCTGGTGGGGACTCAGGTCATCGGTTTTACCGCCGTGGCGTTAATCGGCCGTGTCGCAGACCCGGTGCGGCCGTACCTGGTCGCCAAGAAGACGGGCGTTCCGCTCAGCGGACAGTTCGCCGTGTACATCGTCGAGCGCCTCTTCGATTTTGGCACCATGGCCCTGATCATCTGTTCCGGTATTTTGCTGGCCCCTGTTGGTCAACTTCCGCATCCCGAGATTCTGCGGAAAGCGGGTTACGGTGGACTCGCGATCACGCTTGCAGGCGTTCTTTTTCTGGTGGTTCTGCGCCTCACCGGAGGCGTGGCGGCTGCGATTCTTGAGGGCGGCTTTGGGGTGGTTTCGAAGAAGCTGGGCGCCGCAGTGGGCAGCAAGGTGCGCGCTTTTTTGAGCGGGCTTGATACCATCCGCTCGCTGGCCGATTTCGGCATCGCCGCCACGCTTTCACTCGCGATGTGGACGATCATCACCCTGGCTTATCTGTATGTGATGCGCGCCTTCACGGCAAGTCCGCAACTGGCGGGAACAACTCTCGTCAATTGCATTCTGCTTCTCGCCGTCAGCGGCGGCGTAAGCGTTCTGCAGCTTCCTGTGCTGGGCTGGTTTTCACAGATCGCCTTTGTGGCCGCGGCGCTTTCCGGCTTCTTTTACGCCGCGCCCGAAGCCGCGACCGCCTGCGCGGCCATGCTGCTGGTCGTTACTTTTCTCAGCATCGTTCCCGTGGGATTGATATGGGCCCATTTTGAGCACGTGAGCCTGCGCAAAGTGACCACGGAAAGCGAGCATGCGGAAGAGGACCTGGAAGCCAGCGTAGCGGCCGGCCCAACCGCGCCGTAGGGCGCAGACGCAATCAAGCCGAGGGCGCGGCCACGGCGCCGGCCGCGCCAGTTGCTCCTGCTGAATAGCGAATTGTCTCCGGTCCCACCGCGCCGCCGGTCATGATCATGCTCATCGCCTGTTCCATGGTCAGATCGGTCTCGATAACCCGTTCGGTGGGCAGAATCTGCAGGAAGGCCGAGGTGGGATTGATGGCGTTGGGCACCAGCACCGCCGCCAACGGCCGCCCGCTGGCCGCGTCACTGAGCGTGCGCGTGAGAAATCCGATGCTCTTCTGGCCGGCGATGGGGAAGTCGATCAGAACCACGCGCTGACTGGCGCCTTTCTTGGCCATCATGGAGTCCAACAGTTGCCGTACGGACGTGTAGACCTTGGCGACGAAGGGCAAGCGCTCGAGGACAGACTCAAAAAGACCGAACAACTGGCGCCCGATGACGAGGGAAGTCACGCGCCCAACCACGTAGAGAACGGCCAGCGTGAGCAGGACGGCGAGCACTGGCTGCAACCATGGGTTGCTGAACCATCCCCGGGGAAAGAAGGCCGCCAGGAGCTGGACCGCAGGCAATCCCGCCTTGGCGAGGGATTCCAGGAGGAAGCTGAAGATCAGATACGTGACGAAAAGTGGGCCGATGGTGATGATTCCGGCCAGGATATTGCGCTGCAGACTGCGCAGCGTGCGGCTGATGGGTCCTTTCACGAGCGTCACCTCGTTACGAGCATACCCCGGCCCGGGCGAGGCGCGGAATGAAGCGGAAAACACGAAAACTGTTCCCAATCGGCGCAAAATCAGCTATATATGGGGATTGCCGCATCTAGTTACGGCAGAAAGAATTCCATGAGCGAACCCGAAAGTTTCGACCTGAGCGATCAAAACCCAGCCGCACGGCAAGCGGCTGCTCCGCGCCCGCGTGCAGTGGGATCGCCTCTATCCATGGGTGTGAGCCGGCATGCGCCGTATCCGTCAGGCGAGGGTGGCGTCAAGCGGCTCACGCCGCCTCCGCCCGGCCGCGCACTGGGCGGCGCACCTGGCGCCGGTGAGGAGCCCACGAGCCTGCAACGCGCCGTATCCGCGCTTCTCTCTGCGCTTCCGTTTGTGCAGCGCCTGTTGCCATTGCTCGATGGAAATATCGCCTCGACTGTCAGCAATCTGCTTGCGCCTCACCCTCACCCGCACCCACAGGCGCCTCCACCTTCAGCAAAGCTTGACCTGGTGCCGATCGAAGACGGACTGGCCGAGCTGCAGACCCAGCACCAGAACTTACGCGATCAGGTGATGGAGCAGAACAATTCGCTCAAGCGGGTTGAAGATCAGCTGGAGATGGTACGCGAAGCCACTGACCGGAACACGCTGGAGCAGCAGGAGCTGCTCGAGGATTTGAAGGCCTTCGAGAACAAGGTCAAGATCGTCGCCGTCATCGCGCTGGCGCTCGTCGCAGTGGGTTTCTTTATGACGCTGGCGCTCTTTCTGCACATTCAGCGCGTCCTGCCGTAGATTGTCCCACGCGGAAACGCGGGCCTAAACGCCCGCACGACAACCGATCTACCATCCCAGGAAACAGAAATGTTTCTCAGGCACCTCGGTTTGGAGATCGGCGCTGCCTACAGCTCCAGCACATTGTCCTCGATGGCCAGCCGGACATTACCGTCGGATTTGGCCAGGCGGCGGACCGCTTCAGGCTTGTCCACCCTGGCTTTCAGCATCACAAGCGCCACGGGAACGCTGCGCCCGGCGCTCTTGATGGTCTCGACGGCGGTCGCGCGGTCGATATCGCAGGCGCGCATCAGGATGCGAATGCCGCGCTCCACCAGCTTGGAGTTCTGCATGTGCACGTTGACCATCAGGTTCTCGTACACATAGCCCAGCCGCGTCATCGCGCCCGTTGTAATCATGTTCAGGATCATTTTTTGCGCCGAGGCTGCCTTCATCCGCGTGGACCCCGCAACCACCTCAGGGCCGACTTCGGCCACGATGGTGATGTCGGCGGCCTCAGCGAGCGGAGTTCCGTGATTGCAGGTAACGGCTGCGGTGTGCGCTCCGCGGGCGCGTGCGTAAGCTACTGCCGCGACGACATACGGCGTGCGGCCCGAAGCGGAGACGCCGATGACGACATCTTTGCGCGTGGGGCGACGCCGCGCGATGTCGCGCTGGCCCAGTTCTTCGGAGTCTTCATTCACCTCGACCGCAGAGGCCAGGGCCTTGGGTCCGCCCGCCATGATGTACTGCACCTGGCCGGGGGCCGTGGAGTAGGTGGGTGGACATTCTGAGGCGTCCAGCGCGGCAATTCGCCCACTGGAGCCGGCGCCGATATAGATCAACCGGCCGCCGTCGCGCAGGCTCCGCGCCACCTGGTCGATCACATCGGCAATTTCAGGGATGGCTTTCTTGACCGCCGCTGCGACCTTGGCATCTTCGTGGTTGATGATGCGTGCGATGTCGAGCGCGGATTTCGTGTCGAGGCCCTGGGAGGCATCGTTCTGGCTTTCTGTCGTCAGTTCTTGAAGCAGTGCGGCCTGGTCGTTGTTGGTATCTCTTATCCGGGAGCCAGCCGTCTCCTGCATCGTGGTGCTGGGTAGCATCGCGTCAGTCCCCAGCTTTGATTGTATCTATAAAAGCACGCAACCATAAAAATTTGTTCTGCTGTAGCCCTGTTTGTAACTCGGAGACACTTGCTAAAGGGATTTATGTACAGCGTCATGAAAAGCCGCCCGGACCTCGCGGATCAATTGGTTCTGCCGGTCCGGCCAAGTGCGGTTGGTCAGCAGAACGACGGCAACCGCCGCGTCCAGGTCGATCCATAGGGAGCAGCCGCTGTAGCCAAGATGCCCGATGGAATGCGGAGAAAAATGTTTGCCGGAAGACGAGGGCTCCGATGGCGTGTCCCATCCCAGCGCCCACGAACTGCCCTCGGGCGGTTGCCGTTCAGTAAAGCGTTCTAGTACAGCCGGGTCGAAGAGGGGGGGATTTTCCCCGGAACTGGCTGGTTTTGCGCTGCGCAGGATTGCACCGGCGAAGCGCAAAAGGTCAGGGGTATTGGAGAAGAGCCCCGCATGTCCTGCCACGCCGTTCAGGACCCATGCGTTCTCGTCCTGCACTTCGCCCCGAATGCGGCGATGACGGAAAGTGGAGTCTTCTTCTGTCGGCGGGATGGCGGGACGCATCGCCGGCGATGGGCAGAATCCAGTAGCTGCCATGCCCAGTGGCTGGAAGACTTCGCGGTGCGTCCAGGAAGCAAGGTCTGCGCGGATCAGTACCTCAAACGCCTTGCCGAGAAGGATGAAGCCGGGGTCGGAGTATTCGGCGCGCGTGCCCGGCGCGGCCTGAAGAGGCAGCTCGAGGCAAGCGTGCAATAGCGCAGCGGGCGTGGTCGCAGTCCGGAAAAACTCCACGTATCCCGGCAAGCCGGAATTATGGGCCAGAAGATGCTGCAATGCGACGGTGCGCGCCAAGTCTCCGGGTGCGCGCCCCACCACAAAGCCGGGCAGCAGTTCGCCCAGCGGCGTTTCCAGTTCGAGTTGCCCCCGCTGGACGAGGAGCATGGCCGCAGCCGTGGTCGCCACGACTTTGGTCAGGCTTGCCACGTCAAAAACAGTTTCGGCGGCAACTGCGGGAGCGTCTTCTTCATAGGTGAACCGCCCCAGCGCCCCCTGGAGCACGACCTCATCGCCCGCCAAAACGCCAAATGCGCATCCCGGGAAGGCCCGCGCCGCAATGGATTCCTCCAGAATCCGGAGGGCAGCGGCAAACCGGACGGCCTTTCCGGAGGGTTTCTCAGCAGATGGATGGCTTTGAGAGGTCATCGCTTACTCCGTAGGGTAACGCGCGGGGCTCTCGCGCGGCGCACGCCCCTTACTTTTCGCCGCCTCGAGTGGGAATTCAGGCTATCCTTGTGTCCGAGAGCGCCGTCTATTCCATGGGAGGTTCGTATGGCACCGCTGCGCGGATGGTTGCGGGCAGTCTGTTTCGTGGGCCTTATCTCGGCTGGAGCCGGCCACGGTATCGCCCAGACTGCGGGCCAGCCTGAATCAGCTCCTGGCGTTCCAACGCCGGCCGCGGCACAACCTCCAGCCACGCCTGCTGCGAACCCCTCCGCGCAACCCGCGGTGCCTGCCGAGGAGCCCGCGGCTTCTGCAAAGAAAACATACACCGTGCCTGCGGGCACCAAGGTTCTTTTGCAACTGAAGAGCGCCATCAACACCAAGAGCGCCAAGCCCGGCGACGGCGTGTACCTGTCCTCAGTCTTTCCCGTCGTGGTAGGGAACCGCGTGATGATTCCTACGGGAGTCTATGTGCAGGGTGTCGTCGATCGCGTACAGCGTGGCGGGCGCGTCAAGGGCAAATCGCAGCTTGACATGCACTTTACCTCCATCATTTTCCCCAACGGCTCGGTAGTTGAGATTCCCGGCGTTGTCGACAGTGTGCCGGGAACTAAGAACCAGACCGTAAAGGACAACGGGGAGGGAACCATCGAACAGAATGGCGGTAAAGGCCGCAATGCCGGCGAAACGGCCAAGATCGCGATACCGGTGGGTGCTGGCTCCGGCACCATCGGCGGGGGCGAAACAGGCCACCCCGCTGAGGGCGGATTGGCCGGACTGGGTGCGGGCCTGGCCACCGTCGGCGTGGTTGCGCTCTTTACGCGCAATGCCGATGTGGATATTCCTACCGGAACGCAGGTGGAAATGGTTCTGCAACGGCCGCTGCAACTGGAGGAAGACAACTTGGCCGGTGTAGGGCCGCCAGGAGCCGCCCCGGCGCTGGTTCCTGCGTCCACCCAGCCACGGCCCATCACGTCGCATCGTCCCCGGATTATGTGCCCGCCGGGGAGCCTCGGTTGCGAGTAATCTGGATTATTCTAGATGCAGATGCATACCGGTTCCGACGATCCTACTTTCTCCGATTCCTGCGTGAACTCCCAGTCCACCGTTCCTTCGCAGTCTTCCCGTCCTGCACCCGCGCCGCCGCGCAAATCCACGGGCCTGATGCTCTGGTTGCGCGACCTGCTCATCTCAGCCGCCGCCTCCGTTCTCATCATTACCTTTCTCTATCAACCGGTCCGCGTAGAAGGCACCAGCATGTTGCCTCGCCTGGAAGACAGCGACCGGCTCTTCATCAACAAGTTCGTCTACCACATCTCTGCCATCGAACGCGGCGACGTGGTCGTTTTCCGGCATCCTGCACCGCTTGACCCGCAACGGAGCTATATCAAGCGCGTCATCGCTCTGCCCGGCGATGCGCTCCGCATCGACCACGGCCGTGTCTACGTGAACGGGAACCTTGTGCACGAGCCCTACGTCCCGCCGCAGTATCGCGACAGCCGCTCCGTACCGGAGATGGTGATCCCCGCCGAAAGCTATTACATGATGGGCGATCACCGGTCGATTTCGTCCGATAGCCGGGACTTTGGGCCCGTCGACCGCTCGCTCATTTACGGCAAGGCCGTCTTCGTCTACTGGCCGGCCCGCGATCTGGGCGTGGTGCGCTGAATCCGTGGAAATCCCGACGGAAATGGTCCGCCAAACCTGCTAGAATCGATTGAATCCACTCCTCGGAGAGGCGATGCAGGCGATCCTGGCGCTCGAAGACGGGCGCATCTTCCGCGGGCAAGGCCATGGACACCCGGGCGAATGCCAGGGCGAAGTGGTTTTCAATACTTCCCTTACTGGTTACCAGGAAATTGCTACGGATCCCTCCTATGCGGGACAGATCGTAGTTCTAACGAATCCCCAAATCGGCAACTACGGTACCAATCGTGCCGACAATGAGGCGGCCCGGCCCTATATCGAGGGCCTGATTGTGCGCGAATTCTCCGCCATCAGCTCGAACTGGCGCTCGGAGCAGGTGACCGACGAATACATGGAGCGCTACTCGGTGCCGGTGCTGGCCGAGATCGACACGCGCGCCCTGGTGCGCCACCTGCGCAATCACGGTGTCATGCGCGGAGTGATCTCGACGACCGAGACCGACTCCGACGTCCTCGTCCAAAAGGCCAGAAGCATTCGCAAGATGGATGGCACCGATCTTGCGCGCGTGGTTTCGACGAAGACGAGCTACGAGTTTGACGCGTCCGATCCGCGCAGCCAAATGGGCGAATCGCTGCTGACGGAGGGGTTCATTCAAAAGGAAGAGCCACGGCGGAACATCCTTCATGTGCTAGCTTATGATTTTGGCATTAAGCAGAATATTCTGCGCATGTTAGCGCGAGAGGGATGTCGTGTGACCGTAGTCCCTGCCGAAACCACTGCAGACGATGTACTGGCGCTTAAGCCCGACGGCGTCTTTCTCTCGAACGGCCCCGGCGACCCGGAGCCGGTGGACTACGCGGTGCGCTCCATCCGGCAGATGATGGGCCGCGTGCCGGTGTTTGGCATTTGCCTGGGGCACCAGCTTTGCGGGCTCGCGCTCGGCGGCCGCACGTACAAGCTCAAGTTTGGCCATCACGGCGGAAATCACCCCGTGCGCAACAATGCGACCGGCAAAGTCGAGATCACGGCGCACAACCACAACTTTGCCGTCGATCCCGACTCGATCAATGCGAACGAAGTCGAGCTGACCCACGTGGACCTGAACGACCAGACGCTCGAAGGCCTACGCCATAAGACGTTGCCGCTTTTCAGCGTGCAATATCACCCCGAAGCCGCTCCCGGCCCCCACGATTCGCACTACCTGTTCCGCGACTTCCGGCAGATGATGGAGGAGTGGAAGGGATGATCGAGGAGGGGAGCTCGATGCCAAAGATTGGCTATCGTTGGCTTTCGGTTGACCTGGAGAATGGGGTCCCATTTGAATTCTCAGAATCTAGCCTCAAGACCCGCCGTCAGTTACCACAAAAGCCGTCTGTTTACCGTTGGGCCGTTTACAAGGGGGATATCCTGCGTAAGGTATACATCGGAGAAACGGAAAATCTGAAGAAGAGAGTCTATCGCTATATCAAACCTGGCAAGAAACCAGGAACCAATCTGCTGCTGAACGCGATTCTAAGCGAAGATGTTGCGAAAGGGGCGAACGTCCGTCTCGAAGTGCTGAATATCGATCCTATTTATCTGAATAGCGTGTATCTATGCGACGGGATACTCTCAGATCAGTATATTCGCAAGATGATGGAGAGCCTCACAGTTGTTGATTCCGATGTTACTCAATACGAGATACTAAACGCGACTCTGAACCCAAACGAGCGTCGAAAACGAAAGGCGATGAAGAATAATCCGTTGTAAGACTTTTTTCAGCAACATGGCTTGTGGGATTGAAGATTCCGCCTTGATCTGCGAATTTTGATGGAGTGCGGCCTTTCTGTGCAGCGCAATTATGCGACGGGGGCATATGCGATGAAACCCAAACGAGGATTACCGGACAACAAGACATACCTGAAACGTGACAAGTTGCAACTAAAAATTCAAGCATTCGAGGCTTATGGAGGCTGCAAATGTGCTTGTTGTGGTGTAACCGAACCTGAGTTCTTAACACTTGACCACACCAATCTTGATGGAGGGTCTCACCGGCGAGAAGTTAGCCCAAATGGAAAGAACTGGGGCTGGGGAGGTTATCAAATATATCGTGAGTTGAGAAAGAAAGGTTTCCCGCCCGGATATCAAGTGCTTTGCATGAACTGCAATTTCGGAAAAACTCGTAACAATGGCATTTGTCCACACAAAGAACCATCGAAACCGCTTGAGGTTAGACTCGCAGAACTCGAAGCTTTGAGAGGGATTAGCGCCCAAGGCAAACTCTTCAAGGACAAGAAGCAGTTTTGAAAGGGCACGACTAAAGTCGTGCCCTTTCAAAGCACCAACGCAAGAGTGTAAGGCGAAGCGGATAAGAAAACAAAAACATGCCACGCAGAAATGACATCCAGAAGATTCTGGTGATCGGCTCGGGGCCGATCATCATCGGCCAGTCGGCGGAGTTCGACTACTCGGGTACGCAGGCGTGCAAAGCCCTCAAGCAGGAAGGCTACGAGGTGGTGCTGGTGAATTCGAACCCGGCCACCATCATGACCGACCCGGAGCTGGCCGACCGCACCTACATTGAGCCGCTGACCCACGAGTACGTGGAAGAGATTATCCGCATTGAAGCGGAGATGCTCGCGAACAATCCCAACGCCGGCAAGTTCGCGCTGCTTCCCACCGTAGGCGGTCAGACGGCGCTGAATCTCGCCGTCGATCTTGCAGACACCGGGGTTCTGGAGCGGTATAACGTCGAACTCATTGGCGCCAAGCTTGAGGCCATAAAGAAAGCCGAAGACCGCCTGCTCTTCAAAGATGCAATGATCCGCATCGGACTCGATGTGCCGCGCTCTGCGCTCGTCAACAACCTGCGCGATGGACTCGATTTCTCCAGCAAGCTCGGTTTCCCGGTGCTCATCCGGCCCAGCTTCACGCTCGGCGGCACGGGCGGAGGTATTGCCTACAACCGCGAGGAGCTGATGGAGGTTCTCGCCCGCGGTCTCGACCTTTCTCCGGTGCATGAGTGCCTGCTCGAGGAGAGCGTGCTCGGCTGGAAGGAGTTTGAGCTCGAGGTGATGAGGGACCTGGCCGACAACGTCATCATCATCTGCTCGATCGAAAACTTCGATCCCATGGGCGTGCATACCGGCGACTCCATTACCGTGGCGCCGGCACAAACGCTCACCGATCGCGAGTACCAGAAGATGCGCGACGCCGCCATCGCCTGCATCCGCGAGATCGGCGTGGAGACCGGCGGCTCCAATGTGCAGTTCGCCATCAATCCGCAAGATGGCCGCATGACCATCATTGAGATGAACCCTCGCGTCTCGCGTTCCTCGGCGCTGGCGTCGAAGGCGACCGGTTTCCCGATTGCGAAGATTGCGGCCAAGCTCGCCGTGGGCTACACGCTCGACGAGATTCCCAACGACATCACGCGCAAGACGCCGGCCTGCTTTGAGCCCACCATCGACTACGTCGTGGTGAAGATTCCCAAGTGGCAGTTCGAGAAGTTTCCCGGCGCCGATGACACGCTCGGCCCGCAGATGAAATCGGTGGGCGAAGTGATGGCCATCGGCCGCACCTTCAAGGAAGCGCTGATGAAGGCGTGGCGCTCGCTGGAAACCGGAAAGAAAACGGGTGCGGAGGTGCTGGAACCGCGTCGCCTGACGCAGATGCTGGTGACGCCGCGGCCGGAGCGGCTGGGCTATATTCGCTACGCCTTCGAACGCGCCATGAGCGTGCGCGAAGTCGCTCGCCTCACCAAGATGGATCCCTGGTTCCTGCATCAGCTACGCGAGATTACGCAAGCGCAGAAGGCGATCGCGAACACCACGCCAAAGGAGATGAGCGCGGAGCAGATGAGGCGGCTCAAGCGTCTCGGCCTCAGTGACGAGCGCATCGCCACGGAGTGGAAGCTCGAAGGCCACCAAGGCATCCAGCAGGTGAGGGAACTGCGCGAAGCGCTTGGCATTCGGCCCGTGTTCAAACTGGTGGATACCTGCGCCGCCGAGTTCGAGTCGATGACGCCCTACCTCTACTCGACCTACGAGGAAGAGGACGAGGCGCCACCGACCAATACGCCGAAGATCATCATTCTCGGCTCGGGCCCCAATCGCATCGGCCAGGGCATTGAGTTCGACTACTGCTGCTGCCACGCAGCCTTCGCGCTGAAGGATGACGGCTACGAGACCATCATGGTCAACTGCAATCCTGAGACCGTCTCCACCGACTACGACACCAGCGACCGGCTCTATTTTGAGCCGCTCGTTCTCGAAGACGTGCTGGCGATTTACAACCACGAGGCGCAATCGGGCGCGAAGATCGGCATGCCCCAAATTGGAATGATTGTCCAGTTCGGCGGACAGACCCCCTTGAATCTGGCGCAGCGCCTGCGCGCGGCCGGCGTGCCCATCATCGGCACCTCGCCGGAATCGATCGACCTCGCCGAAGACCGCAAGCAGTTCGGCAAATTGCTTGAGGATTTACAGATTCCGCAGCCGCGCGGAGGCACGGCCACCAGCGTAGAACAGGCGCTGGCCGTGGCCGAGCACATCGGATACCCCGTGCTGGTGCGGCCCAGCTATGTGCTGGGCGGCCGGGCGATGGTGATCGCGTACGACGCGGGTGCCGTGACGCGCTACATGCACCAGGCCGTCGAATATTCGCAGGAACGGCCGGTTCTCATCGACCACTTCCTCGAGAACGCGATTGAAGTCGACGTCGACGCCCTCTGCGACTCGGAAGACGTGCTGATCGCGGGCATCATGCAGCACATTGAAGAGGCCGGCATTCACTCCGGCGACTCGTCGTGCGTTTTGCCGGCCGTGGACATCAAGGAGCAGACACTCGAAACCTTGCGCGCCTACACGCGGAAGCTGGCGCTGGCGCTCAAAGTCGTCGGCCTGGTTAATCTGCAATTCGCCATCCAGCGCGACGAACAGGGCAACGACAGCGTGTATGTGATCGAGGTGAATCCCCGCGCTTCGCGGACCGTGCCGTACGTGTCCAAGGCGACCGGTGTTCCGCTGGCCAAGATCGCGGCGCGGCTCATGACGGGCCGTAAGCTGCGCGAACTGCTGCCTGACGAGTTAGCGTCAGGAAAAGATCTTGGGACCGGCGCGCACTACTACGTGAAATCGCCGGTGTTTCCGTGGTCGAAGTTCGCGGGCGTCGATACCGTCCTCGGGCCGGAGATGAAATCGACGGGCGAAGTGATGGGCGTGGCAAGCAACTTTGGCGAGGCCTTTGCGAAGGCGCAACTCTCGGCTGGTCAAATCCTGCCGACGGGTGGCACCGTCTTCTTTACCGTGAACGATCAGGACAAGCAGGCGGCCATCCCGCTGGCGCGGCGGTACGTGCATCTTGGCTTCAAGATCGTGGCCACGGAAGGCACAGCCAACGCGCTCGAGGGCGCAGGGCTGATTGTCGAGCGCGTGTTCAAAGTGGAGGAGGGGCGGCCCAATGCCGTGGACCTCATCAAGGGCGAGCGTATCCAGCTGATCGTGAACACGCCGCGTGGACAGGATGCGATTTTCGACGAGAAGGCCATTCGCCGCGCAGCCGTGCTGGCGCGCATTCCCACCATCACCACGCTCGCAGCCGCTCAAGCCGCCGCCGAGGGAATTGCCGCTATGCAACGCCATCGCGTGACCGTCTTTGCCTTGCAGGCGCTGCACACAGCAAACGGGCGCTGAGGCGCCGTTCTGTATCTGCAGATTCGAAGGAGAGAAGCGATTCTTGAGGGTTACTTTGCCCGCCGGAAGCCGAGCTTGGCGCCAATGGAGTAACCGAAGAGTGCGGCCGCAGGCCAGGTGCCGATGAACGGACCGTCGTTGTCGATGAGTCCGCTCGGGCGAGGCAGGCTGAAGAAGGTGCGCGTCAATTTCTCCGTGGCCTCGCACTGGAAGCATTGATTTGGCCCGGTCGGCATGTCCAGGACCCACAGGCAGACCATGAGGAACCAGATGAGGCCGAGCAGCCAGACCAGGGTCGCCATTTCCGACGGGTGAATGTGGGCGACGAGGAGTCCGACGACCAGGGGCACGGTGGCCGACAAAAAAAGAATGACGAGTTGCGGCACGCCGGCGGGATTGATCGCGTAGCCGAGCAGCATGAGCGCCATCCAGGAGCCAAGCGCCAAGAGCGAGTGCAGGAAAAACGACAGCGCCTGCCTGGAAAGTTTGGATGTGCTCTGTTCCACGAGGTCAGTATGCACTGACGAGTCCATCTTCGCCGCTCCTGAAGTAAGAATTGCTGCTGGCTCTGCGCGGTATCCAACCACTAACCATACACCGCGCTGTCAAGGCAAACAATTTCGGCACCATGGAGCAGGGAAGAGCGCATCTCAACCGCGCCGGGCTTTAGAATGAACAGATGCTTCTGGAAGGCGTCTTTGCCGCGGTCACCACGCCGTTTTACTCTGACGAGCGCGTGTATTTTCGGAAAATCGAGGCCAACATCGCACGCTACTCGCGCAGTTTGCTGGCAGGGATGGTGGTTTTAGGCTCGACGGGCGAGGCGCCGTTGCTCGACGATGCCGAATCGCGCGAGATTCTGCGTGCGGCCGCGGAAGCTGCCGCGCCGGAGAAGGTGCTGATCGCGGGCGTAGGCCGTGAGAGCGTGAAGGCGACGGTAGAACTGGCCGAAGCGGCGGCCGAGTTCCGGTACGATGCGGTCCTGGTGCGAGCGCCTAGCTACTATGCCGGGCAAATGTCTTCCGCGGCTGTGCTGCATTATTTCCGCAGCATCGCGGACCGCTCTCCGCTTCCCGTCGTGCTCTACAACAATCCCAAGTGCGTCCCTCACCAGATTCCGGTGGAACTGGTGGGGGAACTGGCCGATCACTCCAACATCATCGGGATCAAGGATTCATCGGGGAAGGTCGAGCGCATTAGCGCGCAGGTTGCGGCCACGCAAAATGCGCCGCGACGGACCGTGCCGGTGACGCAGATGTTTGAAGCGGCCACCGCGCGGATGCTATCGCCGCGAGCCGAGGCAAAGGGCGGCTTTGTCCCTGTCGGCGAGCTGGCCGGAGGCGCGGCCGTTGCAACGGCTGCCCCTGCCGTTCCTATCAAGACGCGCAGCAGGGAGGTCGGGTTCCAGGTGCTATGCGGGTCAGGCAGCACGGTCTTGGAATCGCTGGAGGCCGGAGCGACGGGCGCGATTCTGGCCTTCGCCGCGTGCGCGCCGCAGGCCTGCCAGGAGATTTACCTTGCGTGGAAGGATCACGATCTTGCGCTAGCGGCGGAGAAGCAGAAGCGCATTGTGAAAGCAAATCAGCGGATCGTCGGGGATCTCGGCATTGCCGGCGTGAAGTACGCTTGCGATTTCAATGGCTACTACGGAGGCCATACAAGGGCTCCGGTGCTGGGTTTAACGGCCGGAGAGAAGGCCGAAATCGAGGATTTGCTGACGGAAATCAGGAACTAATCGGGTTACAGAGTATGTCCGATAACAGATATTCTGTATACTGCAGCTCCGCGCGACAAAACAACGGAAACCCATGACCCGTCAGGCATTACAGGCCGTTGTTCTCTCCCACCTCCCTTTCGAGGATCTCGGCTCCTTAGAGCCGGAGCTACTCCGACGCCGCTTTACGATCCATACTTTTGAAGCAGCCACGGCGAAATTTCCTGCGCAGGAGATTCCGGATTCAGATCTGCTTGTGGTGCTGGGTGGTCCCATCGGCGCCTACGATGCTGAGGACTTTCCCTTTCTGGCTGACGAGATTGACGCCCTACGCCAACGACTGGCCGCCCGCAAACCGACACTCGGAATCTGTCTTGGAGCCCAGTTGATCGCGGCTGCCTCAGGCGCACTGGTTTACTAGGGCGACGGCGGGGCTGAGATCGGCTGGTCCCGGCTCCTGCCGACTGCCGACCATGCTGCCCCGGAATGGTTTGCCCCACTCCTTGCTGCCAACTTGAACCTCTTTCACTGGCATAGCGATACCTTCGACTTGCCGCGGGGGGCTCTACCTCTCGCCCGGACGAGCCTTTACGAAAACCAGGCATTTACGTTCGAAGACTTTGCCCTCGCCCTCCAATTTCACCCCGAAGTGACGGAACGAGGCCTGGAACGCTGGTATGTCGGTCATAGCTGCGAGCTACGCCTGAGAGGCATTTCTGTCCGACAGTTACGAGCGGATGCGAACGCATACGCGCCGGCTCTCGAGAAGGCTGCAAGTGAGTTTTGGAGGCTCTGGCTGGATCACATCTTGTAGCGGCCGAGGTCTTCGTCGTTCAATCCCTCGAGCCACCCGCGCAGCTGCTCGGCGGTGGGCCCTTCAGGCGGGCCGCTGGTGTTGAGCTTGGCGCTCTCCATTACCTTCTCCGCGACGTAGATCGGGCAATCGGCGCGCAATGCGAGCGCGATGGCGTCGGAGGGCCGCGCGTCGATGGCTACGGGCTCGTCCCCTTGCCGCAGCCACAGGACCGCGTAAAATGTATCGTCTTTAAGTTCTGTAATCACAACACGTTCCAGCTGGCCATTGAGGTTGCGGATGAGGTTACGCGCGAGGTCGTGCGTCATGGGGCGTGATGCGGCCATCTTTTCGATCTCCAGGGCAATTGCGTTGGCCTCAAAGATACCCACCCAGATGGGCATTACCGCGTCGGAGCCCACATCCTTCAGCACCACGATTGGCATGTTGGTCGCCGGGTCCATCATCAAGCCGCGAATCCGCACTTCAATGTCCATCAGTTCCCTCTTGAAGAACCTATGCAATCTTAGACGGCCTGGCCCACGAGGCTGTTCGGAAAAGCTCCGGTTATTTTGACACGAAGATAACTGCCCGGCGCCGGCGCGATGGGTTGCGCCCACTCAAAGTTGACCGTTTTGTTCTGGCTGCTACGGCCTGCCACCTGCCCGCGGCTCAGATTGGCGCCCTCCACCATTACCTCAACAATTTCCCCGATGTGTTTGGAATAATTGATCCTTTGTATCTCTCGCTGCCGCTCAAGCAGCACTTGAAGCCGCTGGGCTTTCTCGGCTTCGGGAACGGAGTCGATCATCACCAGGGCTGGAGTGTTGGGGCGGGCCGAGTACTTGAAGGCGAAAACGCAATCGTACTGCACCTCGGCAAGCAGGTTCATGGTCTGGATGAAATCATCGGCAGTTTCACCCGGGAAGCCGACAATGATGTCAGTGGAAAGCGAGATCGGCCGCTTGGCCGCTTTGATCCATGCGATGCGCTCGAGGTACCACTCCGGCGTGTACTCGCGGGCCATGCTTGCGAGAACCCTTGCCGAACCCGACTGCACAGGCAGGTGCACATGGTCGCAGAGGGTGGGCACACTATCGATGGCCTCGACAATATCGCGCGTAAAGTCGCGGGGATGGCTGGTGGTGAAGCGGACCCGCCGGATGCCCGGTACCTCACCCACGGCTGCCAGCAATTCCGCGAAGCTGCGCTTCCCTTCCGGGTCGCGGTAGCTGTTCACATTCTGGCCCAGAAGCTGGATCTCTGTGTAGCCAAGATCGGCAATGCGCCGCGCCTCCGCCAGCACCGAAGACGAGGTCCGGCTGCGCTCCTTGCCGCGCGTGTACGGTACAACGCAGTAGGAGCAGAACTTATCGCAGCCTTCGATGATGGTGATGTAGGCGCGGTAAGGACTCTGGCGCGCCGTGAATTCGGTTTCGAAGGTCTCGTCCGTCTGGCGGTCGTCGAGCCCGGTGATGCGGCCCTCGCCTGCCTCCAGACGGTTAAGCATCTCTGGTAATTTGCGGTACGAGGCTGACCCTGAGACCAGTGAGACGTACGGCGCGCGCTCGAAGATCTTTTCGCCTTCCTGCTGGGCGACGCAGCCCAACACGGCAAAGCGCTTGCCGTCCTTGTAAAGCCGCTTGTAGTCGTTCAGGCGATGAAAGACTTTCTGCTCTGCCTTATCGCGAATGGAACAGGTGTTGTAGAGGATAAGACCCGCATCCTCCTCGGCTTCAACCTGCCGGTAGCCCTGCTGGCGCAAGGTGCCAATGACCTTTTCGGAGTCATGGGCGTTCATCTGGCAGCCGAAGGTCTCCAAATAGAATGTTTTCTCGGTTGCCATAGACATCAGTATACGGTGAATTCGGTTTTCACCGCAGGGCCGGCCTCTGTTCGTCACTTCGGGATAAGCGGTTCCCTAACATGAAGCTCCAGGCTCTGCTGCGTATTGCCGATACTCACAGTCACCTGCGCAGTCCCGACACTAAGCTCTTGGATCGTGCCGTCTGGATCCACACGAAGTACCGCGGGCCGGTCGACAGCGACTTGAAGTCCCTCAAGCGTACTCAAGTAAATCCAATTCGCAAGTTGGCCGTATTTCAGAGAAGCCATGATGCGAGTTCGACCGTTGGAGGGAGTCCCTAACATCAGGCCGATCCGCTCGAGGCCTCCGTCGTTGGGTACGCTTTTGATGTGAAAGTACCGTTCGTCAAACCCGCCGTCCTCGAACTCCACCGTGACCGAAACCGTCTCTTCGCCAAGCCCGACAGGCGTAATCTCGATCACCTTTGTTTCTTCTTCATCCTGCACGACTCTCGCCTGCTCTCCCAGCCACCGAACGGGCAGAGTCGGCCCAGGAAAGGCGCGCGAGGCCTGAAGAATGGACGCATCGCTCCCCTTCATCTTCTGCCTGACATTGATAAAGCGAACCTTACCCCCAGTCACCTTAACTGGGATGTCGAGAGGCTGCGCCAATCCAACAGGCAGTCCCGGAGGGATCACAATGACTCGCGACACGAAGTAATCGTGTGGGCCGATTTGGCTCTCGAGCCCGTCGGGACTGTGGCTCCAGACCGTGTCCAGCGGCGCATCTGGCTGTGGCGAGCGCAGCTCCCCGCAGCGGCTATTGTCTCCCTGCGACGCACTCTGGCGAACTTGGATGCACGTCTCGCGTGTTATGTTTCCGAAGGTGGTTTCCAACAGGGCGTCGCCCACGCGCAGTGGCCGCATCCCGCCGTCGTCATTCAATTCGATCACGGGATTGTTCTGCGGCTGCTTCACGGCGAAATGCAGGTAAGCCCTGTCGATCACCGCCGGCAGCTTCGAGTCCAGGTAGTATGCCGAGGACCAAAGATGAAACCAATGATCCCTAGATTGCCAGTCCGGGTCGTCGAGACCCAGGCGCCACATGTCAGTATCCATTCCACCCGCATGCATCATAAGCAACGCCGGTTCTCTGTCCGACGGCCCGACCTCCACCATTGATTCGAGCCTTGCGAGCCCGCCATCCGGAAACGAAGCCGTAATGCGAACGCCCACCTTGCCCAGCCGCACCGGTGTAAAAGGCACGTACTGCGAACCGTCGGAACGGCGAAGCACACGCGCGAAGTGGCTGGTTTCGCTGACGGGCCCACCCCAGGCATAGGTCTCTTCAATGCTTACGCAGGCGACGGGAGGGCCGTGCAGAACAAGCGTCAGCTCATTCGCTTCTCCTGCCTTCAATGGTGCACTCAGATCGAGCCCAATGCGGTCGTTGGCGAAAAAGAACTTCGCCGGAACGGTCGGTGCGGGCGTACACTCCGCCGAGTCTTCATTTGCATCGGCTTGACCCCGGGCGCACGAGGCAGATGCGGTCAAAAGGGTTACGGCGATCCATCCTCGGCCGGCGAGCGAAAGCAAACGAAACGATATTCGAGCAGGCTTCACGAGTATTCGTCACATCATACCGCCGAAGCGCCCATCCCAGCCGAATTTCAGATTACTTCGGTCAGGGCGAAGTTTGCTTCGTGCGAAGCAAGCGGGTCATCTCACCTATTGGTGCAACAGCTTGAAGGCGTGCGTCCACTCGTTCTTCGTGAACCCAAGAATGCACCACAGCATACACAGGGGCTCGATGGCGCGCGCCGCTTCCACCTTGCCCATATCCGCCGTCTCCCAGCCGAACTGGTCGAGAATCTGCGCCGTGATCACCTTGGCTCCGTCGTCGTTGCCGCAGATAAACATGGTTGGCCGTCCGCTCTTGTATTGCGGATTCACAAACTGCCCCTGCCCAACCGAGTTGAACGCCTTGACGAAATGCGCAGTGGGAAACTCCTTTTGCAGCTGCTCCATCAGCGAATGATCCAGGGTCGTGAAAAACTTGAGAACGCCGTTCACGGGCGGCGCATCCGCAATGGGATTGCAGGCGTCCATTACCAGTTTTCCGGCCAGATTGGCGCTTCCCGCAGCGCGCAAAACATCTGCCGCGGCCGAGCCTTTCACAGCCAGTACCACGACTTCGCCAAATGCCGCTGCGTCGCTGAAGCTGCCCACCTGCGTTGTGGGATTCTTCTTGTGCCAGTCGGCCAGCTTTGCCTTGTCGCGAGTGCCGATCATCGTCTGATGGCCATGCTTGACGAAACCTGCGGCCAGAGTTTGGGCGACGCCGCCAGAACCAAGAACACCAACCTTCATATGCATTCTCCCTCGCTGTTGTGAGTGGGCCCTATGGACTTCGCTCGTCACGCATTCCCGTATGCAAGTAAGCCAGCAGTGCGTCCATTTGCTCTTGTGTCATCTGATACGCAAACGATGGCATCTTTCCCTTGCCTGCCAGCAGAATCCGTTCGACTTCCGCGTCGGTCGCCGGGGCCCCATCCGGCAACGTTTTGTGGTTGAAGAGGCCGTGCAGATTCGGCGGGACCTTTTTCAGATGCAGGTCGTTTTCTTCGTGGCAGTGCGCGCAGCCCACGCCGTAGAGGCGCTTGCCCTCCGCCTGCTGCGGTGTGAGGCTCGGCGCCGTGTGACAGCCCGCAAGGAGGATCGCAACCGCACAAGAGAAGATCGCCATCCGGCCAGTTTTCAGGAGCACCGTTCCTTACGCTTTCTCGGCAAACCTGCTGCTTACCGCATCCCAGTTAATCACCTGGAAGAACGCTCTCACGTAATCCGGCCGGCGATTCTGGTACTTGAGATAGTAAGCATGTTCCCACACATCGACGCCCACCACCGGCTTTTGGCCAGAGGTCAATGGGCTGTCCTGGTTGGGCGTGGTTTCAATGGAGAGAGTGCCGTCGGGTATCGTGATCAACCAGGCCCAGCCGCTGCCGAAGACGCTGAGAGCCGCCTTGGTCAATTGCTCCTGAAAGGCGGAGAACGTGCCGAATCTGGCATCGATGGCTTTGGCCAGCTCGCCGCTCGGGGCGGCGCTTCCCTTGCCCAGCATCGGCCACCAGAAGGAGTGGTTGGCATGCCCGCCGCCCTGGTTGCGGACCGCGGTGCGGATGGAGTCCGGCACTGCGGCGAGGTTCGCCACCAGTTCGTACACGGTCTTGCCCGCCAGCTCTGGATGCCCTGCAACCGCGGCATTGAGATTGTTGACATAGGCCTGGTGGTGCTTGTCGTGATGCAGATGCATGGTGTCGGCGTCGAAATAGGGCTCGAGAGCGTCGTAGGCGTACGGCAAGGGGGGCAGAGTGAAGGGTCCCGTGGGTGCTGCGGCCGGTGCAGCCGCTGCCTGCGTGGCCGGCACACCTTCCGCGCGAAGATGATTCGCCACGATTGCTGCGCCTGCCAGCGCGCTCATTTGCACGATGGCAGTCCTGCGATTGATGTTTGACATGGGAATTTCCTCCGGGGATTGACGGATGATCCAGCGAACTCCGTCTCTTCAGTCTGCGCGGGCGACGCCGGGCAGGTCAAGGGAACGAATGCAGTGCGCGGAATCCGCGCCGCGCCGACGCCGTCGATGCGATGCGAAGCAAGTATCCTGAATCCATGCAGCTTCACTCCCACGAACCTCTCACGCCATTCGCCCACTCGGCCCATAACCGTTGCTTTGGCTGCGGCCAAGCCAATGCAAACGGACTGCGCCTGGAGTTCCTGCTCGCGTCGGACGGCGCCGTCGTCTGCCTTCCCGTTGTGCCGGAAGCCTTTGAGGGCCACCCAGGCTATTTGCACGGCGGAATCATTGCGACGCTTCTCGATGAGGCGATGAGCAAGGCGGTGCGCGCCCTGGGCCGGCCATCGATGACACGGAAAATGGAAGTGGAATACCTTCGCCCGGTACCGAGCGGCGCGCCTCTTCGTATTGAGGGGCGTGTGGTGCACAACGAGGGGCGAAAACACTGGACCGAAGCCGTGATCGTCGACGCGGAGGAAATTGCGTTGGCGCGAGGCAAGGGACTGTTCATCGAGATCCAGCCGAAAGCGAAAGATTAGGGCGGCCCGAGAAGACCGCCCTCAAGGATCTGCGAACCGGTGGAGGCATCTCAATGCACCATGTTGATCGTGTCTTGCGTAACGGTGTCAAATGTGGTAACCGATTTCGCGTTGGCCTCAAAGGCCCGCTGCGCAACGATCAAATCGGAGAATTCGGTGGAGATATTGACGTTGGATGCTTCGAGCGCGCCGCCCTCCATGGTGCCGAGTCCGCCCGTGCCTGAGGTTCCAATGGTCGCTGCGCCGCTCGCTTGCGTGGTTTCATATTCCCCGTTGCCAAGCATGGTCAGTCCCTGGAGGTTTGCGACATTGGCAAGTGCAATTTGCGCAACGTTTTGCTGCTGACCGTTGGAATAAGTTACGCTGACGGTTCCGTCGGAACCTACGGCAAAGCCCACATACTCACCGGTCGTGTAGCCATTCTGGCTGGTGGTTCCCGAGATCGCCGAGGTCGCATCCACCTGGCTGATGTTGGGCGTTCCAGCAGAGCTCAGCAGGTTCCAGTTAATGGTCAACCCTGCCGCTCCATCGGCCAGCGCGGACGCGGGGGGACCAGCAGGAGTAAAGTCCAGGGCAATCGACGAGACATCGCCCCCCGCGGTTCCCACGGTCTGAGGAGCTCCAGCCCCCTGGGTCACGGTTTGGAGATTGCCATTGTTATCGAACTGCAAGGTTCCTGTGATCGCCGCCGGAACGACATCGCCGCCCGCCACGGAATAGTCCGAGGCCGGCAGTTGCGCCGAATAGGTCCACGTGTCGGCCGCCGTCATCTCGTAGGTCACAGTGGCTATGTGGGGCTGGCCGAGGGAATCATATACCGTGATCTCGGCAGGAAATTGCGTATTCGTGGCTGAGGCGGAATCAAGAGTGGTGGGGATGCTCATGGTGGTGGTGGCCTGCGGCGCCTGCACCTGACCAATCGGGATGTTGATCGCCGTCAACGGAGCATTGGTATTCACCACACCGTTGACTGCCGGATAGCCCATCACGTTACAGCCGTTCGTGGTAATCAGGTTGCCGGTTGAATCTGTTTGAAAATCGCCGGCCCGCGTGAGATATTGCATGTTCCCGCCATCGACAACGAAGAAGCCGTTGCCCTGCAGGGCTACATCGGAGGCTACGCCGGTCGAATTGGGAGTGCCTGCTGTAAAGTCGGTCTCGTTCGAGGCCACCTTCACGCCCGCTCCCACCTGGATCGGGTCGCCGGCGCCCGTGGAGCCGATTTGCTGGTAGAACAGATCGGAGAAGTTGGTCGACTGCGCCTTGAAGGCGGTCGTGTTCATGTTCGAAAGATCGTTCGCAATTGTATTCAAAGCCGTGGAGTCGGCCTCAAGACCGGTCAGCGGAATCGAGAAACTTGCCATGGTTCATCTCCTCATAGTGTGCGATGCGGTTGCGCCAGGTCATGTGCCGGGCGGGTGATCAAGCTTATTGGGTTGCAGGCGAAGTTCCCTGCACCGAGGCCGCATGCGTCCGGCCGGCCAACGCATGCCCAACGCGTCGTGCTGCGGGGCTGGCATTGGGGGCGCTCAAGTTGCCGGACATGCGCTGTATAAAAGTCGTTTGCGAGGCGGATGCGCTGGAGGCCGCAGCGCCAGGTGCGCTGGAGAGCGGCGATCCGGCGAGCTGTGCGGCCGTGTGCGGCGAAGCTGCGGCGGATGCCGGCGTGGCCGAGTCCGTCAGGTTTGAAGCTGCTCTCGCTACTCTTGGGGACGCGCCATTGCCAGGGGTGCTCGATGTGCTTCCGAGATCCGCGCTCAGCGTCTGGTTGATGTCGACCAGTTGTTCCAGGCTGTTCACCTGCACAAGCTGGTTGATGTACTCGTTGGGATCCGTGTCTGCGGTCGGATCCTGGTTCTGCATCTCGGTCACCAGCAGGGTAAGAAAGTCGTTAGCCGAAATAGTGGCCGAGCTGTCGTTCGAGTTGTCCGAACTGCTGGTGCTGCTTGTGCCGGATGTGGAGCTGGCCATGGGTGTCGCCGCGTTACGCGTCAGCACCTGCCCGGCTGTCATTTGGTGACTGAAGATTCCCGCTGCCGTTGCCATCTTTCCTCCCTGCCTTGCCGCTGCCGCATGCGCACTTGGCTCATGCCATCACAGAAATGTGTGTGCCGCGTAATTCTCCTGTGCGTGCAAGCGGGTCCAGATTGCCGGCTTGTCCCGAAGCAGCCTGAACAAAAGTGCTCGGAGCCGGCGGCGCACTTTCCTGCGAACCTGCTTGCGATTCTTCGGGCGCGTTTCCCTGGGGATTTCCCTCCGCGCCCTGTTGCATGCGCTGGCCCATGCCATTTTCGATTCCGTTGTCGCCCGGCGAGGCCATCGAAAGCGAGGCTACCGGCGATTGCTGCTCCACCAGGTGTGTGCTGAGCCCGGCCAGGTGGCCATTCAGTGCCTGAGCGGCTTCCGCGGAACTCGGCACGAGGGTTGCATGAATGCCGCCGGCGTTGAGGTCCGCGCGGACACCCACCCATCCGAGTGCAGGATCACGAAAGCCCGCCTCCGCGTGCTGGCTTCCCGCGTGGGTCCATGCGGGTGTGCCCAGTGAAGTACCCGCATCGAGCGCAGAGAACGTGTCCCGCGCGGGTGCTGCCGCCGAAGTTGCTGTCGCAGCCTGTTCATGGTCTGTTGCTGATGCGGTGGAGCTGTGTGGCGCTCCCGGAATACGCAGCCCCGAAGATGCAGCCGCGTCCACGCCGGCCAGCTGCGCTGCAGCGACCGGCGTTGCACCTGGGACGGCTTCTCCCGCCGCATTGCGATTTGCCGCGCGTGGCATGGCGCGATCGGTCAATTGCTTCGAATGATCCTCTACCATATCGGCGCTAGCCTGGACCGGGCCGGAGACGGTCGCGAGGGCCGTCGCTGAAGCCACGCCGCTATCGGCGAGTGAAGGATAAGTGCGGTTGTCGGTTGTTGAACTTGGAACGGCCTGCCCCGAGAGACCTTCGTTCGTTACGGAGGTCCGAGCGTTCGACTGTTCGTGCCGTGATTCTGCGGAGCGGGCTTCGGGAGAAGAGAGCGAGCTGATCTGCTGGCTCGCAGCTGGCTCATCGGCATCGTCCAAAGAAAGCGCCGCGGTCTCGTGCATCGTTTCGCTCTGCGCAGCGTTGCGCAGAGTGAGTGCCGGGCCTGTGCGCATGGTGTGCGTCCGGACGCCTGCTGCCGTGCCGCTGCCGGCGGCGCCGGTCGCGACCGCACCTGTTGCGGCGCTTGCGAGCTCCTCTGCTCCGGGCAACTGCGCCGATCCTGAAAACTGCCTAGAGCGCCAATTGGAAAGCACGAAGTTTGGCTCAGACGCAGAAATTGCCTCAGCCGTTTGCGCCCGCCTGGAAATCTGCGATTGGGCTAAAGAGGCTGGGAGCTGGATGGGCTCTTCGATGGCGGGCGCGATGGTTTGCGCGCCCACAGTCGCTGCCTGTGCAGTATTTTCCTGGTCGGCCTGATGAGCCGCAGGGCCTACGCGATTTCGATTCGCTGTGCCGGGACGCTCTGTTGCAGTTGCATCTGTGCTTCCGGTTGACGTTGTCTGGGTGCCAGCGTATTGCATCGCTTTCCATGCGGAACGGCCAGTGTCGGACCATGCTTCCTTTTGACCGGCCTCGCCAGCAACGGACGCGTTTTGTTGCGTTACGGCACCATTCGACTGAAAGCTTGAGCGAGCCGCCTGAGCTGATGCCGAAGTTTGTTCATTTTTCTCGGCATGGCTCTTGGGAACGCTATTCATCGTATCGACCGTGCCGGCTTCACTTGCATCCGCGCTCTCAACGCCGTTGGTTCCGCGCGAAACTCCCCGCCAGGCATTCACCACGGACTGCCAGCTGGAGCGAAAGCTCGGTGTTCCGAAGGCCAGACCGGTTGCGAGATTGCCGCTCACAGGCCTGAGCCAGTTCGTGCTCAGTTCCTTGCCGAGCCGAGCCGCCGCCACCGGGCTTTGCTCCATCCCAGCCCGCCCACCTGCTTCCATCTCCGCGCCAGAGTCCATTCCAACTGCTGCGGTCATGCAGAAACCAAGAGCAGATGGCGTGCCAAAGGGATGTTGGGAGGGGTTAGAAGAATGTCAGGGATGAAACCGATTTTCCCGATTCAGGATGCGCTCCTGAAGTGTTGCACATTTTCCCTCAAGATTTTCTGATTTGCTGCGACGCGCAGCCCGTCGGCCGATGAGCGTTTTCCAGTATTTCATCGCGTCGCGCCTCCGCGGATGTCGTGCGGCGGCTCAGGAACCAGTCATCGAGATCGCGCTGCGCACGCCGTTCAGCCTCAACGTTCTCCAGAGCTTCCGCCTCCTCGATCAGCGTTTCGGTCTGCCGGCGTTCGATGCGCTTGCCGAGGAACTCGCGCCGCCGCGTGTTCACGGCCAACTCCGCCTCCGCAATGCGCGGCGTCAGGGCCGCGGCGATGTATTTGGCAACGCGGGTCTCCTCGATTCCGGCGATCCGGTCCGTGATCTCGCCGGTCGCGGCGCTGGCCGCAACCAGCCGCCGGCCGCCGCGCTCGCGTTCCACGCTTCGGGTGAGTGCCCGTTCCAGCCGTTTCAGCTCCGCGCGCGCTGACTCCATGGCCGCACGGCACCCCTCTTCCTGAATCTCGAGAACCTGCAGCAGGCGCCGCATGGCGCGCGAAACAGCCATGGCTCAAACCTCCACGGCCAGGGCGGCAAGACGGCGCAGGCACTCGGGAAACCGGACCCGCTCGCCTGCCGCCTGTGCAAGAAAGGCGCGAATCGCGTCGCGCGAACGCAAAGCGCGGTCGAGATCGGGATCGGCGCCCGCCTTGTAAGCGCCGATTCGCACCAGATCCTCCGAGCGGGCATAAATCGCCAGCAACTTACGCACCAGCGCGGCTTGCTCGCGGTGGGGCCCTCCAGCAACCGCGGGCATGAGCCGGCTGATCGAATCCAGCACCTCGATGGGTGGGTACCAGCCCTCGGCCGCCAGCGCGCGCGAAAGCACAATGTGGCCGTCGAGTAGCGAACGCACCGCATCCACAAGCGGATCCTGCTGGTCGTCGCCCTCCATCAGCACGGTATAGAACGCCGTGATCGAGCCGTTGCGAAAACAGCCGGCGCGTTCGACCAGACGCGCCAAACGCGCAAAGACCGAGGGCGTGTAGCCCTTGGCCGTGGGCGGCTCGCCGGCGGCGAGGCCGATCTCGCGCGCTGCCATGGCGAAGCGCGTGAGCGAGTCGAGCACCAGCAGCACGTGTTTGCCCTGGGCGGCAAAGTACTCGGCCAATGTGGTGGCGGCCAGCGCCGCGCGCATGCGCAGCAGCGGGGACTGGTCGGAGGTGGATACCACAACCACCGCGCGCGTCAGGCCCTCCTTCCCCAGAGAATCGCGAAGAAATTCACCCACCTCGCGGCCGCGCTCGCCCACCAGGCCCACCACCGTCACTTCGGCCTCGGTATTTCGCGTCATCATGCCGATCAACGTGCTCTTGCCCACGCCCGATCCGCCGAAGATGCCCACGCGCTGGCCGCGACCCACCGTCAGCATGGCGTCAATGGCGCGAATGCCCGTGCCAATCGGCTCGCTGATAGCCACGCGGTCGAGCGGCGCGCGCACGGCGCCGTCCAGGGGCAACATGGCCGCAAGGGCTGGTGGACGGCCCTCGTCGATGGGCGCTCCTATGGCATTCAAGACCCGCCCCATCAGCGCTGGTCCTGCTTCGATCTGGGGCATTGTTCCCTGCGCCCACACCGCATCGCCGAAGCGGATTCCCTCAGTAGTCTCGATCGGCATCGACAGCACATTCGACCCGCGAAAGCCGATGACCTCCGCCCGGTGCGCACGCCCCATGCAGTCCTCGATCTCGCAACACTCGCCCACCGAGACGGGAGGGCCCGCCGACTCGATGGTCTGGCCTACCGATTCGAGGACATGCCCGCGCCAGCGCCAGGGCTGCCGGCACTCCAACCGGGAGAAGTAGCGTTCGAGCAGCGCTGTCATGCGCACGCCTCGGCGGGCGACGTTTCCTGCGCAGTGCTCATTACGGTCTGACGCGTCGGACCGTCTGGCGTGCCGGCACGGTCGAAGAATCCGCGCTCGATCTCGCCCAACTGCGAGCGAATTCCGAGATCGACGGTTCCAACTTTGCTTTCAATCGCGCATTCGCCGAGCAGCATGCTCTCGTCTGTCACCACTAGCGGCTTCACGGTCAGCTTGGGCAAGAGAGCGATGGTTTCCTTCCACAAGTCAGCTTCCTTGGCGGGCACACGGAGCCGGATTTCCGACGTGGCCGCCAGTTGCCCTAGCGCCACACGTACCGCGCCAGTAAGCAGAAGCGGATCCATTTGCGCTTCGCGGCGCAGAATGCGCGCCGCCACAGCCAGCGCCAGGCGTACCACCTCCTGCTCGATGGCATGGAGATAGCGATCGCGCTCGCGGGCAAGATTCTCGGCGAGTTCGGCCGTCTGCCGGCGGCGCCGCTCGGCCTCCGCTGCTGCGGCTGGAGCGAGTGCCTCGCGTTCGGCGCGACGGCCCTCTTCGCGGCCGCGTTCCCGGCCGGATTCGAACGCTTGGCGCGTTTCCTCGGCGAGCCGCTCCTCGAAGTTCGCGCTGGCAACGCGCCCTCCCGCTCGAACCCCACCGTCAGATGACGACTCCTCAGCGGGATCCTCCTCCGCTTCGACCCAGCCATCCCAGGCGGGCACACGTGGCGCGTTAGGGCAGGCGGGGTATTCGAAGCTCTCCACCGCTCTGCCGCCGCTACCCTGCGATGCCCTCGCCTGCTGCAAGCTTCCCTTTCCCCGCAATGCTCTGTTCATTCCGCCGCGAACTGTCCTTCTTCCCTGCCGGCTTCCTTAGGGTCTGTTCACACTACTGGGGTGGATTTCGCGATTTACGCCGCAGCCCGGAGGGACGGGGCCGGTTTTCCCCATTTCGTTGTCGCTCGTCGCTCCAGTAACTCATTACAGTTCGCTCCTCGCTCCTATAACTGAGAAGATCCGGCTCCCGTCGCCGCCATCCCAGTAGCGTGTGCAGACCCTAGTTTGCTGCCGCCCGTTCACTACGCCATCATTTCGTCGCCGGTTTCCAGCTTCAAAATCACTTTGCCTTCGGCCTCGAGCCGGCGCGCCAGATTCAGAATCTCCTGCTGCGCCTGCGCCACCTCGCGCGAACGCACAGGGCCCAGCACCTCCATGTCCTCCTTGAGCATTTCGACGGCGCGCGAGCTCATGGCCTTGAAGATCTGGGCACGCAGGTCCTCGTTGGCCCCGCGCAGAGCCAGCGCCAGTTGCCGTTTGTCGACGCCGGAAACGATCTCGCGAATGGTCGCCGGGGGCACGGTGATCAGGTCCTCGAACGTGAACATCAGATTGCGTATGCTCAGGGCAAGTTCCGGCTGATCCTCTTCGATGGTCTCGAGAATCTTCTTCGCCTCTTCGGCGTTGAGCCGGTTCAGCAGATCCGCGACGGCCTTGAATCCGGAGTAGCTGCGGCGCGCCGTATCCCCCACGCTCTCCAGCCGGCGGTGCAGAATCAGCGCCACCTTCTGCGCCATCTCCGGCGAGAACTGCCGCATCTCCGCCAGCCGCTGCACGGCTACCACCTTGTGGTCCTCGCTCAGGTTGTCGAGCACAGTAGAAGCGCGGCGCGGGTCGAGGTGCGCCAGCACCAGGGCGATGGTCTGCGGGTGCTCGGAGTCGAGCAGCTTGCCCAGCTGCTGGGGATCGGTGCGCTGCAGCTTGGCCAGATTGCCTTGCGCCGCCTCCTGCGATTGGCGCATCAGCGTTAGCAGATCGTCGGCACGCTCCTTGCCGAAGGTGTCGGTTAACAGCCGTCGCGCATAGTCCAGGCCGCCATGCACGATAAAGTGATGGGTGTCGAGAAGCTGCCAGAACTCCTCGAGCACATCGGCGGAGATTTCCGGCGTGACGCCGCGCAGGTCGGCCAGCTCTTCGGTGATCTGCTGCACGTCCGATTCCGGGAGCGCACGCAGCACCTCCTTGGCGAGCTCCTCGCCCACGGCGACCAGCAGGATCGCCGCCTTGCGCACCCCGGATAAATTGGCCGCCTGGCGCCGCCGCGTTGACCCGCTCTCGATTCCCTGCTCCGGCAAGACCCGTTCCTTTCCCTGTCTCCCCCGACCCGTCCCACTTGTTTCACGCTTCGGCCCGTTCCACGTCCTTCACACCACGAGTCCGATCTGCGGCATCAATCCGAGTGAATCCAACTCTGCAACAGCCGCGAGCTTTGCGTGGGCTCGCGTTTCAGATGCGTGGTCACCTGCTCGAAGATCTCCTGCGACCGCAGCCGCTCCGGATCGATCTCCGCCGGCTCAGGCGGGCCGAGCGGGACTTGCGCCTGGGCAGCTCCAGAACCCGCAGGCAGTTCCCGACGCGCACTCTTCACGGTGCCCAGAGTTGCCAGCGCCGTGCCGGCGTGGCGGATCGCCGGCCGCAGCCCGAAGGCCACTACGACGAGCAAGCCCATCAACAGCGCGGCATACTTCACCAGATTTGGCGAGTCTTCGGCGGTGCGCAGCGATTCCTCGGCGAGCGTGGCCGGTGGCTGCGGACGATTCTCGTCGAAGGCCAGATCCTGCACGGTCACCACGTCGCCACGCGCCGTATCAAATCCCACCGCTGCCTGGGCCAGCGCCGTCAGGTTGCGCAGCTCCTCGGCCGAACGCGGCTGCCAGACCGCCGCATGGTCTTTGCTCGGCGGCTGCATCAGCCGGTCGTTTACGACAATGGCCGCCGTGAGCCTGCGAACGCGCCCGGGATTATCCACCACATGCCGCACCGTCTTCGAGACTCCGTAGGTTCCTGACTCGGTTTTGGCAGATTGGGGCGCAGAGGTCTCATGCGGATACACGGGAACGGCCTGGGTGTTGGGCGCATTGGAGGCTGTGCCCGGAACGCCGGCAGCGACGGGCTGTGCGCCCGTGGTCTGCTCGGTCCGCTGCAGCAAGAGAGTGACCGTTTTCGCGGGGTCGTAACTCTCATCGGTCTCTTCGGCAGCCTGTGCATCGTAATCGAGCGTCACCGAGGCGCGCACGTTGCCCACGCCGGTCACCGGCTCGAGCGTCGCGATCAGTTTGTCCTGAAGAGCCTTTTCGGCGCTCAGCTGCATGGCCTCGGCGGTCCTGGGTCCCAGTGGAGAATTGCCCGCAGCATCCACCAGCACCACGTGCTCCGGCGCCAGCCCATCGACGGCGGAGGCGACCAGGTTGCGGATGGCCTCGGGCTCGCCTTCGGCCAGCGAACGGCGGCGCAGCCTGATCACCACGGCGGCCTTGGCCGGACGTTCTTCGTCGCGAAACAGCGAGTCGTGCGGCATCACCAGATGCACGCGCGCCGAAGCCACATCGGAGAGCGTGCCGATGGTGTGCTCCAGCTCGCCTTCAAGAGCCCGCTGATAGTTCACCTGCTCGTCGAACTCCGAGCCTACCCAGTTTGGCTTGTCGAAGATCTCGAATCCCAGCCGGCCGCTCTTGACGCCGCCTTTGGCCGCGGCGGCCAACCGCGCCTTGTCCAGCTGCGCACCCGGAACCAGAATGCCTGAGCCGTCGGCGGTGGGCTCAAAGGGAATCTGCGCCTGTGCGAGTACCTGCTCCATCTGCCGTGCATCGTCCGCGTCGAGGCCGGCGTAGAGCGTGCGCCAGTCGGGACCGAGACCGTACCATGCCAGCCCACCCAGCAGCGCCGTCAGCAACAGTGCCGCAACGATCACCCAGCTGCGCTGCGCGGGGGCCATTTGCGCCCAGCGCACCAGCGCCAGGCCCCATAGCCCGGACCACTTTCCGCCCTTCTGCACTTGCCCCAGCGCCGGCGGAGTCTTCTCCAACTGTGTTCCCGTGGCCATGGTTGTTCTGTCTTGCTACTCTGCCTCCGCTCCCGAATCGTTGCCATCCGTTTCACCGGCAGGATGAGTTCGCCGGTTCAATCTCTTCGCACTCTTGCGTGTTTCTCGCCACTTCCCGTACCCCCGTCGCTGCTCTGCACGCCCCGTGGCCGCCAGGGGGCTAAAATTGCATGCCCATCACGCTCTGGTAGGCCTGGACGGCCTTGTTGCGCACCGCCAGCACCAGTTCGAAGGCCATATCCGCCTTCTGGGTGGCAATCATCGCCTGGTGCACATCCACCCCGGAGCCCGTCATCAGGCCGGTCACCGCCGTCTGCGCCTGCTCTTCCAGCTGCGTCACCTGTCCTATGGCGTCTGTGATCAGAGCGGCGAAAGGAGAGGATGCGGTGGCCTGATCGGTCTGCACCGCAAGCGGATTCGTGACACCCGCGCCGGCCGTACCCGACGTCGCCGTTACCGGAAGTACCGCCGCCAACATTTTGTAGACCTCCTCTGCCTCAGTCCCCCACGCGCTCGCGAATCTCACACTCCCAAACACACACGCGCCCAGGTCAGGACTTGGCAATCTCCAGCGCCGACGTGATCATGCCCTTTTCAGCCTGCACGGCAGCGCCGTTGAGACCATATGCACGCGTCGCCCCCATCAGGTCCACCATCTCTGTGAGGGGGTTAATGTCGGGATAGGAGACATAACCATCCGGTCCGGCGTCAGGATGCCCCGGATCGTAGCGCTTGAGCGGCGGTGAAGGATCTTCAACGACCGCGGAGATATGCACGCCCGGCGCGACGGCCGAACTGCTGGGCAGCGCGCGTACCGCAGAACCCGGCGCCGTGCCCCCCGCCGATGCCGCCGTCATGGAATCGAGAAAGTTGGGGTCTCCCTGGTTGGCGGCGAAGACCACCTCCTGGCGGTGATAGGGACCGCCCCGCGCGGTGCGCGTGGTCTCCGCATTGGCCATGTTGGCGGCCACCACTTCGGCGCGCATCCGCTCAGCCTCCATGGCGCTGCCCGAGGTTTCCATCATGCCAAACAAATTCATTGCGACACCTCCTTGCGGGCATTGCCGCACCCGCCCATCGTTCCCTCCACATGCTCACTGCCTCCGCACCGCAAAATTATTTGTCGGCGTGGATCGCGTCCATGACGCGTTGGTACTCCTGCCTGAGCAGCGCCACTCCGGTGCGGAATTTGAGTTGCGCCTCGGCCAGGTTGAGGCTTTCGCGGTCGATGGAGACGTTGTTTCCGTCGGGGCGCGCGATGAGTCCATCAACCTCCGCAACGCGCACCTTGCGCGGCGCCCGCCCCTGTTCGACATCGTCGATGGCCTCGCGCATCTCGGCTTCGAAATCCATCCCCACCGCGCGGTAGCCCGGCGTATCTACATTGGCCATGTTGGCCGCAGTCAGCTTGGCCTCCGCCGTGGCCAGGTCAAGATAGCGCGCGATCTGGTCGCTTAATTCGGTTGCAATCTCCATGCTCATTCTGCCCTCTCGAAGCTCATCACTCGCGGCCAGTCCTCTCAAAATCGTTCATCCGGAGAAAGCTCCGGCAGCGGTCAGTTCACTGTCAGGCCAAAGTCGATCTCCCGCGCCGTCAGCACCGGACTCTCCCCGGCCAGAATGACGCCGCGCTCCAGCACGTGCTCGAGTTCGCGAACATTCCCCGGCCAGTCGTGCGCGGCCAGCTTGGCGAAAGCGTTCTCGTCCAATCGCTTTACCGGCGTATCCCGGCCCAGCTTCTGCAAAAAGTGCTCGACCAGCTGGGGCAGGTCCTGGGCGTGCTCGGCCAGCGACGGCGTGCGGATAAGAAAGACCGCGAGCCGGTAGTAAAGATCGGAGCGGAAGCCCCCGTTCTGCGCGTGCTGCGCCAGCGGCCGGTGGGTGGCAGCAAGAATGCGCACATCCACCTTGACGGTCTCGTTGTCGCCGACCCGCTGTAGCTCTCCGCATTCGACGAAGCGCAGGAGTTTCGCTTGCAGGCTCAGCGGCATCTCGCCGATTTCGTCCAGAAACAACGTGCCACCATCGGCGGCTTCGATGCGCCCGGTACGGCCTTGCACCGCGCCGGTAAACGCGCCGCGCGTATGGCCGAAGAGTTCGGCCTCAAGCAGCGCTTCGGGAATCGCGGCGCAATTAATGGCGACGAAGGGCTTGCGGCAGCGCGTCGACAAGCGGTGCAGCGCCTCGGCCACCAACTCCTTGCCCGATCCCGTCGGCCCCTCAATCAACACCGGGGTCATGCGCGGGGCCACGAGACGCACGCGGCGGCTGACATCGAGCATGCACGCCGCATTGCCCACCAGCTCCGGCAGACGGTCGCAGGAGTTCGGTTCGACTTCCTGCGCCGTCCGTCCGGACTGGATGGAGATTGTCTTGCCAACTCCCGTAGGCAAAGACGGCAAAATCGGGGCGGGGCTGCAAAATGCAGGGGAGGACGGAGCCATCGACGCATCGGTGGACTTCGCAGACTCCGGCCGCGTGATCTCGCGATCGAATCTCTCGATCGCCGGGGCTGCATTCCACGCCGCCGTGTCCGTCTCCTGGCAGTGGCGCAGTGCGTATAGAAGCTCCTGCCGATAGGGCCCGCGGGGGCTTTCGGCAGCAACATTGCTCGCAGCCGTCACCAGGTCTACCTCAGGGAATCGGCCCTTGAACTCGCCCAGGAACTCGCCCAGGTCCAGATCGGGCAGCCAGGAATCGACGATGACGGCGTCGGGCAGCGCAGCTTCGGCCTCAGTCCAGGCTTGTGCGCCGCCCTCGGCTTCGCGTACCTGCCAGCGCAGGCCGGCAAGCACGTGCGCGAGGCGCTGGCGAAAACTACGATCGGCGCTGGCCACCAAAGCAGTCCGCGGCCGCATGCGAGAGTTTACAGGAGGAACCGGAAAGAGTTGCATGAGCAAGTCTCCTCAATGGTGATGCAAAGGTGTGGAACGGACGGATGGATGCGCTACGAAGCGACGATCGCCGGCGGAAGAGAAGCAATCTCCGCGGCAGCCGGCGCGGCCACAGGCACGGCAAGCGCCAGTTCAGCCTCCGACGGCACCATGTAGCCCTGCCCGCGCACGGTGCGGATCAAGCGGCCCGGCGGAGGATCCTCCAGCTTGCGGCGCAAATAGTTGACATAGACATCGACGATGTTGGTGGTTTGCGCTGGCTCCAGGTTCCATACCGAATCCAGCAACTCGACCCGCGAAACGCACTGGCCGCGATTCAGTAAAAGGTGCTCGAGCAAGGCAAATTCCTTGTTGGTGAGGACGATCAAACGGCTTCCGCGCCGCGCCGTGTGCTCCAGCCTGTCCAGCTCAAGATCGCCGGCACGTAGTTGCAGCCGCGTTTCGCGTTTGCGGCGCAGCAAAGCACGGCACCGCGCGCGCAGCTCATGCAGGCTGAACGGCTTGGTCATCAGGTCGTCGGCTCCGCGGTCCAGGCAGCGTACCCGCGTGTCGACCTCCTGGCGTCCGGTCAGCACCAGCACCGGCAGGTCGGCATCGAGAGCGCGTACTTCTTCAAGCACCTGCTCACCATCCTTCACCGGCATGTTCAGGTCCAGAATGGTCAGATCGGGCATCTCGGCGCGAAACGCCACCACGGCGGCGGCGCCGTCGTAGGCCACGCGGACGCGGTGACCATCGGCTTCAAGCCCCCGGCTCAAAAACAACCCCAACGCTTTGTCATCTTCGGCAATGAGTAATCTCATGCGAGCCTTCCTCTGTACTCTTCCCGCGCAACGCCGATCCATGATCGAATTCGGCATGCTGGATCAAGTCCGGCATGTTGCGCGTGCAACTTCCTTCCACCTTCCCGCGAGATGAAGGGAAACTCAAGACTTGCATGAGGAAAAATGAAGGAATGAATGCAGGAATGGCACCAGAAGAGGAAGTGTCCCAAAGCGGGGCAGCAGGATCCGCTCGTCGAGCAGGCCGGTTTTTGCGTCCCAGTTGCCCCGACTGCCGCGGCTCCGGTCAGGCAACCTTGGTTCGGGCTGTCGCTTTCTGCTCGTACATCGCCGCATCAGCCCGTCCCACAAGCTCGTTCATCTCCTCGCCGGCGGCATGTGCGGCCAGCCCGATGGAGGCATCGACGCGTAACTTGAGGGCGCCGGTTTTTCCCGGCACAGAGTAGTTGCCGCAAACCCATTTGCGCAGGCGCACGGTCTGTGCCTCTGCCTCCTCAAGGCCGGAATCGAAAAGCAGGATGAACTCGTCGCCGCCCCAGCGCCCAATCACGTCCGTGGAGCGGCAGGCAGACCTCAGCTCGCCGGCAAACTGCTTGAGCAGCTCATCGCCGGTCAGATGGCCATGCGCGTCGTTTACCTTCTTGAAACCGTCGATATCGACGATGGCCACGCAAAAAGTGGCGCAGGATTCAATGCGCTTCTCGATCTGCCCCTCGACGTACACGCGGCTGCTCACACCGGTCAGTGCGTCGCGCGACGCAATCTTCTCCGCCTCCTCCAGCTTGGTCTGATAGTCCTCTACCTGTTTCTTCAGATGGTCGAGGACCTCCTTCCCTTCTTCGGTCATTCGGTCAATCGACGTCTTCAGCTCCGCCGCGTTCTTGTCGATCGACGCCCGGATCTCGGTCAGGTCTTCAAGCGTGGCGATCACCCTGAGCCGCTCGGTGACCGCGCTCATCTGGCCCGCGCAGCGCTGATCGCGCGCGCTCACCGATTCGGCAGTGCGCGCCATGGCGAGAAGCATCTCTTTCACGTCGCGCGCCTTCACCTGATAGTGACGCGCCGCGCCGCGGCCCCATTCGCGCAATTGTTCGCGCGCCTGCCCGCCGTGGGCTGCGAGTTTTTCGGTGCTCATCGCCGGGGAAAGCTCCGCTTTCAGTCGTCCAAGAGACCGCTTCAAATCGTCGCCGAGGCCTGGACAGGAATCCAGACTGCAATTGCCCATTTCAAGCAAGGAAGAGCCGTAGGCGTCGAGGGCTGCAGCGAATGGATCCCGCTGAACGGCCTCAGGGTCCTGGCCGGAACTTGGCGAATCGGAATCGAGATACCTTTTGATTGAAATCATCGGCTCCTCGGAAGATCCATGTTGCGGAGCGCTCTCTCGCAACACGGGCCTTCTGGTTTATCGGCGGAGCGCGATGGATTCATGAGTGGCGCAAGCCCATCCATCCATCTGCTTGAGATCTCTAAGACGTTGAGGAAGATACGCTTTCCTGAATCGAGAACTCGAGGAATTGCCGCGATTCGCTTCCCTTGTGTGCTCGCGCTCATCTTGTTGTCAATGCGGGAACTTGTCCCGTTTTAACAGAGAAAGGTGATGGCAGATTACGAAAGTGCGCACCAAAAGTAACTCAAAGGCGAACAAAAGCGCTATCGCGATTTCTGAAAAATCACCGATTCTATAAATTGGCGATGTTATTGTTGCCGGACTGATTGCAAAGGTGGTCCTCGTGGACTTGAGCAAAACCCCCGATGTTGCAGCTGTTGCTCTGCTCACCGTGGCCTTCTTTTCGGTGGCGCGGCATGGACGCTCATCGTTTTCCAGCGTATGGCTCGTTGGCTGGCTGATGATCGTCCTCCACTTTGCCGCTTTCCTGTTTCTGCCGGCGCCGGGCATCTTGGGCATTGCGGCCTCCATTCTGGGCTCAGCCGCGCTCGCCTGGGCAGGCATCCTCTTCATGTGGGCAGCCGTTCCCTATCGCAGCAGGGTGTCGAGCCGCTGGATGCTGGTAGCGATGTTGATGACGAACACGCTCTACATTTTCGTCATCTCCATCGCGCCAGCGGGCCATTGGCTCTTGACGCCCGCTGCCGTTCTGATGGGCGCTCTGCCGCTCACCATTTCGCTTTTGAACATACGCAGGCTCAACCATCCACTTCGCTGGGGGTTGGTGCTTCTGTACACTGCCCTTTCCGTCTTTCTTTTGACCGTCGAGAATCGACCCGGCAACGGCCTTGACCTGGCTTTAAACGCGGTCTTCTTCACCGTCTACCTGGGATGCTGCATGTATTTCTGGTATGCCTATCGGCGCGCCACGGCGGGGGCCTTCATCACCGTTCTGGGATTTTTGGCCTGGGCGAACGTCTTTACCATCGCGCCAGCCCTGGGCACGTTCTTCCCTGGCTTCCATCTCGAGAGTGAGGTTTGGAACCTGCCCAAATACTTAGTCGCCGTGGGCATGATCCTGATCCTGCTCGAGGATCAGATTGAGCACAACAAGTATCTCGCGCTGCATGACGAGCTCACCGGCTTGCCCAACCGCAGGCTCTTTCAGGATCGATTGGCGAGTACCCTCGAGCGCGCGCGGCGCACGGGTTCGCAAGCAGCTCTCCTGTTGATCGATCTGGACCGATTCAAGCAAGTCAACGACACCGTGGGCCATCATATCGGCGACGAGCTGCTCAAGCATGTAGGCCAGCTTTTCGTGGGCAGGGTTCGGCGCACCGATACTGTGGCCCGCACCGGCGGCGATGAGTTCTCGGTGGTGCTGGAAGAGCCCATGAATCGCGCGGACGCGATGCGCGTGGCCCGGACTCTGGCGCAACTTCTCGAAAGCCCCATCCTGCTCGAAGGAAATACGGTGCATATAGGCGCCAGCGTGGGCATCGCGATTTTTCCTGACGATGCAGGCGATGCCGAATCCTTGTGCATAGCCGCCGACCTGCGCATGTACGCCAGCAAACGCGCAGCGAGGAGCCGCGAGGATCGCACTGTCCCGGCCCCGCTCCGGCCTGACCCATTTCGGCCGACCAACACGGATCCCGGCCTGCAGCTCGCGGAATAGCGGCAGAGCATTGCCGGTAAATACGAAAAGGCCCGAACGAATCGTCCGGGCCTTTTCGATTTACAACCGTGTTCGTTCATCCCTGTCCGCCGCTCGGAGCACGTCCCCCGCGACGACGGCGGCGACGACGGTTCGCGCCTCCTGGCCGTCCTCCTACAGCAGGTTGCTGGCCGACATGAGCAGGCGCGTTATCCACGCGATTGAAGTTCGGCTCGTTCTCCTCGTCGAACTCCACCTCGCCGTCTCCGTCGAAATCGTCGCCGCCCTCGATCAGAATGGTGCTCTGATTCGAGCTCGGCTGGCGTTCGTCGTACTCGTGCCGCGGGCGGGCTGGTGCCGCAGGCGCGAGCGCCGGAGCCGCAGTCTCCTCGGTTTCAGCCGGGGCCGACTGTGCCAGCTTTGCCTTCTGCTCCTTGATCAGCGCCTTGCGGCTGAGCTTGATGCGATTGCCTTCGATGGCAAGAACCTTCACCATCACCTGATCGCCTTCGCGCAGTTCGTCCTTGACTTCCTTCACGCGGTGTTCCGCAATTTCGGAGATGTGCAACAGGCCGTCGGTGCCCGGGAAGAGCTCGACAAACGCACCGAACTCGGCGAGGCGCACTACCTTGCCCAGGTACGTCTTGCCCACCTCTGGAACCGCGGTCAGGTCACTGATGATCGCCAGAGCCTTCTTTAGACCCTCGGCATCACTCGACGCCACGCTCACCTTGCCGGTGTCGTCCACATCGATCTTGGCGCCCGTCTGCTCGACAATGCCGCGAATGGTTGCGCCACCCTTGCCGATCAGGTCGCGGATCTTGTCCGTGGGAATCTGTACGGTCTCGATGCGTGGCGCATACTTCGAGCGCTCCACGCGCGGGCCGCTGAGTTCGGCATCCATCTTGTCCAAAAGGAAGAGCCGTCCACGCCGCGCCTGCTCCATCGCCTGCTGCAGGATCTCGCGGGTCAGGCCGCCTATCTTGATGTCCATCTGCAGCGCGGTGATTCCCTTGCGCGTTCCGGCCACCTTGAAGTCCATATCGCCGTAGTGGTCTTCCGCGCCTGCAATGTCGGTGAGAATGGCGTAATCATCGCCCTCCTTCACCAGGCCCATGGCCACGCCAGCCACTGCGCCTTTCAAGACGATGCCCGCGTCAAACAGCGCCAGGCTGGCTCCGCACACTGAAGCCATCGACGACGAGCCGTTCGACTCCAGAATGTCGGAGACAATGCGGATTGAATAGGGCGACTCATCGGCGCTCGGCAACACGGCAGTGATCGCGCGCTCGGCCAGGGCTCCGTGACCTACTTCTCGCCGGCCCACGCCTGTCATGCGGCCGGTTTCGCCTACGCTGAACGGCGGGAAGTTGTAGTGAAGCATGAAGCTCTTCCTCTGCTCGCCCTCGTACGACTCCAGGCGCTGGCTGTCGTCCATCGTGCCTAGCGTCGCCGTCACCAGGGCCTGCGTCTCGCCGCGTGTAAACAGCGCCGATCCGTGCGTGCGAGGCAGAACGCCCGTCTCGATGGTGATGGGCCGAATCTCGTCGAAGGCGCGCCGGTCGGGCCGGATACGCTCCTTCGTTACCTGCTCGCGGAACAGCCGCTCGCGCAGATGCTCGTAGTAATGCGCCAGCTTCTTCTTGGCCACGGTATCTTCGGCGGGGATCTCCGCCGCAAGCTCGTCGCTCAGTTTCTTGATCAGCGCATAGCTCTCGGTCTTGCCGTGCGTCTTGGTGTCAAGTGCGTCCTTCAGCCGGTCTCCGATCTTCGCCTTCAACTCCGCGTAATAGGCTTCGTCGAACTCCGGCGCGGTAAACTGCCGCTTCGGCTTGCCGGCCTTCGCTACAAGATCCTCGATCGCCGCAACGATCTTCTTGATCTGCTCTTGTGCAAACTCGATCGCCGCGAGGATCACCTCTTCGGTTTCCTCCTTGGCGCCCGACTCGATCATCACGATGCCGTCTTTGTGACCGACCACCATGATGTTCACTGTGGTCGCCGCGCGTTCGGAGTAAGTGGGGTTCACCACAAACTCGCCATTCACGCGGCCCACGCGCACAGCACCCACGGTGGCGCCAAAGGGAATATCAGAGAGGGCCACAGCCGCGGCTGCCGCGTTGATTCCAATCACGTCGGGATCGTTCTCCTTATCCGCGGAGAGAACGAGGGCGATCAGCTGCGTTTCATTGCGAAATCCATCTGGGAAGAGCGGGCGCAGAGGCCGATCGATCTGACGGCAGGTCAGAATCTCTTTTTCGCTGGGACGGCCCTCGCGCTTGATAAAACCGCCAGGAATGCGTCCGCCGGCGTAGGTGTACTCACGATAATCCACCGTGAGCGGGAAGAAATCGATTCCCTCCCGGGCATCGGGAGAGGCCACAGCGGTGGCCAAAACCACGGTTTCGCCCGTGGTCACCA